>CERR01036633.1_pt1 | contig 24248 bp, 20 predicted proteins | sample 530841 | NCBI WGS metagenome assembly CERR01 (sample SAMEA2621021, study PRJEB7988) | marine metagenome | biome: marine biome (ENVO:00000447); feature: surface water layer (ENVO:00002042); material: "saline water (ENVO:00002010), including plankton (ENVO:xxxxxxxx)" | depth 5 m | reverse complement strand
CCCCCCCCCCCTCCAGAGAAAATGCTCTTGTGGTGTTTGGTGTTGGGCTAGGATGGCACTTGGCTGAACTGTTAAATGCGACTGACATCAAGCATATCGTCGTTTATGAACCCAATATCGACTATTTGGTTTGTTCGCTTTACGCTGGTGTTTGGCCACGCATCTTTGACATCGCTCAGAAAAACAAAGTATCGCTCTATCTTCAATTGCCAAGTAATGGTAAATCGCTGTATTCAGACTTAAATGAGCTACACAGTGCTTTTGGTATCTCCTCGTCGCTGGTTTACTTTCATTATCACTGTAGTGAATTCGATGATATTCGTGACGAATTGACCGCTAATAATTGGTGTTTAACCCGCGACCTAAGACCAAGTGTAAAAGAGCCACGATTTGAGAATTACGTGCCCAAGTGGACACCTGTAGTGTCTTCATCGTCGTGGAGCGCAGATAATCTCGATCACGATAGGTTTGAAAGCAACCTTAAGGCTTTTAAAAAGTACTTCCCCGATATTGCCGATGAATTTGCAACATATATCCCACTGCATTGGCAGGTAGTTGGTAACCCGGCCGGCGAGGTCAATTTGTTTAATGTGAAGCACCAAACGTTCTTACTTGGCGACAATGCTAAAAAAGAATCTGAAAACATTTATGCAATGTTTAAGGACAACCCCAGCAGAGATGAATTGGTTCTAAATTACTCAGGAGGAAAACTTTCTCCTCACTTTCATTACAGAACCCGTGTCAGAATCCAAAACGAAGTTAAAAAATATAAAATAGATAGCGCTGTTTTAAATCGCGAAATTAAATCGCTACTTTTGTTTGGTATTGGCAATGGTTACCAGCTACAGTGTTTGATGGATGCCCACGAAGTAGGGAAGCTTTTCATTTATGAACCTAATCGCGACTTTTTCTATTCTTCCCTGTTTTCAATAGACTGGAAAGCACTGCTTGAAAAAATGGATTTTAATGAGAGTAGTATTTACCTAAATATAGGTGACGATGGTTCAAATTTAGTGCGCGATTTTCTCACTCAATTTGATCGGGTGGGAAGCTATAACCTAGCAAACATGTTTTTGTTTAAAAGTTATGATAATGACGTGCTCGAACCTTTACTGAATAACCTACGAGAAGAAATAAGGCTTGTCATAGGCTTGAGTGATAACTTTGAAAATTCACGATACATCGTATCCCACAGCAAGTGGACAGTTGAAAATAATTTTAAATACTTGCTCAAAAACGAAACAAAACCGCACGTTCTCAAAGAAGTGCCAGTATTTGTTGTAGGCAATGGCCCATCCTTAGATAACCTTCTCCCTGTTTTAAAAAAGGAGCACACTAACGCGATTGTTATTAGCTGTGGCACAGCGTTGCAAGTACTACATAAAAACCAGATTGTACCTGATTATCATGTTGATTTAGAGGTGAACAGATCTCCCTACGACTGGTTGGTCAGAATAAATGACCGAGAATATCTAAAAAAGATCAACCTTATTAGTGGCAACGGTGTTCACCCCGACGTTATCAATGCTTATAAAAACGCGTATTTGTCGTTAAAAAAAGGAGAATCTGCAACTCTGATTATAGAATCTTTATTTAGAGAACACGAGTTTGTCTCATTAGAATATTCTTATCCAACTGTTTCTAATTTTGCGATTGACTGTGCGTTAGAACTCGGTTTTAAACAAATTTATCTCTTTGGCGTCGATCTTGGTTTTGTCGATCAAAAACATCATCATTCTAAACAGTCTGGTTACTATTTAGAGGATGGTAAAGAGTACATTGAGTATACCCGAGCCCACGACACGTCTTTGACGGTCGAGGGCAATTTGAGACCCATTGTCAACACCAAGTACGAATTCAAAATGTCTAAGTCAGTTATAGAGTTAGCATTAGAAAACGCGAGTGCAGATGTTGAAGTTTACAATCTAAACGACGGCGCAAAAATAAGAGGGACCATCCCTTTAGAACTACAAAATATTCTGATTTTGTCAGATAGCAGAAAAAAAGCGAATGCAGTAGAGTGGTTAGAAAATACTGCACACCAAACGCTTGATAAGCAAGTTTTTAAAGAACGGTTTAATGAAAAAATAAATGTTAGTGACTTACTCCATGGGTTCAGTTTGCTCGAAAAAGTGATGAGTAAACCGTTTAAGGAGCGAGCTGATGCAGAAAAAGCAATAATAAGCAATAGAAAGATTATTATCGAGCAGTTTAGAGACGGTAAACCCATAGTGATTTATTACTTACATGGCTCGGTTAATTACGTAAATACCGCATTAAGCAACACGCTTAATATGGCAAACGATGAAGAATGCGTAGAGTTATTAAACAGAATAAGGGAGCAGTGGATGTTGTTTTTAGCTGACGCAAGTCTGAGTATGAAAGTTGCGCCTTACGAACTTGACTTCATATCAGGTTGCCCATTAGAGCGTGCTCAGGTAAAAGGGCCCGAATATTATAAGGGGCATAGATTAGTGGCTTTTAGTGAAAGTGCTGGTCCGGCATTGGCGAAAGCTTCAAAAATACTTGGCATAAATTTCAGCGACTTTTCACCAACCTGTGGCAGGCTTCGCATTGAGTTTTATAAAACTGGTCATTGCTTTACCTCGCTAAAAGAAGAAAAATTATGTTTAATAGTAACAAGTCTAGGTGATTTTAAAAATTTGTTAGCGAGAGACAGTAATGCACTAATTCTCTACCTTCCTCAGTACTTTAATGACGAAAATTACGACTTCGGAGTTTTTGACAATAAAGTTAACTACGTATTTTTTATAGCATTGCTTGCAGCCACTTGTAGTGAGTCAGTTAAAGTTGTCGTGCCTAAACTCCTCGAAAAAAGGTCATTTAATGTTCTGTCTGAATACCTTACTGAGTTTGCTAGCCTATCGACGTTTATTAGCTACGAATCCCATTACTATACGGCTTTCTCAAGAAAGTATTTAAGTGAAAAAGAAATGGTTAATGGTGTTGATGAACGTTTCAGGTTCTTACCTTCTATTAGAGAAGAGAATCTCTTTTTGGTTTTTTGAATCTTACTGGTGTGAATATTAACTATTTTTGCCTGATAACCAAATGCATTAGGTAAAGTCATGAGTGCCATTTCAACTTTGGTTGTTAAAAACTAGCTTTTCAAACAAACACGCGAAAACAGGTGCAGTGACGCTCGTTCTGCGCTTTGGCAATGCGCCTAATTCAGGCATTCACTTCCATATGCTGTCCCTCTACGGTGCGATTAGCGAAAATGCTCGGGATGAAACAACGTTTATTCGTATCAAAGGCCCCACTCATGTCGATATGGCCGCACTTGCCATATTAACAACCATCACATCGCAAAATATCTAGAGAAAGTCGGCCTGCTACAGGGCAACATAGAAACCAGTTACCTGAATTCACCCATCGATGATGAAGATAGTCTGTTGCATTTACAAGGCCTATTTCAGCTACTGTATTACAATAGTCTCACCACGATAGTAGAAGGTATTTACGCTGCAAACCTTGCTAGCAAGCACCGAGGGTGAAGATGGAAACGGTCTAGTACCTAAGGTTTTTCGGTAGACGCCAGCGTACTTGCCATTACCGATGAGCCTGAAATACTAGAAAGGCTATGCCGCTACATCAACCGTCCAGCCATCAGTGAGCAGCGCCTATGCATGACGCAGCATGGAAAGTGCGCTATGAATTGAAAACGCCCGATCGCGATAGCACGATACATGTATACTTCCCATTCATCAATTTTATTGGCAAGCTAACGGCTTAGTTCAGCGAGTGGTGAACTTCGGACTTGAATTCGCACCTAATTATTTGTATCGTTTTTGTGTGATGTATATTTTCCCGAGACAGCACGAATTACTTATATCTATATATATCTTCAATTATTGATTGTACTCTAGAAATCGAGATAGCACTTATCAACCTAAGTATCCAAATATGCTTCTTAAGATGGAGAGGTATCCTCTTTATCTCACCACTAATACATGATCAAAGCCCCGCGTTTGCTTTCTTAAGGAATTTTCAATGTCGATGGTAAGTGATTTTTGGCCTGATATTTGCTTTCTATTGAATTGTAAGCTTTTACTTGATGATTAACGCTTAATTGGCGCCTATAACTACATGAAATATTGCAAAAGTTGTCTCACTACTGATTTACGCCCCAATTCATCGTTCGTTGATGGTGTTTGCATTGCCTGTCGGTATTCTAATAGTATCGAGCCAGACGAAGAAAAGTATCGTTTGAAGTTGAACCAGCTGAAGCAAAGTATTAAACAAAGTCGCAGGAAGCAAAGTAGAAACACTAAGAAAGCTCAGTACGATTGCATTGTGGGGGTGAGCGGAGGAAAAGACAGTACTCGCCAAGCTCACTGGGTCCGAGACCGACTGGGTTTAAGACCTTTGTTAGTATGCTGCGCCTACACTCCGAAACAGATGAGTCAGGTAGGCGCTGACAACTTATCCAATCTTATTGAAATGGGGTTTGATTTGGTGACAGCCACGCCTGCACCCCAGACCGCTGCTAAGCTAGCTTTAGACTCGTTTTTACAGTTTGGTAATGTATGTAAGTCTACTGAAATGTCATTGTTTTCTACCGTTCCAAGATTAGCCATTGAGCTAGGCGTCACCACGATATTTTGGGGAGAAAACCCGGCGCTCCAAGTAGGGGATAGCGCTGTAGAAGGCCTTGATGAGTTTGACGGTAGTAATTTGCGCAAACTCAACACGTTAACCGATGGAGGAAATGAATGGTTAGCCAATGCGGTTGCAGCACCTTACAAAGCGCATCATTATTTTTATCCCGACGAATATGCGTTTAATAAAAAGAAAATAAAGATTTTTTATCTTGGCCCAGCTTGGGATGACTGGAGCAATGAAAGCAATGCTACTTATGCAGCACTGAATGGCTTAAGTTTGCGACCGTTTGATGAGTATGAAACCGGGGACATATCAAACGCTTCTATGCTAGACGAGGAGTTTACAAACATCAATATGATGCTCAAGTACTTTAAATTTGGCTTTGGTCGTACAACTGATTTACTGTGCGAGAAGATAAGGGATGGCCAAATAACGCGTGAACAGGCTATCCCTATCGCCCAAGAGTTTGATGGCGTATGCGCAGATACGATCATTAAGCGTTTCGCTGATTATGTAGGTATTACAGTGGAAGAATTCTGGGATATCACGAATAAATGGGTAAATCCTAAAATTTTTAAGATTCGAGCTCAGGCTCGTCCTGTCCCAAAATTTACTGTGGGGATGGATTATGCCGGTTGATATTATTGATGTTGGCAGCGGCAACATTAGTTCAATTGTTCACTGCTTGGACCGGGTACACGTGCACTCTCGTGTGGTGAATCATGTTAATCAGCTTTCCGCTAAAGTGATTATCTTACCAGGGGTTGGTTCGGCAGGGTTTTTTATGGAGCAACTTCATAAGTATGCGTTTGTAGATGCGATCCTTGAGCATGTGAATAGTGGCAATAAATTGATTGGTATTTGCTTAGGTTTTCAGGCCATGACACAATTTATGGAAGAAGATGGCGGTGTCGAGGGTTTAGGCTTACTTAAGGCACGCACGGTCGCTTTGCCTCAAGCAAAGTCACACAATCAATGGGAGGCAATCCAGTTAAATAAGGCAGAGCTTGCAGCCAAGGATTACCAAGCGGAATTTCGATTGACGAAAAAACGCGTGTTCTCTGGTCGAGTATTTTATAACCACGAATATGGTGTTCGCTGTCTTGATAAACGCTTCCTCAATATGCCGATTTCTCCAGACTTGGCGCCCTTCAGTGCAATGGTGATAAATCAACAAATTATTGGCATGCAATTTCACCCAGAAAAGAGTCAGGCAAGCGGCCTGGCGCTTTTGAAAATGATTTTGTAGGTGAGACATATGAGAGTAGGTGCAAATGTATTAATGCGCGAGCAAAGAGGTGTGCAATCCTATAACTGGTCTTTACAAAGACCCTTGGGAAACTTGCAGTGGGTAATTGATGAACTAGGTGCATATGAGTGTGACGAAATCGCCATAATTCGGCCCGTAAAAGCGAATGACTCTTTGCAAACGTTTAAACGAGACCTATCACAACTACGCAGACTCAAATCCTTAACGCCAATCTCACTAGGTGGTGGCTTGCGTGATGTTCAGCAGCTCTCTTTATTGCAAGGCTTACCCATTGAAAGGTTGATATTTTCTTCAGCATTTATTGAAAATAATGAGTCGTTAATTCGTTCAGCAAGCCAAATTTTTGGGCGCCAATCTATTCAGTGCCTGCTACCTTTAAAGTTGAACGTTAACAACTTAAGCATATTTCACAGCGCAAAAGCTGCATACAAAAATATCGATAGGCTCAATTTGCCGTTTATTGACGAATTCGCCAACGAAATCATTATCTATGATACTCAGCATGAAGGCGAATACGATACCTTCGATCAAAGGTTGTTAAGCACATTACAAGCCCATCATTCTTTTGATTATGGCAAATTAATCGTAAGCGGGGGCGTAGGGCATAATACGGTCAATTGGGCCATGCAAAAAGGTTTAGCATCTGTGTTGATTGACAACAAGGCGTTGCATGCTGAATATGCGATAGAGGGATATAAGCATGCCCTCTAGTTGCCAAACGTGTTTGTATAGAAGTGACCATCCTTTGGGTCTGTCTTTTCAAGTTGATTCAACTGTGGCAATGTGTTCTGGATGCTTAACCCACGCTGAAAAGCATCAGGATATTTGGGAGGCTCAACAAGCCTATTTACACGCATTAATAAAATCCCACCAAAAACAAAAGCGTCAATATGACTGTGTGGTTCCGGTAGTGGGAGATGCAGAAGACTACTTCACATTAACACAGGTGTTGGAACTCGGTTTATCACCTTTAGTGGTTTCGGTTAATGATTATTTCAGGAATGATATTGGTTGGCATAATTTGCATCAATTGATCACCTATTTTGATTTGGATTCTTTAATTTTTAACCCAGATCTGAGGGTATACAAGGAGCTCGTTAGAACCTCGTTACGCAAATACGACCATTTACTGCTTCCTTTTTTGCAGTTGCACACGAGCTATCCTGTGCACATTGCATACGAGCGTAAAATTCCTTTAATTATTTGGGGACAGCATCAAGCTATTGAGCAAGTGGGCAAATTTTCACATCGTGATCGCGTACAAATGTCGCGCTGGAGTCGTAATGAACACGATTTGTTTAATGTGGATTGTGACCGTCTTATTGGCAATGGCGCGCAGGTGCAAGAGCATGAGCTTAATTACTATCAATATCCCGATATTACGAAGCTAAATAAAGCGGGAGTAATTGGTATTTATCTAAGTAATTACCTACCTTGGGATCCATTAGCACAAAATTATCAAGCTATAGCTCAGGGATTTAAGCCACAAACCCACACCAGCACTTTTGATATTTATGAGCGCGCGGGAAGCTCTGTTTACTATGGTCTTCACGATCTACTTAAAATGAAAAGGGTGGGCTACCGAAAAGTGAGTGACCATCTTACTCGAGAAATTCGCCATGGACGTATTACAAGAACACAAGGCATCGATTTACAAAGACAGTACCAAGCGCAACAAGTTGATATTGATCCTTTTTTCGATTGGCTTGATGTGACACAAAGTGGTAGGCAATGGTTTATTAAGCATCGTTTGAAAGATGTGGCTCACCTAATTGGTAAAGAGGTAAAGCTATGTCCTGAGATACCTAACTCAATATCATCGTTGCTATCGGATGATACAAAGCCGTCAAGAGAATTTATTTTATTTGGAAAAGGTCTGCATATATAACGGGAAGCGTTATGCATAAAAAAATAGTATTGTTTGGTTGTGGTCACGTAGCTGAAAAAAATTTTTTTTTAGACCCTGCGTTTATTGTAGACAATAATCCCGATTTGATCGGAAATACCTTTCAGGGCTTTGAAGTTCAGTCTCCAGAGGTCTTGAAAGGACGAGTCAGTGAATTTCAGGTGGTTGTGTGTACTACCTCCATTACCGAGGTCAAAAAGCAACTCATAAACTTAGGTTTTGTATGGGGTGAAGACGCAAAAGTAGCGTCGCTTTTGTCCGAGCGCATGGAAATGTCGAAGTTAGAAGACATCAAGTTTCGCTTTTTAATCAGCAGCGGCTTGCCCTCATCAGAAAGGACTTTTTCAAAAGGCGGCATATATTTAATTGAGGAGGGCGAAGATTATCCCTCTTATAAACATATTCATGCAGGAAACACCCATGGCTTGATAAAGGATGACAAGCAATTTGTATTCACTAGTCAGGGCGAAGGAATATTATTTTTAGATCAGAAATTTGAGTTGGTTGATAGAATTGAATTAAAAAATGCGTTACGGCCCCATGGTGTCAGAAAATACCAAGATACCTGGGTTTTGGTCTCTAGTTACCAAGATGCGCTAATTGGCGTGGATGATAAAGGAAATGAAGTTTTTCACTATCCGCTAAGCCATAAAAAAGCAATGTGGGGGAGTCCTCAGCATCATTGTAACGATGTCGAAATCGTGGGTGATTTTGCTTATATATCAATGTTTTCACTGTCGGGGAATTATAAAAGGAATAGTTTTGACGGGGGCATTTTAGAAGTTAATTTAAAGACAGGTGATCAGACGGTCATTATTAGTGGTTTAACTATGCCCCATAGCATCTGTTGTGGCAATGCAGGCTTTAGAGTATTAGACTCCTTTAAAGGTAATTTACTTGGCAATAACTTTAGTGTGTTAGCCACTTTACCGGGGTTTGTTAGAGGCCTCGATGAATCCGATGACTACTATTTTATAGGAGAAAGCAAGAACAGGAACTTTTCTAGGCTCAATCCTGGCAGAAGTCCGGTTTCAATCGACTCTCGAATCACTATTGTACATAAAGAGTACAGCTTTGCTCGCTCTCTTCAGTTGCCGAAGCATCTGTCTGAAATTCATGCCTTACTGCGCATTTGATTTTAGCTTCTTACCTAATTTTAAAATGTAATATAGCTAATTATGTCCTGTTGATATATTGCGGCAAAAATAGATTGAGATGTTTAGTAGTATATTTACTCTAGTCTGGGTGATTAAATTTTTTTATTGTTTGTTAGGCGATTTCAACTTGGATAGCTTATGCTGAAACGTCTTTTCATCAAATTCAAGAACGAATGACAATTAAAATACGGCGAAAGCCAAATCATGACTATTCTTAAACAAAATGAAGGTTTGGTGATGGTGCCTGACTTAGTTGGTGAGCACGGAATGCTTAGCGCAAAGTTTTCTAGCTGGCGCTCAACGTACGGTGGCATGGACACCTCAATGATGAATCAGATGAAAAAGCTGTAAGCCTAAAATAAGCGCATCAAAAAATGTACGCTGAAGAGCGTATCAAAGCGGATATTCGCCACAAAATAATCGAGGGAAAGCCCTAAGGCCATTCCAAAACAGCGAGGTGGGTGTAAAGTTAGTCAAGCAGGGTCGGCGCAGTATTCGTCTGGCTTGTGATCGCGTGGGATTAAGTTAAAGTGGCTATCGGTATGTAGCAAAGCAGGCGAGCCAAAATGCATTGATTCCGAAAAGTTATTGCTCTTAACTAATACTCACGAGCGGTGGGGGGGGCTATATTTTTTGTTGTTGCGCAACGTGAAAGCTACACATGGAATTTAAAACGTGTGTATCGCATCTACAAAGAGCTTGAGCTGAACCTGCTTATTGAGCCAATAAAACGGCTTAAATGAGATAAGCCGGATGCGCTTGGAGCGCCGACTATGCCAACTCTAGCATGGTCGGTGGGCTTATTAAGTGACAGCTTGCAAGAGGCCGTTGTATACGTTCGTTTAATGTTATTGACGATAACAATCGCGAAGGACTCGCGATCGATGTGGATTTAACGATGGCAAGTGCTCGTGATATCCGGTCGTTAGAGCAAATACTTGGATGGCCAGAAAAAAACGTCTACAATTTGACTAAAAAAAAGCATAAAATGCTCTTCAAAACAATAAGTTGCTTGGGATAATAAACAACAAATCACATTGCTGCATATTCAGCTGGGTAAACCGACGCAAAACGCTAATATTGAAGAGTTTAATCGAACAGCAAGGCATTAATGGTTAGATATTCATTATTTTGTTTCATTTGAAAAGCGCAAACCTTGTCATTGCACAAATCCTAGTACGCGACTATAAGAAATAAGGCTTCAGTAAATCTGAACGAAATTTAAAATCAATAGGGCGAAAAACAATGACCTATAAAACAGAACAAGAACAATTCTGGGCGGGTGAGTTTGGAGATAGCTACAGGCATAGAAACGACTCTGAATCATTGCTCTATTCCAAGGTTGCTATGTGGTCGAAGATGCTGCGTTCGGCTAACAATGTAACATCTGCCCTTGAATTAGGTTGTAATATTGGCTTGAACTTGGTTGCTCTTAAAAAGCTTAAGCCCAGCCTGTCGTTAACCGGATATGAAATAAACAAAAAAGCTGCAGAGCAGGCAGAAAAAGAGCGTGTTGCAGATATTTTTACGGCGTCAATTCTTGAAAAGATCCGCAGCAATAAATTCGATCTGACATTTACTGCCGGTGTGCTTATCCACATAAATCCAGAATTTTTAAACGATGTTTACAGTAACTTGGTGGAAAATTCTCGTCGCTATGTTCTTGTTGCCGAATATTATAATCCGTTTCCCACTGTTATTACTTATCGGGGCGAACAAGAAAAGCTGTTTAAGCGCGATTTTGCTGGAGACCTGATTGACGATTATGGAATGAAACTTGTTGATTATGGCTTTCTGTATAAGCGAGACAATTGGGCTCCAAAAGACGACATTACGTGGTTTCTTTTAGAAAAGTAATAAACCACTACTATTGCGATAATATCATTTAATTTTTGAGATTTGGCTGCGTTAGCAAATTGAAAACCACTGTGATTTTAGGTCTTTTGAGATGAGGTGAGGTCTAGTGCATAAAACGTAATGTTATCTTGCGCTTTGAAATAAGTGAAGCCGGTGCCAGTGAAAAGCCGCTGGCTTGCTTTATTGTCAATTTTTATACGCGCTATTATTTGCGTAGGCTTCCGAAATTCCCTTTGAAACCTCTCTAATGCTGCGGTTAGGCACCTTTTAGCAAGCCCCTTTCCTCTGCTGCATGGGTTAAGGTTAATCGATACTTCTGCATAGTGGTGATAAACATCAAAACGAACAAATCCAACGGGAGCAGAGTTTTCCAAGTAACACAAAAGAAGCAGTTTTTTCTTATCATTTAGGGCAAGTTGGAGCCATTCAATATGCTCATTCCAGTTGACGGGCATCGAGTTCAGTGACATGGCAATTGTGTGCGGATCGTTGCGCCATTTAAACAGGTATTCTGCATCGTCGCGCGTCACTAAGCGGGTCAACATATGTATTTTCAATTCTAATAGGGCACTATCGAATAATGCTCCATGAAAGAGGACTGCCACCCTTTACTGACCGACACACCTGCTTCCCAAGGATGTGTTTTAGGTGTTTTACTGGCAAACCAAGACCTGGGCGAATAGCTCGAACGTTCTCTCGCGTGAGTATTTCTCCTTCCTTGACATCTTTTACAATGTAAAGGCTGCGCCTAAGTTTACGCGAATTTATTTCTGATTCTGTGCATCCGTATGAAATCTTGCCAATAGCCACGCGTGCACGCCTTGTTTCGTTGACTAGAAGAGCAAACTCATCCGCTTCAAGGGAAAATGCCGCGTCTACACCGCCAGCATTTCTGTCTATTACAAAGTGCTTCTCAATTACTGTTGCACCGAGAGCCGTTGCAGCAATAGCAGTACCAATACCTGTGGTATGATCTGATATACCTACCTGGCAGTTAAACAATTGCTGTAGGTGCGGGAGTGTTGCTAGGTTTGCGTTTACCGGATCTGCAGGGTACTGGCTGGTGCATTTAAGAAGAACATACTCCTGACAATTGTTCCGCTCAAGTACCTCTACAGCCTCGGCTATCTCAGTAAGGCTTGCCATGCCGGTAGACAATATTACCGGTTTACCCGTCTTAGCGACCTTAGCAATTAATTCATGATCGGTGTTTTCAAATGATGCAATTTTGTAGCATGGAACGTCTAGTGTTTCTAAAAAGTCAACTGACGTTGCATCAAAAGGCGTGCTAAATGCAACCATTCCTCTTTCTTTCGCCCTTTCAAATATCGCTTGATGCCATTCCCAAGGAGTATGTGCTTTTTCGTACAGCTCATAGAGCGAGTGGCCCTGCCAAAGACTTTGTTTATCATCGATAAAAAACTCACCACGCTTTATGTCGATAGTCATAGTGTCGGCGGTATAGGTTTGTAGTTTAAGAGCATGAACGCCAGCGTCGGCGGCAGCGTCTACCATTTCTAATGCAAGAGTTAAGTTTTGATTATGGTTACCCGATAACTCAGCAATAATAAACGGAGGCTCGTCTTTACCTATGCTGAATGATCCAATTTTTATGTTGTTCACTTTTTCTCTCTCATGCTTGCTCTAAAGGTAAAGGCTGTAGTAGTGACAAAACGTGTTTGCTCACGCAAGGAGTACCACTGTGTCGAGGCACTATTTTACCAGCGCATTTAGACATGGCCTTTAATTTGGACGGTGATTGTAGTAACGACACGAGCGCTCTTGCAACGTCAGTTACAGACACCTGATCCCAAAATCCGAGATATTTGCATACGTTTTCTTTCGATAAACATCGCGTTGTTTCAACTTGGTTTTCTGCCACGCATATAACGAGAGCTGGGAGCGATGAGATACAACGTTCCCAGTGCATTGAACCACCCGCGCCAACCATTAGCGAAGCTTTTTTCATAAGCTCCGCTATTCGGTCACAATCTATATGTAAACGTATGTTGTGCTTAGTAATCAAGTTTATTTGACTGACCTTAGCTATCACATCTTTTTTCGCTTGATGGCCACTTCCAATAACAATATCGACCTCTAATTGAAGATCTTTAATAGAAGCGATAGCGTCAAGCGTTAAAGATGTCATGTTAGAGGGGTCACTGCCGCCAAAACAAACTAGCACTCGTACTGGATTACGCTTCATAAAATCCTGAGTTGGTTGTTCATAAAACTCCTGTCGCAATAATGCGTACTCTGGGCCGAGCAGCATTTTGCACTTAGGTGGAACTAACATTTCGTATCTATTACCTTTATCGAAAAAGTTGACATCCAGCAGTAGGTCACAATAGTGAGGGCGATTTGCTAAGTCATCGATAACCATCACTTTTGCGCCAGTTAACGAAAGTTTTTGTTCGAATGTTTCATCTAGTTGGTAATGATCAACTATCCATAAATCAGCGTCTACATGCCCAACATCACTATCAATATGCTGCACAACTTCATGATTGAGGTTACAGGGGCCATAACGTTCTTGTAACAGCGTCGATTTTTGAGAGTTTACAAAAGTGATGCGATGGAGAGTGCCAGACGCGTCCAACAAATTTTGAATGCCCTTGGCTAATGTAAGGCATCGCATAACATGACCTGTGCCTATTTCTGAGTTTGCGTCCACTCTAAAAGCAATTTTTAAGATTAGCGCTCTCCCATTTCTTTCAGTATTCTGAACATCACTTCTGCACGCTTCCAGTCCTCGAATGTATCAATATCTTGAACTAGATGGGAAGGAAGCTTTAACATTCGTGAGTGTTCAGAAAATATTGCCTTAGAAGTATCTAACCACGTTGATGCTTGCGCAGCATAAAGTTGCCCAGCATCATGATAAGCATGTGGTAGATCCTGTGAACGCTTGTTGATATCTACAGCGCTATAGGGCCGGATGTTACCAATTTCATCCTCCAGTAAGGCTCTTTGTATAGGAAAGGAAAACCGATGGGCGGTAAACACGTAATCCGCTTTTGTTTGTTGCAGCAACGCTACCGATTGATCTAATAGCTGCGCAGTGACGAAAGGCGCGGTAGCATATAGACATAAACAGTATTCAACGTTATTTTTAAGGGCTATGTAGTCACTTAGCGCAGAGCGGATAACTGGAGTGGTACCTGTCATATCATCAGCGAGAGATTTATCTCGCATAAAAGGAATTTCGGCTCCATATTCTTTTGCAACGTTTGCGATCTCATAGTCATCGGTAGAGACGATGACTCTATCTATTAACTTGCTGTTTATTGCAGCTTCAATTGAGTAAGCAATAATTGGTTTTCCGCAAAAGTTAGTGATATTTTTTTTGGGAATTCGTTTGCTTCCGCCTCTAGCGGGGATTATAGCGATATTCATTTTTTGTCGATTCACTCTAAAAAAAACATTTCAGACACTCCTGCATTTGAGTATCAAAGTTATAATGCCAAAATTATTTGTCGAGTTCGTCAAGCGTTGTGATAAGTTTATCGACAATAAACTCAACTTGTGAAGATGCTAAATCTGGAAAAATGGGTAAGGTAATTGCCTGTTTGTAATATTGCTCTGCGCTAGGAAAGTCTCCAGCGTTAAATCCTAGTGCCTCATAATATGGCTGAGTATGGATGGGAATGTAGTGCAAGTGTGCAAAGATTTTTGCGTTTCTAAGACGCTCAATAAGTGTCTTTTTTTGTTCCTGACTAATATCGAATATACGAACGACATAAAGATGATAGCTAGAGTAGCTTTGGTCACTGACTATTAGTGGACAAATCCGTGGGTAAGACTTAAATAGCTCATTGTACTTTTTAGCGATTGAATTCCGTTTCTCTATAAATACTGAGAGCTTTTTGACTTGGCTAACCCCTAGCGCTCCCTCAATATCGTTCATTCGGTAATTATAGCCAAGACTAACTTGCTGATAATACCAAGGACCATGAGAAGGTTTCGTCATTAACTCTTTAGCACTAGTGACACCATGGCTTCTGCCCATCCGCATTGATTCTGCTAGTGCTGGATCATTTGTCATTGCCATTCCACCTTCCATGGTGGTTATGATCTTTACTGGGTGAAAACTAAAAACGCAAATGTCGGCGTATTTACAACTACCTACTAAGCTATTTTTGTACTTTGCTCCCACGGCATGAGATGCATCTTCAATGACTCGAAACCCATAGTGCGACGCGAGAGTTGCAATACTCTTCATATCACACGATTGTCCTGCAAAATGCACGGGAATTAAGACTTTTGGTAATGTGTTGGTTTCTTTCGCCTTTCTCAACTTATTTTCTAGCTCGGTGATACTCATATTGCCGGTTTCAATATCAATGTCTACAAAGTCGACGATAGCATTGCAATAAAGAGCGCAGTTTGACGAGGCTACAAATGAGTTCGGAGATGTCCAAACTCGATCCCCTTCTCCCACTGATAGTGCCAAGCAAGCCAAATGTAACGCTGAGGTAGCGCTATTAACGGCGACAGCATGTCTCGCTCCGCAGTATTCAGACATCGCCTCTTCGAACAGAGGAACTTTAGGGCCTTGGGTAAGCCAATCAGACTTTAGTGTTTCAACAACCGCGTTGATATCTTCATCATCTATATGCTGTTTGCCATAAGGAATCATGACTTATCATCCTGACCAAACGTCAAAATTTCATCTACCGTAAGAAAGTGAGAGTTTGTGTCTGACACGTACTCAAATCCATCAACTACTGAATTTCCCTTTTCACCGAGAGCGTTAGTTTTGAAGTCGTTGCATCTATTGAAAAATTTAATAGCTGGCGCAATCACGAAGTGGTCGTCATACTCAAAAGTGTGAAAAGCCATGTCGCCGGGGCACATCATTTCGTGAAGCTTTTCACCTGGTCGAATGCCCACAATTTTTATCGGTACACCTGGTGCCATAGCTTCGGCCAAATCGGTGATTCTAATTGATGGTATTTTAGGAACGAATATTTCGCCGCCAAGCATCCGCTCGAAATTCTTTAGAACAAAGTTTACGCCCTGTTGAAGGGTTATCCAAAAGCGGGTCATATCTGTATGCGTAACAGGAATATAGTCTGTACCTTCTTTAATGAGCTTTTCGAAAAAAGGAACAACCGAGCCACGAGAGCCTACTACATTCCCGTATCTCACTACAGAAAATCGAGGTCTGCCCGCGCCAACCATATTATTTGCTGCAACAAACAGCTTATCGGAAGCGAGCTTAGTCGCACCGTACAAATTAACGGGGTTAGCTGCTTTGTCGGTCGACAGCGCGATAACTTTGCTTACCGAATTATCAATAGCTGCGTTTATAACGTTTTCAGCGCCATCGATATTAGTGCGGATACACTCAGTGGGATTATATTCAGCAGCAGGAACTTGTTTCATAGCCGCTGCATGAATAACGTAGTCCACACCCTGCATTGCTCGGGTAAGGCGGTCTTTGTCTCGCACATCGCCGATGAAATAGCGCATACATGGAGCGTTAAACTTCTGCTGCATTTCGAACTGTTTGAGTTCATCGCGCGAATAAATGATTAAGCGCTTGGGGTTGTAGCGTGATAACAAGTTTTCGGTGTATTTATGACCGAAAGAGCCTGTACCACCTGTTATCAATATAGACTTACCGTCAAACATAGATCGCCCACTATTTTTATGATTATCGTTTAAATATATCATGTGTCGGCAACAATGCCATAAACCATTAGGGCACAACGATTATTCGGCAAAAATAATTGCAAAACATAGGGGGTGAAGTCCAATCTTTTTTCTAAAAAGGAATAGCTGCCTCATGCTCAATGGTGTTTCACATTTATCGTTGTAGGTTAAGGAGTATGAACTTTTATACTTTGTACTGATTAGAAGTTATACAGCAATATGCTATATTTGGGGGAAGTGTTTAAGAGAGGGCGCAACTATGCAAATTAATAACAGCAGCTCAACATCGCTAATTGGTCAAATCCAAGAAAAGCAGGACAATCTGCTTGAAAAGCTGGCTTCAGGTAAAAAAGTTAACAATGCTCTCGACGATGCAGCAGCCCAGCAAATTATCGACAGGTTAACTTCAGAAGTAGAAGGTAACCGCCAGGCTATTAATAACGTTTACGACGGAATTTCAGTGGCGCAAGTCGCAGAAGGCGGCCTCGGAAGCATAAACGACGACGTTAACCGTATTCGTGAGCTTACCTTACAGTCGGGTAGTGGGGTGTTAAGCAGTGGCGATCGTCGTGCTATTCAATCTGAAATAACGCAGCTGCAAGAAAATATTTCGCAAACCATTGAGCAGACCAATTTCGCTGGCAAACCGTTATTATCTGAAAACGGTTCACTTGACTTTCAATCAGGGGCAAGTACTGAACAATCGATAAGCGTGAACACGCGAGATATATCTTCAGAGCTAAGTGATGTGCTCGCGATCGATGTAACGGCGGGAACAAGTATTGAGGATGCACTAGGTGCAACTGATGCAGCAATCGTGACATTGGGCAGCGCCCGTGGCGATTTAGGCGCAACGCAAAATCGCTTTGAAAGTGCAGCGCGTTCTCTTACTCAGTCGAACATTAATACTGCAGAGGCGAGAAGCCGAATCCAAGGCTTAGATTTTGCTCAAGCAGCATCAGAGCGTGCATCTAACGATGTTTTAGGCCAAGCTGCCCTTACTGTTCAAGCGCAAGCGAATCAGCAGCAAAGTCAGGTTTTATCGTTGTTGAGTTAAACCAACATACGTTAATTTTGCTAAAATTAATCGAAAGAAGCAGGGTAACCTGCTTTTTTTATTGATACATTTCCGAAAACAGCGGTTGCGCTCCGATCTTTTGTCGTTACAATTTATAAATGCGCTAAACTGTAAATAATAACAAAGCGTTCTCGGGGAATTGATGAAGAACATTTTGCTGGTTAGTGACAACCAGGAACTTATTCAAAACTTGGAAACTATCGTTACCTTCATGGGAGAATCGTGTCAATCGCGAGGCTTTAGTGATTGCGAAAGGTATTTGCAAGATAGTGGGGCTGATGCTGTTCTTATAGAGCACATATCGCCAGCCATAGTCAGCGGACTGGTTGAGAAGTTTCCTCACATACCATTTGTAGCATTGGTTGAAAATAATAGCCAAGCATCAGCAGGTTGTAATCTCGTTAGCGTTATTGCAACGCCATTAACCTATCCCGTTTTGACTCAAGCTATCCATCGTTGCCAAGAATACTCAAGGCGCAAACCGAGCTTGTCTCGTACATCGGGAACAAAGACGCGACTGTTTAGAAGCCTTATTGGCAAAAGCGAACAAATACAAATAGTTCGTCGATTAGTTGAACAGGTTGCTCCAACTGATGCCACTGTCTTGATTCTAGGTGAGTCTGGAACAGGTAAAGAGGTCGTTGCACGTAATGTTCACTTCTTATCTGAACGCAAAGACGGGCCATTTATTCCGGTAAACTGCGGTGCCATTCCTGGCGAGCTGCTAGAAAGCGAGCTATTTGGTCACGAAAAAGGGGCGTTTACTGGCGCAATCAGCGCGCGTAAAGGCCGTTTTGAGTTAGCGGAAGGCGGTACGTTGTTTCTGGATGAAATCGGCGATATGCCGCTTCAGATGCAGGTTAAATTATTGCGCGTGTTACAAGAGCGTACCTTCGAGCGCGTAGGTGGCAACAAACCCCTTCAGTGTAACGTACGCATCATCGCCGCGACGCACCGCAATTTGGAAACCATGATCAATGAAGACAAGTTTCGTGAGGACTTGTATTACCGACTCAACGTATTCCCGATTGATAGTCCTGCACTCAGACAAAGAAAAGACGATATCCCCTTACTGATCCAAGAGCTAAATAGCCGTATCCAAGGTGATGGGGTGGAAGGTGTGCGCTTTACCGAGCAAGCGATCGCCTCGTTAATGGAGCACGAATGGGCAGGCAACGTTCGTGAGCTGTCTAACTTGGTTGAACGCTTAACAATTCTTTATCCTGGTCAAATCGTTGATATCGCCGATTTACCTGAGAAATATCAATACGGTGATGTACAGGCTTATGAGCCTGATTATCCAGAAGAAATTCTTGAGCGTGAAGCATTCAATGCACTCTTTGCTGAAGCGGCCGCGCAAGAGCCAGAAGAAGACCTTAACGAGCAAAGCCATGAGGGTCTGAACGGAATGGTTTCTTCATCTTTACCTGAAGAAGGGGTTAATCTCAAAGAGTACCTTTCTGAGTTGGAAGTAAACCTCATTCGACAGGCGTTAGACAATCAAGATTGGGTGGTGGCTCGAGCTGCCGACAAACTTGGTATGCGCAGAACAACGCTTGTCGAGAAAATGCGGAAGTACGATATTCAACGTACTGAAGAAGCGTAATGTCAGGTAATTGACGTTGCGCTTTCCTCTATAATTTTATCCTATCTAACTGAAAAATAAGCCAATGATGAATTGGCACATCTTCTGCTTTATCTAAGCCATAGTTTAACAGCGTCTGCAATTTGACGAGGGCAATATGGCTTTTGACAGCACACCACAATCAACTGAGTACTCAGCATCAAGCTATGCGTTAGATAGTATTGATAATGCGATATCTCGTGATGAATACGACCCCTCAAGCAGTGACGATATTTCGTCTTTACGGTTGCAGGCGAGTCGACTTGAGCACTTACTTCAGGTAATGCCTGCTGGCGTTATCGTTATAGACGGTAAAGGGATCGTGCGCCAAGCCAATGAACAAGCGAAGGCCCTTTTGGGTGAACCGCTGGAAGAGGAAGTGTGGCGAAGTATTATCACGCGCTCATTCAAGCCTCGCGCTGACGACGGCCATGAAGTCTCACTTGTTGACGGTCGCCGAGTGAAGCTTTCTATCACGCCATTAGAAAATGAGCCTGGACAATTAATTGTTATTACCGACTTAACCGAAACGCGGCAGCTGCAAGCACGCGTGAGTCATATGCAGCGCCTGTCTTCTCTTGGAAAAATGGTGGCATCCCTTGCTCACCAAATTCGTACGCCTCTTTCTGCGGCCATGCTCTATGCGTCTAATTTAACGCGCAAAGGCTTGGGACAAGAAGCACAAACTCAATTTGCAAACAAGCTAACTGACAGGCTTAAAGAGCTAGAGAGTCAGGTTAATGACATGCTGCTTTTCGCTAAGTCAGGGGAAGAACAAGTGGTCAGCCAAATTAGCTTGGGAGAGTTGTTTACTTCAATTGAAGGCAGTGCCCAAACCATGACGGCTCAAGCACAGCAAACGCTAACTTTTAGTGGCTTCGATAAAAACGTATCTATTACCGGTAATCTTACAGCGCTTCAAGGCGCGTTATTAAACCTTGTTCACAACGCGAGCCAAGTTACTCCGAAAGGGGAGTGCGTACACGTAGAAACTGCAGTGTCTGATGAACGTTTGCATGTGGCCATTATAGATAAAGGTCCTGGCGTACCGGATAAACTCAAAAACAAAATTTTTGAACCGTTTTTCACAACTAAAACTCATGGCACGGGCCTTGGCCTTGCGGTGGTTAAATCCGTCGTAAACGCCCACAACGGTTTGCTTAGCGTATCAAATATGCCAGAAGGTGGGGCGTGCTTTAGTGTGTCTTTGCCGTGTGTGGTGAACGCTCAATCTTCACAAACATTGACTCATGTTGCGTAGGTCATAGGAGAGAATAATGTCTAAAACTACCATTTTAATTGTTGAAGATGACGCAGGATTACGCGAAGCACTCCTAGACACCCTTCTATTAGGTAACTATGAGGTTGTTGCTGCTGACTGCGCTGAAGAAGCGTTAATGGTGCTGTCTTCGCGCTCCGTCGATTTAGTGGTAAGCGATATTCAAATGGGCGAAATGAGCGGTTTAACGCTACTTAAAAGTATCAAAACTAAGTACCCCAATATGCCGGTGCTGTTGATGACAGCCTATGCCACTATTGATGATGCCGTGCAGGCAATGCGCGATGGCGCTACAGACTATTTATCAAAACCGTTTGCCCCAGAAGTACTGCTTAATTTAGTGGGACGCTACGCGCCGGCTCAAAAAATAGAGTCACGCACGCCTATTGTTGCTGACCCTTCAAGCTTGAAGTTACTTGAGCTTTCTCGCAAAGTCGCGAAGTCCGACGCCACTGTGATGGTAATGGGACCAAGCGGTTCGGGTAAAGAAGTGCTGTCTCGCTATATTCACGATCAGTCGCCGCGGAGTGATGCGCCATTTGTCGCCATCAACTGTGCAGCCATACCAGAGAACATGCTAGAAGCGACCTTGTTTGGTTACGAAAAAGGTGCGTTCACCGGTGCAATCCAAGCTTGCCCGGGTAAATTTGAACAAGCCCAAGACGGTACGCTGTTACTTGATGAAATAACCGAGATGGATTTGGCGCTTCAAGCTAAACTGCTACGCGTGTTACAAGAGCGCGAAGTAGAGCGTCTTGGCGGACGTAAAACCGTTAAGCTCAACGTCCGTGTTATTGCTACAAGTAACCGAGATTTGAGAAAAGCAGTGGATGCGGGAGAGTTCAGAGAAGATTTGTACTACCGCTTAAATGTATTCCCTATCGAGTGGCGCCCGCTTTCGGAACGTCCGGGTGATATTGTCCCTCTTGCCGAACACCTGGTTCAGCGTCACGCTAGTTCTCAAGGGCTGGGTACTATCAGGTTAAGCGCAGCAGCACGCAATAAGCTGTCACAATACAGCTGGCCAGGGAACGTTCGCGAACTAGAAAACGTGGTTCAACGGGCGCTTATTTTATGTGAACACAATGAAATCGACGCCAGCGATTTAATGATTGACGAAGACATGACTGCACCTGTTGAGACACTGCAAGAGCATGTTGAAGAAAATAGGTTAGGGTCTGAGCTGCGCTACCAAGAACATCAAATTATCCTCGATACATTGGTGTCGTGTAACGGCAAGCGTAAAGATGTGGCAGAAAAGCTCGGCATTAGTCCAAGAACCCTTCGCTACAAATTAGCGCGCATGCGCGAAGACGGTATTGAAGTGCCCGCATAAGGTCGCTTTCTACACTTTCGGTTTCCTCGTCCTTATCCGTCGCCTCTGTAGTAAAGAAGGCGGCGGTTTTTTGTTGCTCACACTAAGTCAAACGCCATAAATTTGGCTAACTCTCTCCCTTTTAATATATCCTGCTGATATATATGGTTTTTTAAAGTTGGCAAGCCCTTTGCTAAATCCCCTCTATACATAAGTTATACGCCGATGTTCAGGCGGTCTCGAAAAAGCACTAGGAGTGGTTATGGACGTTAAAGCCAATAGTTTGTATCAAGAAATGCAGAACATGATTGGGCAAACTCGTCTTCAAGTTAATGAGCCTCAACAGCAGCCGCTTAATGAAATTAATAGCTCGGCAAGTGATTTCTCGACCATGCTTAAGAATGCGGTAGATGGTGTAAACGGCATGCAGCTCGAATCTAAAGACGCGCAGCAGCGTTTTGAAATGGGTGATCCAAGTTTGAGTTTGGCACAAGTCATGTTGACTAAAGAGAAGTCTGGCATTGCATTTGAAGCGACTGTTCAAGTACGTAACAAAGTACTTGAAGCCTATAAAACAATAATGAATATGCCGGTGTAGGTGGAGTAGGTTATGGCTGAAGCTACAGGTACAAACCTTACGGTTCCTGATCAAAATCAAGCAGTGGACAATGAGCCAGAAAACAAATCTGGTTTTATGGATACTTTAGGCAGTGCAGATATGATGCGCCAAATGGCCCTTGTGGTTGTTTTGGTAATCTGCGTCGCCATCGCAATTTTTATTCTTATCTGGTCGCAAGAACCTGATTACCGTCCACTTGCGAAAATGGAAACCCAAGAGCTTATTGAAACCCTCGATTATATGGATGCGAACCAAATCGACTATAAGCTTGAAGGCAATATTGTTTACGTAAGAAGTGACGAATTCCAAAACATCCGTTTAGGCATGACCCGCCAAGGTTTAACAAAGGCCTCTGATGCCGGTACCGATATCATTATGCAGGATATGGGGTTTAGCGTGAGCCAGCGTGTTGAGATGGAACGTCTAAAACACGCCCGCGAGCAACAAATCGCGGCCACTATCGAAGATATCGCAAGCATTCAAAAAGCCCGTGTCTTGTTAGCTATGCCTAAAGAGAACGTATTTGCGCGAAGAGAGAAGAAAGCGTCGGCAACCGTTGTGCTAACGGCTAAGCGCGGTGCCGTTATTGCAGGTGAAGAGGTTGATGCTGTTGTCGATATTGTGGCGTCTGCAGTGCAAAACATGGAGCCGTCTAAGGTAACCGTAACAGACAGCAATGGTCGTCTGCTTAACTCGGGCTCTCAAGATTCTATGAGTGCTCGTGCCAGAAAAGAATACGAGATTGAGCGCCAACGTGAGCAAGAGTACTTAGAAAAAATTGACGCGATACTGATTCCAGTCTTGGGCATAGGTAACTACACAGCACAAGCTGACGTTACCATGGACTTTACAGCTATGGAGCAGACACAGCGTAGCTACAACCCTGATTTACCTGCGGTTCGCAGTGAAATGATCATGGAAGAGAATAGCGTAGGTGGCGGTGTTGGGGGTATTCCTGGTGCACTGTCTAATCAGCCTCCGTTAGATTCTAATATTCCAGAAAATGCTGTGGGCGGTAGTCAACAAACTATGCCTGGGCGCACAGCGAAAGAATCAACACGCAACTACGAACTTGATACCACTATCAGTCATACCAAGAAACAGACCGGGGTTATTCGCAGATTAAGTGTATCTGTGGCGGTAGACTATACCCAAGTTGCGGGTGAAGACGGTGCGATGACGCCAACACCGCGTAAACAAGAAGAGATTCTCAACATACGTAGGCTTTTACAGGGCGGCATTGGCTTTGACGTTACCCGTGGTGATTCGTTAGAAGTTGTAAGCGTGCCCTTTACTCGGATGGACGCAGGGGAAATTGAAGACGCGCCTATTTGGGAGCAGCCCGGATTTCTACCAATTCTTAAGCTAGTTGTTGGTGGCTTGGTTATAATAGTGCTTATCATCTTCGTGATTCGTCCTATGCTACGTCGTCTTATTAATCCTGATGAGTCGAACGACGCCGATGAATTTGATGCAGACGAGGGCTTAGATTTAGGCGATGACACCATTGGCATGTTAACGTCTGACTTTGATGAAGGACAGGTAGGTTTTGCGCCAGATGGTTCACTCATGCTGCCTGACCTGCACAAAGATGAAGATGTACTTAAAGCCGTACGTGCCCTTGTGGCCAATGAACCTGAGTTATCAGCCCAAGTAGTGAAGGGCTGGTTAATGCAAGACGAGTAGTGAGATAAGATTATGGCTGAAGAACTTGCCAATGTTGACGAGCCGTCATACGACGTCAGTAAATTAGAAGGCGTAGAAAAAGCGGCCATTTTGCTGCTGAGTCTTTCTGAAGAAGACGCCGCCCAGATATTGAAACACTTAGAGCCCAAGCAAGTACAAAAGCTCGGTACTGA
>CERR01019932.1_pt1 | contig 24377 bp, 17 predicted proteins | sample 530841 | NCBI WGS metagenome assembly CERR01 (sample SAMEA2621021, study PRJEB7988) | marine metagenome | biome: marine biome (ENVO:00000447); feature: surface water layer (ENVO:00002042); material: "saline water (ENVO:00002010), including plankton (ENVO:xxxxxxxx)" | depth 5 m | reverse complement strand
CGGGCTGTAGCGCTGAGCTTTCAAGCCCATTCCATACGTCACTACGTCATCAGTGGTAACGTGGTCATTTTGAATATCTTTGTCGGTGACAACAGCATGGACAGGAGTTAACGCACTTGCACAAACTAGCATAGATAAGGCAAGTTTTTTAATTGGCATATTATTATTCATAACGGTTCCTAGTTGCATGTAGGCCATAAATGGTCTGTTTCAGACTATTCGTTAGGATTAGCATAGCTAGGGGGGATGTCGATGCCTATGCAACAGCGGAGTGATTTGACTCCTCCTTTAGGAGGAGGAATGAAGGGCTATTTTCCCTTTTGTTTAACACCTTTACGCTTTCACGTCTTTTTAAAGTAATGCGTGACTGATAACGGCGCTAGAGGTAAGAAGGCAATTGGCCATAGAGTTATTGCCTAATGTACTATCGCGCTGAACGCTATTGGTCACATGCTTTTATACTGAATTATCTTATTCTGAACTTTCATTCCCCGCAAAATAAGGCGGCATCTCGTAAATAGTTTTGTATTTCTCAAATAACCGTTGCATATCACCCTCTACCACCATTCGCGTAATTACATCACCAATTTCATAGCCAAGCGCGCGATAATTAGTATGAACAGCAAGTCCTATGTCCCACTTTTGCTTTCCAATGAGCGGAAACGCGTTGCTTGCAAGGCGATATTGCTCATTATCAACAAACTGACTGAGGTAGGATATTTGCGAGCGCAATCCCATTACCGCTTCGACGGTTCCTGCTTTCATTGCGTCAATCGCTTCTGCGTTTGAACCATAGTGCGATGTTTTTTCTCGCAACCGGCCGCCAAACGCTGACGTTAAGTAAAAGTGGGGAATGCTGTCTATTTCCGCACCAATCGTGTGATACTGAAACATGCCCATGGTTTCCACTTCGGGCAAAGTGTGCGTGTTGTGAATGATTTGCCAGCTTTCACGCTGATAAGGGGCAAACATATGAACAAGCTCATTAACCAACAAGCCCACGTCGTCACGTTTTTGAGAAAAGCTTGGGTCGTAAGGCGCGCGCATCATCACATCGGCCTTAATTCGGTGGATTATATGGCCCTTCCATAGGTAATTTCTGAAATCGTCTTCTGTCGTTTCACCTGGTGTCATCCATATCAGTTCTAGCTCAACACCAAGGGCGCTCGCGATTTCACGGGCGATATCAATATCAATTCCTGTGGGGCTGTCGTTTTCAATAAATGAAAATGGAGGATAGTCGGTGTACACCGCAATTCTAATTAAACCGCTGTCTTTAATATCGTCTAACGATCTTGCTTCCCCGAACGCAGAAAGCGCAGAACCCGTTATCAGGCAGAGTAAAATGAAAATAACTCGAAAAGGTTTAACTAACTGCACAGCTTACCCACTTATTCAATCGAACTTCTTAAGCATACTAAGGGGTTAGCGTGATTTTACTAATGCTACTTTAGCGCCATAGCATTCCTCCTTTAGGAGGATGTTCTTCGGGAAAATTGCCATATACCCTTATGTCAGACAAACAGATATCAGCAAAAGCATGCAGCTGAGCTCAGGGTGGTATATGGCAAAGGGTGTAAAAAGCACGGTTGAAAGACGATTAACCGGTAAGCGTTATCAAAAGTGTGTAGCGTCACTTTTTTGCTGCGTTCTGTTGTCGTTTTTAAACAGCGCGCTCGCGTTTAATGAAGCGCAACCTTCACGTACTCAACAAGCTGCACCACAGGCCTCTTTTGCCACTATTGTGGTCATTTACATAAAAGTTGCGGGCGCATCTCCACCAGGCACACCAGACTATTTAAAGTCCCCCAGCAATGAGGGGACAGCTGGCGCAAGTGTGGCGATAGAGGATGCCAATATCACGGGAAAATTTCTTGGTTATCAGTTTGAGTTAACTGAAATCAGTGTGCCTTCTATCGGCGAACTGCAAGCTTCTTTAGCTAAAACACACCAGCACTCTAGTTCAAGTGCTAACGCAAATCACAAAGAAATAAGCAGCAATCAGCAAGGCAACATTGCACCCGTTGTACTACTGGACATGCGAAGCAGTGATAAGGTAAAGGCTGCCTCAATTGAGCAGTTGATTGCCAATATTCAAAGCACGCTTCCTAATGCCGTATTTTTTAACGTAGCTAATAGCGATGATTTGCTGAGACAAAATTCATGTCGCCTGCCCTTGTTTCATACAATCCCCAGTTATCAGATGAAAGCCGACGCGCTAGCCCAGTGGTTTCGCACTAAGCGTATTGACGAGATATTTGCAGTTTACGGAAAAACCGCTGACGATGCTGCATACCTAGCCGCGTTCAAACGCAGCGCTAAGAAATTCAAGCTTTCACTTGTTGAAACTAAACAGTGGCAGGACAGTTTTGATTTACGCAGGGCTGCCTTTGCTGAAATTCATCAATTTACGCGAACAAGAGAAACCTATCAGGCCGTTTTTACCGCCGATAGCGCGGCGCAATTCGCGTATAGCCTACCCTTTAACACCTATTATCCCGTACCTGTGGTAGGCGCTGCCGGCCTAAAAGCACTAGGTTGGCACTTTACCCACGAACAATGGGGCGCCCGTCAGCTTCAAAGCCGTTTTAACGACGGGTTTAACAGACACATGAATGAAGTCGACTTCGCCGCGTATCTTGCGGTAACGGCGGTGGCAAATGCTGCGCAGCAAGGAAGCGATTTAACGCAGCAGGGAATACTTAAAACCTTGCTTAGCGACCACTACACGCTGGGTGCCTATAAAGGTCGTCCTCTTTCTATTCGCCCCTACACCCACCAATTTCGTCAGCCTATTGCGCTGGCCCACGAAGACGCACTGGTGACTCATGCGCCCCTTGAAGGCTTTCTGCACCAAACCAACGAACTGGACACATTAGGCACAACACACACTACCTGTAAGGACAAGTTATGAGCTATCGCTTTGCACTCTTGCTTGGCAGTTTAATGGCAACCTTTGCCTTTGCACTTCCTCAAGCCTTTGCACTTCCTCAAGCGTATGTCACTAACGAAAAAGACAACACGCTATCTGTCATTGATATGACGACATTTGATGTGATTGAAACTATCGAGGTTGGAGAGCGCCCCCGAGGGTTTATTTTAAGTGCAGACCAGTCCCACGCGTATATCTGTGCCTCTGATGCTGATCGCATTCAAATTATGGATTTGTCTACCCATTCCATAGTGGGCGATCTTCCCTCAGGTGCAGATCCTGAAACCATAGCATTACATCCTAACGGCACCACTATTTACACAGCTAATGAAGACGATGCCCTTCTTACTGTTATCGACATTCCAACGGCTCAGGTCATTTCTCAGATAGATGTGGGCGTAGAGCCTGAGGGGCTGGCTGTGAGTCACGATGGCAGCATGATGGTCGTCACATCAGAAACCACTAACATGGTGCACTGGATAGATACCAAAACGCATGAAAATATTGCAAATAGCTTGGTTGACGCAAGACCCAGAGATGCTCACTTTACCAGAGATGACAAGTACCTTTGGGTAAGCTCGGAAATAGGTGGCACCGTTAGTATTTTCGAAACTGCTACTAAGCAAAAAGTGAAGACCCTTTCCTTTGCCATTAAAGGCGTTTATCGCGACAAGGTTCAGCCAGTGGGTATTGTGCTTATGAAAGATAAGCCCTACGCCTTCGTGGCGCTTGGCCCAGCGAATCGCATAGCGGTCATCAATACCGATACCTTTGAAGTGGAAGACTACATTTTGGTTGGGCGACGAGTGTGGCAATTAGCGTTTAACCAAGATCAGTCTTTATTGCTGACCACTAACGGTGTAAGCGGTGATGTTTCTGTCATCAATACCCACACGTTAAACGTAGAGCATACGGTAAAAGTGGGGCGATACCCTTGGGGCGTGGCGGTTAAATGGAAATAGCGGTTCAAGCAGTTTCACATCAGTACGGCGGCCACCACGCGCTGGACAATATAAGCCTTTGCCTAAAACCAGGCTTAACCATGCTGCTTGGACCAAATGGCGCAGGCAAAAGTACCTTATTTGCGCTTATTACGGGCCTTCAAAAACTCACGCAAGGCAGCATTACCTTTGATGGTGCTACCCTGTCTCAATCTCGCACAAGTATTATGGCGAAAATGGGCGTGGTATTTCAGCAAAGTACCTTAGATATCGACCTGTCGGTAAAACAAAATTTGTCCTACTTTGCTTCGCTCCACGGCATAACTACCACTTGCGCGCTATCTCATATTCAAGGCCTGCTCGACGAGCTCGATCTTACGAGTAAGCTCAACACAAAAATTCGCAACTTAAATGGCGGGCACAGACGTCGGGTCGAGTTAGCTCGCTGCCTTATTCACAAGCCATCCTTGCTGCTATTAGACGAGCCTACCGTTGGCTTAGATATAGAATCCCGTCATCTTATTTTGCGGGTAGTACAAGCACTCGCTCATTCGCAAAACGTAAGTGTACTATGGGCCACGCATTTATTTGAAGAAGTGAAGCACAACAACAACTTGATAGTCTTATCAAAAGGACGAGTGTTAGCCCACGACCAATGTGAAGCCTTGTTAGCCAAGTATCATCAACAGGATATTGAGCACCTTTGGCAGCATTTGATGCAGGAAGGCTCCTGATGTATTGGCGCTGTTTTGTGGGTGTACTTACCCGAGAGATGCTGAAGTTCTGGCAGCAACGTACACGCCTGTTAAGTGCATTGGTGCGCCCGCTGCTTTGGCTATTTGTTTTTGCCGCAGGGTTTCGTTCGGCCCTCGGTCTTTCAATGACCGAGCCTTACGAGAGTTATATTTTGTACGAAGAGTACATTGTACCTGGGCTTGCCGCCATGATTGTGCTTTTTAATAATATGCAAAGTTCATTGTCCATGGTGTACGACAGAGAAATGGGCAGCATGAAAGTACTGCTGTTAAGCCCGGTTCCCCGCCCTTTTCTGCTAGGCAGCAAGCTTATAGCCAACACCTTGGTAAGCGCTATTCAGGTATACATCTTCTTTGCCTTTGCGCTTTTACTGGATGTACGCCTATCTGCGTTGGGATACGTTTATGCGTTGCCTGTTATTGCGCTACTGTCATTGTTTTTAGGTTCGTTAGGACTATTACTGGCAAACTATATTAAGCAGCTAGAGAACTTTGCCGGGGTCATGAATTTTGTCATTTTCCCGTTGTTCTTTCTATCAAGCGCCCTATACCCGCTTTGGAAAATGCGTGAGGCCAGCGAATGGCTGTATCAGATTTGCGCCTTTAACCCCTTTAGTAGCGGCGTAGAATTACTGCGATTTGCGCTCTATGAAAAACTCGAACACAACGCGCTAGCCGTTGTACTTTGTCTTACGGCTATCACTTTTATTTTGGCTGTTAGAAGCTTTCGCCCCAAAGCCTCAAAAGGGCGCTTCTCGTGATAAAAGCAAACCTAACCTGGGCTAATGAAAGCAATAAAGTTGAAACGTTAGACGATAGTGACTGCTTACTTATTTTAACTACGCCCGAGTTATTAGCGAGCCAACTCTTTCACTTTTCAACACCCGCTAAGACATACATTGAGCAGGTTTTTGACGATGAAGGTTTTGCAGGAAATAAAGGCCAATGTGTATTAGTACAAGGCCTTAAGGCGTTTAAAACAAGTTACATCTCAGACACTGAAAACAGCGGAAAAAACAAAATTAGCCAACCATTAGCTGAAGTAAAACGGGTACTGTTTTATGGTGTCGATTTTGCGCTTTTTGAAGCGTCAGATGCACCCAACGTCTCTAGCTGTGCCTCGACTTTATCTAAAACTAATGACCCTTCCATGGTTAACCGCTCAAGCTACGCTAGCGATTCAAACTCCGCGTTTTATTCGAAAAGCACTAGTGACTTGAAGCAAACTAACGCGCCAGCATTTCGCTACTTAGAACAGCAGTTCGATGCATTGTTTAAAAAGCTTAAAAGCTTGTCGGTAACCTTGGAAAAGCTGGCGTTAATGGCGCTTTCTACCACTGAAACAGTAAGCAGCGACCCTGTTAACACCATTGCGAGCCACTCACCATTTCTGAGTGCGCTACTTAGAAGCTATTTCAAGCACGGCTATCACTTTAAGGGCTATAAGACGAATAATCGTTCGGTTTCTAGCAGTCGAGCCCGCGACGACAACAACAACGCAAATAGTGTTGAAAAAAACGCCGCAACTAATGAAGCAATTAACCAAGCAACTGATATTAGGGGCACGCTGTCTCTTGCATTAGATGCCAAGCATTTTAATAAAGCACAAAAGCGTCTCGTTTCACACACTATCCGCTATGAATCAGCCCTGAATGCCGCGATGACGTGGGCTAAAGATCTCGCCCACATGCCAGCCAACTTATGTACGCCAGATTATCTGGCCGAACAAGCTCTGCATCTGGCGCAAACCTTTAATACGGTGTCTTGCGATATCCTCAATGAAAGTGCGCTAAAGCAGTTAGGCATGAACGGGTATTTAGCGGTAAATGCAGGTTCACAGTTTGCTGCCACCATGCCTATTCTTCGCTATACAGCCAAAGGTTTAGAGAATTCACCGCCGGTAGTGTTAATCGGCAAAGGCGTAACGTTTGACAGCGGCGGCATAACGTTAAAACGCAGCCCTGATATGCGCCATATGATTTACGACATGGCAGGCGCTGGCTGTGTATTGGGCGTCATTCAGGCGGTTGCCACGCTGGGGTTAAATATAAATATTATTGGTATTGTGGCGAGCGCCGATAATGCGATTGATGGCAAAGCCTATCGCCCGGGTGACATTATCACTATGCACTCAGGAAAAACCGTGGAAGTCATGAGCACCGATGCAGAAGGGCGTATGCTTATGGCCGATGCAATCAGCTACGCGAAACAGTTCACCCCCTCGGTTATTATTGATATTGCAACCCTAACCGGCGCGGCCATTAGCGCACTGGGGCACAAAGCCACTGCGCTTTTTAGCAACGCTCCAGCGCTTGAAAGTGCGTTAGTTGAAGCGGGTGAACTGGCTAACGACAGGTGCTGGCCTTTCCCACTTTGGCCAGAATATCAAGACGCCATTACCTCTCAGCACGCGGATATGATGAATACGGGTATAAACTCTCCCGGTGCTATTTCGGCAGGCTGCTTTCTCTCTCGCTTTGCTGACGGCACCCCGTGGGCTCACCTCGATGTGGCAGGAACCGCTTTTACCTACACCAAATCTTTATCGGCAACCGGCCGCCCTATTCCTCTGCTGTTATCTTACTTAAGCAGCTGTGCTATCAAAAATAATCAATAAATCATCAAAATTCATGACAGTTCTCCTCCCTTAGGAGGATATCTGTTAACACATATTCAACATATACTCAGTCATGCGTTTAATCATAAAGAAGAGGAACAATTATGTGGACTAAACCCCAATACACAGAAATGCGCCTTGGTTTTGAAGTAACTCTTTACATCAATAACCGCTAGGCAACGCCCTCTGGGATGATGAACAAAAAGGCTGCCGACGCAGCCTTTTTTTACTTGTAGTATGGAGTTGTTATGCACGTATTGATTCTTGGTGCTGCCGCCGGGGGTGGATTTCCGCAATGGAACTGCCACTGCCCAAATTGTAAGGGTTTACGCGAAGGTAAAATAAAGGCGAAAGGCAGAACACAGTCGAGCATTGCTGTCAGTAGTGATGGTAAAAATTGGGTGCTCATTAATGCCTCCCCCGATTTACGGGAGCAGATGAATAGCCACCCGCAGCTGTGGCCCGACGCCCATGTTTCTCGCGGCACACGCATAAGCGCAATTGTGCTTACCGACAGTCAAATAGACCATACTACAGGCCTGCTAACATTGCGCGAAGGCTTACCCCTTCCCGTTTATTGTACCGATGTTGTTGCCGAAGACCTAACCACCAGCTTCCCGCTTTTTACCGTATTAAAACACTGGCACGGCGGACTACAGCAGCATTCAATTAATACCGATTATCATCAACGCTTTGTACCAAAGGGGGCAGAAGGCCTGACTTTCCAACCTGTGGTACTAGAGTCTAATGCGCCCCCTTATTCGACATATCGCGACAACATTGTGCCGGGCAACAATATCGGCCTGAAGATAACTGACGACACCACGGGCAACGTGCTTTTTTACGCGCCGGGATGTATGCAGGCAAACGACACAGTAAAACAAGTAATGCGCGAATCTCACTGCGTGCTATTTGACGGTACGCTGTGGGCCAATGAAGAAATGATAGATCACGGCTTTAGCAACAAGCTGGGCACTGATATGGGACACATGCCGGTTAATGGAAAGGGCGGAGCCATTGCGCTGCTAAATGAATTTAACGTTAAGCGTAAAGTACTAATTCATATCAACAACACAAATCGCGTGCTTGACGAAGATTCCAGTGCTTATCACAGCCTGTGTGAGCAAGGCATTGAATTGGCTTACGACGGTATGGAAATTGAGGTGTAGTAATGACAGAAAACGCATGGTCTAGACAAGAATTCGAACAAAAACTGAGAGAAAAAGGCGCTTACTACCATATTCATCACCCCTTTCATAAACGTATGAATGAAGGACACTGCAGCGTTGATGAAATTCAGGGCTGGGTGGCCAACCGACTGTATTATCAAATGGCAATACCGGTTAAAGACGCGGCAATTTTAGCGAATTGCGAAGATCAATCGGTTCGCAGAACCTGGATCCAACGAATAATCGATCATGATGGACGGGAAGGTGAAGACGGACTGGGCGGCATAGAAGCCTGGTTGCGGTTGGGCGAAGCGGTAGGCTTGAACCGCAGTGAACTACTTGATGAAACCCACCTGTTGCCAGCGGTTAAATTTGCAGTAAATGCCTATGTGAATTTTGCCCGCCGTGCGTCGTGGGAAGAGGCTGCCTGCTCATCGTTAACTGAAATGTTCGCCCCTGAAATACATCAAAGCCGATTAGATACCTGGCCTGGGCACTATACATGGATTAATAGTGAAGGCTTTACCTACTTTCAAATGCGGTTAAGTCAGGCGCGCCGTGATGTAGAGCATGGCCTGCAGATTACCCTTGACCACTTTGTTACCCGACAACAGCAAGAACATGCGCTCAATATACTGCAGTTCAAAATTGATATTTTGTGGAGCATTGCTGATGCCATTTGCTTTGCCTATGAATACAAGAGAAAGCCGTTTGATGGTATTGCCGACCAGCGGGTGTGCCATAAAGGGAGGTTTTAATGATGTCGAATTTACAATCACAAATCGAACACCACTTAGATGCTGATAGCGTCGGTGCTGATAACGTGGAAAATAACATTGAAAATAGCAGCAGTCACAACAACGAGGACAGCGGCACAAGAGACAAAACAGCTTCTTTAAATCCGCTTTTTCGCATGCAGTACGAGAAAGCTCAGGGTTGTTATGTTTTGTTGTTCCCCGAAGGAATGATAAAACTTAATCCTTCTGCGGCAGAAATTCTTAAGCGAATAGATGGCAGCAATACGGAAAATACCATTTGTGCTGAGCTTCGCCAGGCGTTCCCTGATGCACCTGAAGATTTAGAAGAAGATGTTCATGCATTTCTGGTCCATGCCGAGCAAAAGAAGTGGATCCGCTATGACGAATAATACAGACGTTGATTTACAAACCGACGAACCAAATAGCATAACGCCACCGCTGTGGCTCCTAGCCGAAATTACTTATCAGTGCCCATTGCATTGCCCCTATTGCTCTAACCCAGTAAACATGGAAGAAACATTTAATGAGCTCTCTACTGAGCATTGGGAGCGTGTGCTGCGTGAAGCGCGGGAAATGGGCGCCGTGCAATTGGGCTTTTCTGGCGGAGAGCCATTGCTTCGAAAAGACTTAGAGCACTTAGTCGCTTATGCGCGGGCTTTGGGTTTTTACACCAACTTGATCACCTCTGGCATTGGCATGACAGAAAAACGTATTGCCAAACTCAAAGAAGCCGGCCTTGACCACATTCAGCTGAGCTTTCAGGCAGCCAATGCTGAAGTCAACGACTTAATAGGCAACAAGCGTCACTCATTTGAACAAAAACTTAAAATTGCGAAGCTAGTAAAACAATACAACTATCCTATGGTGCTTAACTTCTGTATTACCGCGCAAAACATTCACGAAATAGAAGACGTGATGGCGCTCAGCGAGCAGCTGAACGCTGATTTTGTCGAGCTAGCTACCGTGCAGTATTACGGCTGGGCCTATGAAAATAGAGACCATCTTTTACCTACCTCACAGCAGCTACAGGAAGCTGAAGCCGCAGTGAACCGCTACCGCGCGCAGCAAAACGGTAAAGGGCCAACCTTCATATTTGTGTCGCCCGACTACTATGAATCTCGCCCTAAGGCGTGCATGAATGGCTGGGGCACAACGTTTTTAACCGTAACGCCAGATGGCAGTGCCCTTCCGTGTCACAGTGCAAAGATATTACCCCTTCGTTTTCCTAATGTGAAAGAACGTTCATTGCACGATATTTGGCACCAAGACTTTAGCTTTAATCATTTTCGTGGCGATAGTTGGATGCCGTCGCCCTGTAGGGACTGCGATGAGAAAGATAAAGACTTTGGCGGCTGCCGATGTCAGGCCTACCTGCTAACAGGTGATATGTATAAGACGGATCCGGTTTGCAGCAAGTCGCCCGATCACCATTTGATGAAAGGCATTACCGATAAAGCAGGTACTGCACCGTCGAAGGCACTACAGTATCGGAAGGTGGAAAAGCCGATTCCCATCCTAGAAGTAAGTGCTACGAGGTAAGTACTAGGAAATAAATGGGCTGCGATAAGTACGAAACAAAAAGAGATACCGTTAAACCGCAATGATAAAAGTGTATGTCTGAATTTCATTTCATTGATGCCGGCTCTGGGTCAAAAGTGCATAGCGTTGTTTTTGCGCTAAAAACCCCTGCAGCAGGCCACACTGGGTTGTCTCACTTAGCTGAGCACATCAGCTTTCGACGCTCTCACCAATACCCAACTGCCCACGAACTTTTTACGGCCAATACACTTCTGCCTGTTACTATTAACGCTACCACACTCGCCGAGTACACCTTCTTTTTCGCTTCGTCTGAAAAAGCGAACGTGCTGCTTGATGCTGTAAATTACCTGTACTGTGTCCTGCTTAACCGGGATTACGGTAACGATGAGGTTACCATAGAGCGTGACGGGGTTATTTTTAACGAGCTCGCCATGCTAGAGGCAAACAGCGACTATGCATTAAACGCCGCTATTCGATTAACCGATACCAATAAAAATGCCTATCAACACGCGGGTGGTTTTACACAAACCATAGGCAGCAACAGCATTCAAGCGCTTCAAGACTACAAACGCCAGTGGTATCAGCCAAGCAATATCACCACGCTGGTTTATAGTAATTCAGCCCACTTTTTTGAGCAGTGCAAGGAGGTTGTTACAGCCCTGAGCGAAAAAGAAGCCCTGAGCGCTGAAAAAACCTTGAGCGAAGAATCAACACTGAACAGAAACGCCTCTCTGAGTCAGCACGCATCTCAACGTGAACACTCACATTTAGACAAAGAAGCCTCTCTTGATGCGCAAACGACAAAAGGCGAAAACGAATCAATAAGGCATGTATTAACCTGGTGGTTTCCTCAGTGCTTTCTAAAGGGTTTACTACAGCAAGAAGCAACACTTAGCACCGTAGCAGGCCTTGAAAACACTTTATTTATCGACCCCGAAATCAATCAACAAGGCAATTTTGCAATTCGCCTCGTCACAAACGAAGCGATGAAGGAAGTAGCAAGCGAGCTTTCGATAGAAGCACTTCCAAAGCTTTCACAAAATCTTACACACAAGCTCGTGAGCGATGATTATGATAAAAGGCTGCGACAACTAAAACATGTGGTATCCGCGTGTCTTGCCTCATTTGATATTAAACCTTCAAAGCCAATGCCAGACACTGATAAACACGCAGAGGGTGTGGGGGCGGCTATTCGCTATTTTGCGCAACTAACAGATGCGTTGGGTTCTAACAAGTGTGCCGCCAAAGATTGTGCCACCAAAAGCACTTATTTAGCGAGTGCTAATAAGGTATCGCACTCCTACCTGAGGGCTCTACCTTCACCAGAAAAGTCAGTCGCTCTCGAGCGGATTAGAAAGGCACGCAAAGACTTTTCCGCGCAAGCCAGCGCTTCCAATAGCGAGCAGTCACTTTTAATACCGCGTCTTACCTCTAAATACCGACATTTTATTGCGTTAGAGCACTTGCCTGCACTTCCACGTTTATTGCGGCCACTCGCCAACAAGACCACCAATTTGAAACGCTTTAACGCTGAACACATTGCTTCGCACTTAACGCCGTTTTCCATTCCATCGCCCTCAATAACTCTAGAGTCGGCTTATCTAAATTCTGATTCTGGTTATTTGGCCTCGCACTGGGTGTATCGCATCGCGTTCTATCAACAGTCAAGACTACAAGCGGTGCTGGCACACCACCTTTTCTGGCAACCAAGAACCTCGGGGGAATGCTACGCACTGGGCGCTGCAACCTATGAAAATAACCTTTTTCTATTTGGTGCCAGCGATACAAATATCACAGAGCGTGAAAACTGGTGTCATAAGGTTTTATCAATTGTCTCGTAGGGAATTCGGGAAAAAACACTGCTACCAATTTATGATACTTCCTCCCCCTTAAGGAGGATATTTTTAGGGAATGGTTAAGGCAATACTGAAAGTATAAATAATAACGAAGCAGTCAAGACCATGCCTACGCGAATTTCTACTAAAAGCTCTAGCCAAAACGTTGCACAATCCCCAACACATCAACTTGCCCGTTCACCATTTGCTCTTGCGATTATTGCAAGCGCTGTAACCTATGCGTTTAGCTCTGCTGCAGAAGCTAACGATGCGTTGGACCACTACGAGGTTATAGAGGTGCAGGGAGCGACGCCGCTTAGCGCCAACAGCAATAACTCTGCCGTATTTGGTAATGTTCAGACACTCACTCAAGACGATATTGAAGGGAGCGTCAACCGTTCACTACCGGAGCTACTCAAAACTCAGCTGGCAAGCGTGAACCTAAACGATGTTCAAAACAATCCGTTCCAACCTGATCTGCAATACCGCGGGTTTACTGCCTCTCCGCTGCTTGGTCTACCTCAGGGCATTTCGGTGTACTTGAACAGCGGTCGGGTTAATGAAGCGTTTGGCGATACTGTGCATTGGGACTTAATGCCTCTAGATGCTATAGATACCGCTTCTTTGTACTCTGGTTCAAACCCTCTGTTTGGCCAAAACACGCTAGGCGGCGCCCTTGCGCTAAGAACGAAAACAGGGTTTAGCTTCAACGCCAACGAAATAGATTTACAGGCTGGACAATTCGGCCAGAAAGCCGCGTCTGTGGAGTCAGGTGGTCATAACGATCACTGGGCGTATTATGTGAACCTGAATCACTATGAGGAAGATGGCTGGCGCGACTATTCGCCATCTAAAGTGCAGCAAGTCTTTACATCGCTTGCCTATAAAAGTGACAAAATGCATCTCGACATGAACCTGTTTATGGCCGATAACGAGTTACTCGGCAATGGTGCATCACCTATTGAACTGCTGGATATTGAAGGAAGAGAAGCGGTCTACACCCACCCCGATCAGACCAACAACGAACTTACGCACGTTAATATAACCGGTGATTTCGTTTTAACTGACACCTTATCTTTAACCGCCAATATGTTTTATCGCGACACACAAACTCAATCAATCAACGGCGATGACAGTGATTTTGGTGCCTGCCAGTTCGCTGATGGACGCGTAACACTGTGTGAATTTGAAGATGATGACGACGATGATGATGCTCCGCTTGATAGTGATGATGATGGCGACGACGATGATGATTTGCCTGTTGTAGGAGAAGGCGACGATATAGAAGCGGTTGAATTTATTGGCTTTGATGACGGCACCGCGCTTGCCGAAATATCAGATGTGGACGCAGATGAACTTGATGGTACATACAACACGGGCCGCACAGACGCCAAAGCTACTGGGTTATCTTTTCAGCTAGCAAAACAATATGCCTTAAGCGGCTTCAGTTCAGAGCTAATTGTTGGTGCCAGCTACACCAAGGGAGATGTTAACTACGCCGCTGATACTACATTTGGTATTTTGGAAAACGAATCTGCACACGACTCACGCACTGTTTTACCCATCGACGGGCTCATGGCACAAGAAGCCAGAGTTAGATTAGATGTAGACACCACCGCATGGTCGCTATTTTTTATGAATAGTACACAGCTCTCTTCAGCCGTATCACTCAATCTTGGTGGACGTTTTAACCGAGACCATATTGTTATGGAAGACCTGATTGATGACGGTGAAGGTTCATTGGACGGCAATCACCGTTTTACCCAATTTAACCCAGCGGTAGGGGTAGACATTACTATAGATGAGCAAAGCCAGTTGAATCTTGCAATCAGCCAGTCTTCAAGAACGCCAAGCCCTGCAGAGTTAAGCTGTGCAGATGAAGACGACCCGTGCCGCTTACCGAACGGTTTTGTGGCCGATCCTCCTCTTGATCAGGTGGTCACCCAAACTATTGAAGCGAACTACACCACACGCATTGATAACATCGACCTGATGCTAAATGTTTTTCACAGTAGAAGTAAGGACGACATTATCTTCCAACAAGCAGGCGCTGTTGCCTCTCGCGGATACTTTATTAACGTTGATGAAACCCAGCGTCAGGGCGTTGAATTCAGCGTAGGATCAACGTGGGAAAAACTAACCTACCGGTTAAACTACAACTATCTTAACGCAACCTATGAATCCACATTCACGTCGTTTAGCCCCTTTAACCCTCAGGGTCCAGACAGACTCGTAACGCCAGGTGACAAAATTCCAGGCCAGCCAGAGCATTTAGTCAAGCTCTACGCAGATTACGCCTTAACGGATAAAGCGCGTTTGGGGGCAGAAGTCATTTCAGCATCTAGTCAGTACTTTAGGGGCGATGAGGCTAACGAAAATGAAAAGATTGACGGATACGTTATTGCAAACATTTATGCATCGTACCGGTTCAACGACACATTTACCGCATCGCTACGTGTGAACAATGTGTTCGACAAAGACTATGAAACCTTTGGCACGTATGGCGAGGCTGATGAGGTATTAGAAGACATTTATCCCGATGTAGAAGGTGCAGAGTTCGTGGGCCCCGCACAACCGCGAATGGTCAGTGTAAATCTAAAAGCGAGATTCTAATCAGATAGCAGTTGTTACCACACGCGCTTTTATCCACACAAAAGCTGCAAAAAAATCAAAAAAACGCGACTTACTTTTTCACAGTAGTCGCGTTTTTTATCATTTATACATTTAATTTTCCCGCTACTAAAGAAGGAGATTAACACGCCTTACGGCCGATGGTTCAAAATTCAATAGAACCTATTATCAATTTACTGGACACCGAAAGCATTAAAACCAGTCAAAAATAAAAACAAAAAGCCACTGTAATTAATCAACACTACCAATATTGGGACAGTAAAATGAAAAAGAATACATTTACAAAAACCTGTTTATCTATTGCCATTTTAAGCACAGTCAGTAGCCATAGTTTTGCCCAAGACGAGCCCTATTCATGGAATATCTCTGGATGGATAAATGAAGGCTTAACCTATTACGACGACGGTGTGGGTAGTGATGTGGCACAACTTTCAGACAACGGTACAACGCTAGGCAGCCGTATTACGCTTTCAGGGAATTATAAACTGGAAGAACAAGGCATGGACGTGGGCTTTGAGGTCATTATTGAACCTCTTTCAGGCGCACCGAACTACGCCGGTGGTGGCCATCAAACCCCGCTTTTGTTTGCCAATCAGGATAACTTAGACACCTTCAACGGCGGCGACATAGGCCTGTTGGGCAGTAGCCTCTACTTTGGTGGCGACTGGGGTAAAATCACCATTGGTTTACAAAGCCTTCCCACCGATAACATTGCCGTTCTAGCCGATCCTTCTGGCACAATCTGGTCGGGAATTTCTCCATTATTTAGAGCAAATGGCTTCTTTATTCGAGGCGTAGAAGAAGGTTCAACCAATGTCGCGTGGGGTCAATTTGCTCAGTGCTTAGCTACGCCTGGCTTGGGTATTGGTATTGACTGTAACGGCATATATCGCAACGGTGTGCGCTACGATCTCCCTCAAATGGGCAACGTGAGTATTGCAGTAGGTTATGCAAACGACGAAATTTACGATATTGCGGTTAAGTATGCGGCTGAGCACGAAGGCTTCAAAACTAACCTTCATGCAGGTTACTCAGTGAATAAAGATGGCGGTAGCAATGTTGGGGGCAACAGTTCAACTACGCTGCAACTGCAAGCAGGGCTCATGCATATTGAGTCAGGAGTATTTGGGGTAGCCACTTATCAGATGGAAGAAGCTGACGATGCGATTGTTGGGTCGGGTGACGATACAGATGCTTATTACTTTAAAGCAGGCATAAGAAAACAGTTTAATCGCTTTGGTGATTCTGCGTTCTATGCTGAATATGCCAGTTATAACGATCAATACGGCATGGCTCATTTAGATGGCGTTACCGGCTCAGAGCTTAGTCAGTGGGGCGTTGCAGCAGAACAATATTTTGGATCGCGCTTCTTGGTGTACGCGAAATACGAAAATCTAAGTTTAGATATTGATGGTTCAGAATCTGCGCAAGGAATTTATAACAGCGCAGAAGACTTAACCCTAATTCAACTAGGTGGCACTGTGTTCTTTTAATTGAGAATTAAAAATCAGTCATATTTTAACATTGAACTTATATCTAATTACTCTAAAACTTAAAAATTACTCGATTCATTTAATTAATGATAAAAAACTGATTAATTTTACACTTAATTAAGAAATTAAAATTAAGCTAAAATATATGACATAAAAAAGCGAGATTCACTCTCGCTTTTCCTATTGAAAAAGGAAAGATCATGAAAAATATATCTCTATTTTCATTACGTTCAGCTCACCCCATTCTGTTAGCCCTACTCTTCACAACGACAGTACATATCGCAGACGCACAGGTCATATTTCAGGAGGACAAAAACAATTTTATTCGCCTTGTTGAAAAGCAAAACGAAACAGACAGTGACATGCGTGCCAACCAGCACCCCTTTACGCTGCAAGAGCAGGATGTATCCACCATACTTAGCGCTATTCAGGTGGTTAAGAACAAAAATACGTCAACACCGCTTTTTTCCAACGAACAAGTTGCGTTACTTGCCGCCTATCTGCCTGAAGCGCTGCGAACAGCGACTGCTCAGCAAGACGTAATTTTTGCCCTTAGTAAAGAGAAGCGCTATTTGGCAGGCCTTAAAACCCAAACGTATTACGTTGCAGGCAGTATTTTCGTTGCAGACGACCAGCTCAATATTCTGATTGGCGAGTTCGACAAAGTAGCCAATAAAGCCTACGAAATGGCTTATGATCCTACTTCTCAGGGCTTGGTTAAATACGACTTTGATTTTGGTAACCGGAAACAAGCAAAGTTCTCATTCGATTCCGCACTTTCTTTTTCCGCACCTGGTATAGAACTGAAAACGAAAAACCGCTTCGATTGGGTGGTCGCACCGACTCAGCTGGCATTTGAAGCACCTGTAGAAAAGGAAACACTTTCCCCAGCGAATAGGGAAAACACACCCAGTAAGAAAGACGTAGCTGGCTCGGCCCCCTTACCAGCAGAAAACGATATCGTTGCTCGTTTTAAACGGTTAGACGCACTAAAAAAGGCAAACCTAATTAGCGAAACAGAATACGCCGAAAAAAGAAGGCAGTTACTTGACGAGTTATAGAACGAAAGTCCCGTCAGTACTGGTCTTACGTGCTTTTTTATTATAAGCCATTGGTCTTATTAGGCCTGATTTAATGTTATATTAATGTTAACATTGTAAACACGTGAAGTGACTGTTTAGCTTTTAATATTTCGGAGAATTTGGTCACTTTGAAGCGTTTCATTTACGCCATAATTTTGTCTTACTAAAAGGCTTATGTGTGAATAAAACGCCAGCCCAAATAAGTCACAAGGCCAGCGGCAAATGTCGCTTTTTTAGCTGAGGGAAAGACCATGCACCGTATCTTGATAATTGACGACCACCCTATTTTTCGTCACGCAATGATTACTATCTTAGGGAAAAAGTTTCCCGACTCAGAAACCCTCGAAGCCAATTCAATTTCTGAAGCGTTAACGTTGCTAGAGCAAGACGCGAAGTTCGACTTAATCATGCTTGATTTAAATATGCCGGAAACCTGTGGCTTAAACGGACTTTTAGAAATTCGAAACCAACACCCTAATGTACCTGTAGTGATTATTTCCGCTGAAACGGAAAAGCAAAATATACTGCAAACCATTTCTTATGGTGCCGTTGGCTTCATTTCAAAAAGCAGCAAGATTGAAGAAATCGCCACATCTATCGAGAGTATTTTTGAAGGGAACGTGTGTTTACCATCAGAGATATTGAGAACGCCGTCTACCAGAACACGCATGACCAATGACAACGGTATTTCGCCTGAGCAAATTCGTTCATTAACACGAAAAGAGCTGACTGTACTGAAATATCTAACTCAAGGGTTAGCCAATAAAGTGATTGCCTACGAGCTTAATATTTCTGAAACCACGGTTAAGTCTCACGTCTCATCTATTCTCAAAAAATTAGGCGCCAGCAACCGAGTAAAGGTTGTGGCCAGTGCCGCGAATATCGACTTTAACCAGTACGTATTTAATTAAGATCTGTTGATCTTTGCTGTGCACCGAAGATTAATAGGTCTTAGACACGTTTACTTTTAGCCATTCAAACTTGAGACTAGCGCCGCCTTCAGCACCGCGGAGTTAACAGGTTTGTGCAGCAGCTGAATGTCGGTGCCTTCAAGTTCATTCGCTAATGCTTTTGAGTGATTAGCGGTGCAAATCATAATGGGCATTGAAGGCGCGATTTTTCTTACGCGTTTCGCAATGTCTAAACCGGTTTCTTCTTCATCTAGGTGGTAATCGACAATAAGCATGTCGCACTCGTCAAAACTGCCATTATTTACAGCACTGCATTGTTCAAAACCTGAGAAAGTGTCTACTTCCATGTCCCAGTTTGCGAACAACGTTTGCATAGCAATGCGCATATTCGCATCGTTATCAATATGCCATATATGCTTATCCAAAACGTAATCTGGTAACGATGGCTCCAAAGTATAAAGATAGTCTTGCTCCTGGCTCGTATCACACACTTCGGTAATAGGAATGGTCACCGTGAAGCACGCGCCTACGCCCTCTTTCGAGCGCACTCGAATATCGTGCTCTAGCAACTTACTCATTTTATCTACAATGTATAATCCCAGACCCAAACTGTAAGAGTAGTTAAAATCGTTTTCTAACCTGGAAAACTCTTTAAAAATAACTTTCTGATCGTCTTCGCTTATACCCACACCTTGATCATAGATGCTAATTTCTAGGTTCTCATTCACCTTTCGCGCTGCCAGTAACACCTTGCCGTTGGCACCGTATTTCATTGCATTTATTAATAAATTTCGCAATATTCGAGAAAGTAAGTTCACGTCTGTCACCACGAAAGCTTCTTTCAAGCGATAGCGAAAATCTACACTGTAGTCTTTACTGATATGCGTAAACTCTTCGGCTAGCTGCATAAGTAACGGCAATACATTTTCTTGCTGCTTATCGGGCTGTAACACCCCAGCGTCCAGTTTGGATGTTTCAATAAGCGTGCGAATAAGGCCATGTAAATCAGACAGTGAATTATCGAGGGCGGCAACAATGGGGCTGGATGAACTATCCACTTGATCTTTCAATGTTTCGTTGAACAAGATGGCAGCGCTAAGGGGCTGCATAAGATCGTGGCTAATAGCAGCCAAAAATTTGCTCTTTGAATCAATCGCTTCTTGAAGGGCGATGTTGGCGTGATTGAGTTCACGGGTACGCTTTTCTACATTCGATTCTAATTGGTCTTTAGCCGCTTTAAGCTGGAGTTGGCTTTCTACCTGCTGCGACACGTCTGTTGCCAAGACAAAGTGCCCGGTGATATCGCCGGATTCATTGAAATGAGGCAAATAAACTTTCTGTAAAAAGCCAACGTCGCCATGAGCATTTTTTTCTTTGCTTTGAAAGCTCACAACTTCGCCTTGGTTAACACGGCGCAAGTACTGAATAAGATTGGGGTAAACCTCTTTCAGATGGCTTCGATCCATAGGCATATCATTAATGTCTTGCTCACTAACGCCATACCAATCGCGATAACCTTTATTGGTGTATTGAAACTTTTTATCGGTACCAATGTAAGCAATAAGCGCCGGTACATTATCGGTTATCATGCGGATCCAGCTTTCGTTTTGCTTCAGCGTTTCCGCGTAGTGATGCTGCGATGTAACATTGGTGAACGTGCACAGCGTATTGCCGTCGGGCAGTGTAGTGATGTTGCGTTCAACCACCAATTGCTCGTGTATAATCTGGGTACTTGGCCCCACCGGCTTTAAGTTGAGCCCGCTCCAGTGACGGTTATTTTGAAGGGCATAAATATTCTTACTGTTTACCAGTACGTGCTGGGGCACGTTTGACTGGGTCAAAAACGTGTTATTCCAAAACGCAATGCCACCTTCTTTATCAATGAGCAATATTCCAACATCAATATTATCGATAAGGCTTTGCAACAGCTTGTTTTTCTCTTTAATGACTTGCTCGTAGCGATTCGACTCAAGCAGTTTTACTTCAGTGATGTCGTTAAACAGAATAACGTTCCCGCCTTCTTGCGTGGGTCGATTGGTCAGCTGATACCATCGCCGGTTCGACAACTGATAGATCATCCTGCCTTCGACATCAGCAGGCAGGGCGCGGCGAATAACCCCGGAATGCTTGGCAGCTTGGGTGATATCGTAATAGTTATCGCCAATTTTAGGGGTAATGGAAAGGTCATCCCAAACAGTTTCAAAGTGCCGATTAAAGAAGATGATCCCGCCCAGTCTATCTAGCAACACCATCGCCTGATTAGTGCTTTCAATGGCGTCGTGTAAACGCTGTTTAACCTGATGGGTTTCTTCGTGAGCCCGCACTAGCTCGGCATTTGACTGCTCCAGCTTTTGCAGTACTGACTGCAGTTCTTCGGTTTTCTGACTCACTTTTTCAGAAAGTTGAACCGAATGTTCGAAGGCGCGGTAGCTGTGATGATTAAAACCGCCCTCTTCCATGCGATACATCAGCGCTGCGTTTATTTTTTCAAGCTTTTCGTTTTCACGCCGTTGCTCGTAAAGGGCCTTTTGGAGCGCTTCCACGTCGGTAAATTGATTATTGGGCTGCAAAATACACCCCCGTAAACGTTTGGTTCAAGTGAACCGAGTGAATATGCTCGCCATAGGCATTGAAGCCCGCGACATTGTACCTTTGCTGTAGCCGTCTTATTTCGTGGTCGTTTTTGCCTTGTTGAATTTCGAGCCTTCGCAAAAAGCAATCGCAAGCATAGACAAATTCGGGCTCGCCAAGCTGAGCGCGCAGTTTGTCTAGTTTACTTTCTAATGCTTCAATGCAGTCACCCAACTGAACAAACGTAAGAATAATGCCAATATCTACCGCGCAGTAAAAGGTAATGGCGTTAGTGGCCAAATCTACTTTTTGAATAGAGCGGATGAAATATTTGCCACCTACCATCACTGCAAGGGGAAACATGGAAAACACATCAGGCGTTAAGTCTTCAGCTTTCATTCCCAATAAACTGGCGTAATACTGCGCAGCAGGTTCACCGTTTATTTCATACACGGTTCGCGATTCTGGATCGGCGTGGGTGACCACCAGCTTTGAAACAGGAGAGTTAATGTGATCAATGGAGAACACGGTGAAGGGCTTTCCCGTGCCAACAAGCAGCAGTACTGCTGCGTCTCGATGAAATTCACCGTTGTAAAACACATAGGTGGCTTCAAGCTTTAAATCGTCGCCAGCGCTACCGCCTAAGTGTGGAATATTGCCAAATGCGGTCGCAAAGGTTTCTAGAAAATGTTCCTCATGGCGGGTAAGTCCATCGAGCACAGAAATAACGAAGTGCTGCTCTGTATCGTAACGACGCTCCCTCCCCTGTAAGGCTCGGCGCAAACCACTGGCAATATCGTGGGCTTCATCAAAGTTTACTTCGCCTAAATTAGGCACCAATGCTGTGGCAATAGAAAATTCGTTTTTCAAAAACGCGACGGCCAAAAGCTTTTCTGTTCCGTACCCATTTTTATTAAATTCTCCAGCACTGGTGCAGCCAACAATATTCACGTGCGGAAAACGTGCGGAGATTTCCTTTGCTACGGTGTCTAAGTCAAACAGCGTGCTGGTATGAAAGAGTAATAGCTCTATTTCATCGCACTTAACGTTGGCTAAAATCTCATTTGCCACATCACGGCAGGCTTCTTTAGCACCGTATAAACTAGAATGGTTGTCATCGTTAACCTTGCTATTAGCAGGTTGACTAAGTGCGGACAGGATTGAGGTTTTTGACACGCGTTGGCACCTTTTTCTTTTTATATTTATCGATTTTGCACAAGTCAGGGTTATCTAACGTAACCACACACTCAAGGCACTGAATACATTCAGCATAGTCAATGCTGCCGTCTTGTTCTATAGCATCAATACCACATTTCTTTTGTTTGCACAGCTGACACGGATTACCACAGGCATCTTTACGTGTAAGCAATTTAACGAAAGGGAAACGCCCCAAAATGGCAAGCCCCGCTCCCAACGGACATAAATAGCGGCAGTACACTTTATGAATTTTTAAACTAAGTAGCAGCAATAAAACCGAATACAGTACAAAAGGCCAATATCGAACAAAGTGTAGGGTTATGGACGTTTTGAACGGCTCTATCTCAGCGAGCTTCTCTGCAAGGTTTAGCGAATAGAATGAGCACGCAACAAGCCCTATAAGCAACCCATATTTAATTTTTTGTGCCCGTTTGTGGTGCTGTGGCTTAATTCTAATTTGTTTTATCCTGAGCTTTTCAGCCAGTATTCCCATCATTTCCTGGAGTGCTCCGAAGGGGCAAAGCCAGCCACAAAATAGTCCCCGCCCAACGATAAACAGCGAGACAAATACAAAGCTCCACAAAATAAAAATGACCGGGTCGAGAAGATATACCTCTAAGGAAAATCCGTCGACAATATCCAGTAGCAGCGTGTATATGTTGACGACAGACAGTTGCCCTTGAGCGTAAAAGCCAATAAAAAACAGCACGAACACAAGGGAAAATGCCCGTACTGTATGCACAAACTTGGTGTAAGGCGTTAGCCTTTGCTGGAATGCAAAAAACAACGACACCGCTACAAGATAAACAACGGTGGTGCTTATCGTTAAGGTTCTGTCCCTCCAAATTTTCTGCCACAACGGAATGGGCTTCGCTAACTGAGCCTCAGGATTTTCCATAAATAGTTCACTAGGCAGTGTCACTTTCAAAGGGAACAGATGCTCATCTTGCTCGAAGAAACTTGGCTTAAACGGCACACTAATCGCTATTTCCATTTCTTGGTCAAGTGACAGCCCACCTTTCGATTTTACTCGAAGTACTTTGATCTCGTTGTAGTCGGGCAATGCTTGTGAAAATGCGGGGTCATAGAAGCTATAAAAATCGATATCGCGGATAGCCGTGGGAAAACCGCCTTGAGATACCCGTAAATGCTCAGGTGTGGTTTGGGGAATAAACTCATCGCTGATAAAACTGAACCCTTTCGTATTCAGTACCATCAGTGCCATTTCACCCGGATTTAGATTTTCCTGTAACCGAGCAAATTCCTCTTCATCCAGCAGGTTTTTCCCCACAACAGGAAGACTTAAAAACGCATAGTAGTGTTCGGCAATGATGTCACCATCAAGAGCAAACTCGCTTTGAATATCGTCAACCGCCCGAACCACTTCTCTCGAAAGCCCTTCGGTATTTTGCTGAGTAATCTGGTGCTTTTGAATGTAGCCCTTGTCCACCAATTCGCTAAAAGTAAGAGGTTCGTAAAAGTCTGGATTGATAATATTGTTGCTAGGCGCAACAAAGCCATCTAGCTTAGCTCTGGCAACGGCTAATGCAGATGTCACGATGGTATCGTTGATAACCAGCACCGATACGGTGGCTTTCGTAACCCCATCAAAGTAGGTAGCGTCTTTGCCTACATTGCTTTTACCACCAATGATAAAACGTTCTTTGACACTGTGCCCTTGATATTGAGCAACGAAATCAAACATGGATTTCTCGCCAAGCCCGTGCAAAAAAATCGGCTCGCTATGCTGCTTGACGAAAAGATCGACCACATTGCCTTGCGTGTCTAGCCCAATCACTACATTAACCGGTTTGCCTGAAAAGCCTATGAAGTCGACAAAGTCATTCGACTCAAAAACATATCCGAGTAGTTGCTGAAGCTGATAGACCGGGGTTACCTTGATGTCAGTGTGCATCTCCCCCACGCGTGTAGCGTTGGGAAATATT
>CERR01126451.1_pt1 | contig 25322 bp, 21 predicted proteins | sample 530841 | NCBI WGS metagenome assembly CERR01 (sample SAMEA2621021, study PRJEB7988) | marine metagenome | biome: marine biome (ENVO:00000447); feature: surface water layer (ENVO:00002042); material: "saline water (ENVO:00002010), including plankton (ENVO:xxxxxxxx)" | depth 5 m | reverse complement strand
AATGGCTAGCTCAAGGAACAATATATCCAGACGTTATTGAAAGTATTTCAGCAACTGGAGGTCCATCAGCTACAATTAAAAGTCATCATAATGTTGGAGGTCTTCCAAGTTATATGAAGTTAAAAGTTGTAGAGCCATTAAAATTACTTTTTAAGGATGAAGTACGTAGAGTAGGAACTTTTTTGAAAATTGATTCTGAAATATTGGGAAGACATCCTTTTCCAGGTCCTGGTCTTGGAATAAGAATTTTAGGTGAGATAAATTATGAAAAAGTTAAAATATTACAAGAGGTTGATAGCATTTTTATCAATTCATTAAAGGATGAAGGGTTATATAATAAAGTTTGGCAAGCTGGGGCTATGTTATTGCCAATTAAAAGTGTTGGGGTAATGGGTGATGAGAGAACTTATGAAAGATGTATTGTTTTAAGAGCTGTTGAAAGCACTGACGGAATGACTGCTGATTGGGTTGATTTACCATACAAGTTTCTTCAGGAAGTTTCAAATAAGATTATTAACAGGGTTAAAGGAGTAAATAGAGTAGTTTATGATATTAGTTCTAAACCACCAGCAACTATAGAATGGGAATAAAGAATTCATATAAGATAAGGGCATTTTTATTTTTAATCACATTTATATTTGTGAATCAGATTCAATCACAAACAGACTTTATAATTCATAAGGTTAGAAAAAACCAGGATATAGAGAAAATTGCAATGATATATGAAATAGATGTAAATATAATTTTAGAATTTAATCCGAATACAGAAATAAAAAAAGGTGCTAAGCTAAAAATTCCTAGATCATTTAGTTATGGTCAAGAAAATAATGAAGATCTAGAAATTCCTGAAATTCAAGACACCAATGAGATAGAAAATGAGATAATTTATGATTCTTTGATAGAAAACATAACTAATTATGAAAAAAAGAGAGTTGCTATTATGCTGCCATTTAGGACTAAAAACATAAACTTTGATTCTGTAAAACAGTCAAAAGAAATTATAAAAAATGACAAGCTTTTAAGTATCTCACTTGATTTTTTATTTGGAATTGAAATGGCAGTTGATTCATTTTCAAAATTTGGAATTGATGTGGATATTTCTGTGTTTGATACTGGCGCAGATAAAAATATAATTCATGAATTAATTAAGGAAAATGATTTCACTAAATATGATTTATTAATTGGACCTCTTACGACTAATGCTTTTAATTATGTTTCAAAATCTTTAAGTTCTGATTTAAAGATCGTTAGTCCTTTAAGTAAATCTAAATTAGATTATCAGAATATTATTCATACAATTCCTAACGATGAGTTATTATTTAATAAGATTACATCTTTTATAAAGAGAGATACAGTCCCATCACAAAAATTTATTATTTCAGATTCTTATAATAGAATTGTTAGTGAGAAAATAAAGAAAATATTCCCTGATGCAAATCAGTTTTTTTCTGAAATTAATGATTCAGGTATTGATACCAGAACAATGGTTTATGATAGTTTAGATTCAACATTTGTTAAAGGCAGAAATATAGTTTTTTTAGAGACGAGAGATCAGGGTTTTGTTTCTAATATTACAAGTATCTTAAATTCCTTTGTAAATGATACTACGGAAATAATTTTAACTACTACAAATAAGAATAGAGCTTTTGAAGGAATTAATATTTCTAATTATTATATGTCAAACTTAAATTTTCATTATCCTTCTATTAATAGATCTATTACGAATTATAGGGAAGATAGTTTTGTAAAAAAATATTTTATGAAATACAATACATATCCCTCAAAATATTCTTTTAGAGGTCATGATTTAGTTCTTGATTTATTAATTAGATTAAGCTGTGGTGAACTTGATTATAACAACTTAAATTTAATAGAATCAGAATATATAGAAAACAAGTTTAAATATATTAAAGATGAAGATGGAATATATAGGAATATATCTTCTTATATAATGAAATTTGATGATTTAAAATTTGTAGAAATAGAATAAGATAATATTGTAAATGATTCTATATATTTACAAATATATTTAATCAAATTCATTAAATTTGTTTGCGTTTATAACGCACAATGTCAAATAGCACTAAATTTATTTTTGTTACAGGTGGAGTTTCTTCTTCTTTAGGAAAAGGAATAATAGCAGCATCTCTTGCCAAATTACTTCAATCCCAGGGCTATAAGGTAACTATTCAAAAATTAGACCCATATATAAATATTGATCCAGGCACTTTAAATCCATATGAACATGGAGAGTGTTATGTCACCAACGATGGTGCTGAAACAGATTTAGATTTAGGTCATTATGAAAGATTTTTAAATGTTCCAACTTCTCAGGCTAATAATATTACTACTGGGCGTATATATCAAAGTGTAATAAATAAAGAGAGAAAGGGTGATTATTTAGGACGAACAGTTCAAGTTATTCCTCATATAACAGATGAAATAAAAAAGAGCATTCAGTATCTTGCTAAAAACAATGAATACGATATAATTATTACTGAAATAGGAGGTACAGTGGGAGATATAGAGTCACTACCTTATATAGAGGCCTTAAGACAGATGAAGTGGGAAATGGGAGAAAAAAATGTTGTTGCTATTCACTTAACTTTAATCCCTTACCTTTCAGCTGCTAAAGAATTAAAAACAAAGCCTACCCAGCATAGTGTTAAAACATTGATGGAGAGTGGAGTTCAAGCAGATGTTTTAGTTTGTAGAACAGAACATGAAATTAGTGATAGTATAAGAGATAAATTAGCACGATTTTGTAATGTTGACACAGATTCTGTAATTCAGTCTGTTGATGTTAAAACAATTTATGATGTCCCAAATTGCATGTTCAGCGAGGGATTAGATAAAGTAGTTTTAAAAAAAATGGAATTAAAATCTACAAAGCCTGATTTAAGTTCTTGGAATAAATTTTTAGATAAACATAAAAACCCAAAGACTACAGTTAAGATTGCATTAATTGGAAAATATGTTGAATTACAAGATTCTTATAAATCTATATTAGAGTCATTCATTCATTCTGGAGCTGTTAATGAGGTTAAGGTAGAAGTAACTGCGATTCATTCTGAACATATTAACAAGAATAATATTGCAGAAAAACTAGAAAACTTTAACGGAGTATTGGTAGCACCTGGTTTTGGACAAAGAGGGATTGAAGGAAAGATTGAAGCAATAAAATATGTTAGATTAAAAAAAATTCCATTTTTTGGAATATGTCTAGGTATGCAAATGGCTGTCATAGAATTTTGCAGAAATGTATTAAATATGAATGGTGCTAACTCTACTGAAATGGATGAAAAAACCACACACCCAGTTATAGATATAATGGATGATCAAAAGAATATTGTAAATAAAGGTGGTACTATGCGATTAGGATCTTGGAATTGTAAATTGAATGATGACAGTTTGGTTCATAAAATTTATAATACTAATATAATTGACGAAAGACATAGACATAGATATGAGTTTAATAGTGAATATATTAAAGAAATTGAAGAAAATGGTTTAATTGCTTCAGGAATCAATATTGATACCGGATTAGTAGAAATAGTAGAATTAAAAAATCATCCATGGTTTATTGGTGTTCAATTTCACCCTGAATATAAGAGTACTGTTTTAAATCCTCATCCTTTGTTTGTTTCATTTATTTCTGCAGCATTAAAAAATTATAATAAAAAATAATATGGAAGAAAGAAATACTGATATTAACACCACAATTGGTTTTATGCTAATAGGAGTAATATTGATGTTCTGGATTTATACGACTCCTCCACCAGCTCAATCGGAATCTATTGATGAAGATACTAATGAGCAAATAGAAGAAGAATTAAACTCAAAAAGTCAGGGAAAAAATCTTTCTTTAGATGGAATGAAGGATCAGCTATTTAATAAAGATGCAATTGATGGATCAGAGAATATAATTGAAATTAAAAATGACCTTTATAATATAGAGTTTTCTGAAAATGGAGGTCAAATTTCTCAACTAGCTTTGAATAATTACGTTGACCACAATGGATCTCCAGTTTATTTAATAAATAATGGAAATTCAAATTTTAATATTGATTTTAAAACTTCTAATAATAGAATAATAAATACAAAGGATCACAAATTTATTTCAAATGCATTTAAAGATGGTGAAAATGATATTGTTTCAATGAAATTATCTATTGATCAAGAGACATATTTGGAATATTTATACAAGATTAGGCCTCAAGAATATATTATTGATGTTGAAATAAAATCTGAAGGATTTTCAAATGTTTTAAATAAGAATGAGCCTTCAAATTTTTTATGGGATTTTAAAGGTATTAGGAATTCAAAAAGTATTAGTTATGAAAATAGATATACGAGATTAACATATTATCATGATGGAAATAAAATTGACAAATTATCCCAAATGGGAGACGATGAAGATGAGATATATAATATTAATTGGATTTCATTTAGGCAACATTTCTTCAGCTCAATATTGATCTCAACAGATAATAAATTTGATAAGGCAAAAATAATTTCTAAAGATTTAGTTGAGGATGAATCTATTGATACGCTATATACAAAGCAATATATAGCACAGGTTCCATTTTCTTTTAAGAATAATGAATTTGATGAATCCTTTAGAATATATTTTGGTCCAACAGATAATAATGTTTTTAAAAAATACAATCTAGATTTAGATGAAAGTATTCCTTTTGGATGGGGAATTTTTGGTTTGATTAATAAGTCTGTTTTTGTGCCATTGTTTAGATTTCTTAGTTCAATTTTTCCATATGGAATAGCAATTATTTTTATGACAATTATTGTTAGACTGTTTTTAGCCCCCGTACTTTATAACTCATATCTTTCCCAAGCAAAAATGAAAATTTTAAAGCCAGATGTTGAACAATTAAACAAGCAATACAAGGATAATCCTATGAAAAGACAACAGGAAATGATGTCTTTGTATAAAAAGGCTGGAGCTAGTCCAATGAGCGGATGTTTACCTGCATTGCTACAGATACCTGTATTTTACGCATTGTTTATGTTTTTCCCATCTGCTTTTGATCTTCGACAAAAGAGTTTTCTTTGGGCTGAGGATTTGTCAGCATATGATAGTGTTTTAGAATTACCATTTAGAATTTGGGGATATGGTGACCATGTTAGTTTATTCCCAATACTAGCTGCTGTATCTATATTCTTTTATATGCAGATGACAATGGGGCAACAAACTGCATCTCAACCTGCACCTCAAGAAGGTATGCCTGATATGACTAAAATGATGAAATATATGATGTATATATCTCCACTTTTCATGTTAATTTTCTTTAACAATTATGCCAGTGGTTTGAGTTTATATTATTTTATTTCAAATATTTTGTCTATAAGTATAATGTTTGTTATTAAAAATTATATTCTGGATGAGAAGAAAATTCGTGAACAAATTCAAGTAAACAAAGCAAAACCGGCTAAGCCTCCAAGTCGTTTTCAAAGAAAAATGCAAGAATTAATGGAGGAAGCAGAAAAGCAAAAAAACAACCAAAATCGTTAGTATTTATAAAACTCTATCAAATTGAAAAGAATTGTAGCCTTTGGAGCAAGTTCATCTTCAAAATCAATAAATAAGTTATTGGCTACTTATGCTGCTCAACAAATTAATAATTCTGAAATAAACGTTTTAGATCTTAATAATTTTCAAATGCCAATTTATAGTGAAGATTATGAAATAATTAATGGGATTCCAGAAGAAGCACATGATTTCAAGAAAATAATTAAGTTATCGGATGGTATTATTATTTCATTTGCTGAACATAATGGGGCATATACTGCAGCTTTCAAGAATATATTTGATTGGATATCAAGAATTGAAAAGGATGTATGGTACAATAAACCTATGCTGTTAATGGGGACATCTAATGGATCCAATGGTGCATCTTCAGTTCTTCAGATGGCTCATAGTAGAATATCTAGAGGTAATACAAATAAAACACCTTATTTTTCGCTACCTAATTTTAATAAAAACTTTAATAAGGACTTAGGTATTATGGATGAGAATTTAAATAAAAAATTCATTGATGCACTTACAATTTTTATTGAATCTTTATAGTTGTTGATTAATAAAAAATTTCTTAATTCATTATTTGTAATTTTATAAAATGAAAAAAGTTGTAATAGCCCTTTCTGGTGGAGTTGATTCTAGTGTAAGTGCATACTTATTAAAAAAAAGTGGGTATGATGTTATAGGTTTGTTTATGAAAAATTGGCATGATGAATCTGTTACAATTTCAAATGAATGCCCATGGTTAGATGATAGTAACGATGCTATGATAGTTGCTCAAAAGTTAAAGATCCCCTTTCAATCTGTTGATCTTAGTAAGGATTATAATGATAGAATAGTGAAATATATGTTTAAAGAATATAAAAATGGCAAAACACCTAACCCTGATATTCTTTGTAATAGAGAAATAAAATTTGATATTTTCATGAAAATCGCTTTAGATCTTGGTGCTGATTTTATTGCTACAGGACATTACTCTAGAATTGGTGAAGAAAAAATTAAAGGCAACATTATATACAAACTAATTTCTGCAGTTGATAAATCTAAAGATCAATCGTATTTTTTATGTCAACTTAACCAGGATCAATTATCAAAAGTTATATTCCCAATTGGAGATTTAAAAAAAAATCAAGTTAGAAAGATTGCTAAAGATATTGGTTTAGTTAATGCAGATAAAAAAGACTCTCAAGGTTTATGTTTTGTTGGAAAAGTTAAACTACCTGATTTTTTAAAGAAAAAGCTTAAACCTAAGGAAGGTTCAATAATTGAAATAGATCCTTCTAGCAAAATATATAAAAAGAAAGATTTCACATCTCTAAACATTTATAATAAATTACAGAAAAGTGCAAAGCGAATAAAATATAAAATTGGTGATGGAAATAATATAGGGAATCATAACGGTGCATTTTATTTTACAATTGGACAAAGAAAAGGTCTAAGAGTTGGAGGACACGACGAGCCGCTGTTTGTTTTACAAACAGATGTTGTAAATAATATTATATATGTAGGAATGGGAAAAAACCACCCTGGTTTATTAGCTAATACATTATTAATTAAAACTAATGATGAACATTGGATTAGGGATGATTTAAAACTATCAATTAACGATTCAATGAGTGTGATGGCAAGAATTAGATATAGACAGCCATTGCAAAAGGCGACACTACATAAATTTAAAAGTAGTTTATATCTTTCATTTGATAATCCTCAATCTTCTATAACCAAAGGTCAATTTGCTGCATGGTATATAGATGATGAATTAATTGGTTCAGGTGTAATATCATAATTTTATGAGTTTTAGATTTTTAATTATTTTTTTTCTGTTTCAAAAATTTACTTATGCTCAAATTGAAGATGCATGGGTTTATTTTAATGACAAGCCCAATTATGAATATTTTATTGAAAATCCATTACTTATTTTAAGTCAAAAATCTATTGAAAAGAAGGTTTTGAAAAATATTTCAATAGACTATAGAGATGTTCCTATTAATGAATCTTATATCCAGCATATTAATGATCATGAAGGAATTGAAATTCTATCAAAATCTAAATGGCTTAATTGTGTTCATATCAGAGGAGATTACAATCATATAAATGAATTATTAAATCTTGATTTTATTGATCGAATTGATTATGCAAATAGAAGCATTAACAGAGATAATGATTTTTCAAATAAGGACAAATTTGGTAATATAGAATATCACGAAAGTATTAGATCTCCAATCAACCAAATTCAAATGATAAATTTGGACTTTCTTCATAATAATGGTTTTACAGGTAGTGGAATTACTATAGGTGTTTTTGATGCTGGTTTTAGAAATGTTGATAATATGCAAGGATTTAATAGATTAAGGAATTTAGGAAATATTAAATACACATATGATTTTGTTGATAGGACAGAAGATTTATTTTCATATACTGGCAATTCACATGGAACAAATGTTCTTAGCATTATAGCTGGCTTTATTGAGGGTGAGTATTATGGAACTGCAATTGACGCTGAATTTTATTTGTTTAGGACTGAAGATGTTTCTTCAGAAAATCCAATTGAAGAAAGTTATTGGGTTGAAGCCATGGAAAGAGCAGATAGTTTAGGTATTGATGTAGCAAATACATCGCTAGGATATAGAATATATAATAACTCAAGTTATAGCTATTCTCAAGAAGAAATGGATGGAAATACTGCCTTTATTACTAGAGGCTCTAATATTGCTTATGAAAAAGGTATAATATTAGTCAATTCTGCTGGAAATTCAGCTGCTAATGGTATTATTGCTCCAGCTGATTCAGAAGGCGTTTTATCGATTGGTGCAGTAGATAGTTTTGGAAACTACGTCTCTTTTAGTTCACAAGGGAATAATTTTCAACAGATCATTAAACCTGATATTTCAGCCCGTGGCTCAGGAACTTATTTGATTAATTCTTTAGACCATGTTGTACAAGGCAGTGGTACTTCATACAGCTCTCCAATTATTGCTGGGTCTATTGCTTGCCTTTTACAATCAACCCCATCTCTAACAAATAATCAAATAATGGATATTCTTAGATACACTGCATCTCAATATGAATCTCCTGATTACTATATAGGTCATGGAATACCAAACTTTGAGTTAGCATATAGACTTGGTATAAATGTTCATGAAAACATTTTTTTTATTTTTCCAAACCCAGTTGATAATGAATTAAATATTATTTCAACTTTTGATAAAGAATTTGAAATAAAATTATTTGATATTTCAGGAAAGCTATTGTTATTAAAAAAAATAAATGGTCTTAAAAATATTTTAAATATGTATAATTACCATAAGGGAATATATATTCTTGAAATAAAATATAATAATGGTAATTCAAAAATATTTAAAATAGTTAAAAATTAATTATTTGATTTATCGTATTTACTAAGGATAATAACAAAGATTATTCCAATTAATATAAATAATATCCCTATAAATGTTTCTTGATTTAATTCAGGGATATATCTTTCTATTTTATCACTTTCAACTATATTATTTTTCCATGGCCATATAACTCCAAGAGAGCCAAGTATAAATCCAATAATTATCGAGTAACATAATTGATCATATTTTCTTAAAAAGAAACTTAGAATATTTGATAGTAAAATTAATCCCGCCATAGATCCTGCTGCAAACACTGATATTATCTTTAGTTTATTTATTCTATCAATATTATCAACAAAAGAATAGTCACCATTTATCATTTCAAAAATAGAATCATATAATGCATTCACGGAATCTACCAGTAAAAGAACATAATTCCCCATTAGTATAAGAATAAATGAGCCAGAGAGACCAGGTAAAATCATTCCGGATACGCTAATTATTCCACATACAAAAACAAAAATTAAATTATCATTTTCACTAGCTGGATTCATTATACTTATTCCTATTCCTATTATTATGCCTAGAAGGAGAATAATTATGCTTTCTCTAGTCCAACTATATATCTTCTTTTTTAGGTGATAAACAGTACCAATAACAAGTCCAAAAAATAAGCTCCATACATATATCTCGTATCTTTCTAATAAGAAGTCAAGTAATTTTGACGTAGAAAAATAACTAATTATTATACCCAAAAGTATTAGAACTAAGAATTGCCCATTAATGTGACTGTAAAACTTTGCTAATTTTCCAGAAAACAAAAACTGTAATGCTTTCCTATCTATCTTTTTTAGAGAAAAAACAAGTTCTTCATAAAATCCAATAGCAATTGCTACAAGACCACCAGATACTCCAGGCACTTTATTTGCTGTACCCATTAAAATTCCATTAAATAGTGTTAATAATGAAGAATATAAATTTCTAGGTTTTTTCAATTATTTATTTTTTTGGTTTTCTTGAATAGAATAAATAAAGTAGAAGCCAAAGAATATTATAATTATAGAATAAAGTAGATAATTTTCACTAATACTAAATGATGGCAATATGTTTTCTCCTAATTGTGACTTCCATGGCCATACTTTAGGAATTGAACCAATAACAAAACCTAATAGAATTGAATAGGTGAGGGATAAATTTTTATTAAACATCCATTTTAAAATTTTACTAAAACTTAATAGTCCTATTATTGCTCCTAAACTAAATATTACAATTTTATCAATTTCTAGATTATTAATCGCATTAATCATTGTAGAATATAGTCCAAGTATTACTAGTATTAATGCCCCTGATATCCCTGGAATAATCATTGCAGATGCTGCAATAATTCCAGATATAAGAATATACATAAGATTTATATTAATACTATCCATTACATTCATTTCACCTAGATAAAATGAAATGAATATTGCGATTAGAATAAATAATATATTAACGTAATTCCAGGATTTAATAAGCTTAAAAATTACATAAATAGTTGCCAATATTAATCCTAAAAAGAATGACCATATTAGAATCGGATATTTATCAAATAAATATGCAGTTAGTTTAATAAATGTTACTAAACTAATTCCAATTCCAATAATTAATGATAATAAGAAATTTCCATTAAGTTTTTCCCAAAAAGAATAGAATCCATTTTTTTTAAGTTCTTTGAATAATGATAGATTTATATTGCCTATTGTAGTAACTAATTCCTCATATATCCCTAAGAGTAATGCTATTGTACCGCCTGAAACACCAGGCACTGCATCAGCAGCCCCCATTGCCATTCCTTTTAGAAAGACGGTTAAATAATATTTGAGGTACTTTTTCAAAATTAAAATTTGCTATAAAATTAGTGTTAAGCTACTAATTTTTTGTTGAAATTAAGGAAGCACATTTTAAATATAATTTCCAGTATTTAGATTTTTCTTGATTTATTCGTATAGCTTTCTCTATATAATCATTAGCTTTTTTAAATTTTTTATTTTTAAAAAAATATTTAGCTAACCTATACCATGCTTTATCAAAGGAAGGCTCTGTATGTACAGCTTTATAATAAAATGCTAATGCATTACTATTTTCTTTAATTTTTTCATAGCAATATCCAATTTTCATCATTGCATAATAAGAATTTTCTTTGATTGCTAATAAATCCTTATAGTTAGTTATTGCTTCTTGGTATTTTTTTAATTTTTGTAGAACTTTTGCTTTTTCAATATATGGACTAGTAAAATTACTATCTGATATAATTGAATAATCAAAAGATTTAATTGCTTGTTCATAATCTTTTAACGAATAATATAATTTACCTATAGTATACCATGATATTTCACAGTATGGATTTTTATTAAGATATTTTTTTAAGAAGTTCATTGAGCTATATTTATCATTAAGCATTTCAAAACAGTAAATTATATTATATAATGTGCTATGGTCTAATGAATTATAGTTTAGACTTTTGATAAAATTTGATTTTGAATCAATAAAATTTTCAAGAAATAGGTATTCTAAGCCTATTAAATAATGAATTTCATTTTTATTTTCAGTTGTATATAAAATTTTATTTAAATATTTAATTGCCTTACTGTGTAATTTTTTCTTAGATAAAATATTAGCTTTTAAAATATAGACTTCTTCATTTATATTCTCATCAATTAGGATTGAGGTTAATAATTTGTCAGCTTCATTGATTTTATTTTCATTAATGTATAATTCAATTTTTAGTAAAATAAGATTAGAAGATGTTGGATGTTGACTTAATGACAACTCAATAGCTTTCCTGGCATATTCAGTTTTGCCATTTTCTAAGTAATAATTGATAATGTTTTCAAATTCAAATGAGTCAAAAAAAAGCAATGAATTTTCATTGATCATTTTTTCAAATCTATTGACCGAGAATTTTACATCATTTATATCCATATAGAAAATTTCTCTATATAAAAATAATGCAGAATGGATTACTTATGTTTTCATAATTGTTTATTTCTTAACAAACTAATTAACATACTTATATTTTATTATTTAGAATATCTAAAATAATGTTACATCCTTTTATAATTTCTTTATTTGTAATTGTTAGTGGAGGCGTAATTCTTATAGCATTTTTATTTATTAATAGCCAGAAGAGTAATAACCCGCTCTCTTTTGCTTTTAGAATTACCTTATTTACCTTTTTTGGTGTGGATAAAATTATACATAACATTAATCCTTTACCTCGAATTTCTTTTATTTCAGGATGTATTAATAATGACCTTATTAATTTCTCTTTTTTAATACAATTTTGCATTATTCTAGATGAAGAAATCTTTTTTAATGTTGCATAAGCACATGCAGAAATTACTGGGTTTCCTCCAAATGTTGTTATATGACCCATAATTGGATTTTTCTGTAAAGAGTCCATTACTCTTTTATTTGCAGTAAATGCTCCAATAGGCAACCCACCTCCTAATCCTTTTCCATAAACTATTATATCAGGAATACAATTATAATTTTCAAACCCGAATATTTTCCCAGTTCTACCTATTCCTGTTTGAATTTCATCTAATATTAATAATGCTCCAACTTTTTTACATCTTTCTTTTATTTTTTTTAGATAGTTATTTGTTGGAGTAATAAATCCTGCCCCACCTTGTATTGTTTCAATAATTACTGCTGCTGTTTTTGATGTTATATTATTTATATCTTTTTCATAATTGTATTTAATGAATTTAACCTTTGGAATTAGTGGTTCAAAGGGCTTACGTCTATCTTTGATACCCATAAATGATAATGCTCCCATTGTACTGCCGTGGTATGCATTTTCACATCCAATTATTTCTTTCCTATTTGTATATTTTCTAGCAAGCTTTATAGCACCTTCAACTGCTTCTGTTCCAGAATTTGTTAAATATGTAGAATTTAGACTTCTTGGTAATAGAGTGCTTATAAGTTTACATAATTTTATTGATGGATTCAGTATGAATTCGCCATATACCATCACATGCATATACTTTTTAATTTGTTTATTAATTGAATTTATAACATACGGATTGCTATGTCCTAGACTACATGCAGAAACACCTGCAATGAAATCTAAATAAGCTTTATTTTTATTATCATAGATATATGACCCTTTGGCATGAGAAACTTCAATTGCCATTGGATTAGGTGTGGTTTGTGCTTGATATTTTAAAAAATCTTCTTTAATTTTTTGTTAATTAAGTTCTAAGCTTTTTATTTTTTTTAGAATCAATTTAGGATCATCTATAAATAAATCCTTAATACTTTTTGGTTTTTCATCTTCTCTAAAATAAAAACCTTTTAAAAACTTTAATTCTTCTAAAAAGTCTTCTTCTGGGTATGTGTTTCCGTCAATTTGATTTATTTTTTTGAATTTTTCAATTGAGTTATTGTCTAACAAAATTTTAATTTTTCCAGATTTAGACCTATCTATCCCTACCAATTCATTTTCAGAATTTCTAAGGTAATATATTGATTCGGCATTTTTTACTATGTCAATTTTTCTTAATTTATTATCAATAAAATTTCCATATAATTTTTGACCTGATATCTGATTGAATCCTTCCCCAAGGCTATCTTTATTAATTATAAGTGCATTATTGAACACTAATAATGAATCTAACTTATCATTATTAATGTTAAAAAGTAGATGTATTGAGTCTCCAGTTATTTGATTTGCTTGACTCCAAAGGATAGGTTTCTTTGTTTTTACGAATGGGTTAGTTAATTGATCATTTATGTTTATTAATTTTGCTAACCCATTTTTTTTATTAAAATGAATTGAATCTGCCTTTCCACTTAAATCTGATTTATAGATCTTGGCGTTTTTAAATGCTCTTATAATTCTATTTTCTTCATTTCCAGTCATTAGAATTGTATCACTATGAATATAAATTGAATCATTCTCTTGATATGATACCACTAGTGCTCTTTTTGTTATATACATAGAATCAATCTCCTTAAAAATTTCAGCATAATGACCTGTAGAAGTTGTTTTATTTATAGTATCAATTATTTTAATATTATTTGTGGCTGCAGCATAATTTATTTTATTATCAAAGTAAATGCTGTCTGCTTTTATATTTGAATCATTAAAATCAATTTCTGCATTTTTAATAAAATATCCATTGTCATTATTGGTGTCAAAAAAACCTATTTCACAATATATATTAGTGTCTTCACTAATAATGTCAGTTGGTCCATAAAAATATGCTAGTCCACTTTCTGTGTAGTAGTCTAATTTTTTAGAATATATATCTTGTTTTGGTGTTTTTAGATTTATGTTTTCTTTAAATCTGTATTTTTTCAGGTCTATATAGAATCTTCCAATATCACTTATTATTGTGTCAGATGGGGTTTTTATTAATTTCCCATGATTATTGTAATATGCCTCTTGAATTTTTCTGTCAAAAAATAATGATTCAGTATATAATGTTGATGTAGGTTCATTTAGAATAACATTTCCTTTTGCATATGCTAGTTTGCTATCTCCATTGTATTCTAAATAATTGCTCTTTAGATCAATTGTATCCCCTTGAATTAAAATAACATTTCCATAAGCTTCAATAAAATTTTTATCTTCATAAAAAAAGGCTTGGTTACACCACATTTTAACGCCCTCATGTGTTATTATTACTTGACCTGAATTATCTCTAGTTAAAACAGTTGCATTTGGAAACTTTTCATTGTCTTTATCAAAAAACCCAGCAGTTTCTATTTTGATTTTGGTATTTTCTTGAGACATAAGTCCATTATTAAACTTTAGACTCAGAAGAATAATACTAAGTATGTATAGTTTGTTATTCAAAATTAAATTTAAACTATGATTGTTTCTGTACGATCAGGTCCAACTGAAACAATGGTAATAGGAATTTCTAATTCTTTTTCAAGATATGATATATATTTTTTTAGGTTTATTGGAAGGTCCTTAAATTCCCTAATTTTAGTTATATCCTCACCCCACCCGTTAAATTCCTCATATATCGGTTTCAATGAACTATCACTAATATCATATGGTAAATAATTAATATTACTCCCTCTATATTCATATGAGGTACAAACTTTGATTGAGTTAAACCCAGATAAAACATCTGACTTCATCATCATTAGTTTTGTAACACCATTTATTTTACATGAATATTTTAGAGCTACTAAATCAAGCCATCCACACCTTCTAGGCCTTCCTGTTGTGGCTCCAAATTCATTACCTATTTTGCTCATTCTTTCACCATCACTATCAAATAGTTCAGTAGGGAAGGGGCCAGACCCAACTCTCGTTGTATATGCTTTAAAAATTCCAAAAACCTCTTTTATCGAATTTGGAGAAACACCTAAACCTGTGCATGCTCCTGCTGCAGTTGTATTTGATGATGTGACATAAGGATACGTTCCAAAATCTATATCCAATAAAGAGCCTTGTGCACCTTCTGCTAGAATAGAACTCCCTTTATCTTGTTCTTGATGAATAAATTCTTCTGAGTCAATAAATTTTAGACCTTTCAATATTTCTAATGACTCATAAAATTCTTTTTCTAACTCATCAAAATTATAGTCTAGATCAACATTATAGAAATCAATTAATTTTTGATGTTTTGATTTTAATTCAGAGTACTTTTCATTCCAGTTCACATTCTCAAGATCACCAACCCGAAATCCATTTCTTCCAGTTTTATCCATATACGTTGGTCCAATTCCTTTTAGAGTTGATCCAATTTTATTTTTTCCTTTGGACTTTTCACTTGCAGCATCAATCAATCTATGTGTAGGAAGAATTAAATGAGCTTTTCTAGAAATTAATAATGATTTATTATAGTTAACGCCCTCTAATTCTAAATTTTTTAATTCATTTTTTAAAATTACAGGATCAATAACTACCCCATTTCCAATAATATTAATTTTATTTTTATGAAAAATACCTGATGGAATTGTATGTAGAACATGTTTTTTATTATTAAAAACTAGAGTATGACCAGCATTTGGTCCACCTTGAAATCTAGCAATTATTTTATATTTTGATGTTAATACATCAACTATTTTTCCTTTACCTTCATCTCCCCATTGAAGACCTAACAATAAATCTATTGACATTCTATCCTATTTGTTATTTTTTTTTCCGTAAAAGTATAATGCATGCTTATTTATATTTACGTTAAAAACTTCCTCAATAGTTTTTTTAATTGTATCAATTCTAGGGTCACAAAACTCTATAATTTCTCCAGTATCAGTCAATATAAGATGGTCATGTTGTTTATTAAAATAACATTTTTCATATGAGGCTTGATTATCTTTAGTGAATTGATGTTTTCTTACAAGGGAGCACTCTAATAAAAGTTCGATTGTGTTATAAAGTGTTGCTCTAGAAACTCTATATTTTTTATTTTTCATTTTAATATAGAGTGATTCTATATCGAAATGCAATTTAGAATTATATACTTCATTTAATATAGCATATCTTTCAGGAGTTTTTCTGTACCCATTTTTATCTAAAAAATTTGTAAATACTTTTTTTACAATTTCAGAATTTTTAGCTTTAGTTTCTGTGCTCATATAACAAATTTAATTAAAATTTAAAGTCTTTTAACCTTTTCGATTCCATTTAATTTCTTAAGCTTATCAATTAACTTAGTTACCAAATTATTAGTTTTTACAGAAATTACAATATTACCCTTAAAAATCCCACTATCAGTTTCAAGATTAAGTTTTCTCATATTAATATTCATATTTTCTGAAATAATATTAGTTATATTGTTTAGTAATCCTATCTTATCTATTCCAGTTAGATCAATTGATACAGTGAATTCTTCTTGCGATGAATCAATCCATTTTGCTTTAATTATCCTATAATCATAATTGGATTGCATACTTAATGCATTCGGGCAGTTTTTTTTATGAATCTTAATCCCATCATTTATTGTAATAAAACCAAATACATTATCTCCTGGTATGGGATTGCAACATATAGAAATTGTATAATCCAATTTTTCCTCATCATTACCAAATACAAGAGAATCGTATTTTTTTGTTATTTCTTCTTTTTCAGTATCTAATTTAGGTTTACGCCTAATCTTGCTCTTTATATAACTAATGAACACATTGCTCCTAGATGATGCAAATTTTTTAATCATTGCATTATCTATTGTGTTAATTCCTACCCTATAAAAAAGATCTAAACTTGTACTTAACTTAAAGTATTTTTGAAGTTCAGCAATTATTTTATCGTTAAGAGTCAATCTCAATTGCTTCAATTTTCTTCTTAATTTTTCTTTTCCTTCTTTAGCTAAATTCTTTTTTTCAGCATTTAATGTAGATTTAATTTTACTCCTAGCTCTAGCAGTTGTCGCATAATCCATCCAATTAGCACTTGGTCTAATTTTTTCAGAAGTTAGTATTTCAACTCTATCACCACTTTTAAGTTTTTTACTTAATGGGACAAGCTTGCCGTTAACTTTTGCTCCTCTAGTTTTAAGGCCAACTTCTGTATGGATAGCAAAGGCAAAATCTAGAGGCGTGGCATCAACTGGCAAAGATTTTAATTCACCTTGAGGAGTAAAAACAAAAATTTCTTTTGCATATAGGTTTAATTTAAATTGTTCAACAAAATCAACAGCATTGGCATCAGGATTTTCTAATGTTTCCTGTAATTTATTTATCCATTCATCCAGAGTATCATCAGATTTCTTACTTTTTTGCTTATACTTATAGTGGGCAGCATAACCTTTTTCTGCAATCTCATCCATTCTTTCACTCCTGATCTGTACTTCAATCCATCTGCTTTTTGGACCAACGACAGTTATGTGTAATGCCTCATATCCAGTTGATTTTGGTGCTGAAATCCAATCCCTAAGTCTAATCGGATTAGGTGTAAAATGGTCAGTTACTATTGAGTATATTTTCCATGCTAAAAATTTCTCATCCTTATTGTTGGCATTATAAATAATTCTAACAGCAAATTTATCATATACTTCATCGAATGAAATTCCCTGTTTGATCATTTTATTTCTAATTGAGTATATAGATTTAGACCTTCCTTTAATCTCGCATTTAAGTTTCTCTTTTAATAAGGATTTACTAATACTTTTATTAAATTTCTCAATGTAATCGTCTTGATCTTTTTTATTTTCAATTAGTCTTTTTGATATGTCATTATATGTCTCTGGCTCAGTGTATTTTAAGCCTAGGTCTTCTAATTCAGTTTTTATATTATATAATCCTATTCTATGTGCTAAAGGCGCATAAATATATAATGTTTCTGAGGCTTTTTTTATTTGCTTTTCAATAGGCATGGATGATAGAGTTTGCATATTGTGCAATCTGTCAGCTATTTTGATTATTATAACTCTAATATCATCGTTAAGAGTTAATAGCATTTTTCTGTAATTTTCAGCTTGATTAGATGTATCAGTCTCTTTGTTAAGATTAGAAATTTTAGTTAATCCATCTACAATTCTGGCAATATCTTTACCAAAAATTTTGTTAATATTCTGAATGCTGTAATTGCTATTGTCTTCTACGACATCATGAATTAGAGCAGCAGCTATTGATATTGCATCTAATCCAATTTCATGTGCAACTATTTTTGCTACAGCAATGGGATGAAAAATATATGCCTCACCAGATATTCTTCTTTGATGTTCATGTGCATCAACTGCAAAATTAAAAGCTTTCCTAATTAATTTTTTATCATCACCGCTAAGTGTTTGATAGCTAATCTTAAGTAATTCTTTATATTCTTTTGCTAATGCTTTTTTTTCAACTTCTATATCTTTGACAGCCATAATCTAAAATTACCATAAACTAATTAATAGACAAAGGCTTTAATAAAAATTTAGGATTTCAAATTATCTAAAATTTCTCTGCCTTTTAGCCTCATATATAATTATAGCTCCTGAATTAGAGACATTTAATGAGTCAATATGACCTTGCATTGGGATATAGATTAACTCATCGGATTCATCTAACCACTTTTTACTTACTCCTTTATCTTCAGATCCTAGAACTATTGCGCAACCTTCATTATAATTAATTTCTTGATATTCCGTACTAGCTTTTAAAAAACTAGAAAATATTTTGATATTATTTTCTTTAAGATATTCAATAGTTTTTTCTGTAGTTGTTAAAACAATATTATTGCTGAATAGACATCCTATACTTGACCTAATAATATTAGCATTATAAAGATCTGTTTTTTGATTGATAATAAAAACTACATCTATCTTAGCTGCATCAGATGTTCTTAATAGAGCCCCTATGTTACCTGGTTTTTCTATACCATCTAAAATTAAAATAAGTGGAGACCTATTTTTAATTTTTAATGTATCTATATTGTGGGTTTTTTTCTCAACTAAAGCTATTAGCCCCTCTGTACTGCTTCTATAAGAAATTTTTTTATAAACACTGTCTGTTGTTTCAATACACTTAGTTTTTCCTTTAACATATTTTTTAACCTTATCAAAATTTATAAGAGTTGGATTATAAATGATTTTTTTGATAAAATAATTATTTCTAATAGCAATATCAATTTCTCTTACTCCTTCAACCAGAAAATCTCCTGATTGCTTTCTGGCATTAGATTTTCTTAAAATCTTAATATATTCTTTTATCTCAGGATTAGCAGTGCTTGATATTTTTTTAATCATTATATGGTTTATTGTATTTTAAAATTAATGAAAGGCTTTGATTATAGCTTTTAATTCCGCTCTTTACTTTATTTGCCTTTAAGAATTTGTCATAAATATTTTTAATAATAGGTTCAAATGGATTATTATAATTATTCCAAAACTCAAATATTTCTTTATAATTTTCCAATATTCCTTTGTTAATCTTTGAGAGATGTAAATTATAGTTTTCTTTATTGAGCTTTCTTAATTCACTTAAACATTGTCTTAAAGCAAAACTATGTCCAAAATATTGGTAATAAATATTTTCACTATTAATTAATGAAATATAACTAATAAAGTTTGCCTCCATTTCAGATGAAAATCCTATTTCATGTGCTATTTCGTGACTAATAACCATTGGTTTGCTATTATTAGGAATTAAATTATTAATGTTGTATTCGTGAGTAAAAGGATTTAAATATCCGCTAAATCCCATATAAGTTAGAGGGTAGCTTAGTATTGATTCTTTAATATTATTTTTATTTTCTTTTTTATTAAAATCAGACACGCTTTTTATTGATCTATCAATAAATTTATATCCATAATATTGTGAATTATATTTCTTCTCTAAATTATGATAGTTAGAAATAGAAATTCTTGCATTTTCTTTAAAATTATAAGGAAGAATAACTTTTATACTGTCATTAGATGTAAGTTGAAAATGTAATTGATTTATTTTTTTAATTAGTTTTAAAGAAAATTTGTTTAAATCTTCATAAGAATATTTAGTATTTTCAATTTGATTATTTATTGGAATTCTATAATAATTTAATCCCCAACTTAGATTAAAAAAGAAGTATGCTATAGATATGCAAGCAAATAATTCAATAAGTAGCCTTTTAGGGTTTTTTATATTTATAACCAGCCAGTAAACAGAAAAGACACCTACTATAATATAAAGAACATCTCCGATAGCATACGGTATATTACTAGAGATACTTCTGAAAAAACTTGAAATGTATATATATATATGATTTGAATATACAGACTCTATAAAACTAGGATAAAACGAAATAAAATGAATTAATAAGTATTGTGGTATTAAGCTTAAGGCTAATATTTTTTTTAATTTGAGCATAAATAAAGTTAATAAATAGATATTAATTAAATTTGCACCACAAAACACATTATATGAATAATGAAATTAGATTAATTCAGCCAAAGATTTTATGGAATAATTTTACAGACCTCAATTCTGTACCTAGACCTTCAAAAGAAGAGGAGAAGGTAATTGATTTTTTGATTCAGTTTGCAAAAAAATTAAATTTAAATTATTTCCAAGATAACATAGGAAATTTAATAATTGTAAAGCCTTCAACTGAAGATATGAGAGATTGTAAGACGATTGTATTACAATCTCATGTAGATATGGTTCATGAAAAGAATAATGATGTTGATTTTGACTTCAAAAATTCAGGTATAAAAATGCACATTGAAGGAGATTGGGTAAAAGCTAGAGGTACTACGCTAGGTGCTGATAATGGATTGGGTGTTGCTTCAATTATGGCCATTTTACAGAGTGATGACATATCTCATCCTAGAATAGAAGCTTTATTTACAATAGATGAAGAGACTGGAATGACTGGTGCATTGAACCTTGATGGAGATGTATTAAAAGGAGAGATTCTTTTAAATTTAGACACAGAAGAAGATGATGAGATTTGTATTGGCTGTGCTGGAGGAATAGATATAAATATTAGTAAAACATATATAGCTGATGATATTGATCCAGAAAGCACTTTTGTAAAGGTTTTGGTTAATGGTCTGACTGGTGGACATTCTGGTGCAGAAATTCACAAGGGGCTTGGAAATTCTAATAAAATTTTAAACTCACTGCTAAAAGATCTTGATTCTAAATTTGAAGTTAGAATAAGTGAGATTAAAGGAGGAAATCTTAGGAATGCAATTCCTAGAGAAAGTTATGCTATAGTTCAAATTAAAACAGATGATTATTCTAAAATAAATCAAGAAATAAATAATTTTTATAATTCAAACAAAACAAAGTATTATGATTTAGATCCAAATTTTAGTATTAATACATCTAAAGTTAAGGGAGAATTTAAACCACTTGCAATTAATGATCATAAACAATTAATAGAATGTATAGAAGAATGTCCTAATGGTGTTTTTTTAATGAGTAAAACAATAGATAATTTAGTAGAGACTTCAAATAATCTAGCAAGTATTATTGTAAGTGACGGATCAATTATAATTAAATGTCTTACTAGATCATCTGTAGAGAATTCAAAAAATGAATTATCTAATTTGATTAGTAATATTTTTAAAAACAATGATTTTCAAGTAGAATTATCTGGAGGATACCCTGGTTGGGAACCTAATATGAATTCAGATATATTATCAGTTGCAGTTAATTGTTATAAAAAATTAAATAATCAACAACCAAAGGTAAATGTTATTCATGCAGGTTTAGAATGCGGAATTATAGGTTCTCATTATCCTAAAATGGAGATGATTAGTTTTGGGCCTACAATTCTTGGAGCTCACTCTCCTGATGAAAAGGCATGTATTTCTTCTACTAATAAATTTTGGGATTTTTTAATTGAGATTTTAAAAAATATTCCTAAGAAAAATTAGTTTTCAGCAGTAACCATATGAATTATAAAGCAAAGGTCTGAATTGGCAGGAATTGGACCATTAGGACTACTTCCATAGCCTAAATCATATGGAATGAAGCAATAAATTATATCTCCTACATTCATTGTATACACAGCTTCTTTAAAACCTGCAATTAATTGCATATTTGGGCTCAATTCCATTTCCATAGGATTATATAAGCCTTTAGCTTCCTTGTCTTCATCATAGCTCCCATGTCTTTTATTTACATCTATATTATTTGACCAAAATAATACTCCGTTTCTTAAATAACCATCAGCATACAATTTTACCACATTACCATCTTTTGGTTTTATTCCCTTTCCTTGTTTTATGACATGAATCTTAACTCCAGATTTACGTTTAATAGATTTCTTGTCGTATTCATCTAATTTAATAAGATTTATTTTTGCCAGGGAATCCATCTTCTTGGTTTCCTCTTTCATTTTTAATTCCTCTTGTATTTTTGATTGCTTCTCAATTTCATCTTTATTTTTCCAAGTTATTGGAGCATTAAATGCTAATGCTCTATCACCTTTTCTTATAATATTTAATTCTTTTATAATTACATCACTAATGGGTCTGTTTCCAATACCAGTTTTTACATTTGAAATAGAATCTTGTATATCTATTCCTTTTACTAGCTGGCCAAAAACTGTATGTTTCCCATCAAGCCATGGAGTTGGTACTTCTGTAATAAAAAATTGACTTCCATTTGTTGCAGGACCACTGTTTGCCATAGAAAGTATTCCAGGCTTATTATGTTTTATATCTGTTATCTCATCCATAAACATATATCCAGGACCACCCATTCCATTTTTCAGTGGATCTCCACCCTGAATCATAAATTTATCCATAACTCTATGGAAGATCATCTCATTATAATATGGCTTACCCTTAAATACTTCCTGAACATCTGGATGGTTTCCTTCAGCTAATGCTACAAAATTAGCAACAGTAATAGGTGTTTTATCATAGAATAATTCTGCAACCATTGTTCCATTTGATGTCCTAAATTCCGCATATAGTCCATCTTCAAGATCAGAATGTTTGTCCTGACATGATACCATAAGAATATTTAACAGTGTCAAAATCAATATTGATAGTATGTTTTTCATTTTAATTAGTTTAGTTGAGTTTTGTAATTTTTTAACGCGTTTTTAAAATTAATAATGGTGGATGACATAGAAACTTTGCTAACTGCCCCTGATGCATTTTTATGTCCACCACCATTAAAATTATCTCTAGAGAATACATTGACATCAAAGTTCCCTTTAGATCTAAAAGAAATCTTAATTATATCCTCTTTCTTATTTTCAATAAATATTGCAGCAAATTTTATATTCTCTATTGATAAGCCATAATTTACAATTCCTTCTGTGTCACCTTTTTTAAAATTAAATTTATTTAAATCATTTTGCGATAAGCTGATTATTGCGGTGCTATATTCTGATATAACTTCAATTTTACCTAGAGCAAAGCTTAGAAGCTTGATTTTTTCAATTCTATTATTGTCATATATTTCATTATGAATTTTAGTCTTATTAGCTCCTTTGTCTAACAGGTCTGAAATTACTTTATGAGTAGTGCTTGATGTTGATGAAAATTTAAATGATCCCGTATCAGTCATTATCCCTGTATAAATTGCCTCAGCAATTGATGTATTTATTTTATTATTATCACCCATTTTTTCAATAAAGTGATATATCATTTCACAAGTAGAACTAATCTTTGTATCCGAATACATATAGTCAGCATATTTTACCGGATTTTCGTGATGATCAATTAGAATTTTTTTAGCTTTTGAATTGCTAACTAGATCCTTCATATCTCCACATCTCTCTAAATTATTAAAATCTAGAGTAAAAATGAGATCAGCATTATTTATAAGATTTGTTTCATTTGTTGAATTCTTGAATATTATAATCTCATTTTTAGTATCAAGCCATTTTAAGAAATCAGGAAATTTATTTGGACTAATAACCACAGATTTATGTCCACAAAGATTTAAATAAGTATTAAGAGCCATTGATGATCCAATGGCATCACCATCTGCATTTTTATGATGAGTAATAACTATATTTTTTGACTCTGACAAGAGTTCTTTAATTTCTGTAATGTCTTTTTGCGTCATAATTTGCAAATATACGATATAAAAGAATAAAGGTATTTTTTTATTTTATTTAATATTTAGTAAAAAGTGTTACTTTTGCACTCAAAAAAATATGGTAACCAATAGAACTTTTACAATGCTAAAACCTGATTCTGTAGAAAAAGGTAATACAGGTGCAATACTAGAGAAAATAAATTCAGCTGGTTTTAGAATTATAGCAATGAAACTAACTCAAATGAGTATTGATGAGGCAAGAAATTTTTATTCTATTCACAAGGAACGTCCATTTTTTAATGATCTAGTCTCTTATATGACTAGAGGGCCAATAGTTGCAGCAGTATTAGAGAAAGAAGATGCTGTTAATGAGTTTAGAACACTTATTGGGTCTACTGATCCTACAGCTGCTGCTGAGGGAACAATTAGGAACTTATTTGCTTCATCAATTAGTGAAAATGCTATACATGGTAGTGATAGCGATGAAAATGCATTAATTGAATCTAGATTTCATTTTTCTGAAGAAGAAATGTTTTAAAAATTTATCTTAAAACAATTTTTTTTATAAGATTTTTTTTCAATCTTTCATTTAACAGTTTAATAATCTTTTCTTTTCCATAACTTAATTCTTCTCTAAGAACTGAAGATTTTAACTTTATGTAGAGTGTTCCTTTATTTAAAATTATATCAGTTGTATAATTAGCTACTCCATTTTTCATTACTTCATTCCATAAATCTTTTATCTCTAGATTATCTAATCCATCCTCAAGATTATTTTCTTTAATAAATATTTTAATTAAACTATCAATTTTTAAATTATTCTCCATCTATGTTTATCTCTAATGGTGTGTATCGATTGTATTTATAAATATAACCCTCTTTATCTAAAATAATTAGCTGTTGGGAATCAATCTTTACTATCTTCTCAAAGTACGATTTACTTTTATTTAAATATTTTAAAATAAACTCTCCTTTTTCCTTTGATATACTAAGATTAGCCTGATGTAGGGTAACCATAAACCTTCCATTAG
>CERR01031348.1_pt1 | contig 25388 bp, 20 predicted proteins | sample 530841 | NCBI WGS metagenome assembly CERR01 (sample SAMEA2621021, study PRJEB7988) | marine metagenome | biome: marine biome (ENVO:00000447); feature: surface water layer (ENVO:00002042); material: "saline water (ENVO:00002010), including plankton (ENVO:xxxxxxxx)" | depth 5 m | reverse complement strand
TTTCTCGATGAAGCGACCGTCACGCGAGAAACGGCTATCCGCAACCACAATTTGATAGAAAGGGCGTTTTTTAGCGCCACCACGTTGCAAACGAATAGTTACCATACCGTCCTCTAAATAGATTGACTGTTTTCATTAATAAGATTTACTCCCCAGTATGGGGAGCTGGGGAATTGTACGAGTTTTTAGCAACAATGCAAGTAAGAAGTGAAGCAAAAAGCCACTTTAGTAGGTTAAACTGTGATCTGAGCCACAATTAATAGATTATCATGCACCACGCGCATAATTTATTCAACAAAAAAGGGCCAATTAGCCCTTTTGTTATACATTATATAGCGGCTATTTAAGCGCTACATTAAAATTTAGGGCCACCGCCACCCATCATTCCAGGTGGTAACATGCCTTTCATGCCGCGCATCATTTTTTGCATGCCGCCTTTACCTTTCATTTTTTTCATCATTTTTTGCATTTGCGTAAACTGTTTTAACAGTTTATTTATCTCTTGTACCTGTGTACCAGAGCCTGCGGCTATACGCTTTTTACGAGAGCCTTTAATAATCTCAGGGCGCGCACGCTCTTGTTTGGTCATAGAGCTGATGATTGCTTCCATTTGAATGAAGGTTTTGTCGCCCATTTGGCCTTTTACAGCATCAGGTAAGTTTTGCATACCAGGCAGCTTATCTAGCATCGACATCATGCCACCCATATTTTTCATTTGCTTTAATTGCTCTGCAAAATCATCAAGGGTAAAGCCGTTGCCTTTAAATACTTTTTCAGCGACTTTAGCTGCTTTTTCCTTATCGACTTTCATTTCGACTTCTTCGATTAATGAAAGTACATCCCCCATGCCTAAAATACGCGATGCGATACGATCGGGATGGAACGGCTCTAGTGCATCTGTACGCTCACCCACACCCATAAATTTAATTGGCTTGCCGGTAATATGACGAATAGATAAAGCAGCACCACCGCGTGCATCACCATCTGTTTTAGTTAAAATAACACCGGTTAAAGGTAACGCTTCATCAAATGCTTTAGCGGTATTCGCCGCATCTTGACCCGTCATTGCATCAACCACAAATAATGTTTCGATTGGGTTGATTGCTTTATGAAGGTCTTTAATTTCGCCCATCATTTCGTTATCTACGTGCAAACGGCCGGCGGTATCAACTAAAACAACGTCTATAAATTTCTTTTTAGCATGAGAAATAGCAGCGGTGGCGATATCTACTGGTTTTTGCGAAATATCACTTGGGAAAAAATCCACGTCCACTTCGCTGGCAAGTGTTTCAAGCTGTTTAATAGCCGCCGGACGGTATACATCGGCACTAACAACTAGCACTGACTTTTTCTTACGCTCTTTTAAAAACTTAGCAAGCTTACCAACACTGGTTGTTTTACCCGCACCTTGTAAACCAGCCATCATAACAACGGCTGGCGGCTGTGCATTTAGGCTAAGCTCTTCGTTGGCTTCACCCATCGCTTTTTCAAGCTCTTCGCGCACTATTTTTATAAATACTTGGCCAGGGCTTAAGCTTTTAGTTACTTCAACACCTACGGCACGTTCTTTAACTTGCTTTACAAACTCGCGAACAACAGGCAGCGCAACGTCAGCTTCTAAAAACGCCATACGTACTTCACGTAGCGTGTCTTTAATGTTGTCTTCTGTTAAACGGCCGCGGCCACTAATATTTTTTAAGGTTTTACCTAATCGTTCTTGGAGGTTCTCAAACATGTAACGGTTCCGATAAGACGTTTATATTGACCCAATAAGCTCACGCTTATTTGCATTTTACTTATTAGATGGGAGCAATAGTATTAAATTTCAATTAAAAACAGTATACCGTAAATGGTGGCGCACAATACAGTATTGAAGCACAGCTTATTGAGTTTCTTTTTTTAGGTCTATGCAATTGCTTTGCTATAAAATACAATGTGCTTATAACAACAAGAATTATTTGACTCTCATTATAAGTGGCCCAAGCACAATGCTAATTATTAGTTTAACTATTATTGCCAGTTTATTTTATGTGTTAGCAACGTCTCACGTGTTAACACGCCTGTTTCATCAACAAGGTCCTAGCCAAAAGGTAACGGTTATTTTAAGTACCGTGGCTATACTAGCGCATATGCTGCTGTTGGTTAATTCGGTGTTTCGCTCCGACGGGCAAGATTTAAGCATTGTTAATGTTGCACTGCTGACCTGCTGGGTTATTGTGGTGTCGGTGACTGCGGTGTCGTTAAAGTTCCCTGCTACATTGCTGTTACCGGTTGTCTATGGCTTTGCAGCCCTACTTACCATTGCAAGTTTGTTTATACCGCACCATATTTTATTACAAAGCTTTAATATTGAAATAGGCCTTATCACACATATATCGCTATCACTGTTAGCATATTGCGTGTTAATTATTGCCACTTTATACGGCGTGCAGTTTTACTTTATTGATAAACGCTTAAAACGTAAAGATTTAGCAATTGTGCATAGCCATTTGCCACCATTAATGGTGGTAGAACGTCAGCTCTATCAACTATTAAACTTAGGTACGGTGTTACTTACCTTTGCCTTATTAACAGGGTTTGTGTTTTTAGATGGGATGTTTGCAAAAGAATTTATCCATAAAACCATTTTATCGCTTGTCGCATGGGTTATTTTTGTCACTGTTGCGCTTGGGCACATGAAAAAAGGCTGGCGTGGTAAACCTGTGGTTATTACCATCATGGTCGCTGCATTTATCCTCACACTTGCTTATTTTGGCAGCCGTTTTATACAAGAAGTGGTGTTAAATAAGTTTTAACTTGACTCTGTCAACTCACTCTAGCTTAATACGCATTGGTTTATAAAAAAAGGATCCATCGTTGGACGACATATCGACAAGTACCTTGTTTATCATTTTAGGTTTATTGGTGCTTTTTTCTGCTTATTTCTCGGGATCAGAAACCGGGATCATGTCAATTAATCGTATACGCTTGCGCCACCTTGCAAAAGAGGAACATCGCGCAGCTAAACGAGTCAGTAAATTACTTAGCCGTCCTGATAGACTCATAGGCCTAATATTAATTGGTAACAACCTTGTAAATATCGCTGCTGCCCAGGTGGCTACTATTATTGGTATTCGTTTATACGGTGATTTAGGTATTGGTATTGCAACCGGTGTGTTAACGCTAGTGGTACTAATATTTGCAGAAGTAACCCCTAAAACGCTTGCTGCGTTGTACCCTGAAAAAGTAGCCTTTCCAAGCTCTATTATTCTAAAAGGGTTACTCAAAATACTATTCCCATTTGTGGTTGTTGTTAACTGGATGACCAACGGTATTTTACGTCTATTTGGTATCAGCTCAGCACAAATAGATGAGCACAGCATGAGTAAAGAAGAGCTTAAAACAGTGGTGAATGAGTCAGGCGCATTACTGCCAGCTCGTCACCAAAGCATGCTGACTTCTATTTTAGACTTAGAGCAAGTGACCGTTGAAGATATTATGATCCCTCGTAACGAAATAGTGGCGATTGATATTAACGACGATTGGAAGCTCATTAGCCGCCAATTAACTCATGCTCAGCACACCCGTGTATTACTTTATCGCGACAATATTGATGACGCGGTAGGTTTTATCCATTCGCGTGACGCTCTTCGTCTTTTAACCAAAGAGCAATTTGATAAACCGTCATTATTGCGTGCTGTACGTGAGATTTACTTTATTCCTGAGGGGACGTCCCTAAATACCCAGCTATTAAAGTTCCAGCAATCAAAAGAGCGTATTGGTATAGTGGTTGATGAATATGGCGACATACAAGGTCTCGTAACCCTTGAGGATATTCTTGAAGAAGTGGTTGGCGATTTTACTACCACGCAAACACGTACGCCAAGTGAAGAAGTGACCACACAAAGCGATGGCTCTTACCTTGTTGATGGCGGCGCTAACGTGCGCGACTTAAACAAAGAGATGGGCTGGGAGTTTCCTCTTGATGGCCCTAAAACACTCAGCGGTTTAATTGTGGAATACCTAGAAGATATTCCAGATGCTAATTTAAGCCTTAAAATAGCCGGCTACCCTGTTGAGGTGTTAGAGGTAAAAGAGAATATGATCAAACAGGTAAAAATTAAGCCAAATCAACGTAAGTTGTAAGTTTAAATAATGCATTAAAAAAAGGAGCCATGGCTCCTTTTTTTGCTTTTAAGGTATGTAGTTAGCCAAAAAGCAGTCGCTCAAACCAGCCTTTATCAAGCTCCTCTTCACAACGTTTAAGCTGCGCACCATAACGACTTGCGCGGTGTTTTACTTTATTAGCCACACTCATTAGCCACTTTTTCTTTTTATAGGTACCGCGTTTATAACCGCCCCACCCTTCGTGATAATTTAAGTATTGGGCATAAGCATCCCATTTAGAGATACCATTTACTTTATGTGTTTTATAAACAAACCATGCCATAAAGTCGATTGCATCGTCAAAATCATCTCTATCAGCCCCACTGTTACCCGTTTCACGAATATAGTCAGACCAAGTTGGAGTTTTTGCTTGTGAGTACCCGTAAGCATCACTGGCACGCCCAGTTGGAATTATCCATAAAAAATACTCCATGGGTGGTGCGGCATCATGACGAAACGAACTTTCTTGGTACATCATGCTCATAAGAACATGTTTAGGTGAGCCCCATTTTTCTTGTGCATCTTTTGCATCAAAGTACCAGTCTGACTTTTCTTCAAAAATTTTACAAAGATCATTAGGTTGCTTTGGCGGCGCAGTGGCACACCCAGCTAAAGAGAGGGCAAAAGATAAAATAATTGCATTTTTTTTCATTTTTATAAGATCTCACTGAACTTTTTAAAAAAGCGTGGGTCTGAGTATATGAATGCAGCAGTATAGCATTGTTTCATCCCTGAAGAATATTTACGCAGCCACCTTGGGCTGCGTTTTTTTTGCTTAAAAAAACTTAAGCGGGTGCTTTGGCATTAAAATATTCATCTAAAAAATCAGTAAAGCTTAGCGTGTCGGCGCGCTCTATTTCTTCTCGCGCTTTATCCGAGAGAACAACTTGTTGCTCTAGCCATTCTTTAGAAAACACATTGTAGTTGGCTTGCGCATGGCTTTGCTTATATTTATTAGCCAATTGAATAGCAAATAAACCGTTATCTATACCCGCACTTTCTAGCTCGCGCACATAACGCCCTGAAAAAGTCAGCGCTGGGTTATCAACCCAAGTAGCCATTTGTGCGATGGTTTCGCTGTAATAGGTTACTCCATACGCCTTATCCATATGCTCAGCGACTTCACTTAGTTGGTCAAAAATTTCTCTCCCCCAACTTTGTAACGTACGCTGTTGGTTGTTGTCGTTAAGCATAACACCTAACTGACGCCCCTGATTAACCACTGTATCTAAATTCTCAGTGCTGCGGGCTTGCTCTTTCCACTGCATTTCTGGAGAGTCTTTTAACAAACAATACGTTAAAAACACATCTAAAAAATGAATTTGCTCTATATCAATGCCGGTTTCACTAAACGGGTTTACATCCAGCGCTCTAATTTCAACATATTCAATGCCTGCTCTTAATAATGCATCCGTTGGTTTTTCACCACTTTTAGCATTACGTTTAGGGCGGATGGGCGAATAAAATTCGTTTTCGATTTGAAGAATATTTTTATTAAGCTGCCTAGGTGTTGCTGTGGTGTAGTCATCAATATCGCCGTATAAGTCAGAAGGCGTGTTGATTGCTTTTTTAAGTCCCGCAACGTACTCATCAAGCGAGTTATACATTACGCGTAATGAAGATTGCGCACTGTTGGTGTAACCTAAATCACCCAAGCGTAGCGCGGTTCCTACTTCTAAATAAAGTGTGCCTTTACCTAGCTTTTTAAACGGTAGGTCAGTTTTGCGCCCTTGTAAAAAAGAATTACATAATGCAGGTGAGGCACCAAACAAGTAACTAATTAACCAAAGCTCGCGTTTGAAATTACGAATAAGCGCTAAATAACCATCCGAAATAAATGCTTCTAGGCTTTGCTCACTTTGCTTTAAGGTGTGTAAAGATTGCCAAAGTGTTTCTGGAAAAGAAATATTAAAATGAACACCCGCAATCGCTTGCATCATACTACCGTAACGGTTTTTTAATCCTTCACGGTATAGGGTTTTCATACGCGCAGTATTTGAGTTACCAAATTGGGCCAGTACGATGTCATCTTGATCTTCAATAAAGCATGGCATACTGATGGGCCATAAAAGCTCATCACCCATGTGCTCAAGTGTAAACTTTTGCAGGTCTTTTAGTTGCGCTAAGGTTTCTGTCGCTGATTCACTAACAGGGGTAATAAATTCAAGTAGTGACTCTGAAAAGTCGGTAGTAATATGTCCGTTTGTTAATGCACTACCTACGCCTTTAGGATGTCCTAAAGTGGAAATGGCTCCATTACCTTTAATACGCAACGACTCTCGCTCAATACCACGTTTGATCCCTTTAATTGCGTGCTGATGCGGTGTTGCTGATAACGCGTTTAGCGCGCTAGATAAATCATGTATAGTCAAAAAATGCTTCCTCGGCCACGTGGCTTAATCTTAGGGTTATGGGGGCTAATTGCCCATACTCAAGATTAAATTGTTAAGAACAATATAATTTTTCAAAATTTTTAGCTATTTACCCTGTTGAGCATGCGCTTGATACAATAAGCATCAACCAGCAAGCTAATCTTGCCACTGCTCACGCTAATATACAATCGCTTTGCTAGGGCGTGTTGGCCTTTGTGAATTGAAATTTGTTTGAACTAAGGGCGATTCAATCGCAGCGCGATATTTGTAACCTAATGGGCTCGATAACTGCCCTGCGTTATTCTTATGACTTACATCCATGTAAGAATAAGTAAAAACCGAACAAAGCTTTCGCTTCCTGCTCTTACCCCTTGCCTAAAAACCAAACACACTGCTGTAAATTCAGCCACCAAAAACCCTCACGCCCCAAACATAAAGACCCTGAATTAATAGATTTCAATTCATAAGCTTTAACATTTTAAACGCAGTATTTGATATAGATCATAAAAAGTCGCAATTTTGATGACAATTTTATTTAGCGCAGCGCCTTTACTTCACCTCCTTTTGTTTACCCAATACAATGACAAGTTAATTAAAAAGGATGGTTAAAACTAACATGCGTCATAATCAAAGCTTAATAAATGAAGAGGTTCACTTTAGTGATGCTCAGCAATTGGTATCCACGACCGATTTACGAGGAGTCATTACGTATGCAAATAAGGCATTTTGCGATGTAGCAGGGTTTAGTGCCCAAGAGCTCGTTGGTAAAAATCATAATATTGTGCGCCACCCAGATATGCCCAAAGCAGCATTTAAAGAAATGTGGAGTACGCTAAAAAGCGGCCACTCATGGCGCGCCATAGTAAAAAATAGATGTAAAGATGGGCGCTATTACTGGGTTGATGCATTTGTAACCCCTATTTTTGAAGGTGATCAGTTAGTTGGCTATCAATCTGTACGTACAAAACCAGATAAAAAACATGTTTTAACAGCCCATAAACTATACGAAAAATTACATAGCGGTAAAGCCGCTTTTAATTTTAAAGAACGCACACACTTGCGCCAAATGCTTACGTTAACCATTGTATTTAGCTGGCTAATAATGAGTGGGTTTGCCTTTTCAACCATAGCAGCGGTTATCAACGTATTAATTTGCGTGCTTATTTTGGCCTTAAATTATCAAGAGCTTGTGGCAACCCCTGCTAAATTAAACACCTATAAACAGCATTCTGACTCTATCTCGCGCTATGTTTTTTGCGATAACTCACCGCTAAGTGTGAGTGACTATAAAGAGCAAATGTTACTTGCTAAGCTCAGAACTGTATTGGGGCGCGTAAAAGATGCTACCTATGCCTTTAATAACATTGCTGAAAACCTAGATGATAAATCGACGCTCACCGAAAAAGGCATCGAGGCGCAAAGCACACAGCTTACACAAATCGCCACTGCTATGGCGCAAATGACCGCCACTATTGGTGAGATTTCGAATAGTACAACAACTACCGCCGACAAAGTTAATTCTACTCAGCACAGCTGCGCGGATATAAAACAACATATTGCTGATAACAAAAAAATGGTATCTGAGCTGGCAACTCACGTAGATCATGCAGCCAATACGGCTAATAACCTCGCGCAGGAAGCAGATAAAATAGGCCAAGTAATGAATGAGATAGAAGGTATTGCAGAGCAAACCAATTTACTAGCGCTTAATGCTGCAATAGAAGCCGCAAGAGCAGCCGAGCATGGCCGTGGTTTTGCCGTAGTTGCCGATGAAGTACGTGCCCTTTCTTCTCGGACGCAAAGTGCTACGGGGCAAATTCACAGCTCGATTAAAGATATACAAGATACATTAGTTAATTGGTCAAAGGTAATGCAAAGTACAAAACTACAAGCCGAGGGCTGCGTACAAACAACCGAGCAAACACACCAGGAGCTCGATAGTATATTCAATCAAATTAGTGAAATAGCATTACTTACAAACAGTATATCGACGGCTGCAGAGGAGCAGCAGATGGTGAGCCATGATATTGCTAATAATGTAGATAATATAAAGGAGGTGAGTAACGAAAACTTAGCTTTAAGTTATGACGTTGCTAAAGATGCCGCAGAATTAGTTGCCGGCTCTCAAAAAGTAAACAACCTACTTTATACATTTAAAGTATAAAGCAAGGCAATAAGCCGCCTGCTTGGCGGCTTATTGTGCGTCTGTATTAGCGTTTTGAAAAAATCAGGCCCTGCTCGTTTGCATCTATCACGACAATATCGCCAGGGTTATACTCCCCCCCTAATAGCTGCTGAGCCAGTGGGTTTTCAATTGTTTGCTGAATAGCTCGTTTTAATGGCCGAGCACCGTAAACAGGATCGAACCCGCTAGAGGCAATTTTTTCAAGCGCCGCATCACTGATCTCTAATAGATAGCCCATTTCTGTTAAACGCTCACGCAATTTAACAAGCTGAATATCGGCAATTTCTTTAATATGCTCATTGGCAAGTGGATGAAATACGACGGTTTCATCAATACGGTTTATAAATTCTGGCCTAAATTCATTAACGAGCACATTCATAACTTTGCTCTTAAGCGTTGCGTAGTCGTTTGTACCCGCTTGCTCTTGAATAATATCTGAGCCTAAATTTGAGGTCATAATAATAACCGTATTTTTAAAATCAACCGTACGCCCTTGCCCATCAGTAAGGCGGCCATCATCGAGTACTTGCAATAAAATATTAAATACATCGGGATGCGCTTTTTCTATTTCATCAAGCAAAATTACAGAATAAGGCTTACGGCGAACGGCTTCGGTTAAATAACCGCCTTCTTCATAACCAACATAACCGGGAGGCGCGCCCACTAAACGTGCTACAGCGTGTTTTTCCATAAACTCTGACATGTCGATACGCACCATGGCATCTTCTGTATCAAACATAAAACCTGCAAGCGCTTTAGTAAGCTCTGTTTTACCCACCCCAGTTGGTCCTAAAAATAAAAATGACCCTATTGGTCGATTAGGATCGGCAAGCCCCGCACGAGAGCGTCGTATCGCATTCGCGACCGCAACAACTGCTTCGTCCTGCCCTATCACTTTACTGTGAAGTTGCTCTTCCATTTTTAACAGTTTTTCTCGCTCACCTTGCAGCATTCGCGATACTGGGATCCCGGTCCAACGAGAAAGTATTTCTGCAATTTCGTCTTCGCCTACTTGGTTTTTTAGTAAGCTCATTTCTTGCATTTCAGCTTGCGAGGCTAAATCAAGTTTTCGCTCAAGCTCTGGAATTCTTCCGTATTGCAGCTCCGACATACGCTGTAAATCGCTTGCTCGACGGGCAACCTCTAAATCAAGGCGCGCTTGTTCAAGCTCAGCTTTAATTACTTGCGTGCCTTGTAACGAGGCTTTTTCTGCATTCCATACTTCATCAAGCTCTCGGTATTGCGCTTCTAAGTCGGTGATGAGCTGCTGCATTTCGCTGCGCCGCTTTTGGCTTGCATCGTCTTTTTCTTTAGCTAAAGCGTTATCTTCAAGTTTTAATTGAATAATACGGCGCTCAAGCTTATCTAAAGACTCAGGCTTTGAATCTATTTGTAAACGAATTGACGACCCAGCCTCGTCAATTAAATCAATAGCTTTATCTGGTAATTGTCGGTCACTAATATAACGGTGAGATAAATGCGCAGCGGCGACAATTGCCGGGTCGGTAATATCCACCGAGTGATGTAACTCGTAGCGCTCTTTTAAGCCACGTAAAATGGCAATGGTGTCTTCAACTGAGGGCTCTTCAACCAATACTTTTTGAAAACGACGCTCAAGTGCGGCATCTTTTTCTATGTATTGGCGGTATTCATCAAGCGTAGTGGCGCCCACACAGTGTAGCTCTCCTCTAGCAAGCGCTGGCTTTAACATATTGCCAGCATCCATAGCGCCGTCGGTTTTACCTGCGCCCACCATAGTGTGAATTTCATCAATAAATAAAATCACTTGGCCTTCTTCTTTAGCCAGCTCGTTGAGCACCGATTTTAAACGCTCTTCAAATTCACCGCGATATTTAGCACCCGCCACCAGCGCGCCTAAATCTAGCGATAAAACACGCTTACTTTTTAGGCCCTCTGGCACTTCGCCATTTATAATGCGCTGTGCTAACCCCTCAGCAATGGCCGTTTTACCTACCCCTGGCTCACCAATAAGCACGGGGTTATTTTTAGTACGGCGCTGCAAAACTTGAATCGTGCGACGAATTTCGTCATCTCGCCCAATAACGGGGTCGAGCTTACCTTGCTCTGCGCGCTCGGTTAAATCAATGGTGTATTTTTCAAGTGCTTGTCGGGTTTCTTCGGCGTTAGGGTCATCGACCTTTTGGCCACCGCGAATTGCTTTTATGGCACTTTCTATTTTAGTTGCAGTGATATTTAGCGCTCTAAAAATATCACCTAAAGGGCCTTTGTCGTCACAGGCCGCTAATACAAATAATTCGCTCGAAATATACTTATCTTTTCGCTTTTGCGCATATTTATCACATAAGTTAATAAGCGAAGCCATATTATTAGAAAGCTGTACGTCGCCCCCTACTCCTTCGACTTTAAACAGCTTTTCTATTTCTTGAGAAAGCTTGGTGTTGAGCTCATCCGCACTCACGCCTGCTTGTGCAAGCAAGGCGCGCACGCTAGAGCCATTTTGCTGTAAAAGCGCATACATTAAATGTACGGGTTCAATAAATTGATGATCGCGCCCTAATGCTAGCGACTGAGCATCTGAAAGCGCAGATTGAAATTTACTTGTGAATCTATCTAAACGCATGAGGGTTTACCTATTTAATAAACTAATTGCTTAATAAATGGGTATGTTAATAGAATTGTTCAAGGTGTTAAGAAGAATATTGTGGGGAAATAGTGTTTTATTTGCGCCAGATCAAACTTGCCATACGCCCTGTTTTACCTTCTCGCCGATAAGAGAAAAACAATGATGGCTGAGAAACAGTACAATAATCGCCTCCGCTAATATTAATAACGCCTAATTGCTCAAGCTCAATGCGAGCGATTAGGTAAATATCGCACAAGTATTTATTATTACTTTGTAATTTAAACGCCTCTTTAAACAACGGGGATTTTGCGATAAATCGCGTAGCAACCTCGGCGCCCACTTCAAATTGCTCAGCACCGATAGCAGGCCCAAGCCACGCATATATTTGCTTACTAGGCGCGCTAAAACAGGCAAGCGTATTTTTTATGATCCCTTTTTCAAGGCCGCGCCAACCACCATGCACTGCTGCAACTTCATGGCCATCATGACTTGCAAACAGAATAGGCAGGCAATCTGCACTCATAATAGCAAGAGGCTGATTTTTAACTTTGGTATACAACGCATCAGCACTGTGTAATGTTTGAAAATTAAAATCTGCATCAACACAGAGCACATCGGCGCTATGCACTTGATTAAGCCACAGTGGCGGGTTTGGCAGGGATTGCTCAACCAAAGCACGGTTTTTTAGCACGTGCTCTGGATCATCATCAACATGTAGGCCTAAATTTAAGCTATTAAAAGGCGGCTTTGACACGCCGCCTTCTCGGGTGGTACTGAGCGTACCTACCGAGGTTAAATTAGGCCAAGATGCTGACAAAAAAACCATTAATACTCTATGTTAGGGTTAGCTTTGGTATCTTCTCTAAGCACCTGAGTCATTGCCACCATGTCATCTGGAATAGGCGCTTGCCAGGTCATCATTTCGCCCGTAATAGGGTGCGCAATACTCAATTTTACTGCGTGTAAGGCTTGGCGATTAAATGTACGTAACATTTCAAACAGCTCTGGCGTAGCACCTTTAGGTGGGCGCGGACGGCCGCCGTAGGCTCTATCACCAATTAACGGGTGGTTTATATACGCCATATGAACACGAATTTGGTGTGTACGGCCGGTTTCTAGACGAAGGCGTAAACGTGTATGAGCACGGAATTTTTCAGCAACACGGTAATGTGTAATGGCAGGCTTACCCATTTCGTGAACTGCCATGTGTGTACGCTGCGTTGGGTGACGGCCAATCGGCTTTTCAACCATGCCACCTGCGGTCATAGTACCATTACATAAAGCTTCGTATTCACGCGTAAAGTTTTCGCGTTTTTGCAGTGCTTTAACTAAGTGTGTTTGCGCCTGGATAGTTTTAGCCACCACCATTAAGCCTGTGGTGTCTTTATCTAGACGGTGCACAATACCAGCACGCGGTACGTTAATAATATCCGGAAAATGATGCAGCAATGCATTTAGCACTGTGCCATCTGGGTTACCTGCACCTGGGTGAACGACTAGGCCCATAGGTTTGTTGATAACCAAAATATCATCATCTTCATAAACAATGTTTAATTTGATATCTTGTGCTTCGTATTCGCGTGGTGCTTCAATGCTGGTTTCAACATTTACAACTTCACCACCGAGTAGTTTTTCTCGTGGTGTGTTATAGATTTCACCGTCAACGGTGATTTTATCATCCAATATCCATGTTTTTATACGTGAACGTGAATAATCAGGGAACAATTGCGCTAATACTTGGTCTAGACGTTTACCACCTAACTCGGTAGGAACCTCGGCTTGAAGTGAAATTTGTTCTGACATTAGTAACTTTACCCAATTTACCAGTGCAAGCTGTGCCTGACTGGGTTAGAATCGCTTTTAATAAAAGCATAATATAATACGCATAGTTTACTCGGTTTTACCGCCGTGGCCTAGCCGAAGACATCGAAGGTAACAAATAAAATGATAAATAAAATAGGGAAACGTGCATTCGCCATTGTTTTTTCAGCTTCTGTACTTACTTTAGGGGCCTGTTCTTCTGCGCCTGACCAAGAAGATATCCAACGCGTTCCTAACAAATCTGCACACGCTTTGTATGAAGATGCAAAACAAACACTCGACTCAGGTTTATACGCCCGAGCAATTGAGCTATTAACCGCTATTGATTCACGCTACCCATTTGGCCCTTTCTCAAAGCAAGTACAAATGGATTTAGTGTATGCCCATTACCAATCAGGTAATACAGAGCAAGCATTAGCGACCATTGACCGCTTTATTCGTTTAAACCCAAACCACAAAGATTTAGATTACATGTACTACATGCGTGGCTTGGTTAACATTAAAGCAGATAAAAATGCCTTCCAAGAGTATTTTGGCATAGACAGAGCTGACCGCGATGCAAACCGTACACGTGTTGCATTTACCGATTTATCAACGCTTGTAAAACGCTTTCCAAAGAGTGATTACGCACCAGAGGCTAAACGTCGCTTAGTGTGGCTTTTAAACCGCATGGCGCGTTACGAGCTAAAAGTGGCTAATTACTACTACGAACGTGAAGCTTACCTAGCGGCCGCTAATCGTGGTAAGTACGTTGTTGAGCATTACTCGCAAAGCAGCTATTTAGAGCCTGCACTTGAGATGATGGAAAAAAGCTACGAAAAGCTTGGTCTGACAGATTTAAGTGAGCACGCAAGACTAACGCGTGAATACAATGAATCTAACAAATAAGAATGGCAGAGGTTTTTATTTAAACCTATGTTGATTGTTTAAAAGCCCTCACTGAGGGCTTTTTTATTGCCTAAAAATAAGGCTAGTTGATGCCTGTGGCGCTTTTTAACACTTAGCGATTAGCCTTCGTACAACACTAAATATATCAATAGCAATTGCACTACACGATTGTATAGCGCTTGTTACAAAAAGATTCGCTGTTGATCTAAGTTTTGCTTTTTACAGGTGAAAAAAAAGGTAAGCCTAAGCTTACCTTTTAATTAACTCATTGCGGGTTATTAAAGCTCAAAGTCTTTTTTGAATTTTAAACCAAACTCGCTACGGTCATTACTGCGCATTACACCAACAAAACCTGACTGCTGTAAACGGCCTACATCGTAAACCTCATTTAATACGTTTTCACCGTATAAGGTTACTTCCATATCGCCATAAGGGTTAGTGTAAGAAATATTAAAACCAACTAATTCACGCGAATCAATAGTCTCGCTTTCATTGTAAACCGACTGGCCTTGCATTTCGCTTCTGAAAGAGTAGTTAGCGTTAAATGCAACGGTTGCACCGCTGTCTAAATCCATAAAGTAAGAAGGGGCAATCATTACAGTCCAACGTGGTGTTAATGCTGGTGAATCACCTTTACCAATACCTTGTACGCCTGCATCTACTTCTGTAATTTCAGAATCTAAGTAACCTACAGAGCTGCGAATTGTGAAATCGTCTGTAATGGCAACGGTAGTTTCAAGCTCAATACCTTGCGCTTTAGACTCACCTGCATTTTCAACAATCGTTACAAAACCACCGCCTGCAGTAGGGTCAGAAAATGGTAAAGCAAGGTCAGTGTAATCAGTTACAAATACAGCCAACATCATAGATACATTTTCATGTACTTGGCCTTTTAAGCCCATTTCGTAGTTAATTGCTTTAGTTTCATCAAACGATACAAACTGATCGGGGCCGCCAAATGGACGTGGAGGGAAACCGCCTGTTTGGTACCCTTTTTGAATTTGACCATAAACATTCATGTTATTGCTGATTTGATATGATGCGTTTACATCCCATGTTACAGCGTCAAACTCTGCACTTACGTATTTACGTTCAGCAAATGTTGGGAAAATCGCATCTGCATCTTTCTCATCTTTTGAGTAACGAAGGCCACCACCAATACTTAAATCATCTGTTAAATCGTAACTTGTATTAAAATATACAGCGTATGAATTTGTTTCTTGGTTAATTTCAAAATCGCCATAGCCACCAAATGAAGGTGTAACACCATCGTTTAATAAACCATTAGGTGTATTGAATGGGCTAAATACAAATGGACCTGAACGTGTAAAGCCATCTTCATTAAAGAAGTAAAGGCCTGATACAAAGTCCATATTGTCGTAAGTCGCATTTAGTTGAATTTCAAACGAGTATTGGTCTGCACCACCCTCTTCTGGGAACTCAGATAAGTTAAGAGGTGACGCATCATCATCAAGTCCACCTTCGTATTCAGAAGTACGGTAACTTGAAATAAATTTAGCCGTGTACGTATCATCAATTGCCCAATCAGCAGTAAATGACGTACCCCACCCTGAGTAAGACGTAGATTCAATACCAGCAACGGTAGTGCCTAAATCATCTGGGTCAGATGGGATCATATCCTGTGTTAATAAAGGAAAGTCACCATTAAATACATCATTTGCATCAAGCGGCTCAGTTAGCTCAATAGTGTAAGGCGATTGACCCGACTCGTTATCAACACCGTCAAGTGAAAAAGTAAACGCTAAATCGCTATTGGCTTGCCATTTAAGGGCTACGCGACCGCTAAACTCTTCTTCTTCACCAATTTCTTTTTCTGGGTTAGCTAAATTGACAGCTTCACCCACACCATCGCGCGTTTTGTATGATGCACTTGCAGACATACTTACTTCATCTGTTAGCGAGTTATTAAAGTATACATCGCCAGCAATACGTCCGCGGCTACCAATTTTAGCTGTAGTTGAAACAATCCCTTCATCACCTGGTTGCTTAGTAATTACATTTACTGCGCCACCTAAGGTATTACGACCATATAATGTACCTTGTGGTCCACGTAGAACTTCAACACGCTCTACATTTGGTAACGATAAGTTTGACCCCATTTGACGGCCTAAGTAAACACCATCTAAATAAACACCTACACCCGGATCGGTTGTAATTATGTGATCTTGTAGACCAATACCACGAATAAACACAGAGGCATGCGCCGCATTACCTACACCGTAGCGAGTGATATTTAAGTTTGGAACGTATTTACCAATATCTTCTAGGTTACTCATATTGGCTTTATCAATTAGGTTAGCACCAATTGATGTGATAGCGGTTGGAGATTCAAACAAGCTCTCTGTACGTTTACGAGCTGTAACTTCGATTTTTTCAAACGCGTCTTGTTTTGCTGTTGTTTTAGCTTCTTCAGCATTTACTGAGGTAGTTAATGCAGCGACAATTGCGAGGCTTAACTGTGAGAGTTTGCGTAGTTTCAAAATATTCTCCAAAGGATACCGTATAATTTAGTTATGCGAACTTATTGGCTTGGGTAATAAGTTTTGGGCATAAAAAAAGACGCCTAATAGCATCTTTCCTCTGGAAGGGCATTATATTACATATTTGTGAAGAAATGTATAAAAATTTTCATTTAATAAACATATAGGTACAAATCAATTATAATTTTTGATTATTGTTGGATAACCTAAACAAAAAAATGGGCCTTCTACTAAAAAGTAATCACGTTATCCACACTTTAATTTTTTATGTTTACATATAAGGGAAACATTATTCCATAAAGCACATTAATCACAGCTTCGTATAGCTTATCGAACTATGCACTATGATTGATATTAACTAAAAATAGCAATATAGTATTACTATTGCATCTACGGACAGAAATTATGGATATTAAAAATACTCCAATACGCTATATAAAGTGCTTTAATAGTCCAGACTATACTTCACTTTTCTGTGTGGCAGCTAACTACAACATTTTATTGGTTAATTACCAAGCACTTAATGTAATCACAACTTATGAACTTATCAATAAGTTTATGCAAGATAACGGTTATAAAAGCTTAGTTATTTTTGATGTTCCAAAAAATAGTGACGTATTAGCTTTAAAAGAATGGCCTAATTTAAAGGGACTTTTTTACGAAAGTTCAGATGACTCACTTTTTCAACAAGGCCTTGAAGCTATTGAACAAGGTAAGCTCTGGTTTCCCCGTGATGTGACAGACAGCTGGATGAGACAAATGTTAGCCAGTGAACAGCAAACCACCCTGCAATCAAGTAACCTTACTTGTAAAGAAATTAAAGTATTAAACTTGCTTTTCTCCGGTCTACACTCCACCGCTATTGCAGATAGCTTATTTATAAGTGAAGCCACTGTCAGAGTGCATTTACATAAAATTTATCAAAAAATATCTGTAAAAAACAAACAACAAGCATTGCTGTGGTGCCAAAAAAACTTAAGTAAAGTCAATAATTGAGTGGGCTTATTTGAAAACGAATAACATCTGAATACTCTCCAGCGGCTTGACGTGTGAAGTCCTCCAATTGAATGCTAAGCGGAATGTAAAACTCAGTCTGGCCAGAATACGAAAAGTTTAGACTTGAAGCTTTTACTAAGTTAATTTCTTCTGAGCCTAACTGCAATGTATAGCTAATACCATATTTATTACTAAAAATAGAGTGTAATAAACGACTTTTATTCTCTGAGGTTACATTAAGTTGAACATCCGTATTAGTCACTATTTGTAAGCTAGGTAACATGGTGTATTTTTCTGCTGGCCTCAACTCCCCTAAAAAAACAGTGTTAGAAAAAGTGTTATAGCCTAATAAAGATAAGCTTGTGCGGGGTTGAATATTTGTTTCTATTTCAATTTCTACTTCATCAAGACTTTGCTTGTTCTCATCATAGAGTTTCAACTGAAGTCTATCTGTATAGTATCCAGATTTTACAGGGGTCCCTGCAGGGATCACTAACCTGATATCTACTGAATTATTGTTAAGTTTAACTTGGTTGTTGGTTTTGCTTAACAACTGATTTTCTAAACGAATTTGGTAATTAATAAATTGAGAATTACCTTTAAGAGCCCCTTGGTTTTGCGAAGAAAGACTAAAATACAAGGTACAATCCGTCGTATTTATTGTATCTACTCGAATTGTTTTCTCTGCATCGTTTTGTGATTTTACGTGATAAAAAGATAAGTCATCAAACAAATACGCTATTTCACCAATACTCGCATCGCACTGAGCATTAACTCTATTTGCTATAGATAGTAAGACTATACTTATTGCTAAATACACAATTTTAATGTACATAAATAACCCCTTTTCTTTGAAGTTGCTCTGCATCACGAACTTCTATTGAAAATGTAGTTTTATCTTTATTTTGTAAAGTTACCTTATAATGACATGGAGCAAGCCCTGTTATTGCAAAACGACCTCGCTTGTTCGTAAAAAAGGTATACTCTTTGCTCGTTACTTTATTTGGGCAAATAGCCTTTCCAACCATTAAAGCTAAGGGTGACTCGTCTCGACTACGAAGAGTCGCAATAACAGAAATATTTGCTGCAGTGCCAATTATTGCTTTGTGCCCAGTTTTGTATTTTGGGTAAAAGCTAAGCATTCCAGAACCGATATCATAACCTGGAGCTAGATCATCAATATCTACAGGAATGTTGATATTGTCATATGAGCTCAAATCATTAAGTAATATGGTTTTGAAATCTCTATTATCAGCTCTATAGTCATTTTCAACTCGGCCTAATGTAATCACTTTATTTTCTAAACTTTTGTGGGTGTTAACCAAAGCAAAGCTATCGTATATAGGCTTTCCAAATGCCCATGCATCATCTGCAAAGGCTATGCTAGATGAGAGGCTTACACGACTTTGATGATAAGCAGAACGAGCATTTAAATCTTTATAAAAACTTGCATGTTCAAGGTTAGCAGCAAAACGGTTTGCGTTATATTGCATGTTTAAATCAAAGATAGTTTTATTTAATTCATTGCTCTCTAAGCCAGCTCGAAAGTTCAGAGCACCGACAAAACGCTGATTACTGTCTTGAGTAAATTCTAGTCTCGTTTTATCACGCCTAGACTGGTGGGATAGTTTAACTCTATGCTGATTATTAAATTTATAGGTAAATGATAAATTTATACCCCACTCTCGCTCACCTTTTAACTCATCCCATTGCGCCCCTGCAGTATATCTCCACTGACTATTTACCAAGTCGCCTGAGAAATTGACTCCCAGCGATTTATCAAATTGAACACTTTGATGATCTCGGGAAATATTTGTAAAAAAAGAGGCTAACGTTCTATCGTTAACATAATAACTATAACTCGCCTGTGCATAGTGTTCTCTATAGCGGTTATTAAACGTATCTTGAGACCTAAAACCTAAAGCTGTAAAGTCTTTTGAACTGTATTCATAACCGAGCGTTAGCTCACTTCCTAAGTTGCTTATATTATAGCTACTATAAACAGTACGGTAAGCGTATCCTTGGCGTTCCGCGAAGCTAAATGCGCCCTCAAATGCCAGTTGCCCTATTTGAGCTGCATAGATTTGTTTAAAGCCAATTTGTTGCGCGTATTTATCTCCCTGCGCTGTAACTCCTGCAGTCCAACTTGGGGTCAGGCCATAATCCAGATAGGCACTGAGGAAGGGAGAATCTGGTTCATACTCGAGTTTATCGCCAGCTTCAGCAGGAACGCCTAAGTGAATTTCATATTCAAGCTGCCCTTGTGCAAATAGATCTAAGCCAGTTGCAACATCAAAGTTTACATAGCGCACAACGCCAGCTATATCAGTAATTTTTAGAGAGATATTATTGCTGCCTTCGCTCAAAGGTATGTCATCTAAAGAATAAATACCCGCAACCAAATTAAGGCGCTGAATAATTCGTTCATCGACATATACCTCTACACTTGAAGGGCTTTGAAGAGTAAAGCTACGTGAAGCGGTTGGCCTTATGGGCCTGTCTGATAATAGAGAAAAGTCATGTGCTATTGAAAAACCTAACAAGCGAGAGGAGTTTTGGAAATAACCGCCTGAACTAAAGTTATCCCCTAGAGAAAGGCGCATGCCTAAGCTAGGTAGATCATGAATAAGCCTAGTTCCTTGCCGCTTAAAGTTTGATGAAGCAGGCTGCGATATTTTATTATATTCAAATTCATTTTCTAACACCCACCCTTGCCAACTCGCTACAATTTCTGAGCGTAATGCATATTGCTCTTGAACTTGCTGCTGTTCCTTATCATCTTGATGTACGTAGCTTGCATAAGCGTTAATAAAACCACTAGTGTTAGCTGGCTCGATAGCCTTTAACTTTTTCCTTCGTTTTTGCGCACTTAATTTTTGTGGGCGAGTTAACTCTACGGGAACAACAACGTCCAAACTAAAATCGCTCATATCAAACTCAACGCTAAAACCCAGTTCCCTTAATGAAGTTACCGCTAAAGTATTGTCTTTTAATACCTTAAATAGTTCTCTCTCTTTTTCTTCAAGTAAAATTTCGCTAAGGTGTGGCTCTAACTCGTTCCACTGTAAAAAAAGTGCATCATCTTTATCGACTTTAAGTGAGACTTGACCTATTGGACTTTTATTTAATTGAACTGACACATTAAGTTCAATTGTCCTGCTAGAAGGGTTTATTTGTGCTAACACGCTAAGTGGTAAAAAAAATATAGCGAAGAGGAACACTGCTGTAGTTTTCATTGCACCAGATCTAAACTTAAATGCCCTACCTCACGGCTCTCAATATTTTCAGGTAGCTTAACTTTTATGGTCTGTGTGGCATAAGGCGCAAAAAAAACATCGTACCCCTTCTCCAATAAAGCTTGTTTTTCAAAAGTAGTTACAACGGACTTATTTGTAGTTACTTTAATTTTATAGTCACTGAGCCGCGCAGCCCCTTCTCCTTCATTTTTGATTTGGGCTAAAAGCTCCCCACTTTCTATTTTAGAAGTCAGTATTTTTAAGTTAGGTGAATATATATCCCTGTCTACATGAACAACTAAATTTACATTCATTAATATTTTAAGTTGCGAGGTATCACTACCAATATTAGAAGCCAAAGGCTGCTCAACTAAACTTACTTGATAACTTTTATCATATTTCGGAAAACTCTCAGCAACCCACCTAAATTGAATTTTCTGACCTTGCCCCTCTTGTAAAAATAAAGAGGGAGGAAAGACCCATAATGGAGAATCTTCCAACTTTTTTAACGATGGGCTAGATTCAGAAAAATTAATTTCAAACACTTCAATATCAAATGCAATCTCTCTAGGTAATTGATTGTAAATAAAACTAGAAGGTATTTTTGAGGGTTTATCCGGTGATAATGTGATCACCATAGGTGTTACTTCCAGAGCCTCTACCGAAATAGAAATACTACATATTAGTATCATTAAACATCGGGAGAACCACTGAACACAAAACATTAGAATATAACCTCTAACTCACTATCAGCAGCTTGAAACTCTTTTGGTATTGAAATTGAAATATTGCTTTTTGAATTTGGAAGTAAAATCTTACCTGATAGGGCTCTACTTAGATCCATTCCTTCTAAAATTAACACTTTACCCTTAGATTTAATATTCCACTGAGCTTTAGAAAGGCGTACATATTTATTTCCATGGTTTTCTAGCAACACACCCCATTGATTTTCTGCTAACTGCTTTTTGTCTTTGATTATTAGTTTTGCTTCAGCGTTATCTGGCACAACATTAAATAGCGTTCGAAAACTGAGTGACATACCAACCCCAGACTGCGCATTATCGTTCAAATCAACCGACACTTGTTCTACGGTAATTCGATAAGATTTGGAGTGTTCAATAATAGGTTCGCCAATATATCTAACAATAACCGACTGGCTATTTCCTGGTGGGATAATTGTTGTCATAGGAATAATCAAGAAATCTTCTTCATTTATCTCTAAAGACTCAACACCAGTATCACTTATATTCATATTAAATGCTGAAACATCAATAGTTAATGGTTTATCAGATGGGTTTGTAATTCGAAGTGTTTGCTGTGACTGACTCCCCTGCGAGCTGAGATCGGCTACCATGGGTATCACCTGAAAGGCACTGACTGAAAAAGAAAGCAAACAAAATATAAAGATAAATAAAACATGCATAGAATTCCCTCCTAAATAAAGGCAGTGCATAGTCACTGCCTTTTTATTTAACTTTAGTTTGCTGTAACAGTTAGCATTAGAGTATCAGCATAAGTACCTGCGTATACCGGTGTCTCAATTACTTCTAAGTCAATCATTCCTGCAACGCCCGACGTTGCTAATGTATTGTTGCCGCCATTACTTTGAGAAACGCTTTGATCATTGATGCCATTATCAGCTGTCAAAGTAAAGTCATATGCGCCTGCTGTTAAGCGAGCGGTGTACCCTATCCCTCTGTCTTCATGATCAGCGTTTTGAAGATGACCCTCAGAAGTGGTTAAAGTAAGTGTTGCACCATCCACATCATTACATTTCAAATCAAAGTTAACGCTTGTTGTATCCCCCATTGCAAGAGTTGGAAAGTAGTGATTTGTTGCAATATTACTTACTTCACATACGGATGCGACTGCACCGCCTACGTTTAAGTTATCTGCTAGTGCTGAACCAGATGAGATTGCTGCGATTGCTGAAATTACGATTAATTTTTTCATTGTTATATTCCTTATCCATGTGACATATAGTTTGTTTTGTTAAATAAATGTGCGTTTAAAGCACGCCACCCGATACTACTGATGGTGTCATTTCTATGCGGATCACATCCTGGTAGCTTCCTGCATATATCAAGGGGTCATCTAGAGTTAACTGAATTTCAGCAATGCTATCAAATAAGATATCATCAATATTAAAGCTATATGTCGATTTGGTTGCCTGTGCCGATACAGACACACTTTTGTTGGCACCTTCCAATGACCAGTTAATATTATATGAACTTACTCTACTGCTTTGCTCATGACTTAAACCACCATTAAGAGACTGCATTGATATTCTCATTGGCGAATTACAGTTAATCTCTAATGTTGTATTAGCAACGCCACTAGAAGAAAACTCTAGGTTATTATTTTGTGAGGTAAATTCACACACCGGAGAAATATGCCCCACCAATGTAATACTTACTTCATCGTTACTGTATGCATTGGATGCAAAGCAACATAATACTAACCATGCAAGCCTCTTCATCACTGTCACTTCCTTTGAACTACCTTGCTAATACAGTGGTAATGTTAAGCTAAAATTCAGGTTTAGAAAGTTGTTATTTGATTACAAAACAAAAGGTAAGACTAAATACACTGTAGCTAAGCATACCATTTGGTATAAACATTTAAGTGACTAGTAACCGATAAAGGTAGCCTCTTTATTATTATCACTCTCTTAAAGTCCGCTTTAGCGCTATGTTTAATGTTTATAAACATGCAAAACATAAGTTGAATAAAATATAAACAACCAATTAAACAGCAATTACTATTTTATAAATTATTAGATGAACAACTTTAATAAATTTAAATAATTTTTAACTTTAATTAAATCAACAACTTTGATTACAAAAAACTCAAAATTAACAATTGTAAACTTTAATATAAACTAAATGCTGACTTCTTTTTTAGTAACTAGCTAAAATTATTAGATAAAAATTAAAATCACTTCTATAATCCCCATGAAATCAACATCTAAATAACAAATAGGAAATACATATGAAAAAGCTATCTGTAGCAGTAGCAATATGTGCCGCACTTGCATCTAGTTACACGAGTGCTGAAGTTCGTATAAATGGCTTTGCATCTATAGTGGGTGGCAAAAGTCTAGACAGTGATCAAACTTTATACGGATATGATGACGATATCTCATTTAAAAATGAGAGTGTATTTGCATTACAACTATCTGCCGATCTTCAGGAAAAGCTCAGCGCAACAGCGCAAATTGTGGCTCGCGGCGAGAATGACTTTGATGCAGATTTTGAGTGGGCGTATTTAACTTATGAGTTTAGTGACGAAGTACAACTCAGCGCTGGTAAAATGCGTGCGCCATTTTACAAATACTCTGACTTTCTAGATGTAGGTTACACTTACCGCTGGGTTCGCCCTCCTCAATCGGTTTACAATTTACCATTTTCTACTTACGAAGGGTTGAGCTTACTATATACATCACAAATCGGTGATTGGGACTCAAGTCTTCAAGTCATATATGGTAGCTTTGAAGATAATATCGCAGTAGTGTCGGTCAATGGTGAAACTGAGCTTAATGATATCGCTGGTCTTAACTGGTCACTTAGTTACGATTGGTTTAGCGCACGTGTTGCCTATTTTGTGGCAGAGACCACCATTGACATTGAAAATGATACTGATGCTGGTATCGCCCTTAATGGCCTAGAGGCAACTCTTCGCAGCTCGGGTTTCACTGATCAAGCAGATAGCATTGCTGTAGATGAAGACGATGGAGCATTTTTCGCACTTGGCTTTTCAATTGACTACAACAATATTTTATTTGATGCAGAGTATACTCAGTTTGAAGTCGATAACAGCGCTTTAGCTGAGCAGACTCAATACTATACCTCTCTAGGCTATCGTATGGATGAGTGGCTTGTTCACGTTACCTATGAAAACAACGACGATAAACACGATAACAACCGTTATGATTCACTTACAGCTGTGCCGCAATTAAATGCAGGTATAAATTCAGCATTAGAAGGCTCTAAAGCAAAAAGTAATGTTTACACCATCGGCGCCCGTTATGACTTCCACCCGTCAGCTGCATTTAAAATCGACTTTAGTCGCTTAGATGACGACATAACAAACATTGAAACTGATGTAGTAGCTGTCGGCGTTGACTTAGTATTCTAATTGGAGCGAAATATGAAAAAATTAATCCTAGCCTGTGTACTGTCGGTATGTGCGTTTAGCGCCTATGCTGAAGTTGCGGTAATAGTAAACCCTGGCAATGCAAGTGCACTTGATGGCGATACTATTAAAAAGATTTACCTAGGAAAAGCAAAGTCATTTGCTAACGGTAATAAAGTGAACCCAGCCACTCAAAATGGTACCGCTGTTGCTGATGAATTCAATTCTAAAGTAGTTGGTAAATCAAGTAGCCAATTAAATGCCTATTGGTCAAAACTTGTTTTTACCGGTAAAGGTACACCACCAGAGAAATTTGATTCTGACCAAGCTGTTATTGATTTTGTTGCTAGTAATGGCGACTCAATTGGTTACATAGACAGCAGTAAGGCAACAGATAAAGTTAAGGTAGTTGCTACGTTTTAAGCGCGGTAGCTAGATATAAAAAACCACCGATTAGGTTAATGCCAGTCAGTTAAGCTGACTGGTATTTTTCTTTTTGGTGGG
>CERR01123123.1_pt1 | contig 25508 bp, 25 predicted proteins | sample 530841 | NCBI WGS metagenome assembly CERR01 (sample SAMEA2621021, study PRJEB7988) | marine metagenome | biome: marine biome (ENVO:00000447); feature: surface water layer (ENVO:00002042); material: "saline water (ENVO:00002010), including plankton (ENVO:xxxxxxxx)" | depth 5 m | reverse complement strand
ATCCGCACCATCCGCATCATCCGCACCATCCGCACCATCCGCACCATCATAATCCGCACAGTCATAATCCGCTACCATGCAAAAGTGTTGGACAAGAATGTTATTTTTATAATACAAATCCTCATACTGAATATCCATGTTGTGAAGGATATTGTTCTTTTATTATGGATATTTGTATGCTGTAATTATGTCGTCGCTCGCTAAATTGTTGTATTTCCACTTGTACGCAAATGGTCTTCTAATGAACATGTATGCTAAAAAAAATCAATAGACTCTTTTTTTTTTCACGTCCTTTATTAAATGAGTTGTGCGAATGTTTCGAATCGTTACTTGAATTGTAGTGAGAAAAACGGTCAATACTTTTGGAAACTGGATGACGAACCCTTGGATGGTGTATGTCCAAGCAATAGTATACCATGGAGAGTTCATGCATTGTGCAATTCTTCAGATACTTCCTTGTGCTATGAAACAAGTTTAGGTGAAGATCGAGTTGCGGTATGCGTTGTTCCAACAAAACATGACGGAACTACAATGATAAAAGAATGTGGCCTTAAATATTTACAGGAAGAGCATTTGATACAGCACGATGTTCCGATTGAAGATGCCGCTTATTTTAAGGATAAGACCATATGTACCAAACAAAATATTGGTCAGTTAAAAGGTGCCGAGATTGTCACATGGGTACCAGATGGTAGAGAAGATCTTTGTGATGAAATAGTCGATCAAGCACGATCGACGTGTAATGGTAAGAATGATTGCGATTATAAATTTGAAAGAATTTACGAAAAAAAAGAATTGCCCTCATATGATTGTGTCATTGATACCAAAAATGTACCTTCAAATGAAAGAAATTATCAATGGTGGAATTGGATTCGAACACATTCCTACAGTTGCAAAGATAAAGGATGGACTTGTACGGATGAATCTATGAGTGAATACAAAGGCGGTGAATTATGTATCATGAAAGATGATTGTCACAAGAATGCAGAATTTGGAGTATGTTCTAATAAGCAATGTGTTTTAGGAGCTGCAATAGGAACAAATTGTTCGAAAGACGAAGATTGCGATTTATTAAATAATGTAGAAGGTGAATGTACAAACGGCAGATGCTCAGAAGGTAAAAATGGGCTGAATGTTTCATATTACAAACCTCAAGAATGCAATGAATACGAAAAAATAAACAGTCACAGTTTATATCAATATTGCGGGAATAGCGAAAGAAGTACTTATACAGGTTACTGTAATGCTATTCCAGGTACAAGTAAAAAAGTGTGCAAGGCTTTTGAAAATTATAGTGAATTGCAACATGTAAAAGACGAAGAAGAAAATTACTTGCGTGGTATAAGACACCCTCAAAATTTTTATCCGCAAACTCCACCTTGGGAAAATCTAGAAGTGTGTAGCGACTATATTACAGTGAATGGGAAGAGAATATGTACATCAACAACCGAAAAGATAGACGCGTATCTGGGGACAGTCGAAGCAGCAGATCTTCAGACTGCAGAGAATAAATGTAAACGTCGTTTTGATGTGCCTGTACTTACCCTTCCTAGTTTTTGATGTTTGCAAATAAACAAGGATGAATTTAATTTTTTTTCTAAACTACTTATTCTTGAAAGAAATCTCCGGTAAAAAGCCTCCCAATTTCTTTTTAGATGTTTTTGTATATTGAACAATAGGATCTGGCATTCGTGTTAAGATGTATCTGTAGCGATTCATTTTTTCGATTTTTTTCTCAATTTTTATCACATCTGAAGTCGTATTTAAAGTATCTTTTTTTCGAGTGTCAATTTTTACCTCTTTAGGAAAACGCGGTATGGGTTTTATATTTTTTCCTGCATGAGAACATTTGCAAGTTCTCCTTAGCATTTAAAAAATACCAATATAAAAAAATTGAAAATTTTGAAATACAACGCACAAGAAAAAATTATGTGATACGATCAAATAGGAAATATATTCACAATTTGCGCAAGTTACAATGCATTACCAATTTCTTGATTTGCCAAAGGGTTTGTTATATGAATTATAGCTCGTATGTTTCTTCTTTTATAATACATGTAACTCGATATGAAAGTACTAAAGACGAAAATACATGATAAAATAGAAATTCCAATGATTGGATTCGTCTCCATTCTTGATATTTGTAAAGGAAATTGAGGAACTGGATGAAATGGCGATGGCAAACTTGGAGGTTTTATTAATGGTGGATAGTTTGGCAGCATATGTGTAGGTTGAATAGAAATATTTCGAGAATTTGGTGGAAACGCTGGGTACATAGGTTGTGATGGAGGATGAGGTTTTGCAGAATATACAGGTCGTGATGGAGGATGAGGTTTTGCAGAATATACAGGTCGTGATGGAAGATGAGGTTTTGCAGAATTGATAGGTTGTGATGGAGGATGAGCTTTTATAGAACTGATAGGTTGTGATGGAGGGTGAGTTTTTGCAGAAATGCCAGGTTGTGATGGAGGCAAAAAAGGAGGTTTCGCTGGATCTTGAACAAACGCTTTGCCTGTAAATGAACAGTCCGTTGAAAGACGATAACCACAATCTTCACAATCAGTTCCATCTGAGCATGCACTATATATAGAATCAAATCCACCATCATCACATTCGTTATCACTTCCGAATACACATGAATTTTCACAAAGTTCGTGACACTGAAAACAATGGTAAAATTGTTTGCAAGAAACTTCACATTCTCGCGGAATATAACGACAGTTGTCATGATAAATTTCGTACAAAGAATTAGACAATGTTTCACAAACACCAGGTTCGTTAGAAACACTCATACAATATTCAACAACAAAGCATGGAGCATATTTGGAGCAATCCCGGACACACATGTAAGGAATATCTTCACAATCTTTTTCTTCTTCACCTTCCCCTTCGTTTATATCTTGTGATTCTGTAAAGCTCGGTTCTGATGATTTTAGGATGCAAGGTGGAGCATCGCACATTTATTTTATTTCTTCTTATTTTTCGAGTATGTTAAACGAACGCAAAAAAAAGGAAAGAGTTGCATCTAAAATGCATTTTACTAGTTCTTTATTATTTTAAATTCAAGGTTCAGGTGGAGGATTCTGTAGAATCATCTGTGTTTTCAGTTTTATCATATTCGGTTTCAGTACATATTCTCTTTTTGCCCTTCACCCTGCCAACTGATTTAAAGTAGTCATTGAGGCTTTCAATTGGAAGAAATATGGTGAGTGCGATCATTATGATAATACCGAGTATCAGTCCTGCAGTAAAAGAGATCATGGTATTTCTTTAATACAAATAAAAAAAATATTGTGACCTCAGTCTATTCGACTTTTAAAATTGCAAATTGTGTGACTGATCGCTACAACAGCAATACATATAATTACTACAAACACTATCAATCCACCACAAAATCCAATAGTATGATGAATAGGAAGCAATTGTCTACCGAAAAATTGATTATATTTAAGGACAATTCCACAAAAATCCCAAACTGCAGAATTATCAGTCTTTTCAAATTTTTGAATTGCACAAGGTTTAGTTCCAATGTACGTTTTCAATCGTTTGACCACCTCAAAATCATGGGTCGTAGAAAGTTTTATTTTTTTGGTTTTATGAGCACCACTCAAAGTATAAATCCAAGCATGAGAGATACAACCTAAATACATGCGAACATGCTTAGAATTGATGGGGATACTCACAAAAGGTATGCTGCCTAAAGAATACAAATCTACGTCATTTCTTGATATAAATTCTTCGATTTCTGAACTATTGTCAAAAAAGTTGTTTAAAAATTCAGCATCATCTTCTAAAATTAAAATTGGGTTTGTGTGTTTTGAAAAATGCTCTTCAAGTGCATATAAATTTGCATGAAATAGATCATCTGCTGAATTTTTAACCCAATCTGGTTTCTTACACTTTATAAATCCTTTGTTGTGTAAAATTACTACTTTTGAAGTTGGTCTGAATGCTTGCAACTGTTTCATATAGTTTGTACGTCGTTTCGAACCTTCCATACTTAAAACATATGTCGTCGATATTGTTTTAAATGTCGGATTATCAAACTCTAATATTTCTGTTCTGTAGCAACTCATTTCATACATTGATGGAAAAAAAAATATAAATTGAAAAAAAAAATGAATACTTCCGATGAAGAGTATGATATTGAAGATACTTTAGAACAAACTGAAAAAACACATGAAGACGTGCAAGATGACTTTCAAGATCAAGACCGAATTCAAGAAGAAATGCAAGATACGACTACAGAGACTACTTTTGTAGAAAGTGATTCGGAAACAGAAGAATCATACAAACCTTTTAATGATATTTATACTCAATATATGTCTTGGAAAAGCTTCATTACAATGGAAGTATCTTTGGTCTTAAATGAAATTCGTGTTGAAACAAATATTCCATTGTTTATGTTTTTGAATGGTGTAGCGTGTGGAGGTTTGTTTGGTCCAAACATGTCTGCATTTGCTTGTATTATTGGAATATGTATTTTGGCCGATATCTATGAAATTGGGAAATCCAGAATTTCGTTTGTTTTATGGTCCATTTACATGTGGTTTGTACTCGGAGTTTTCTTGCAAATACTACCAACTTCAACTTTAGGATATGCAGAATTAGGGTACAATTTACAAAAATGTTGTATTACTGGATACTTAGATGCGTATAGTACTGCTATGATTGCATGTAGCTTGAATATTGTTGTTTGTGAAGAATCGTATTTGAATGTATTTATCATTCTTATAACTCGATGTGCAAATGTTATTAGATATTCGCACTTTATTCGAAATATTCTTGAATAAATACTTGACCCTAAATCGATAAATCACAGATGTTTAGCTTTGCATCAATCGTTGCTCAATCAAACCGCTGTTGCCGCCGGTATCACCATTCACCAAATCGTTTTGAATGCAAAGGAATACTTACCTGATTATAGTTTCGATTTTTTTTGGATATTTTTATTATTGCAGAAAAAATATATATAGTTCAAAAAATGAAGGTATCAGCTCTACTTTTAAGTTTACCACTTATACATGCAAATCACGATCACGAACATGGTTACGATGAATATTTTGTAAGTACATGGATAATGACTGCACTTTTGATTCTATTTTATTTCTGTATAATTATTGCAGCGTTTCCGTATACTAGACCAAGAATAAACTTTTTCGTCTTTTTTCTTCTTGTATTATTACCTCCTGTTTTCTTCTTGTACATATTTTATTTGTTTATCATTTTAATACTTCTCACACCTCCTAACACAGTACAAGAAGAGGTTGCACCGGTTGGACAGCTCCGACGAGTTCCTCGATCACGGTTGGAAATGAGTAGAGTATGAAACTAAAATAATCTTTAATTCGATGCTGACGATGCGGCTCTGAGTTTCCAAACGCGTCGTCTTTCAAATCTTGCGCCGTTAGATCTGGAAGTAGGTTGTTCTCAAATATTGTCGGAGTAAATTTTAAGAAAACACATTGATTGTGTTGATTGTGAGTTCAAACTTTTTATTTTTTTTTCCTGATTTAGGAAAAATGAATGTTTTATATGTTGCAAGTGATAAAAACGACAGAAAAGTAATGTGTCCTGGTTCGACTGTATGCATATCAATTGCAAAAGATATTCCCGAACACGTGTTGTCTATTCAAGACTGTGATATACTAAAGCAATCAAAGCAAGAAATACCCGACTGGTTAGATGGAACTCCTTTATTGATAAATGAAGAAGAAGGTATTCCGTATAGAGGACGAGAAGCCATTAGCAAAATGCATGAAATTTCAAGTTTCGTGAAAGCAAAATCCAAAAAAAGAAGAGAGTCACAAAAGCAGGCACACGCACAACTACCACCACCACCACCACCACAACAACAACAAAACAACGAGAATCGAGATTTTCAACTTCCGAATGATGCAACAAATAGTGCACAACAAAGCAGTCTTGATGATCATTTTAAAATGGATGTACAACAACTTGATGAAACTCGGTCGGATAAGGTCACAGAACAAGATTTGCAAAAATACATGGAGTTAAGAAACGCAAGTCCAGCCAGTGCACCTCCACCATCAAATCAACAATGATGATCTACAGTTTATTTTCTTTTTAATACTTGAGTGTGCGCGACACACACACAAGTAATGGAGTTTGGCCACTACTGTTTACAATGTTTATATCTGCGCCATGCTTTGCGAGTAGTGAGATTGCCTCAGTGTGTCCCATAAAGGAACCGTAATGAAGAGCTGTATTTCCAGATGTAGTTGTTGCGTTGATATTTGCACCAGCTTCTAACAGCCTAACGATTGCGTTGATATTATTATCAAGTACAAACTTGATTAATGGGGTCACGTTTTCCTTGACTTTGAATATTTTACTTGGTTCGAAAATGCTCGATTCAGAAACAACTGTTGCAACTGGTATGCCTTGTGCAATATCTGACTTTTGCATTTTTTTTCGAAACAATTTTTTTTTTCAATCTGTCCAAATTAAATGTCTATTTATGTTGTGGATAAGATGTCGTTGTTTGTATGTATGTGTGCTTACTTAACAATTGTGACAGTCTATTACAAGTATTTTTATGTCCAATTTATAAGTCCTAAGCAAAACAATTTTAGAAAGAATGTGTATGAACTTATTGTAGAACTTTAGTATTAAAGTACTTTCATGTGTTTGCCTTGAAACGACGAATGTCTATTTTCATCATAAACTTTTGTTTGCTAATATTAAATATATCCGAGAAGAAAAATGTTTGCTGAAATGCTCGTTGACTTTTCTTTTTCTTGTTTTGGAATTGTTCCTATGATAACATCTATATTTTTTGAAAAGTATACCATATTATTTTTCTCATGTATTGCAACATTCGTAGCTATAAGTGACACATCTGTTTCATATAATGATAACAATTCTGTAGAAATAAAGAATGCTTTCGCAGCAGCAGATATGATCTCATCGATCTTGATCACACTGTTATGTTGTTTTGTAATTAAGTTGTATAAAACATGCATAGGAATTTTTAGAACACTTTGGCTAGTTACATTAGTTTCTGCTTCGAGTACATTTGCATTTTTCCAAAATTTAATCAATTCTGACCACATACCTAATGATATAAGTTTAGTTGCTTTATCTATAAGTGCATGCTTATTGATTTTTTCAGCAATATATGTCAAATGTAAAAAAAGAAATCAGATTTCAGATGATGTATGGGAAGAACGCTTAAATTTAACCATTGAATCTGTTCTTATATTTGGAGCGTTTACTTTACGATTTAGTAAAGATATTGAAGATTACATTCAAATACATATTGGAAAGAAAACATGGCATATGTGTTCCTGGTGTGCGTTAAATTTGTTGTGTAAAAAGTGAATGGTGAAGCGATGAAATAATTCTTTTTTGAAGAATGAGTGGCCAAAAAAAACAACAAAGGTCTAACATTATCGTATATCGTGGTATTCAAGAAGTTCTCCGCATTTTTTGATCGTGACTAGCCGGTGTGATATGTTTTGCTGAGTACGATCATTCCTTGGCTAGTTGGCTTTTGTATAACAACGCCTTCGCCCCTTGGATGATTTAGTATATATGAATCCATCATACCATCGGAATCGACCGTCTGGCTCGCGCCGACTAGTTTGTGGTTTTCCCTTGTCAATTCAAGTCCCGAATCGGCCAACGCCTGGAGTGTCGTATACAGAGGGTACTGGGATGCCCACGCGACCATAGCGTAATAGTTACCTTGGACGCCCTGGGGTAACGTGGCACGCATGTTATCGTGTGCCTCGGTGTCAAATGAGTACGGTGCTACGGATGATGCAACGACACTTCGTGCTGTTAAGACCGGACCCAGAGCAGTATTCATAAACATTTGATTGAAGGCAGTTTGCGGCAGACCAAACTTTGTCATTGAGCCCGCGAGTCCTCCAACGATTTGTGTTGTTTGAGTAGCAAAGACCGCCAAGATTAGATAATCAACTTGTGGTTTTTGTAATACATCGGCAACATTGAATAATGGGGTCAAATACTCCCACGTCGCATTAAGCCCGTGTCGGTCTAATGCAGCACGGACACCAGCCAACGTGTCCTGGCCGTAATCGTTTGCAATCCCAGCGAAACCAAACGTGGCATTTGTTGGCGTGCTTTCCATGCTTAGAAAATATTCCACAAGGTTTGCTGCCACTTTGCGGTAATCTGCACCGGATTCGAGGATAAGATTGTTATCCGAACTTTCGTCGGACCACCCCGACCACCACGACAACGGTACAGCCAGCATTGAATCTTCTACAAGCTTAGGCATGATTTCCATAGTCTGATATGTGCCCAACGACAACGCCAATGCGAATGAATCCGTGCGAATGGTTTCGTATGCGGTTGCGTGGGTCGTAGGATTGTACCCGGTATCTACCCCTGGCTTTATCGCAACGCTGAATGCACCAGAGCTGCCCGTTATTCCTCCGTTCTCATTCACACGTTTCCAAAACATCCGCTGACCGAGCTCGACAGCGGGGGATACTTGTTTGAACGGACCAGAATAGTCATTCAACATTCCGAGGTACACGCACCCTTGGGCGTCGTTCGCTCCCGTCGACACAGGACCTAAGGTAGTCGATATTGTGATCGGACATGGTTCTTGTGTGACAGAAGCACTATCTGCTCCTAGTACATTCAGCGGACTATCGTCGCAACATTCTAATGATGAGTATGTTTGTTTCAGATGATTGCAGGTTTGCAACCCGGCTAACACAGTTGTAACAACGGTCAGCATTTTTTTTAATATTTACGCATAAAATAATTTAGCTTAAAGCAGCATCTAGACCAAAACATCTATTTTGCCTACATTTTCATTCAAAGTAACATACGGCAATTTTATATGCACTAAGTTCAGAGTTATTTCGACGCAATGATATTTCCAGCTTTTCAAAGTCCGATATCTCAAAATGTTTCAAGATTTTTTTCCTTGTAAAAAAAATGGTGAGACTTCCTTTGTTTTTGTTGCTCATTAATAATATTTTTGCACAATTTTTTCCATTTTCTATTAACTATGAGCTTTATGTAGACATGCAAAGTGATCGATCTTTACGCATAAAAACAAATCAACAAATTCAATCTGTCTTAAGTAATGTCTTATGTCCAGGTTGTAAGCAATTGTGGAGAGAATTACCAGAATGTTCCAATCAAACTTATTATCCATATTCTACAGCAGATGATGTTCCTCTAATCGTAAGTCATTTTGGTAAAATATATAATATTCTATTTGTGAGAACTGCGGCTATAAATCAGGTAGCTTCTAATCTTGATTCTTTTAAAGCAAATTTATACGGAGCTACATTTTCAGAATCATTCAGTGATTATAATGTCTGTCCACCTCATTCACCATCAATGCCACCTAGTCATCCGCCCCTTCCTCCTCCACTTGAAGTTCAAAGTATAGAAGCTTTGATTAATGCTGCAATCATTAAAGCTGAAACTACTGAAAATTTTAACATAACTGTTACTTGTAATCCAGGACGATTTATGATTTTATATGATTTGAATAACGAATTTAATGTCGAAGTTGAACTTTTTAACTTGACAAATTATACATATCAGTTTATACCATCGTCACCAGGAATATTCAATGCATACTGTGACGAAACATATCCGATTCAAAATCAAAATCCTACCGTTTTAGCTCGCTTTGCAACGCGAGGATTTGAGAATGTCACAAATACAACTATACAAATAGAAACTCAGGAAAATTATGAAGTGTATCAAGAATTAGTTTCAAATTTTTTACCTCAATTAAATCAAAGCAATACTTCAACAAGAGAACAACTGCAACAAATAAAGAACTTGAATGATAATCTTAAAATCTTAAATGCTTTGAATCAAAAAACAAATTATACACTCAATCGAGATGGCGATAGTAGTAGAGTAGTAAAATATTCTATTCAATCCGTCCTTTTAACAAGTGCGGCGGAGCGTGCAGCTAGAAATGCATTTGTAGATCGTTATCAGGACGCTCCAAGCTTTCCACCATCTCCTTATTTTCCTCCGTATCCACCAGGTTATCCTCCACCTTCTCCTCCTCCTCCAGATGCTCCACCACCTTACTTTCCACCGCCGTCTCCACAATTCCCTCCACGGTGGCCTCCGTTTCCACCGCCAAATTTTCCTCCTCCTTCACCAAATCCTAATCTTCCACCACCTCCCCCCAGACCTCCTAGTTTCCCGCCATTTTTTGGTGTGAATCTTACAGATATGTTACCTGGAATCGTTGATCAGGGTAATTGTGGGATTTGCTATTTAGTAACAGCTGTGACTGTTCTAGAGCATACTATTCAAAGACGGTTAAACGTTTCTAGAAAAGCACTTCCTCTTGATTTGCTTTATTCTTCAAGTTGTTTTGGTATTGCAGAAGATCAGGATGCTCCAAACGATTATTGTTTGGGAGGACATTATGATGCAGTATGGACAAGTATGTCAAACAAGATATGGTATTATCAAAATAAGGCATTATCATACTCTAATAATATTAATAGATTGAAAGTTGATCCTACTCAACTTTGCACAGAAACAAATCAGTCTTTTGTATCAGCAATAAATTCTGCTGATTTGTCACAACATTACTACAAATCACCAGTTCAATCATATTTACAAGGACAGGAGGTATCATATACTCAATGGCGCCAGAAATTGGATGAGGGTAAAGTTTTAGGAGTAGCACTATATGCAGGAAGTGCTAATTTTCAATACTATTCATCAGGTATTCTGACCTCCGAAGATTGTGGATACTTTAGTCCAGATCATGCGGTTGTCTTGGTTGGATATGTCGATGATCCGGATGGCTCATACTGGATTGTGAGAAATTCGTATGGAAGAAATTGGGGAATGAATGGCTATGTTCATATTGACATGAGTTCCAATGCATGCCAGATGAATCATGGATATGAATTAAATTTGGAGGGTTGGGCAACTATTGATTATAACTCTTATAATATGTATGTTGAAGTATTTTTAAATGCTCAAAGACAATCTATGCCTCCACCTTTGTTGCCACCTCCGACACTACCTCCTCCATCGCCAATACCGCCTCTAAGTTCAATGACTAAAGTAAATAGAATAGCAGCAACTATGAGTAGCAATGACTATGCACCCATAAGTAATTGTATAGACGATAATATTGATAATTTTTGTCATTCACACGAAAGTGTTATAAACATTGGACAATTTTTAACCATTGAAATCCCTTCTAGTTCATTAGTAAGATATGTAATTATTTATGTTTATGACGCAAATCCAAATCAATACGGAAGAACAAGTTCCTTTCAAATTTGGATATCAAATACAACAAGCTTTCAATCTGGTACTATGTGTATTGCAAGTAATATAACTCTTCCTATTCCTCAGTTAGCTCATAAACCGCCTTCAATTACAGAATGTGATGAAAATTTGATTGGACAATATGTCACTATATATCTCCCGTTTCCTAACCCTGTCCCTAACATTTATACTGATGATACCGGTATTTTTGCTGACGAAACTAAGCGTAGAATACTGAATTTACGAGAAGTTTTTATTTACAGCTGAAATTTGTATTGTTTTAGATGAAAGTCGAAAAATATTTTGTTATTATATGAAAATGAATTCCTTACCAGTCATCATAGGATGTGTGGTGATTTTATCAAGTTGTTATGTTTTATCTAAACATACTTCTATGAGAGCTAAAGTAAAAATGTATATCTTGGCGATTTATACTTGTGCACTAATTTTATGGCCATTTATTTGGGAATCTTTATTAAAAGAAAACGCTTATGATTCGTACAGTTTGCCAAGTTTAGCTTGGCCTTTATTTATGATTATATTGGAAATCTATCTCATGAAGTATCATACATTAGAAATAGAATCGAAATCACGAAAAGGTATAATAAGCATGGACGCGAATCTCATATGCACTTTAACATTCGCGTTAGGCAGTATACTTGGAGCTCATAAAGACAAGTGTTGTCAAAATCTGTTTATCTATGGAGTGCTTGGATGCATTATTTTTGTCTTTCCAAATCCAAACGCACCTCAAGAAACACTAGAAAGTATCCTCATTGAAAGTATACAAAAAATAGTATTGATATATAGCACTGGATTATTATTAGGAGGTACTTTTATGCTTCAAAAAGATTATGCGAAAAATTGAGTTGAAAAAAAAGAGTTTTTAATAAAAATGTGTTTTAATTGTTTTTTCAAAAAAAGAAATGCAGAACCAATAAATAAAGTAATAAAAATAGAGAAAATATTAGGTGAATGTCCAATTTGTTTTTATGACATTATTTCACAAAATAAGAATTTAGCATTACCGTGCGGTCATGTTTTTCATGACGATTGTATTGCAAAATGGATAAAAATACATAATTTTTGTCCTATGTGTTATTATCAATTGTGAGTTGCACGCTTGCGGCGTTCTGTCGGATGCACATTTGTATGATGCTGTCATGCGTTGTTACTTTATGAAGTGTGAAAGACTTTTAATTCGTGCCGACACCACCTCTCGGTATCTTTAATGAAGAGTCTGCCCTGAGCAATGAAATCATCAAAGGCTACATCTTTACGATTTTGGGTGCAGCTTTGGGACATGAGAAAATCATAGTTCTTGACTGCTCATTCGAGTCTCCGCATCTCTATCAGATCGAGTTTCATCATCGTCTTCTTCTTTGAAAACTCCAAATTTCGCAATGTAAAGTTCCAGTGTATAATTTGAATTCCTGAGTTCGGTTTCGAGTGAAAAAATGCGATCATTCTTTTTTTTTAGCTTAGATTTTGCATTTCTCAGTTTTTGTGCGCATATTTTGTATTCGTTCACTAAATTCGAGACGATTTCAGGAAAGTGTAGACTCATCAAAAATAGTTTTAAAAAAAATCGAAACAAAATGTGTTGATTTTGTTGATTTTCATATTGTTGCATGGTTAGATAGCGCGAAAATTCCAGATAAATGTTGATAATCCATTCATACGGCGTATGGTTTATGGTGTATCACGCGTGGTTTGTTGCAAGCAAGTGTGTATCCGTGTCAATTCGTTCGTCGTTGGTCCACTTCTCAAAATAAATTCATGACGATACGAATATGTACCGATGATAGCATTTAAGTTGCGAATTCGTACTTCCAGATTTTTTTTTTTTTAACAATCAAAGATGTTATTAAGCATACTTCTGACATTGCCTCTTACTACACCTACACAACATATTGCAGATACTGTTCAAACCATTTACGAGCAGACTTGTTGTGATAAAAAATGTCATGCATTTATGATTAGTAGTACAAATAATTGGTGGTCGTGTCGTACCCTAAAAACAGAGTTCAAGGCATCTGGTTGTTGTATACGAACATCGTCACAATGTATGTTAGATGTAGAGGCTCGTCAAGATATTTCGACTTCAAGTACAGTGAAATGGGAATCTCTCATGCGTATTGGGTCTCACAATTCGATTATGCGACCAATGCCGTCTAGTATATTTAATACTGCCGTATTTCTTGACTCTAGCATGAAGGCCTTTGTCACAAATCATGGTCCGTTGAAACAACAACTCGACAATGGAATACGGTCTTTGGAAATTGACATGCATTACGACCCGACGGGGTCGTCATATACATACAGTCCATTTCTTGAAATTGCTGCGCCATTTCTTAAATTACCGTCATCCAATCCAATTGATGTTCTATTACCATTGGGATATTCAAATGTTCAATCATTGAATGAGTCGGGAATCAAAACATTTCATACTCAGCTTGATCCAACGTCTTATAATTTCACATTAAAAGAAAATTTGAGAGAACTTAAATCATGGTTGATCGAGCATCCATGGACATCGACCGTATTCGTAACGCTTCAACTTGGATCAAGTGCTAATACAGAGACTATCGATACAGCATTGATAAACTTACTTAAACAAGACAGATATGATGAAATTATTAGGTCTGGATGGAGATTTGAACACGAATGGCCCGCAATTGCAGCGTCTGGATTGGAAGAAGAAATTTTAGAGACACTGGGAGAAGATTTACTGGTAAAACCTTCGTATGTGCAATCAACATACAATTCGGTCCGTGAACGTGTCAAACACATCGGGTGGCCATCAACAAACGATACATTAGGTAAGGTAGTTATCATTCTAGATTGCAACGCCTCTTTACAAGAAGAGTACATGCGACACGAACAGCGTTTGGCGTTTACAATGGGGCGTGACGCCGACAATGTAGATTTGGATCCGATTGTCAGCATTAGGAATGCGTCTCGATTCGCCACCGACAGGCGTGCAGGTATTTCCGACGAAAATCAGCTTCTTCGCGTATGGCTTAACGAATGTAAACATGAAGTGTCAGAGCCTGGATGTTATCCGTCGTCTGATTTGTTGGCACATGTTATCAACAGTGAAGCTAATCTGGTGGTGAGTGATTTTGCACCAGGTTCAATGACGCCACGTGATGAAAATTACACCGAATATAGTACGAAGTTCACAACGGATCCATACACAATTCAAAATATTCATTCTACATTCACAGAATGTTTGGATTACATTGTTCATAATATTACTACTTGAAAGGTGCTTTTAGCACCCCTCCTTTTTTTAGCACCACAGTCCTTTTTTAGCACACAGTATTTGTAGTCATCATCTCGAGTCTTAAAAACTATGCTGGGAGTGTAATTTATAAAGTTTTAAAAGGATTCTGACGTTTCTCTCCTTTAGTTGATTGAATGTTTTGCTGTCATACTATTTTCTAGTAGTCGTTGCGTGTGGCAGCTTAATGTATTTCCTACATAATTTCCGCAAATGGTTAATCAAGTATTTTTTTACAAGTGATTTCATATTTGGGTGTAAATTGTCTAACCTTTGTCTTCGATAAGTCAAACATACGTTGAGCAGCTTGTTTTTCTAAAGTATTTTTGTCATCTGTATAAATAATTTCTTTTATTCCTGATTGTATCATCAATTTTGCACATTCATTACAAGGAAATAATGTTACATATGCGATAGAATTTTGAAGGGATGCATTTGTGTTTAATATTGCGTTTGCTTCCGCATGACAGACATATGGGTATTTTGTGTCTAACCACTTACCTTCTTTTCCCCATGGTAGATCAGAATCATGACAACCTCTTGGAAATCCATTGTATCCTATCGCAAGTATTCGTTTTGTCGTTTTATCTACAAGACAACATCCTACCTTTCTGCTTGGATCTTTGGATCGCATACCAGATATTTTTGCTATACCAATAAAATATTCATCCCATGTAAAATCCATTGACTCTATTCCAAAGCATTTGAACATTTAATTATTTTTTTTCGAAAAAAATGGTATTTTGTAGTCTTTTTGTACAGGACAGTGATTCGATGAGTTTACTACTCAAACGTGTTTTGTGTTATAATTTTATTGTTCACTGAATAAATACATATCAACAGACGACCAAAACGCGTTGTCATATACCATACTCACAATTGTGCAAGTTGTTTTCATAATTTACTATGTATATTGGTTTTTTGATATTGTGCATATCACCTACAAGTACAAGTCAACTTTTAACACCAGATAGTCGCAAAAAATAAATGTCGCCACAAATTTCTTAGACCCTGATTTTTTCAATTTTTTCAACAGAACCTTATTTTTTTTTCCAATTGTTCAAAACATTTTTCTTGACTTTAGCATTTTTTCTACTAGCTGAATACATGTTGTACATTTCGAAACAAGCTGTAACGAGCAAGATAGCTACACCTATACCTTTTATTACGATTGTACTCAATTTCTCTGTTGATGAAGCGGAAACAAGTATGGAAATGAACAAAAGTCCTGATGATATAATTCCGCAAATTGCTCCTAAAAATAAGAATTTTGCACTTTGAACATGTCTCTTTAAATCTCCAACATATTGTCGTTCTTTTTCTGATTTCTTCAGCATATTTCGCACATAAGCCAGATAAAATAGAAAAGAACAAATAGAAGCCACAAATACAGTTATATTTATTGCTGGAGGATAATTATTCTTGAGAAATTGATACATTGCCAAAAGTAAAAGTGTCATTTTTATAAGTAAAATGATCACGATATACTCTGAAGAAAATTTAATTTCCCTTTTCAAATTATTAAACTTATTGTCTAGTAATTTATCACTTCTGCGTGAAGTAATATTTGCTGTCTTCAACGATTTCCATTTATCCATTTGCAAGAATAAGGAAAAAAAAATACATGTGATGATTGAGAAAAAATTGATTACCAGTTTCGATTAAGATATCGTGAAAAATACAGCTAAAAATATCTTAGATGTAGCAGAGGCCAAAGCGTACAAAGCTTCACATACAAATAATACACGGAGCGATTTGATTGGTTGAGGTTTTTCGACTAAAAAGCGCACCGGAACAAAAGGAGAAAAGACAGTTTTCAATAAATTAAACCTTCGAAAAAAGGACTCAAACAACATCAGCTCAACCGTAAATCACGCATACACAAGATATGGATCACTGATTGTTGCTCCTCGACAGATTGCACAGACGAACGAAACGCGTCCATCCATTGTGCCGTCGACCGAATTGTCGTGTGAAGAGCACTTACATCGGTGTGTTTGCGCAACTTGTGCAACTTGTTGAGAGGTGCCCGATTTATCTCCGGCCTCGTGGCAATCTGCAACCACATATCGCTGCGCGCAACTCGGCAAAATTCTCGTACCATAAACGGAACATCACCCGGTTGGATGTGTTCAAGAACATCGGATGATATGATCGCATCAAACGATTTGTCGGGAAACGGGAGATGTGTGGCATTCCCGACCTGAAAACAGGGGTATGAAGTACCGCAGTTTGTATTGCTGGCGCGCACCCGAGTGGCAAGTGCAACAGCGGTCGGCGATATGTCGACGCCATTTGCTTGCATACCCTCTCTCCATAGCATTTGCACACCAAGTCCGTGGCTGCACCCCACATCCAGAACAGTCTGCGAGGACGATTTCGATACCTGTTTCACAATTTTGGTGGCGTGTGTTAGAAATAGGTTGTCGTGATACCCTGTTTTGTACAAGTCCTCATACACATTGCTCGCCAACATTGTTACCACAATCCCCGAGCAAGCAATTTTAATAAATTTTATGGAACGAATCAACAACTTCATGGCGGATATGGCGGCGGAGGTGGAACTAGTGTGCACTCACGAATGGTATCATCCCAACGATAATCGTCCAAACAGTCTGCCGCAACACATTGATCTTGTGTACAGTTTGTGCAATCTTCAAAATTTTACAATTTATAGCAATAAAACGCAACATACTAACAATTCCTAAATATACCGTTCATGCAGAAAATGTGTATTTGCACGTCTATTGTCATGGAATGAAAAATGGTTGGAAAAATTAAAAATAATTCAATTGCAACCCACTACCATACTTCTTTTGCTCAACGAAGATAAAACTTCTCTGATTAATAAACTGAAAATTGAATTGAAGTCTACAAATGATGATAATAAAAAGTTAGAACTTTTTTTTACTAATCATGTATAAATGTGGAGTGCGGAATTGAAAACCATTCTTCTTACTAGACACTTCAGAGGGACGTTCGCAGATGCTAAAAATGTTTTGCTCATAGGAGTTTCATCAAATGAAATCGAAAGAATACAAACAGACTTGCATGAAGATCTTAGGTCAAAACAAATTTACTTGCTTGATCCAAGAAATGAATATTCAGCAACGTTTGAGTCAAATGTGCATATTGTAAAGGGAAAAATAGGTGACCATGATTTTGATATCATCGTGCCAGGAATGTTTGATATAATCATAGTAGATTTTGCTGTTTTAAAATTCATTAAGATTATAGATTTGGCGGTATTTACTAATGTATTTTTGGAACCAAACGGCCACATATTTGTTAGAGATTTAAGTTTACCCACTGATATCGAAGAACTGCCAAGCGTATACAAGCGCACGGATAAACAAGTTACCTTAGAATACCCAAATGGGTATTCAGAATTATTGAGTTTACAACCACAATGGACAACACAACATTACAAGTATTATCTTGGTTTAAGTGATTCTTTTACGCTAACTGTCTTTTTAAAGAAGTTAGAAGATGATAAAATTTGGTACGATTCTATTCCAAATGAATCTAATGTACATATGATACCACAAATGAGCGCAAGAGATTATAACACATTTAAAGAAATATTCAAAGCTCACACGCTAAAATGTAACCAAGCAACAGCATATCCCTTATTGAACAAACATGAACCTGGTAGGAAACAAGGTATGCTAGAATGCACATTCGATGTTTCCAAAACATGATAAACTTCGTAAATTGCCAAGATGAATAAACTCTTTTTTGAATATGTACGAACAGTATGTACGGAAACTTTTTCTTAGTTCGTATATGTACTCCTTACAGTGGCTGGGGTCTAGTAGTACAAACTCTATATATTTATCACAATCGTCGTATTGTAACATGTTTCGATGGGCAAGTCATTTGTCCGCGGTGATGTTGGATCAAGCATTTACACTTTCATGAAATGTCATCTCGCCTGTTAAATCAAATTTTATAAAGTCAAACAATTGGAAGAGCAATTGGTCTTTTTGGACGACCTTACGAAAAGTTTAACAGGTGATCAAAGCATACGAAAAAATCCAGCATAATTCTGCTGATGTTGTATCTTGTAGATTTTTTTAAAATATTTCATAAAGAAATGTCAGAGAAACAAAACAAACCGGAGTGGCCCGCAGAAAAAGTAGTAAGAAAACTCTCAGAAGAACAACTCGCTCAACTTCGAGCTCAACTTATGCGAGAACAAGGTATAGATTATGTGCCCCAGCCTCGCAAAATCGTTTTCTATGCAGAAGAAGATCACTATAACATGGATTTCGCTTGGGCGGAACGCGTAAATCGAGAAAAAGAAGGATTTGACATTACATTCGTGGAGGCTGAGGCAGTTGAAAAATTGGCAGACCAAAGTTTGATTCCCGACATACAGCACAACCCACAAAGCGCCGAGTACTTAGACTCATCATCTTCAGCAACAACAAATTCAAACTCTGCCGATATACCCTTCGATGTGCGTCATCTATTAGGTATTCCCATAGATCCAGCTCTGTCTGATATTCTGATAAATGTTGTAGTCGAATTCAGACAAGATATACTCGATGCGCTCATCCATTTCGTTAATGCCAAATTCATTCGCAATTTGAAGCAACCATCGGTGTCCTTTCTTAACATGATTGCATCACTGCAAGAGGTGATCGACCACACAGAATATGACTACATTCGGAAAAAGTACCACGAAATACTTACCTTGATTGACGAACGCACAGACGATATAGAACAGCGTCTTGTCAAAATTGTTCAAGCCGACGGTGACCTAGATGTTGATGGCTTCAATAATATAATAGAAGAGATCATGTTTGAGTTGCCGCAAAAATTAGGTGATTTGTACCTTACCGGGCTTATAATGGCCAAAAGACCGAAATCCACCATGATCATTTGCGGCATGGCGCATGCAGTGAATGTGAAGCAAATGATCGATGAGTTTTACAATATGAGCTGTACAATTGTGACAGACAAATCGCGATGAGATATCTCTTAATACTATTTTTCATATTTAAAAATACTTTTTTTAAAGGCGAAAAAATCATATTTCTTCTTATTATTTATCTGACAGTTTCATTAGCTTATGGTTGCTCCAACAACAAGTATATCAGCTAAAATCGTTCAGCTTGGCTTTCTATGCTTTTAGGGTCTACAACGTCGTGGTAATCCGTTTTAAGTTCATATACTCTTTTATTTTTTTTATTTCGTCCATCACTCTATAAAGTTGAGATATGTGATTATAATAACGATCAATGTAGACCGGTCCATCAGCAGTATGCTCCGAGCAAAGTTGTGACTCATTGTAGTTCGAAAAAATCAAAAATCGTCCCAATTTACGCCAATCGTATATATATTTGAGAAGAAGTGCGCGACGCTAAGCGATTTAAGACTGACAAGTCGCTATCATTGAATGTTTGAAGATAAGAGTGCAATAATTTTACGAATATCAAAATGCATTCTCAAACAATTACTAATTTTGCTGAAAGTACTGTACTTTTTGGTAGTGATTGTATTTTTTGAAAATGAGAGTACATACATGTCAAACACCGAAGATAAAAGTTGATTTTTTGTCAATCTTCCGTATTGCATTTCTCTAAAATCGTTTTGTAACAAAGTATCATATTTTGTTCGGTCAAGCCATTTGACATCTTCGTATCTTTCGAAAGCAATGTAGGAATGATTTTGTTTGACAAATTTTTTTATATGCTTTAGTTTTGGTCGATAGAGTCGTTCTTTAGGATTGTTTCGTACATGAAGACTCGTTCGATTTTTATCCATAGAATGATAAAGATTGACTAAAGGTCTCCACAATGATTTATGTGGATATATGTGTTTTATAATATCTGGTTCACAATGTTCAAATCCACATGTACAACATGCGATCGTATTACTTTTTTTGACTTCTTGTTTTCCAGTTGTATTGAAATCTAATCGATCTGTTTCTGAAATCCAAGGATGGAAGTGTATAAATTTACTTTCTGAATATTTTGAAAAATTCAATGAATAACCATCCAAATAAAACAAGTCGTCAAATGCAATATAATCCTCTCCTATTTTTTCCCATACAAAATTCACATTGTGATATTTTGGCAACATTTTCATAATCGCAAACAAACGATTTCCTAAACCACATCCTAAGTGTATGTTCATTATTTGTTAGAATGAAAATTTTACTTAGAGCCACGCTCTATTCAATAAAAGATAAAAAAAAATTAAATGAAATTTGTTGTGCTGAACACTGACATCCATGTATCACCGAAGTATGCTGGAATTTTGAAGATGAAGGCATTGAAAGGTTCTGCTATTTTCAATCCCAACACGAAGCGGATACAAAAAGTTGTGAGACACGACCGTCTGATAAAAGAAATTATAATGTTTTTACGCGATCGTGATTTTCTTAAATATAGGACAGTAGGTACTACTGCAATTCTTCACAGTAAAGCGGGTTGTAAGCGCCAACAATGGCATACTGATTACGATCCAGAAAAATGTAGAGAATCGTCTATCAAACCATTAGGTGTGATTTTTGCACTACAAGATGAAACTTACTTTAATGTACATAAGAAGAAAAAAATTGTTATGAAAAAAGGACAAATATTGATATTTGATGGTGATTTAATTCATGCGGGATCTGCGTATGATGTTGAAAACACAAGAATTCATATTTACTTGGACTCTCCGGATGTTTTAAGAAGCAGAAACAAGACATATTTGTTAAATTAGGATTTTTTTCGAATGGATGCTTTAAGAATCTTACAAAGTTTAGATGAAATTCAAATTGCAAAATTGACATGGGTATGGTGGTACTTGCACATGGGACAAGTAAGAAGAGGAGACTTAAAAATTATTTTCCACATTTTACAAGAAGAGTGTGGTAAAGAAGCCGCAATTACTTTTATTCACAAATATCGAAATAGTTTGTTAAAGAAGTGAACATCGAAGGTGGTGGAGCTTGGAGGACATCACCAAAATCCGGAGATTGTAAGTACTTCTTATGTTCAAATATCAAAAATGGCATTTTCCTGTATATTTTTACAATATTTGTATGTGTGTCCATATCGTTTGCATCCTAAACAAATGAGTTGACCCTCTTTTTTAATAATTCTAATACATCTGGGTAACCACGGTGTTCTCAATTCAGAGCTTCCGTGGGCAAATGAGCAACTCGTGTCTTTGCATTGCGAATTTTGATAATGCCAGCAAATTCTTGTTTTCCAATGAAAACATTCTGATTTGTAGTGTCCTTGCTCTCCACAACGAAAACAAGTAATTTGATTTCGTGTTGCTGGTATACTTGTCATATAATGTTTTATACTATCTGCAGAAGCAACAATGCATATTGTTTTGCTTTTTGGTAATTCCATTTAATTTTTGCTAGAAAAAAAATGAAACTGAATGTCCGATTTAAAAAAAACGAGTTCATGTAAAATGCTTAAATATATAGATGATATAAGAACTTGTTTGTTTTGTGTGTTATGTACATTTTCATACATATTTTTCTGGTGGCATCCATCAATTATAGGTTTTTTTCTAACAAGTTTACAAGCATTCCAAATGTCAGTAATAGTACACAATTGTGCACACACAAGTATGTTTATAGATGCTTGGATGAATCGTGTATTTCAGATTATTCTTACTGTTTTATCTGGTAGTCCTGTTACATTATACATACCGGGTCACAATGAATCTCATCATAAACATTTGGAATCGGAAAAGGATATGATGCGGACTTCTAGAATGACATATAAACACGAATCACTTAACTTATTGTTATTTTTACCAACTGTTTTGTGTGATATTATAGAGAACGAACAGAATTACATGAAAGAAAAAAAGAAAATCAGTAGTCCCATTTATGTTCAATATTTGCGCGAAAGTGTAATTTATCATTTTTTCTTGATGGGATTATTCTTTATAAATTGGAAGAAAGCATTGATTGTATACTTCATTCCAACACTCGTTGGTAAATATTTTATCATATCGTTGAATATGTTACAACACTACAAATGTGATCCGAGTAGTAAATTCAATCACAGTAGAAATTTCACAGGTCCAATCCTTAACTTTATTTTTCTAAATAATGGTTATCATACGATGCATCACATAGCTCCAGGACTGCATTGGTCTAAATTACCAATGAAACATAAAGAAATTGAATCATATATTGATGTCCGTCTCATTCATTCTAACATCTTCTATTATATATATTGCGCCCATTTTTGATTTGGATTTGAACTCGCGTTAATAATTCAAAACCCCTTTCCACCACCCTGTCGTTTTGTGAACGCGGACACGTCTGTCATTAGCACCACCTTAGGTGTAGTAAGCTCGTCTATGCCACATGGGCACATCTTTGATGTATTATACTCGCCTATCAAGAAAATAAGACCAGTCGCAACCATCACTTTAAAAGTGTTTTTGGGGGTGAAGCAATGTACTCGGGTCACAATTCGACTGACCAGATGGCGTGGTGTAAAATCTTTGTAATGTGACATAGAACCGGATCTGGTGGATTTGAGTTCATTATAAAACGTCAAGATTCAGATATAACTATGAAGCAAAAGCAATTAGTTTGGGGTCTCCTGCAATACATAAACGTCTTCGAAAGAGCAGTGATATATGTTCATAATGTGAATCCTATTTTTAATGTATACATTAAAACAACTCATGATTTTCTGCATATTTGGTTTATGCATAATACTGTGTCACGCGAATGAAGATATGTTCGTAATTAGAGAGGATCGTGAAACAATAATTGAAGCTGCAGAAGGAGTGAAAGAATATGCAGAATCGTGTACGCTTTTATCTGGTTGTGTTGTTTCTGACAATCCACTTTCTGTAGTACTTGAGTATATGCATCCTAATGATGGCTTTAAATTGATACATACTTTTCGTCCATGGAGAACGATGACATGGATGATGTATAACAATACCACGCATGATTGTGGTGTAAGCTCGCATGTTTTTTATGAGGGAAGAACACATCATATTGTTAAAACAATGCGTAGAGCTTGGTCTGCTTATGCAAAGCACGCAAAGGGGTTTGATACACTACAACCTCTTACAGCATCGGGTATGAATGACTTTGGCTACATGGGAACGACAGCAGTAGATTCACTAGATACATTATGGCTTCTGGGTTTAAAAGAACAATTTGCAGAAGCATCGTCTATTGTTAAAGGATCTACTTATAAAAAAACTGTGAATGTCTTTGAGACAACTATACGAATTCTTGGTGGACTGTTAAGTGCGCATCTTCTTACAAATGAGGATTGGTTATTAGCGCGTGCGAAAGAATTAGGTGAGAAATTGCTCTATGCGTTTCGGAAAGAGAGTGTTCCATATTCCGATTTAAATCTTGAAACTTTAGAAGCATCCAATCCTAGTTGGGGGCGCTCCTTATCAGAAGCTGCGTTGACATTGGAATTTAAACATTTGTCACATGTTTTAAATGAATCACAGTTTGCTCGTGCAGTTGATGCAAATGACGAACTATTTCGCAAAGAAGTTGAAAAGCGTGGATTTTCTCTTTTGCAACCAACTTTTAAAATATATCCAGAAAGTTTAAATTGGCAAGGAGATCTTCGGTTAGGTGGTCGTGTTGATTCATATTATGAGTATTTATTGAAAGAATATGTAAGATCAGGGGACATTCGGTATCGTGATTCATTTGTAAATGCTGCATATGATATGAGAAAATTGTATAGAAATCGTTCCGAATTCATATTTGTTGGAGAAGAGACGAGTCTACAAATGGATCACTTAGTATGCTTTTGGCCTGGCACACTTGCGTTGGCAATACAGGAAGATGTTCTTCCTTCTGATCCTTTTCTAAAAGAAGCGCATCTAATATTGAAGGCTTGTCTAAAAATGCATGTACCTCCTCATAATATTGCTCCAGAAATTAGCTCTCTTTCCGAAACAGACATGTATATAAAGCATCAAGATGCTCATAATTTATTGCGTCCGGAAACTCTTGAAAGTTTATATATGATGTGGAGTTTGACAAAGGATGAGTGGTACTGTGAATGGTCTTGGAATATATTTAAGGATATGGAAAAAGCAGCTCGTGTTGAACATGGTTATGCAAGCATAGATGATATCACTCTTATAAACTTGAAGCACAGAAATAACATGCCATCATACTTTTTAGCAGAAACCATCAAATATGCCTGGTTATGTAGTAAACACATCGAAATGAGTTCCTATGTTTTAAATACTGAAGCTCACTTTTTAAGTCGGGTCAAAACTTAGCAAATCCATTCTTTACAGTCTTCAATAAATTTTACATTCGTGTCTGCAAAATACTTCTGCTGCAATGAAAAGTGATATTATTCGGTTGTATCTACTGAAGGGCATCGATGTAGCAATATGAAATTACAAAACGAAATACACAGACAAAAACATTTGAATTCAATGCGAATCAGTGGAATATTCAAAATAAAATTCGTATGCGACCGCAATGGAAATTCATCTTCTTACTTTGAAAACAAATAAAAATGCAGCCAAACTTTGGTTTGATTTAGCAATGAAAATGTCTGACTGTCCCATTCAAAATTTCATTGTTTTGAATTTCACTTGAGAAGAGAAAGATTTATATTTTGTGATGATACAAGACCCAATCCGAAATTTTTTCGATTTGTGCCTGCTTGTTGCGTACATTCCTTCATGTCTTGAGTCTGAGACTTTATCTGCGACCACATGTATCGAACACCATGTGAGTCGGCATCAACAATATCATGAAATAGTAAGAATTTACATATTGGCGCGAAAAATTGGACATCTGCACGTACAGATGGGTATCCGTGTTCCCCGTCGATAAAGCATAAATCGAGTGTTTTCGCAGATGTGCTAAACGTTTTTTGTAAATGTTTACGGTACCATTTAGATGCATTCAAATAATCTTCGCTTAAAATGGGCCGGAACTGTTTGAGCTTTGGTGAAAACTTATTTA
>CERR01062087.1_pt1 | contig 26479 bp, 19 predicted proteins | sample 530841 | NCBI WGS metagenome assembly CERR01 (sample SAMEA2621021, study PRJEB7988) | marine metagenome | biome: marine biome (ENVO:00000447); feature: surface water layer (ENVO:00002042); material: "saline water (ENVO:00002010), including plankton (ENVO:xxxxxxxx)" | depth 5 m | reverse complement strand
TTCATTCATATTTCTGAATCTGTAAAATTATTAAATAAGATAATCCTTTGGAAGTTTGGTAGTTAGATGAGTTATTCAAATCTCCACAAAACAAGATGGTTAGAATGTTAAAGGTTTTTAGAAGGTTAGGACTCTGCGAGTTCTTTAAATCCTTCGGAATCAAGAATAACCCGCGGGCAGAGCCTAGAGTTGAAAACCCTTTGAAGTAACAAATAAAACCGCTCGCGAAAAAGGCAAGATAGTGTTAGCTATTTTGAAGTTCATGAGGTTCTTTTTCTTGCCAATTTCGTGTGCGCTCCTATGCAGCGGCTTAGCTTCCGCCTTGGCCAAGCCTCAGAATGTTCCCAAGGCTCGCTTGGCGAAGTTCCAAGCGGATGTAGAGCCCGTGTTGAAGCGGGTGTGTTTTGGGTGTCATGGGCCAAAAAAACAAAAGGGCCAGTTTCGAGTGGACACATTGGATCCTAACCTGCTTAAAGGAAAGGATGTCAGCTGGTGGCTTGAGGTGTTCAATGTCATTAGCAATGGGGAGATGCCTCCAGAAGATTCCGAAGCAGAACTCACGAATGCTGAGAAGGAAATTATTGCCGAATGGCTTTCTAGCGAAATTCAAACAGCTTCACGAGTGCGCCGTAGCCAGAAAGGACACACATCATTTCGACGTATGACTCGCTACGAATACAAGTATGCACTTCAGGACTTGCTTGGGATTCCGCATGATTTTTCTCGTGACTTTCCCCCTGAGACAGCATCTGAGGATGGCTTTAAGAATAGCTCGGAGATGTTGCAAATGACAGCAGTCCAGTTTGATCAGTACCGGCAAATGGCACGAAAAGCTTTAGAAAGGGCAACAGTTCATGGAGAAAGTCCAAAACCAGTTTATTACGGAATTTCTATGAGAGCTGCTGCAAAACGAATCAACCCTAAATTCACTTCAACAATAGATAAAACTCGAAAGCGAATTAAGGAAGAGGGGCTTACTCTCAATGACGCAATTAAGAAACAGGAACAACAATTCTCATATGATTCTAATAAACTGCACTATAGAGATCTAATAACTGGTCAAGGCATAGCCCCGCGCTGGAGTTATAATGGAGCTAAGCACGCTTGGACTCCAAATCAAGTACGGCCTGAGATTCCAGCAGTCTCATCAGAAGTAATTATTATTCCTGAAAATGCTAGGCATATCGTCGATCTTGGAGACGGGTTGCCAGACGTAGGGAATATGCGAGTAAGTATTCGTGCAGCAAAGTATTCAGCAGATGAAATACATCCCCCAACACTGCGTTTATATTTTGGGAACCAAGCAAGCAACGATTCACGCGTGGCGGTAAGGGCTAGCAAGCGTGATATCACTATTACTGCACCCCCGGATAAACCCGAGTTTTATCACTGGGATGTACGTCTTAGCGAAATCACTCGAAACGCCTACCGACACATCACGAATCTAGGCGATCTCCCTAATCCAGCAGAATTCCTTTCTTTTCATAACAACTCGAGCAAAAAGGTAGCCGTCAAGATCGACTACATTGAGATCACAGCTCCTACTTTCAATCAATGGCCCCCAGAATCACACGAACAGATTTTCTTTGAAGAAGACCAGAGCACAGATGAAAAAATATATGCCCGAGCTTTGCTTTCTCGTTTTATGAGCCGGGCTTGGAGAAGAGAAATAACAAAGGAAGAGGTTGATCAAAAACTGGATCTTTTTGCAAAACTACGTCCAGAGTGTAGGGATTTTCAGGACGCAATATTAGAAGTCTTATCGACCGTATTATCTTCTCCAAAATTTCTATATATCGTTCGAAATAGTGAAAAGAATAGAACTGAAGAAGGAGATAATATTTCTGATTTTGAGCTGGCAAGTCGACTTTCATTTTTTCTTTGGAGCAGTACGCCAGATAAAGGTCTCCTAGAACTTGCAGCTAAAGGCGAACTTAGTCATCCGGAAGTCTTGCAAGCACAAACGCTACGCATGTTGGCTGAACCAAAGGCAGAACGGTTTGCATACCACTTCACTCGCCAATGGCTAGGGCTCGAGCTGTTAGACTATTTAAAAGTCGATTCGCAAGCATTTTTGACAACCCCTGATGGCCTAACCAAGAAGAGAGGGCGATTTGATCCGATCGTATTGGAAGCAATGAAAGAAGAGCCCATTGCGTTTTTCTCTGAGTTACTTAAGCATAACCATAGCGTGGTAGATTTTCTTCAATCTGACTATGTAATGGTAAACGATCGACTCGCAGAGCATTACAAAATGTCAGAAGTAATTGGAAATGAATTCCGAATGGTGAAAATTGGAAGCAATGACAGAAGAGGAGGTGTTCTCACGCAAGCAGGCCTGTTGGCAATGAATTCAGATGGCAAAGATTCTCACCCTCTTAAGCGCGGAATATGGTTATTAGAGAATTTACTAAATGATCCACCTCCACCTCCACCTCCAGCAGTGCCTGAAATTGACCTAGCAGATCCAGAAATTATGAAGCTCACTCTAAAGCAGCGTATGGAGAATCACCGTAATGACCCAGCGTGCTTCTCTTGCCATGCAAAAATTGACCCATGGGGGATTGCCTTCGAAAATTATGACGCAATCGGCCGATGGCGTAACAAAATTGGTAAGGCCAAAGTAGATGCAAGCAGCATGCTATTTAACAAATATGAACTGAACGGAATGCGGGGTTTGAAAGAATACCTGCTAACGAATAGGCAGGACCAGTTTGTTCGAGCATTAACGCACAAATTAATAGCCTATGCCCTTGGCCGACCATTAACATTTGGAGACAGATCTCAGGTTGCCCAAATAACTACTGATCTGCGTAAACAAGGCGATGGCCTAAGAGATCTCGTTATTCTGATTGTGAAAAGTGATATGTTTCAGTTAAAATGAGCTCTGTTGGAGCAAATGTCATGAATACTAAGTTATCTTCTTTAGACCGCCGAAAATTTCTACGAGGAACGGGAGTGGCGCTTGCATTACCTTGGTTTGAGTCTTTCTCTGGCATCGCTAAAGAAGCCAAAAAAAACATAAAGCGTAAAAGGCTTGCATGTTTTTACTTGCCCGATGGGGTTCCCATGCCACTAGAAAAAGATCCAGCTTTCAAAGATTGGAGCTGGTTCCCGCATGGACAAGGGAAAGATTTTACCTTCACAAAATGCATGGAAACATTATCTCCATTGCGAAATAATCTGACCATATTCTCCGGATTATCTCACCCTGCGGTTAGAAGGGTGCATGGTCATTCTAATGCAGATCAATTCCTGACCGGGGCAGATACAGGTGCGGATGGCGATTATAAGAATAGCATTTCACTCGACCAAGTTTTTGCTTCTCACGTTGGGATGGAAACCCGCCACTCATCACTTGTAATGTCTACTGATGGTGGGACCGGGTCCCCTCGAGGAGCACAGACCTTGTCCTTCAATAGCAGCGGCCGCCCAATTCCTGCAGAACATAAACCCAAACGAATTTTCGACATGCTCTTTGTGAAGAGTGGTCAATACTCGGCTAAACGTCTCTCACTTAGTAAGAGCTCTCTCGACGACCTATTGGAGGACGCACGATCGTTACAACGCTCTTTATCAAAACACGATCAAAAAACTTTAGACGAATATTTGCAGTCAGTTCGCGATACAGAAGCAAAGATCGAAAAAGCCGAACGCTGGTTAAATATGCCCCTACCACAGATCGGCATAGACCATCTGAAGTTAGATATTACCCCAGAAGATCCACGTACATATTTACAAACTATGTATGAACTGATTTACCTCGCATTCAAAACAGATACCACGCGTGTTGCTACCTATCAACTGGGGCGTGAAAACGGGGTAGGCATTAGTGATTACCTTGGTCGAGCTGTTGGGTTTAAGCTTACTCATCAACTTTCACATGCAACCAAAGAGCCAAATGGCTGGAAAAATTTTGGCACCTACTGTCGCTTTATTAATGAAGAACTCGGACGCTTTGCCCAGCGACTAAAAAGCACTCCCGAACCCGGAGGCAAAGGTAACATGCTTGAAAATACAGCTCTCTTATTTGGATCTGCATCAAGTGCCTTTCATTTATCTCGCAACTATCCCTTGATATTAATAGGAGGTAACAATATGGGCTTTAAACACGGGCAATATCTTAAATATGGCCAAGGCAATGAGAGTAATCAGGCCACCTCAGGTATATCCACTGATGCCGGCTGGCGTGCCGAAATGAATTACACGGAATTACCGCTATCAAATCTTTACTTAAGCATGCTTCAAAAACTTGGCGTTAAAGCTAAGAGCTTCGGGGGAGCTACTGAACCGTTACGCGAAGTTTAATTTTGTGAAATTGAAAAAACGAGTAAAACGCCAAAGTTCTATTTTGTGTTACATTCCATTCACTGGCTCAAGGCAAACTCCTAATAATTGTGACTTGATCAAGTTGCTCCACATCTAACATGAAACAAAAATCATATATCTTAGTGTGTGCTATTGCTGCGTTCTTAGTATCCGCTGTAATCACGCAAGCAGCTAAACCAAATTTCATAATCATCTTTACTGATGATCAAGGCTACGGGGACCTGAGCTGTTTTGGTTCTAAAACAATTCGCACTCCAAATATCGACCGCATTGCAAATGAGGGGCGAAAATTCACAAGCTTCATGGTGGCTTCCCCTGTTTGTACTCCCTCCCGTTCGGCTTTGCTCACAGGCTGCTATCCAAAACGGATTGGAATGCACCAACATGTGCTATTTCCTTCATCCAAAAAGGGACTGAATCCAAAAGAACACACTATCGCTGACCACTTAAAGTCAGAGGGCTATGCTACTGCATGTTTCGGCAAATGGCATCTCGGACACCACAAAGAAGTGCTGCCTACTGCAAACGGCTTCGATACCTACTATGGGATCCCCTACTCCAATGATATGAATCACCCAGACAATAAGGGCAAACCTCGAGGAGGCTGGGAGGGTATGGATAGCCTCTGGAAAGATCCGAGATCTACCTTAACCAAATGGAAGACGCCGCTGATAGAAGACGAAAAAATCATCGAGCTACCCGTGGACCAGCGAACCGTGACTCGTCGCTACACACAGAAGTCCATAGACTTTATAAAAGCCAACAAGAACAAACCCTTTTTCGTTTATCTACCGCACTCTATGCCGCATATTCCTTTGTATGTTCCAGACGATGTACGTGATGAAGATCCCAAGAACGCCTACATCAACACTATTGAACATATCGATAATGAAGTAGGACGCTTACTTAAAGCTTTAGACGATCTAAAACTAGCAGGAAAAACTTACGTTATATATACGACTGACAACGGTCCATGGCTTCCTTTTCGACATCATGGCGGTTCCGCCGGCCCACTGCGTGATGGCAAGGGAACAACTTTCGAAGGAGGACAACGCGTGCCTTGCGTGATCCGCGGCCCAAACATTCCTGCAGGTACAGTGTGTGATGAACTCACAGGCACTATAGACGTACTGCCCACCATCGCAGCCCTAATCGAAACGCCTTTGCCCAAGAATAAAATCGACGGGCTGGATGCATCTGGAATCTGGAAAGGAACTGTAAATCAATCGCCCAGAAAGGAATTCCTTTACTATACATCTCGCGGAGCTATTGAAGGCATACGAAGCGACAACTGGAAGCTGTTAATTAAAAAACCTCGAGTTCGCCGTAACGGAAATGCTAATCGATCTGATATTCAGTCTTCAAAAATCTTCCTCTTTAACCTTGCGGCGGACATTGGTGAGAAGAATAATTTGGCTGAAAAAAACCCAAAAATAGTTAGGAACCTTCGTGGCAGAATGCAAAGCCTTGATTCTGAAATCACAAAAAATGCTAGGTTGCCATGGTTTCAGAACTAATCAATAATTCTTTAATTTGCTCATGCAAACAAAGGACATAGTTCCCCCTTACAAAAGACATAGCCATGCAATTTAGCTAAAACTTAATTAACGTGAAACTGCCAAAGATTGCGGTAACCATGGGAGATCCCGCCGGAGTAGGACCAGAAATTTGTCTTAAGCTTTTACAAAACAAGGATATCGCGAAAATTTGCACACCTATTATTTTCGGTTCTTTCTCAGTCTTAACTCAGGCAGCTACACAATGTAACTTAGATAAACCAGAGCTAGTTATATCTGGTTTGAGTGAGGCAGATAAACCATGTGTCTTGGACATCGGCGGAATAGATCTAAATGAACTCACTGTCGGCACTGTGAATGCTAAATCCGGACATGCTTCATACACATATATTGAAGATGCTATTAATGCCGCACTAAGTGGGCAAGTTTCAGCCGTAACAACTGCTCCAATTAATAAGGAGGCGCTTCATGCAGCTGGAATTAACTTTCCTGGGCACACTGAGATTTTTGCAAGTAAGACTCATGCCGAGCGTGTTTGCATGTTTCAATACTCAAGCGAGGTCCGGGCAGTTTTTGTGACTACACACGTAAGCTATGCCGAGGTTCCTTCACTTATTACTAAGGCAAACATTCTAAATACAATTGAACTGGGCGCTCAAGCCATGGAACGCATTAAAGACAATAAACCAAAAATTGTTGTCCTGGGCCTAAACCCACATGCAGGAGAAAACGGCTTATTCGGAATGGAGGAGCAATCGACAATAATTCCTGCAATTGAAGCGGCAAAAAAAATTGGCCTGAATGTTGAAGGACCTGTCTCTCCAGACACCGCATTTCTTCCAACAAAAAGGCAAGAAACCGACTTGTTCGTATGTATGTACCATGATCAGGGGCATATCCCACTCAAGTCGCTATGCTTTGATGAGGCTGTGAATACAACTCTCGGTCTTCCCATTATTCGTACTTCCGTTGACCACGGTACGGCACTTGATATTGCCGGGCTTGGACAAGCTAACCCAGGCAGTTTGTTCGAAGCTATTAATCTAGCAGTAAAGTTCCTTTGATCTAAGATTGCCTGAAACTAAAGCTTCGGTAAGTTTACGCCATGCTTTTTAAGAAAAAAGCCTTAGGCCTATTACTGATAGTCTTAAGCGCACAAGCTCAAGAGCATTATGCCGTTGAACAACTTACAGAAGCACTGGCGAATGAATACAAGCTCGATAATGATTTTTATAAAAAATCGACTATGGTTCAGGGAATTCTGATTGCCACCTCTAACAAGGTTGGCCGCCTCGCGCACAAGGAAACGGCATATCAGTTTGACATGCTCATGCGTAGCCTTAAACCGAAGATCGCCGATCGTATTCGGAAAAAGAAAGTGCTTTGCCTTCTGATTGGACACGATGAATTAACTTCTCAGTTACCTCAGTTTTCCACTAACAAAAGTGGGGAGGAGCTAGATTTTTACAATTGGCGACAGCGGGGCTTTCTTACCTATATCGGCTCGCGACCAACTGTGGTTTTTGCAGAGGAAGACGTAATGGAATACGATGGTGGAATGCAACTTGAAAGCATATTGGTTCATGAGTTTGGCCATGTTGTACATGGAGCTGGTTTTGATGGAGCACTTCAAGACAGGCTTACTGCTGCATTTGAAAATGTTAAGAAAACTGGAATTTGGAATGACGGACGAGCCGCACAACGCTACCGTCGAATCAAAAATGAATCGCCGGTTCATCTACTTTCAGAACTTAAAAAAACATTCCATGAAGAATCTCCCATACTCCTCCGTAAAAGTCTTGAAGCGGGAGATATTTTAGTGAATGAGAAGAAGGTCAATGCAAGGGTTAAAGTCACTAGGGATGACAAAGTGCTAATCCGATTCGGCGGACCCAAGCAATGTTACGCAGCAAAAAACCGAGCCGAATATTGGGCCGAAATATATCAGTGCTGGTTCAACACCAATCGGACGATGGATCACGATCATAATCACATACACACTCGTAAACAGCTCAAAAAATATGATCCAGTTGGAGCTAAACTGTGCGAGGATGTTTTAGGAAATTCGAAATGGCGATTCGTTTCACCGAGGCTTCGCAAAGGGCAAGCGCACCTAAAAAACTATGACCCTAATTATCACAAGGTAAGAGAGTTAACGCATATCCAAAATGCAGCTTACGATTACTATGATTCTTACTGGAAGAACTACTGGCAACGACTTTACGAAAAACATGGGATTCCCCGCCCCTGAGCAATAATAGTATCCAATCAAGTATATAATTAGAATTATCCTACCGCCTATTAAGATCGGCTTGCAAATCGGGTTCAGCAATTCAAAATAAGACCTTCCGAATTTTTGTCATGTTGAGCATAAAAAATATTTCACGACGTTCTTTTCTAAAGGCTGGCGGCGCGACGATGTTGTTACCCATGCTGAACTCAGCTCCTGCTGCTATGGCGGCCCAGCGCTTAACCAAGCCGGACAAGAAGCTAGTGATCATGTACATCCCCAATGGCATAGTGCGGCGACAGTTTTTTCCGGGAGAAGTTCAGGCCGAAATTCCAGAGTTCATCGGAGGATTCAATGCTGATAAAACTAAGGAAAAACGGCGATTCAAGAATAAGCCGGGAATTTATGATTTGGAATGGACGCCCACCATGCAACCTCTAAAAGAGCACGCCAAGGACGTTACAATGATCACCGGGCTGGATCGCACATTTAAAAATGGCCAGGATGTCCACGCGCAAGGGGCCTCCTGCTACCTAACCAGCCTCTCCCCGGCTCAGGCAGCTGAAAAAGGCATCCGCCATCCGAACGGCCGAAGCCTTGATCAAGTGATCGGCGACAAAATCGGACATCAGACTGTACTTAGCACTCTGGAAATCAGCTGCAATGGATTTCGTGCACCAAAAGAGCCAATCGAGTTTGACAACATTTCATGGTACGGCCCAGGTAAGCTTGCCCCTTCAATTCGCGACCCGCGAAAGCTCTATGACCGTTTATTCTCAAAGGATAGTCTTCGCTCACATGTGAGTGAAGTGTCGGACCTCGTTCTTGCCGATGCCAAGACCCTTTCGCGTAAGCTGTCCAGCGAAGACCGAGCAACGATGGACGAGTACATGACCATGGTTCGCAACGTCGAAGTCCGAATGGTCAAGCTAGAGAAACTACTTGCTGATGCCGATATCGAAGTGCCTAAAGAGGAGATCCTGCCTCGCGGCGAATACATCAGGCTTCAAGCTGATCTTATGCTGCTAGGTTTTCAAATGGGTATCACAAACGTGTCCACTTTCATGATTGGCCCTGAACGCTGGGATGCTACGCTGATGTATGAGGGTGTATTCGACAAGCCGGTCCAACACCATAATATGACTCACAACCAGAAGGGAAATGGTTATCTTGAGCTCGCCAAGATCGACACCTTTCATATGCAGCAGTACGCCTACTTAATTCAGCGTATGAAGGAAATAAAGGAATCAGATGGCAGCTCAATGCTTGATAATTCACTAGTTACCTATGGAGCAGCATTGGGGGACGGCGCGACGCATCAGTACTACGATCTACCAATGATTTTAGCCGGAGGGGGGCAAGGACAGATCAATCAGGGTCGTTTCATAAGGATGAAGAGTGGCACGTTAAACTCGAATCTATGGCTAACCCTTGCAAACCTAATGGGAGTAGAGATGGACTCTTTCGCCGACAGCCAAGGGCTACTTTCCGATCTTTGGGCTTAACAGCCATGTTCCCAAAATATTTCATTATAGGAAGTATCCTGTTCCTTGCCTTCGAATGTATATCCGAGGCCCTAGCGGTAGATGATTTTAGACACAAGTTACAGCCGCTTTTTGCAAAGCACTGCGTCAAGTGCCACGGTGGAGAGAAGATAAAGGGGAAAATTAATCTTAAAGAAGTCGCGTCTGCCGGGCAACTCCTCGCGAAGCCACTACTCATCAAAGAAATCATCGACGTACTCGACGCTGCCGAAATGCCTCCCGAGGACGAGTTGCAACTCACTTCCACCGACCTCAAGGATTTGCTTAACTACCTCAGATTGATGTTGAACACTGCCACCAAAGGCAAGGGAACTAAGATCAATCCTCCACGCAGATTAAACCGTTTCCAGTACAACAATACCGTTCGCGACTTGTTCCAGCTAAACCGAGATATTTTTTCAATGTCGGAAAAGTTATTAACAAGGGAGACGATTTACCTTAATTCTCCGAAAATGCCTGAACGCATAAACGCTCGCTCACTTGCGCTAAATCCCTCTGGCGGCATGCGTGACGTAAAACCTTTCCCTCAAGACCTACGAGCCTCGCACGGATTTGATAATCAAGCCGACCAACTGACACTTTCGCCATTACTGCTTGATGCCTTTTTTCGTCTGAGCATCTCTATCGTTGAAAGCCCGGACTTTAATAAAAACAGCGTTGGGATTTGGAAAACCTTCTTCGAGCCTCCCGCCGAGGGCGTGGATATTACTACCGAAACTCGCAAACGAATAAACCGCTTTCTGCGAATTGCCTTTCGTGGGCCGGTAGCAACGGAAACGACCGATCGCTACACTCAATATGCACTTGGAAAGTTGAAGGAGGGCATGCACTACAAAGACACAATGAAGAAACTCGTTTCAGCAGTGTTGTCATCACCCTTGTTTCTTTACCATTACCAGCCAGCCGGGCCGAAACTTCGTTCGTTTGCCATAGCCTCCAATCTGTCTTTTTTTCTCTGGGGAAGCAGCCCAGACGAGGATCTGCTTGACCTCGCTGATAGTGGGGAGTTGATCAACACGGAAACGTTGGAGAAAACCATCAATCGAATGTTGGAGGACCCTCGCATTGAGCGCTTCCTCGACAGCTTCCCTTCGCAATGGATGCAGTTGGAAAATATTCTCGCCGCTACCCCAGATCCAAAGTTACACCGCTACTTTTCGTTAGACAAACAGCACCCAGCTAGTCTTCAGATGGTCATCGAGCCTCTACTGCTTTTTGATGCTGTTTTCGTAGAGAATCGACCTATCACTGAACTAATAATCCCAACTTTCAGCTATCGTAGTGACTTCCTTAACGACTGGTACTCCAGCGAACTGAAGCCTCCACAGATTGATCGAATTAAAATCAAGACGGAAAATAAACCAATCGAAGCCAAGCGTCAAAAGGCAGAGTCTGAAGTTCAAAAAACTCAAATCGCGCTTGAAGAGTACACCCAATCTATACCGGGAATCATCGCTAAAAAAGCGGATACGCTCGACCTATCCCCGGGTCAAGTGCTCTGGGAGTCCTCCCGATTGATTGAGATCAGCAACAAAACAGCACTGTCTTCCTGGCATCGCATTGGGCCGTTCAAAGAAGACAATCTAAAGAAGGCCCACGACAGAGCATTCATCAACGAAACCAAAGTCGACTTAAAAAAAACCCACGGGAAACTGAAATGGCAAATCGCTGAAAAGCTAGAGGATGGTAAACAACATCAATTGAATGGAGCCAACTGTAGTACCTACCTATACCGCACTATCCACTCGAGCATTGAGCGGGAGCAAGAACTATCGATAGGCAGCGACGACAGTTTCAAGATTTGGCTAAACGGTAAAATAGTTGCAGATAAATATATCACCCGCGGGCTAGCGCCGGACCAAGACAAAATCAAGGTGGATTTGGTTAAGGGAGAAAACAAACTACTTCTCAAGGTTTCCAACGGAGGGGGCGGCTATGGTTTTTACTTCAAGACCGAAGCTGTCCCGCTTCCCGCAGCTATCATAACAGCTGTGCAGCTGAAGCCTTTCAAGCGGACAGAGAAACAAAAATCTATTCTAGCTAAATTCTATCGCACATTGGCTAAAGAGCTAGATCCTATTCGTAAAAAGACAGCAGCAGAGCGAGATAAATTATCAATGCAACTAAAGCATGCTCAGGCCGTACTACACAGCCTGCCCAAACCACGCAAGCCAGATGACGTACAGAGAGAAATGAACAAAAAGTTCGACGAGATGATCCAAAGCAAGATTCACAACAACGAGTTCGTCCGCGTAAATATTAAAAACCCTCAATACGGCGGAGTGATCACAAGCGCGGCAATGCTCAGTATGAATAACGGCACGCACCGTACCCACCCTATTGCGCGTGGGGCTTGGGTCATCGAAGTTATATTCAACGACCCTCCTCCACCTCCCCCAAATGATATACCGCCTTTGAACGAAGCCAGCGCCGAGGATCACCTCACTATACGTGAAAAATTTGCAAAGCACCGTGAGAATCCGGACTGTGCCGGCTGCCATTCTCGACTCGACCCGCTTGGATTTGCACTTGAGAATTTTGACATTACCGGCCGATGGCGTGACAAGTACCCAAATGGCCGAAATGTAGACGTTACAGGTACGCTTCTAAGAAAATACAGATTCAATAATGTTGTCGAATTTAAGGAATCCATAGCCAAAGAAGATAAACGTTTTGCCAAAGCATTTACCTCTCATTTACTTCGATTTGCGCTCTCGCGTGAACTCACGCCTAAGGATATGTTCACTATTGAAAAGATTGTAGATCGAACAAAAAGCGATCGTTTTAAGCTAAAATCTTTAATTTCAGAGGTTATAAAAAGTGAATCATTTTTAGGATTATATGAAAATCAATAATAATATGTTAGATTTTTAAATGCTCACTCACAGATTAAGGTGGATTCAAATATTAACTCTTAACACTTGTGCTATGCATGACTAAATCAACGTACAAATATACTATTTCTCCCTATCTTTCATTGAAAAATATAGAGTTTTTTTGATTTTTCTGCTTGCGAACACCAATATCCGCTCGTAAAACGAACTCCGGGTAGTGCAGCACTACTTATAGTAATAAGCAAAAACCCGAATCAAAAATATCATGGCAGATAAACCCCTAACAAAATCACAGATCGCAGCAGCGGTTGCTGAAGCGAATGATCTCACAAAGAAACAAGCAGCCGATGTTTTGGCAAACTTGGCTGATTTGGCTATCTCAAGCACAAAATCGACTGGCGCTTTTACATTCCCAGGTATTGGTAAATTAAAACTTGTTAACCGTAAGGCTCGACAAGGTAGAAATCCTGCTACTGGAGAAACTATCCAGATACCAGCTAAGACTGTGGTCAAGTTTGCTGTTGCTAAAGCAGCTAAAGATTCTATAGCTAGCTAATTAAATTCTTTCTAACCGAAAAGCGCCCGCAGTTGCAGGGCGCTTTTTTTTTCTATATGGATCATAAAGACCATAACTTTAATAAAATTGCGGTGGTAGGATGTGGCGCAGTTGGAAGTTTTTACGGGTCGAAGATTGCTCAAAACGGACTAGATATACATTTCCTTCTTCGCAGTGATTTCGCAGCTGTAGAGGCTAATGGACTTCACATCCAAAGCATTGATGGAAATTACTCCCTTCGTCCGAAAATTTCTAATAACCCCCAAGAAATTGGAGAATGCGATTTAGTGTTGATAGCTCTCAAGTCGACAGCAAATCATAATTTCTCAAAATTACTAACGCCTCTTGTGGGAAAGCAAACCTCTCTTTTTACACTACAAAATGGTTTAGGAAATGAAGCAAAATTGACTAAGCTGTTCCCTCAAAATCCCGTTTTTGGGGGAATGTGCTTTGTTTGTCTTAACCGCATTGCCCCAGGAGTTATTAAACACATCGCTCATGGTAAAATAGTTATGGGGAAATATAATGGCCTTCCGGATAAACTAACAGAAAACATTGCACAACTGGTTCGCGACTCAGGAATTCAAGTTGAAGTAGAAACCGATCTCGATCGAGCAAAATGGGAGAAATTAATATGGAATATACCTTTCAACGGTTTAGGCGTTGCAGGGGCGGCAGGATTGGATGCCGTAAAGACCGGATCCTTAAAGCCTAATAACTCAATTGGACAGTGCCTAACGTCCGCTGACCTTCTCGATAAAGGAATATGGGAAAGCCTTGTAACCGAATTGATGGATGAAGTTATTTCTACCGGCCGCGCATTAGGACACAATATCTCTACGAATAGTGGAGAATATCAACGCAATCGTACTCGTGTTATGGGCTCCTATCGGGCCTCAACCTTGATTGATTTTGAAGCTGGCCGGCCCCTTGAATTAGAGGCGCTTTTTTACAGGCCTCTAGCAGTTGCTCGTGCCAAAGGGCTTGAAGCCCCACGCTTAACTAAACTATGCTCTATTTTAACACAAATGGTAAACCAAACTCAATCAAGCTCAACGAGCAAATAAATCAAAACAATGTACCGTTTTATTTCAATCTGTAGCTTAATAAGCCTAATAGCTCCCTTGCTCAGTCATGCAAAAGACAATCGACCAAATATTGTTTTCATAATAGCTGACGATTTGGCTTGGGACGATCTTGGATGTACAGGCAACCCTAAAGTTCGGACACCAAATCTTGATCGATTAGCTAAAGGGGGCATGAGTTTTACAAATGCGTTTCTTACCATAAGTTCATGTAGCCCAAGTCGTGCAAGCATTATTACCAGCACTTACCCACATCAAACTGATGCCGAACAATTGCACTGGCCACTTCCGCCGGATCGCCTGACGTTTGTTGAACTCTTAAAGGCTTCTGGCTATTGGACGGTGGCGGCTGGGAAATGGCATCTGGGTAATTTTGTAAAAGACCGATTCAATGAAGTTCGAGAAGCGGATGTTTCCGGCTTTCAGCTGCCAACTGGCCAAGCAGCAAAAGAAGGTAAAATTACTCAAAAGGTTATTGGTGATGCCCGAAGCGGCTGCGACCAATGGGTCCCTATTCTCAAGGCCCGACCAAAAAACAAACCCCTTTTCGCCTGGCTCGCAGCACTTGATCCTCATCGGGATTATGATGAAGGCATTCTAGATAAACCTCACAAGCCAGAAAATGTCAGACTCCCTCCATATGTAGCAGACACTCTAAAAAGTAGAAAAGACTACGCATTATATTACGACGAAATCACAAGACTTGATCGTTTCGTCGGCAACGTAATTGAGGAGTTACACGAACAGAATATCTTTGAAAATACTTTCATACTATTCATAAGCGACAATGGCCGCCCATTCCCAAGAGATAAAACGACTCTTTATGATAGCGGTATTAAGACTCCATTTATCATTCACTGGCCAAAACATGTTAAACCAAACAGCAAGTCTGACAGTCTAGTGAGCTCCATTGATATTGCTCCTGCATTTTTAGAACTGGCAGGCTTGTCAACGCCTACAATATTTGAAGGCCAAAGTTTTTTGCCTATTTTACAGTCTCCAAAATTAATGATAAACAAGTTTATCTTTGCCGAACGAAACTGGCATGACTACGAAGATCGAGTTCGTGCTGTTCGAAACAAAAATTTCAAATATATCAGAAACTTTTATAATGATCTCCCCAACACTCCTCCTGCAGATGTAGTTCGATCCATATCTTATAGAGAAATGATCTTGCTCCGCAAGGAAGGCAAATTAACTAATGCACAAAAAAATACATTCGTTAAGCCTCGCGAGATAGAGGAATTATATAATATCAAAAAAGACCCATTTGAATTAGATAACCTTGCATCCTCTTCCAAGCATCAAAAACAATTAAAAAAGTTACGACTTACTCTTTCCAGGTGGCAAGCGGACACAAATGACAAGCCCCCTCCTTTTCGAACTCTTGATGAATTTGGTCGAAAAGACGGCCAAGCATTGCCGGTTCGCGAACGCCCACGCCCAGATAAGGCTGAGATGACAAAACGGCTTCGTGCATTTTATGAAAACAAAACGAAAACTCCTTAGGCTAAAATACGAGGGATTCAACTGGCCAAGTCTCGATATTTAAGAAATCATACTCTTTAAAATGAACTTACTAATTCGAACCTTAATATTTAGTAGTCTTGTTGCCGTCTTAGGAGCAAACTTGGGATTTCTAGCACAAGTTGCTGGCGCTGAAAGTAAATCTCCTAATATCGTTGTAATCTTTATGGATGATATGGCTTACGCGGACATCGGCCCATTCGGATCTAAGTCTTATCCAACTCCAAACCTCGATCGCATGGCCAGAGAAGGGCGTAAGTTCAGCGATTTTTATGTAACTCAGGCCGTCTGTAGCGCATCGCGGGCAGGATTACTAACAGGCTGCTACAATGTCAGAGTAGGTATTTTTGGCGCTCTTGGACCAAAATCAAATCACGGACTTCATAAAAATGAAGTGACATTAGCAGAATTATGTAAGCAAAAAGGATATACTACAGCTATTTATGGGAAGTGGCATCTCGGACATCATAAACCTTTTCTACCTATGCAGCATGGATTTGATGATTATTTCGGCCTACCTTATTCAAATGATATGTGGCCATATCATCCCGGCGTTCTCCATTTACCAATGCAAGAGCGGCTGAAGCGATGGCCCCATTTACCTCTAATATATAAAAACAAAGTTATAAATCCTCAGGTTTCTGGTAAAGATCAGGAACAATTAACAACACAGTACACTGAACATGCTATAAAGTTTATAGAAACAAACAAAACAAAACCTTTTTTTCTCTATGTTCCGCATTCAATGGTACATGTCCCTTTATATGTATCTGAAAAATTTAAAGGAAAAAGTAAATCAGGTCTCTTCGGAGATGTAATGATGGAAGTCGACTGGAGCGTAGGCCAGATTCTTGACACCTTACGTAAAAACGAATTAGACAAAAATACCTTGGTTATTTTTACGAGTGATAATGGGCCATGGCTTAGTTATGGAGATCACGCAGGATCAGCTGGACCTCTTCGTGAAGGTAAAGGCACAATGTTTGAAGGAGGCTGTCGAGAGAGCACTTTAATGTGGTGGCCAGGAACTGTTCCCTCCAATAGCAACTGCAGCACCCCAGCAATGACAATCGATATTTTACCGACTGTAGCTGAATTAATTGGAGCTAATCTTCCCGATCACAAAATTGATGGAAAAAGTATTTTAAACCTTGTTACCGGAAAGAATGACAAAAGCCCACAAGAGGCTTATTACTTTTATTACGGCCAGCAGCTACAGGCTATGCGCATGGGAAAATGGAAACTACACTTCCCCCACAACTATCGAACAATGAATGGAAAACCTGGAGGAACTGGCGGCATCCCAACAAAATACAGCCAAGACAAAATTGAATTATCCCTCTTTAATTTACATCAAGACATCGGCGAAACAACCGACGTAAAAGCCAACTACCCGAAAATTTTGGCCAAAATGCTAAAGCTTGGTGAAGGAATGCGAAACGAACTAGGAGATCAAGGCCGAAAGGGAAAAGGTCAGCGCTCGTCCGGACGCTTAACAAATAATTAATCTTCTTATGAGTAAGCCTAACCCCATTCCTTTTGGCGCCCGCTTTTGGCGGCTTTGGAGCCCGGCATGGAAGTGGCGAAAAAAAGGCAAAGGATACCTTTATCCCGCACTCCTCCTTTTTTGGGTATTGGTACTAGCTAGTCCATACATGTTATTTAATCGTATGGCGTCTTGGCCGGATCATACGCCCCTCGATAAAGAAACAATAACAAAAAGAGACACACTCGCTTTTTCTCCTAAAGATGAAAGAACTGTTTGGGATCCAAAATCAATTTTTAAGGACAGTGAAGGGAGGTATCTTGATTACAAAATTCCCGTTGTTGACTGGTCTATTTGGTTTTACATCTCCCTGTTCGTCTACTACTTCGGATTTTATGCAGCAAAAAAGAATGATAGAGGCCGTGCTGAATCTTTAATTATGGCACAGGGGTGGGTTATTTCGAGCTGGATTGCATTCCCTTTCTTTTTCTTATTTCCTGCTCATATTGATTTGCGATGGCAACTAAAAATCGATGAAATGTCAGCTTTGTATAAGTTACTTTTCAGCTCTTTTCATGCATTAGATAAGCCTTTTAATGCATGGCCTTGCTTACATATAGCTCAAAGCTTCATCATTGCTATTGGCGTAGCTCGGTGGTGGAAGCAAAGAGGCTGGGACTGGGCCGTCTGTCTTCTTTGGCCGGCATGGTTTGGACTTTTTATAAGCGTACTAACAACAAAGCAGCACTTCATCTGGGATGCTATTATGGGAACTCTATTAGGATTTGGTGTTTGGTATGGCATAATGCGCCCAGGCTTTAAGCATTTGGACGCCTTAAATAACAATTCTCTTCCAGTTAAAAATTTGGAATAAACAAAAAGCGGCCGCCGGCAAGGGGATGGGTGGGATATTGCCGACAGCCTACGACCCAAGGCTGGGATGGGAGGGATGCCAAGGGTCGATAGACGAAAAATTTAAGCTTTTTTACAGTTAAAGCAATCCCTGAAAAATAAATAGATAAAGATGATTTTGATATATGTCTTTATTTATCAAGCTGCTGAATCTTGTTCGATACGTCGCGGAGCACCTTGAAAATGAAGTGTCATTCCTTCAAAAATTTTTACCCCATCTTCCTCTCCTAAAACACTTTCACTAGCCCTCTCTGGATGGGGCATCATCCCGCAAACATTTCGTCTTTCATTACAAATGCCTGCTATGTTCAATAGGGAACCATTAGGATTAGATAAATCTGTAATTTCTCCATCTGGCGAAGAATACTGAAATAATATTTGATCGTTAGTTTTTAGTTTTGACAAAGTATCATCATCTGCAAAATAACATCCTTCACCATGAGCAATTGGAACCCTCATCACCTTCTCCATTCCTATTTCCCGAGTGAAAGGTGAATTCTGTGTGGGCACTTTAAGATATACATGTTCACATCGGAACTGTAAGGATCTATTCCTAACTAAGGCTCCAGGAAGCAACCCTGTTTCACACAATATTTGAAATCCATTACATATACCGATAACAAGGCCTCCTGCATCAGCAAACTTTTTAACTTCCTTCATTACAGGGCTAAATTGAGCAATCGAACCCGTTCGAAGATAGTCACCATAACTAAACCCACCCGGCACCACTACCGCATCCGTGTTGCCAAGTGACTCTTCCTTATGCCAAAGGTAATCGGCCTGCTGACCCAGCACTCCGCTCAAAACATGAACGCAATCCTGATCGCAATTTGATCCTGGAAATTGAAGTACCGAAAAATGCATGGTTACTCTATTGTAAAATTATAATCCTCAATAACTGGATTACTAAATAGCTTGTGGCATGCTTCTTCAATTTTTGGTTTCCATGCTTCAGCATCATCACCTTCCAAATCGACCTCAAGATATTTGCCGACATGGACATCACTGACGCCTTCATAGCCCATTTGCTCCAACGCGGCCTGTACTGTTTTGCCCTGCGGATCAAGTACCGCTTTTTTAGGTGTTATGACAATTTTGGCTTTCATTTCAATGCGCTTGACAAGCGCCTCACGACATCCTCAGGCCTATTGCGTCGCTGAACCAGTTTTTTTTATTCCCATCACAGAAAACGTTTAACTAAAATTTGGCTCTTATAGATATTTGAGCGATATAAAATTAGGCTATAAACATAGGAGTATCTATCCATTTTAAAATTATTATTAATTGCGCTGAATTGTCTATTTAGCCACTCTCTTTGTATGAAAATCTCCTTCCATGGCGCAGTGCGTACAACAACAGGATCTCAGCACTTGTTAGAAATGAATGGAATCCGATTGCTGTTAGATTGTGGTTTGTATCAGGGCAAAAGGCAGGAATCAATAGAGCGAAATCAAAACTTCCCATTCGATCCCAAGACAATAGATGCGGTTATCCTAAGTCACGCTCACATCGACCACATTGGCAACCTTCCAAATTTATACAAACAGGGCTTCGAAGGTAACGTTTATTGTACTTTTGCGACTCGCGACCTTGCAGCTATTATGCTTGAAGATTCAGGAGAAATCCAAGTAGCAGACGCCGCTTATGTTTCAAGGAAGCATAAAAAAAAGGGGCTTCCTCCCGTCGAACCACTTTATACCCCTGATGATGCGGAAAAGGCAGTTAGACAATTTGTAGCCCTAGGATATGACCGGCCTTTACCATTAGGAAACGGAATAGAACTAACTTTTCGGGATGCAGGCCACATTCTTGGATCTGCTCAAGTCATACTCGATATTGAAGAAAATGGTAAAAAACGCCGCCTCCTTTTTAGTGGAGATATTGGCCGTGGTAATCACGCCATTTTACGCGACCCACAACCGGTAGAGGACGTCGATATTCTTCTCGTTGAAAGTACTTATGGAAATAGAGAGCATACAGCACAATCTGGATTGTCGGATGAAATTGAATCTTTGCTTTCTGATACGCTAGACAAGGGAGGTAAAGTAATCATCCCTGCATTTTCTGTTGGGCGAACACAACTACTGGTCTACACCTTACACCAATTAGTAGAAGCAGGAAAACTACCCGATTTCCCTATCTACGTGGATAGTCCTCTAAGCGTTAATGCGACCGAAGTATTCCGTTTGCACCCGGAATGTTTTAATCGAGATATTTATAACTTTCTTCGAGAAAAAAATAACCCGTTTGGCATGGATAATCTTACTTATATTCGAAAGGCCTCCGAGTCAATCAAGCTAAACGATCTTGAGGGTCCAGCAATTATTATTAGTTCAAGCGGCATGTGTGAAGCTGGTCGTATCCGTCACCATCTCAAGAACAATATTAGTGACCCTAAGGATCTTATACTTTTCGTAGGATATTGCGCGTATAATACTCTTGGATCTGTAATTCGAGCCGGTATAGATCCTGTGTACATCTTTGGTGAGCCTTACAAGGTTAAAGCTAAAATAGCTAGCTTTGACGGCTTCTCTGGTCACGCTGACAAAAGTGAATTATCTGATTACATTAAGTCCCTGACTGGAAGCATAGAGAGTATATTTGTTGTACATGGCGAAGAAGATTCAAGTCTAACCTTTGCTGAAACTTTAAGAAAGATTAAGCCAAAAGCGGACGTGGTAGTTCCCCAATTAAATGAATCGTTCGATGTATAGACAGTGTCTCGGTAATATCTTTCAATTTAAGCTGCAAGTATTCCTATAGATCGGCGCTTATAAAGAAACTCAAACATATTTCCCTCATGTGGTTGGTCCCATGAGATTTTCATAGTTGATATCGGGCCAAGATTAAGCCGCTCTATTAGAGGAGAAGATAGCAGTTCTGCTTGGAAAGCTTTATCTTTGGTTATTGCAGTAACAACTAAAGACTCTCCCATTTGATTTAACATCTCTGATTGAGGCGCTTCAACGACACTAGCATAGGGACACAAAAATTCACGATTTGCTAATGGATGATCAAATGATTCACAGTAAACAATAGTCGGACGGAGGTAAGTTCCTCCATCAGTAATTACCTTTCGCTCTCCATCACGATATTTAGCGGTCATCTCCTCACAACCGGCCTCTGAAAGGTCGGAGTCAATGGCTCCATCAATCCATTCACCCATTTTAGGATTAGCAAATCCAGAAAGTTTCGCTTCAGGATCTTCAGCCGAAGTAGGCTTAAACGGGCCAAGCTTCTGCGCAAGTGCATCTGCAATTTCACGTCCATACTTTGGAACGACAACAGCCGAAGCGTTTACGCAAGAGCGACCACCATTATCAGCAATGGACCCTGCAATAAGATCAATGTGTTCTCTCCAATTCTCAATTTCATCTTCACCGATAAGAATTTTACTCCATCCTGGGCCATGAATTTGTATAGCAGGATTGTTGGCATACTGATCTGTAGTACTCTTGTCACCAAAAATCAGGGCTCGACCGCATCGATTCAAAATATCTGCCGCTCCCTCATAGTCGGTCGGATAAAAACTAAATGCCTCTTTTGGGCAACCAGCCTGTATGAAGGCTTGTATAAGCCTGTATGGGGTCCAGGGCTCTTCTCTTCCTGGCTTCATGACGATAGGCGTTTTGAGAGCAATAGCAGGCAACCACAGCGAGTTCACAGCAGGCGAGTTACTTGGCATCACTAGCCCTAGAGCCTTTGAAGTAGGGTAAAAACAAACCTGAGTTCCAAACTGCTCTCCAACTCCAGCATCAAGAATTGGTAAATCAATACCTCGTGTTAAACCATTTAAAACAAGCTGCATATTGGTCAATGCATAATGTATTTTAACCATATTACGTTTAACCATAATATGAGGTAGCCCACTAGTTGAAGAAAGTGTCTCAATGTATTGCTGCGGAGATTGCATTTCGCCATCAACGCCTATCTGGACTTCACCATTTAAAAAAATCTCTCCAGCTTTCGCTCCAATTTCAACAAGTTCAGCAGTTGTAAATTTGCGTAGAGCATCGCGAGCCTCATCAATGCGCTGCAAATCTCTTCGAACAACTCCAGCATTAACTTGACTAACCGTTGCCTTGGTAGCGCCGCTTCTGTAATCAGCCACATCTATTTTGTTGAGGCTAACATAAGGGTCTCCCAAGCGGAGACATGGAATGTGGGGGATTGCCATATTAATAAACTCCTTCCACAATTTTTTTCTCCATAGCTCCGAACGGACGAACTTCGGCTACCCCATCCCAAGGGCATTTTTCCCATCCTGATCGTCGAATTGCTTCATCCCTTTCAAGGAATCTGGGCATAAAAAACTCTTTAGTAAGGGTTGTTAGTTCAACCCTTCCCCATGAATCATATTCCACCAGATTTTCTGTCTTCTTGGGATCGACTACTCTCAAGACAGCTCGTGGTTGCGGAGCGTGGTAAGTGATTGAATAATCATTTTCTGGTCCAAATGGACGATGACGAGCTAATCCCATAAGCGTGTTACCATAAGTCGGAACAAACCCAATTTGATTTTCACAAACCTCCTCAACAAGAAAGCGCGTGTACTGCTTATCCATTGTTGTGCCGCCACAAAAAACACCCTTTATTCCTGCTTTTATTAAGTCCATTCGATCAGCCAAAGCCTCAAGTAATTTCGGGGTTGTGAATAGAGCACTGACTTTGCGGTTTTTAAGAATGGTAACGGCTTGATCGATCACATGATCCATATATGCACGAGCCTGATCGAATTGCTTGCCAGCTATTAGCCTCTTCACCCAGCGCGGATCAAGGTCAACAAAGTAAGTTGAACAACCTCGAACATTAGCAAGGTGCTCGATAGAAAGACGCAATCGACGCGGTCCTGTTGGACCAACCATCATCCAGTAATGATCACGTGGAAAATGATTGTCATTTAAGGTTTCTGAAAACTCGCTGTAATCTATTTTGTAGTCCTCCCAACCAATACGCTGCTTGGGCATCCCAGTAGTACCTCCTGTTTCAAAAATGCTGAATGGCTTGCCTTCGTAAGCCTTTGGCCGCCAGATTTCATTCGGCATATCTCGTAGCCATTCATCCTGAAAGTGAGGAAATTTATTGATGATATCATCAAAGCATGAAATCTCCTCGGCAGGATTCCAGCCGGCCTTATTCGCCCAGTCCAACCAAAATGGCGAACCCGTGTCTGGCGAAAAATGCCATTTTACAACTTCAACAGTGTGCGCGTCCAACTGCGCCTTGGCCTCCTGAATATTTTGATCCAAGTTAGACATTAATTTTGTTTTTTAAATAAATAGCCGGTTACGATTAGGCTTTCTTGATGGGAAAGAAGCGATCAATGGTAGCCTGACTGGGAGCTTTGGTTAAGAGTGAGACTCCTACCAATGCAATCAAGGAAGCTAAACAGATAAATGTTACGGGCATCACTCCTAAAATGAGATATTCGCCTGCATGAACTTCACCGAACCACTTTTCACCTTTATTTCCAAGCGCGTCATAAATGAATAACGCCCAAGTAACTGCGGTTGATAAAACACTCGCTATTACTCCGCCCTTGGTCAAACGCTTCCAATAAACCGATGCAAATGCAATTGGAAAAAGTGCGGAAAAACCACTGAAACACCACACCCCTAGATTGAAGACACTTGTAGGTTTAAATATAGAAATTATGTAAGTAATTAGAACGATGAATACGATAAATCCACGTCCAAGCCATACCTTTTGCTTATCACTTACTTCGCCTTTAAGAGGCACAATAAAATCATTAGTAAACATGCTGCCTATACATACAAACTGGGAGTCAAGAGAGCTCATAATAGCTGCCAGCACCCCTGCAGAAAACAAACCTACAAGTATTGGACTATCCATGAAACTTTTGACCATTACACTAAGCACAGCATTGGCATTAGGCTTACCATTGGGCAATTGTGGAACACGAATTTCTCCTGCCTCATAAAGACCTGCAGCCCATATTCCGATCAAAATACATGGCACCCAAACAATCATAATACAGATAGGGTGAGCGATTACGGTCAACCTAAATGACTTTGCGCTCTTTGCCGTCAGCCAGTGCTGAAATAAGTGAGGAAACATTCCAACACTTAGCGGCACTAACATGTAACTAATAAAATGGGCTGGTGTCATTAACCCTTCCCTCGAAAGTTTATCCGGAGCATGTTCCAAGGCTTTTTGCGAGGCCGCTTCAAGCCCGCCTAGCCCCTTAGCAATAACCAAGAAGCCAACTAATCCCATAACCATAAAAACAATGGTTTGGAAAGTATTCGCCCAAACTGCCGACCTTACCCCACCAAAAAACACGTAAAACAAAACCACCAAACATATAGTAAGACCCGACAACCAAGCAGGAACTGCCCCAGCTTCAAATGTGCCCGGGAACATTCCCCGAGTCACCCCTCCAATATAATTGCCTGCACCGATCAACCCAACCAACAAGTAGGGAATAATCAGTCCTACAAGAATCGGGAACATTAAATACCCAATCCCTTTGGATTCAAATCGATCGCGGAAGAATTGTATCTGCGTCACATAACCATATTTTTTTCCAAAGCTCCACATGCGAATGCCTACAAGAAAAAAACAGGCGGTATGAATGAGGCCAGAACTGGAAGCCATCAGGCCATAGGTGCCAATACCTAAACTAAACGCCTTTCCCGTAGAACCTACCAAAGCAAATGCTGTCATTGTTGTGCCAAAGACACTCATTAAGAGCATAAATGGACCAATTGATTGGCTTGCGACAAAAAAGTCCTTACTAGAACCACGAAACAGTCGACTTGAGATCCAGCCCAAGGCAAACAGCAGACACATGTACACCATAATAATGTACAAAGGTATACGACTTGCTGGCTCAGCAGTCTGCCCTAGTACAACTAGCGACGGAACATGTATCATTCTTGCTTTCCTCCTTGATCGTCATTGGATTCGACATAAGTCTCTTCAGCCCACGCCTCTATATCACTTGGCCACGCCCACTTAATTGCTAGAGCCCAAACTGCCGCAGCCATACAAGAAAACAGAGCATGATAAAATAAGCCAAGCGGCATGAACCCAAGGACAAGCGTCTTGTTATCCCACCACCATAGATCTTGATGAACTATGGCTAACAATACAATCAGTGCATAAACAAAATTCTTCATGTGCCGGCTTACAAGTACTATTGAATCCTTTTTAGTTTTTTTCAGATACCCGTCTATTTTGCTTGGGCTTCATCATGTATTGCATAGAGATGGGACTGAGTAGCAACATACAACACACCATTTGCCACTATGGGAGTGGAATAAATAGGCGCCGGAAAGTAAGTCTCGCTCAGTACTTTCATTTTTTTATCTGATGCTAAAACAACAAAGTCACCATCCTCGTCGCCAATGTAAACCTTGCCATCAGCAACAAGCGGAGATCCCCACATGTGTGCTTTCTGATCGTAAACCCAATTTAGCGATCCATTTTTCGCATCATAACAGTAGACGTAGCCGGAATAATCAGCTGCAAATAATAAATCGTTGGATGCGTCGATTGCACAGGTTGAAATACTGCGCTTAATTTTCTTAGACTCCCAAAGCTTCTTTCCAGTATCGGCATCTATACATGAAAGGCACCCGGCCCCTTCCCCATGCTCAGGGTCTTGGCCTATAGCAACGTAAACGTTGCCTTTGTAATATGTGGGAGTTGCTATCAACTCACTTGGACCTTCAGCGGCTGGATATTTTATCTCTTTGCCGTTTTTATCCTTCTTATAATCAGCTGGATTACAGTCATACTTCCAAAGTGCTTTAAAGATATCATATCCTTCTTCATCCTTCTTAAACTTGGTATCAAAAGCGTAAAGAAACCCGTCCCCGCCTCCAAAAAAGACGGCGTCTTTGCCTTTAACTTTCCCCTTAGCAGGGCTTGACCAGTTGCAATGTAAAATACCTTTTCCAATCCCCTCTGCTTCCTCCCCGGCGAGGGTGCCGTCCTTTTTATTTAAAGCAATTATACAAGGAGATAGCGGAGCAGGGATATTTATATGACTCCAATCTTGTCCGTTAGATGTAGTACAAAAAAGTAAATCTCCAACTATCAATATGGAGCTGCTAGCAATGTTATGCGGAAAGACACCAAGCTCTTTTCGCATATCGTATCGCCAGATTATGTCTGCGTCCAAATTGTTGAGCTCAAGAGCCCCCTTGCCTTTGTCCGCCATAAACTTTCCTTCATCTTGAAAACCTTGATTACCATTCTTTAACCCTTCTGTATCTAAACAAAGAATTTCACAACTGTTGGCAACTACATAGACACGGTTGCCCTCAACCGCTGGGCTTGAACAAATACCAAGATATTCCCAGTCGCTTACCTTCCCTGCTCCCAATTTGGGAACGACCAGTTGCCATTCAAAAGCTCCTGTTTTTTCATTGAGGCAATAAACGATTCCTCTATCACCTATGTGGCGTTTGTCTCGGGGGCTTTCATTGTTT
>CERR01035991.1_pt1 | contig 26639 bp, 18 predicted proteins | sample 530841 | NCBI WGS metagenome assembly CERR01 (sample SAMEA2621021, study PRJEB7988) | marine metagenome | biome: marine biome (ENVO:00000447); feature: surface water layer (ENVO:00002042); material: "saline water (ENVO:00002010), including plankton (ENVO:xxxxxxxx)" | depth 5 m | reverse complement strand
GCCTTGCCTAAAAACCAAACATACTGCTGCAAATTCAACCATCAAGGATCAACACGCCCTAATGAATATAATGAATACCGTTTTAAAATCCCTGCTGTTATTTTGCGCTTTAATGTGTTTTAAATTAAGCGCAAATACTCCGTACCAAATCCCTAGAAGTAGTGTTATTGAGCTCACTGAGCCTATGACCAATCGGGTATATCCTGTTTTTATTCAGCTCCCTAAGTCATATAAAAAGCACCCTGAAAAAATATATCCAGTTATTTATTTAACCGATGCACCGTATACGTTTCCTATAGTGGCAGGTGCTACACGGTTTCCTATGAATACCGGAAAAATGCAGCAGGCTATTATAGTGGCCATTAGCTACGAAAAAGGCTCTAAAGGGTCTAATAGCCGAGTTAGAGACTACACACCAAACAAGGCTAAAAGCTGGAAAAAACAAACAGGTAACGCGCAAAACCATGCGCTGTTTTTAAAAAATACTGTACTGCCGTTTATACAAAGTAACTACCGAGCAAGTAGTACACAAAAAACTTATATAGGTAATTCTTTAGGCGGTTTATTTGGCGTGACTATTTTATTTACGATGCCCGATTTATTTAACAATTATATAATTGGCAGTCCATCGGTTTGGTTTGATGGCAATGCAATTCTAGCGCTACAAGCACATAAGCCTAAAGTGCCTACAAAGGTTTATATATCGGTGGGAGCAAAGGAAACGCCACGCTTTGGTGAAGGGCAAAATATGGTGGCAGGGGCAAAGCAATTAACGCAAAAAATTAATGCACTTAGCAGTGACAATATTGAATTAAAAAGCGTTGTTGTTGAAGGGGCGAGCCATGCAACCGCTTTTCCTACTACAGCGATACAAGGGCTTGATTGGGTGCTGGGAGGCAACAGCAATTAAGCCCTAATATTTATAAAAGCACTAAAAGCTTAAGCGCTTTCAAGTTCCTGTTTCCAGTTTACTAATACTTCAATAAACTCAGGGCCTATGCCACAGCAGCCGCCAATAATGCTTGCGCCTTGGCTGTACCACGTTTTTGCAAAATCTAGGTATTCTGCAGGTGAAATATCACGATACGCCTGCGAGCCTTCGTTGGCTTTGTAATCGCTTGCGATGGGTGTAAAGCCATTAGCAAACGCGCCTAAAACAACACTTTTATTTTGTTTAGCTAATACTGCGTTGGTATCGCTAAAGGCTTGCTCTATAACCTCAGGTATTGAGCAGTTAAAGAAAATACCAGTAACATTTTGTTCAAGCAAAGCCGCTACAGCGTCACTTACCAGCTCACCAGAGCGAAGTGTCGCTTGCTCGCTTACCACATCATTTAAGGTAAATGCGTAATAACATGGCTTGTTTGAGCCTTTAAGTACATTTGCCATAACGTGCGCTTCTTCAATGCTCGATATGGTTTCGCCAATCCATACATCTACGTGCTCGTCTTGCGCTTTATATAACGTATCTAAAATAGTAAAAGCGCGTTCGCTCTCAAATAGCTCTGGGCGGTAAGAGCCAAAGGCGGGTGGTAATGAGCCTGCTACTAATACATTTTGTTTAGCGTTTTGAGCTACGTCTTTTGCAATAACGGCCGCTTGCTGTGCAAGGGCTGCGCCTTGAGCTTGGTATAGCGCTTCACCTAAATGAAAGGGCACACAGGCATAACTATTAACGGTAATTATTTCAGCGCCTGCATCTATAAAACCTTGGTGAGCCTGCGTTACAAAATGCGGGGCTTCTATTAGTGCTTGTGCACTCCACAGTGGCTGTGTAAATGGCGCGCCAATGCGTTTAAGCTCGCGTCCCATGCCGCCATCTAAAATAGTTACTTTATTCATAAAGGATTTCTATACAACTAAACAATATGGCGCTATTCAACCATAATTTTTTTAGATTCATAATGAAACTTCGTCACCTTTAACATGAAAAAAGCTCAATGCTTTTTTACAGTCATAAAAAAAGCGACATCTCGCAAGAGAGCCGCTTATTTAAGTAGGCTAAACCTTACTTATAAAATACGTCTACCGTGCCTTTTACTTTCATAAGTAAAGGCTGGCCGCGGCGGTCTAGTGCTTTAGGCGCGGCAATTTTAATCCAACCTTCGCTAATGCAGTACTCTTCTACGTCAAAGCGTTCTTTGCCATTTAAGCTTACGCCAATTTCGTGTTCAAACACTTCTTCTACGTAATGCTTGCTACGTGGGTTAATCGAAAGCTGATCAGGTAATGCTGGTTTTGTTGAATCGGTCATGGTTTTAATCTTTATTAAAAAGTGATGCGCTATTGTAGGCAATCCACTCAATACGCTCAAGGTTTAATGCTTAGCTACTCAACTTAGCTACACAATACAAAGCCAAGTATTAACAGTGCTATCCAAATGGTTTCGGCAACAATCATAATTATTGGTTTTAAGCCTACCTCGGTGAGTTTGCCTAGGTTTGTTTTCATACCAATGGCGGCTATGGCGGCAATTAAAAAGAACCGAGAAAGCTCATTTGTGGTTTCAAGCACAATAGCGGGTAGGTTAAAGGTGCTGTTTATAATCATTAAAATTACAAAGCCAATTAAAAACCCCGGTACTTTTGGCAACTCGCCATGGTTACCTTTATTTGAGCGATTAATAACCACCATCATAATAAGTACTACAGGCAATAGCATAGCCACGCGTACTAGTTTGGTAAGTGTTGCTATATCGCCAGTTTCGGGCGATACCGAATAACCGGCACCCACTACTTGGGCTACATCGTGTATGGTGCCACCTAAAAATACCCCGGCGTTATGTGCATCAAATTCAAGGTAGTTAACCACAATAGGGTATAAAATCATCGCAATGGTCGACATGGCCGTTACGCCAATTACGGTAAGTAAGGTATCGCGCTCTTTATGCTCGCTGCTTGGCATAATAGATGAAATAGCCAGTGCTGCCGATGCACCACAAATAGCGACTGAGCCACCGGTGAGTGCGCCAAAGCGTTTTTGCAAACCAAATACCCGGGCAAGTACAACCCCTAAAATGATGGTGGTAAATATAGCGCCAGCTAACATTAGCGCAGTTTGCCAGCCCAGTGTAACTAAATCGCCCAGTGCTATACGAGTGCCAAGTAAAACAATGCCTACGCGTAAAACCGTAGTACCGGTAAAGTCTATGCCTTTAGCGCACGGGCTGTCGCTTTGATATAAAAACGACACCGCCATCCCTAATAATAAAGCAAACAACATAGCGGGCGCGCCATAGTGTTCACTTAAAAATAAGGCAGCAAGGCCAGTCATTGCAGCAATGCTGGCCCCTTGCCATAACGGGGAAACTTTTACCTTTAGTGCACCGGTTAAGCTTTGCATTAGGCGTTAGCTGCTGTCAGTGCAACAAGCACTTGGCGTTTACGCTCGCCAGTAAATGGGCGGCGGCCATGCATAGCCATTTCGTTATCCACTAAGGCTACATCGCCATCTTGCCATGCTAAATCAAAGGTAAATTCTTTTGATAGCTCAACAATTTTTTCAAGCCCTTGTTTAGGAATGGCGCTACCATCGCCAAAGGTAATAGCAACCGATGGGTTTTCGCGAACGCCTTTCCAGCCCATGTAAGCGGCAATAAGTTGGTTATAAAAAACCTGTACGCCGTTTTCAAGTGTAACTACCGCAGGTAAAACGGGAGTAATTGCTTTTAAAGAGCCATCTTCTAGCCATTCCCACTCGTAACCTAGCTCGGTAAGTTTGCTGTGTGCTTCTTCTTTGGTTTCAACACTTAGGGTGCTTTTCCAACTGCGGCCTTGACCCGATGTCGCATCGTCGGCTGCGGGCATGTAAGTGGTGTACTTTAAGCCTTTTTGTTCAAAGTCATCGGCTAATTGGCTATCAAACTGCTTTAATGCGCTAAATAATTTATCTGAGCGACAAAGCGGTGTCGCGCCGCCTTCCTCAGCTGCCGATTTACAAAAAAAGAACAGCTTACTTGGCGAAATAGGCGTTTGTGCCATTTCGTGATGAAGGTAAATTTCAACATCTTTTGGTGCTTCGTTAGCGGTAAATACACGCTCGGTAAAATTAATACGTACCGCGTTAGATAGCGACTCTTGGTACGTAAAGTTGTCGTAATCAAACCCTGCTGAAAACGTATCAAAGGTTTCGGCGCTATCAACAGGAAAGCCTCTAAACAATACAGCGCCTGAGCTGCGTAGTTTTTTAGCCAACTCGCTTTTGTTAGCGCGAATAAAAGCTACCGCTTCTTCAACGGTGCTGGCGTTATTGTTATTAACTACAATGCACGGAAAAACCGAGTCATCAAACGTTAATTGAGTAGGCACTTGGGCATAGTTAAGTTCGGTAGCTGGCATTTTATTATCCTAATCGTAAATAGGGTGAAAACGGTTAAAGGCAGCTTCACAAAAGTGCCCAGGGTCGTTAAAACGGCGGTTGCTATTAAGCGCAGAAATTTGCGCCATTTCTTGCTCGGTTAGTTCAAAGTCGAACAGCGCGAGATTTTCTTTCATGCGTTCAAATTTAGAGGTTTTTGGAATAATGGCGGTGCCGCGTTGCACACCCCAGCGCAGTACAACTTGTGCTGGTGTTTTGCCATGATTTTGCGCTGCAGCTTTTACTACGCTTTGCTCAAGCACCGACTCAGTTTGATCGGCCATTTCAAGCTCAAGGTACGAAAGCGCACCCAGTGGTGAAAACGCTGTAACCGGAATATCGTACTGTTTGGCAAGCCTTACTAAGCGCTCTTGCGTTAAATAAGGGTGCGACTCAATTTGCAGCATGGCGGGTTTAATTGTGGCGTAGGTCATTAAATCGTGAATAAGCGCGCTTGAGTAGTTACACACCCCAATGCGTTTTGCTTTGTTGTTATGTACTTGCTCTTCCATTGCTTGCCACGTTAAGTGTAGCGGCACTTTTGCCAGCTCCATTTGTGGGTTTTGTGCATCTGGGTCTACAAACCACTCTGGTGGGTAGCGCGTTTCGATTGGTACAAACGTTTGCGCAATCGGAAAGTGAATTAAGTATAAGTCGAGGTAGTCGAGCTTTAAATCGCTCAAGGTTTTATCAATGGCAAGCTCTACATGCTCTGGCGCATGAAAGGTATTCCATAGTTTTGATGTTACCCATAACTCTTCGCGGGTACATAGGCCGTCTTTTATTGCTTGAGCAATGCCATCGCCTACTTGTTCTTCGTTACCGTAGTCTGATGCGCAATCAAGATGACGGTAACCTGCTTTAATAGCTTGGTACACCGTTTGCGCGCAATCTTCTTGTGCTACTTTCCATAAACCGAACCCGACTGGCGGGATGTTATTTAATGAACTCATTGGGAATTCCTGTTAAAATTGCATAATGACTTTGGTCTTGTATAAGACATAAGTTATTATACGAATCTAACAGTGTCAACACTGTGTTAACCACAAGGGAATAAATGAAAGGTGTTAAAAAACCTACAGGCAGCAAAAAGGCAGCAAAAAGGCAGCGTTTGCTGCCTTTAAAAAATATTTAATAAGTATGCGCTAATATAACTTACTCGCGGCTAAAGCGCGGTTAATTAATCAAGTTCTATTTGGTAGTGGTAATGATCGCTACGGCATTTACTTAACCGGTATTCAATGCGTTTACCTTCGATTGATTCGGTAATGCGCGATACCAACAATAAAGGGTCACCGGCTTTAATAGCGAGCATTTTAGCGTCGGTTTCATCTGCTAAAACGGCTTTAATGCTGTCTTGGGTTTTATGCACGGTTTGGTTAAATTTGGTTTGGTAGTAATGATACAATGTGTGCGGAATATCACTACTTTGATGTATATCAGGAAAGAAACTTTGTGGTAGATATATAGTTTCGCTCATACAAAATTCGTTATCGAGAATGCGTCTGCGTACAAGCTTAGTGACTTTGTCTTTTTTATTAAGTTGCAGCGCATCAATAACATCTTGTGGTGCAGGGCAAAGCTCAACCGACAATAGCTCGGCTTTAGGTAGGTCGGCGCCTTTACCGTCGGCCTGTAGCGGAAAAAACCTAAACAGGGCATCTTGCGCGGTATGCTCAGATACAAACGTACCAACACCTTGGCGGCGAGTAACTATTTTATCGTCGGTTAATAAATTAAGCGCTTTACGCACAGTGCCTTGGCTTACGTTAAACTCTTCAGCAAGGCGAAACTCGCTCGGTAATACTTCGCCAGGTACCCAGCGTCTTTCAACAATGAGCTGTTTAATATAATCAGCCACTTGTAAGTAAAGTGGTTGAAAAGCCAAGCTTGGGCCACTTAATTTGTGATCAAACATAGAGTTACTCATTGTTATTTACCATTAAATTTAATCCACCTGTATTTATATCATAGGTGAAACTTTTTGCGCAGTTTTGCGCAAGCTCAATTAATTGTGAACTATTGCCGTGTAGTTTGTTTTTACATTATGCCTAAAAACAAATCGTTACACTACAATAGCGCACACGTAGGATATTTAAAGTGCTCAGTATTTCGTTAGAACTCATCTTGCTTATGGCGTTGTGCCTAAGCCTTGCCACCATAATGCAAACGCTTAGCGGGTTTGGCTTTGGGTTGCTGGTGGTTGCAAGCTTTACGTTGCTAGATGTTTTACCGCTCACTGCCACCACCTTTTTAGTGAGTTTATTGGGTTTAGTTAACTCAACCACTGTGGTGGTTAAAAATCGCAGTACAGTAAAAGTGCCTGAGCTTAAACTTATGTTGTATACCGGAATTCCGCTAATGCTGTTAGGTTTTATATTGCTTGAATATATGTCGGCGCATTTAACGCAGTTTTTAAACTTTATTTTAGGTATTAGTATTTTGCTTTGTTGTGGCTTAATGCTAATTGGCCGTGATAGAGCAAATAAGCAAAGCGGGCGTGGCTCGTTTTTAATTGCCGGCGGCGTAAGTGGCTTGCTGGGCGGGCTGTTTTCAACGTCGGGGCCGCCGCTGGTGTTTCAGTGCTATAAACAAGCTTGGTCTATTGAGGCCATTCGTAGCACCTTACTTGCGGTATTTACCATTGGTGGCTTAGTCCGTGTTGGTATTGCCTTATTTGGCACCTTACCCGAGCTCGACATTATGTTTTTAATTGCAGCGGCCATACCGCTGGTATTATTAGTAACGCAATTTGCTCGTAAATTAACGCCTTACGTTGATGCAAAATGGATTCGTATAATAGCAATTGCATTGCTTGGCCTAAGCGGCGTTTCGCTGGTGGCAACATCGGCACCAGGCATATTTTAAAAGTAACGATGTAAATAATTCATCTTAGGGTTATTTACATTGACATGGGGATTACAATTATTTAACTTGTGTCTTATACAAGACTAATAATTGGTTAAGGAACTCCCATGAATGCATTTGAATTACGTGAGCCAGACTGGAACGCAATAGAGCCAGCACGCTTAACTGCAGAGCCTAAATTACAAGGCCATGTGCTAGTTTTACCAACTCAATTTGGCGAGGTTAGCGTTACCATGTGCCAGTTTGGTTTACGTTTAAATGCAGGCTCCACGCATGACGAGACGTTTAAAATATTAACCACCACCCCTTCAAACTTACCGCTATCACTTAATAAATTAGACCAAGGCTTTGCAGCCACCGCCGGTGAGTACCGCTTAGAATTTTACAGCGACCCTTTTTACTTTAAGCTTTATAAAAACGATAAATTAGTACAGCAATCAGCAACCGATGGCCACTTTGTGCGCCAGCACCGTTTACCGCCACTGGCCAAAACCGATAACGGCTGGATTTTAAGCCTAGAGCTTAATTACGACGAAGCCGTTTACGGCCTTGGCGAAAAATGGGGCAAGCTTGATAAACGCGGCCAGCTTATTCGCTCATACAACCACGATGCGCTAGGCGTCAACGCCGAAAAGTCTTATAAAAATACGCCATACGCGTGGAGCCCAGAGGGCTGGAATTTATTTGTACACACGCCGGCGCCCGTTACACATGGCGTAGGCTACGCACTTTGGTCGCAACGTGCTTATGTGTGTTTAGTAGAAGACGACGCATTAGATGTATTTTTATACCAAGAGCAAACGCCTGCACAAAGTATTAATCGCTACTGCGAGCTAACTGGTTTTGCACCGGTGCCACCGCAGTGGAGCTTGGGTGTTATTTTATCAAAAGCGTACTACAAAGATGCCGACGAGCTATTAAGTGTCGCCCGCGAAGTACGCGCTAAAAACATGCCGTGCGATGTAATTACCCTTGATGGCCGCGCATGGCAAGACACCGACACCCGCTTTGCCTTTGAATGGGACCCAACACGTTACGCCGACCCAAAACCTGTGCTTGATGAATTAAAAGCCATGGATTTTAAAATTTGTGTGTGGGAATACCCAATGATCTCGGTAAACAACCCATTATTTGCTAAAGCGGCCGAAAACGGCTGGCTAATAAAAGACAAACGCACAGGTAAAGCGTATCAATACGAGTGGGATTTAAGCCCCTTTGGCGAAGTACTAACACCATTACCAGAGTCGGGTATTTTAGATTTTACTCATCCCGATGCTTACGAATACTGGTTGGAGTCGCACAAGCCATTATTTGAGCTTGGCGTAGATATGATAAAAGCAGACTTTGGCGAACAGCTAGAAGACGAAAACATGGTATCGCACAGTGGCGACAGTGGTATTAGACTGCATAATGTTTATAGCATGCTGTACAACCGCTGCGTTTATGAAGCCGCCGAAAAATACTGTAAAACAGGACCATTTTTGTTTAGCCGATCTGCATGGACTGGTAGCCAACGCTTCCCAGCACAATGGGGCGGCGACCCACAGGCCGATTGGCAAGGTTTAGCGGCGAGTATTCGCGGCAGCTTAGCATGGGGCATGTCGGGCGGGCCATTTTTTGCAACCGACATTGGTGGTTTTTACAAAGATACCCGCGATGCAGAGCTTTATGTTCGCTGGGCGCAAGCGTCGGTATTTAGTGCACATATGCGCTTACATGGTATTGGCCCACGCGAACCGTGGTCATACACCGAGCAAGCAAGTGACGCTGTATTTGCAGCGCTTAAATTACGCTATCAGTTAATTCCGTACTTACAAGAATGTGCAGAGCAAGCGCAGCAAACAGGGCTGCCTATTCAGCGTGCTATGGCATTGGCGTTTCCTGATGACGTACTGGCACATAGTTTTGATCAGCAATTTATGTGCGGCGAAAAACTCCTTGTTGTGCCATGTGTTGTACCAAACGGTAAAGTTAAATTTTATTTACCACAAGGCGAGTGGGTGCGATTCCCTGATGGGCAGGCGTACCAAGGCGGCAAGTATTACGAAGAAACACTTGAGCTTACACAAATGGCCGTATTTGTTCGTAAAGGCGATACGCTCATGTTAGGTCCAGAGGTTCAACACACAGAGCAAGACATGAGCCAGCTAACAGCATGGCCAAAATAAAACTCGGTTAATAGCAAACACACACAACACACGTAACACACACAATAATAAAGATATTAGCTTACTTTTTACCGGGTAAAGTAAGCTAAAAGGGGCGCAAGATGGAAGGTATGAACATTACCATGACACTGCTATCGTGCTTGGCGTTTATGGCGCTGGTAGGATATATCTCGTACCAAAAAACCAAAGGGGAAGTTAACACCCAAGACGGCTATTTTTTAGCGGGGCGTGGTTTAACAGGTACATTTATAGCGGGGTCGATGATCCTCACTAACTTATCGGCCGAGCAACTTATTGGCCTTAATGGCTCAGCGTATGGTTACAACCTAAGCTCAATGGCGTGGGAAGTAACAGCTGGGATATCAACCATTATAATGGCGCTGATCTTTTTACCACGGTATTTAGCCGGCGCGTTTTCTACCTTGCCTGAATTTTTACGGGATCGTTTTGACGATACCGTACGCCGCATGACGGTGATCTTATTTATGGTAGGGTATTGTTTTATAACGATCCCTTCTGTTTTGTACTCAGGATCAATTGCCGTTCTTAGGCTGTTTGATGTGCCCACCTTATTAAACTTAAGCTATCAAGCAAGCTTAATTGTCACCATTATTATTGTGGGCTCTGTGGGCGCTATTTACGCGGTATTCGGCGGTTTAAAGGCGGTTGCAGTATCAGATACCATTAACGGTGTTGGGTTATTAATTATTGGTATTTTAGTGCCTACCCTTGGCCTAATTGCCCTTGGCGATGGCAACTTTGCCGATGGCCTAAGCACACTGGTAAACACCGATACCGAAAAGCTTAACGCCATTGGTAGCAGTGACGATCCCGTGCCATTTGGCACCATTTTTACCGGTATGATCCTCGCTAATTTATTTTATTGGGGCACCAATCAGTACGTGATCCAGCGTACACTAGGCGCTAAAAACTTAGTAGAAGGCCAAAAGGGCGTGTTGTTTTCAGGGTACTTTAAAGTGCTAGTACCCTTTATGATGATGATCCCAGGCGTAATTGCGTATCACCTTTATAAGCACGAAAGCTTACAAACCATAGATTTAGCTTACCCACATTTAGTTAAAGATGTACTGCCTCAGTACTTATCTGGGTTCTTTTTAGCGGTGTTATTAGGTGCGGTATTTAGCTCGTTTAATTCGTTGTTAAATAGTGCCGCCACGTTGTTTTGTTTAGATGTATACAAACCCATGAAAAAAGACAAAGTAAGCGACGAAAAGCTCATTAAAGTGGCCAAAATTACCAGTATTGTAATTGCTGTTTTATCGTTTATTACCGCGCCATTACTGATGTTTGCGCCAGAAGGTTTATGGCACATCATTCGTGTATTTACCGGATTTTACAACATTCCGGTCATCACAATTGTGCTCGTGGGGTTATTTACTCGCAAAGTGCCTGCACTGGGCGCTAAAGTGGCTATTGTTTTTCATGTTATTGCCTACACTTTGCTTAAATTTGTGTGGGATGTAGATATTAACTTTATCCATATTTACGCCATATTATTCTTTATTGAGCTGGCCATTATGTTAGGTATTGGCTACTACAAACCTCTTGCCACACCATGGAACTTTACCCGCAAAGCCGAGGTAAACCTAAGCCCGTGGAAATACGCACTGCCTTGCGCGATTGTATTAGTGAGCTTAATTATAAGCTTGTACATACTGTTTTCTCCGCTTGGATTGGTGGGTGGCACCAGCGTGTACTTTGTACCAAGCTTAATTGCTGTTTGGACTAGCGCCTTTGTGCTTAGCTGGTGGAGCGTACGCCGATGGCATACACGCTATACAAGCAGCTTGGCGCATATTGGCGTTGCTAAGGCGACATAATGCGCCGTTATATTCTTTATACAAATTTTAAATCACATTTTATTCACATAATGTTTGCAATAGAACATAAGTTTGTTTAAGTTTATATCTCTTATATAAGACATAAGAGATATAAGGAAAATAACTACAACACTCTGGCACCGCTTTTTAGCAACCCACACACTTGCTAGCGCGGTAATTTAACAGCACACACGCACAATTTGGAGAATGACATGAGAGCTAAAAAGTCCGTCTTAAGCTTGGCAGTCACGTTAGCAATGACAACGGGTTTAGCACTAAGCACGCAAGCACATGCGCAGCAGGAGCAAACTGAACAACAAGCAGAGCAAAACAATAACGACCAGTTTGAAAAAATTGTTGTTACCTCACAAAAACGAACGCAAAGCCTAAACGAAGTACCACTTGCGGTGTCTGTGCTTAATAGCGACCAGATTGATTCGGCGTTTGCTAATAATATGGAAGGCCTACAGTCACTTGTGCCTTCGGTGAGCTTTAGAAAAGGCACCACAACCCGTAACTCAGCGCTAACGGTGCGCGGTATTGGTACTATTTCGTTTAGTATTGCCGCTGAGCCAAGTGTGGCCACTGTAGTTGATGGCGTGGTGCTAGGTCGCTCTGGTCAAGCCTTTGCCGATTTATACGATGTATCTCGCATTGAAGTACTACGCGGCCCACAAGGTACACTATTTGGTAAAAATGCCTCGGCAGGTGTGGTAAACATTACAACCAAAGATCCTTCGTACGACACCACCGGCAGCGTAGAAACCTCGTTTTATCAAGACAACGAATACCGCTTTAAAGGCGTGGTAAGCGGCGGCTTAACCGACGACTTAGCAGCAAGCTTAACCGTGTTTAAAGGTAAGTTTGATGGCTACATTGATAACGTTTACAACAACGAAAAAGTAAACGGTTACGACCGTGAAGGCGCACGTGCTGTATTTAAATACGAGCCAAGCGATGATTTAAACGTAAAATTTATTGCCGAATTTTATAACGCCGACGACGACTGTTGTGCCGATTTAGAAGCCCTGCCAAGTGGCCGTAACCCAGATTCAGACGCAGCCCCTAACAGCAACGGTATTGTTGATGGTGTGGCCGATATTGACCTAGACCAGCGCAAAGTTGATCACGACTATGAGTCGCGCACTATTGACGAACACAGCGCGTTTTCGGTACAGGTTGATAAAACTATTGGCGACTACACATACACCTCTATTACTGCGCAGCGCTCGTGGGATAACACCGAATACCGCGAAGGCGACTTTACCTCAATTGCTGGCGACAGTAACGAACCTGTATTTGGTGCGCCATTTCAATTACACGATTTAGGTGCTCAGCAGTGGGATCAGTTTTCGCAAGAATTTAGAGTTACTTCAAACCTAGCGGGTCCGTTTAACTATGTGGCTGGCTTATTTTACTGGAACATGGACTCGCAACGTAACTTTACCCGTGACGCGAGTTGTCAAAATAACGGTGGCCAACTAGACGCTGCAATGGCGTATTACGCACAAAATAACTTAACCGGTGCAGAGCTTGATGCCGCATTGGCCGACTTAGACGGCTACACGCAAAGCTTAGGTGTAAGCTGTAATGCTAACGATATTGTATCGGCAACCGCGTACATGAGCACCGAGTTTAACAACTGGGCAGCCTTTGCCGATGGTACTTACGATTTATCTGAAGACTTACGTGTACTGTTTGGTATTCGTTATACCGACGATGAAGTGTCGTACACACACCGCCGCGTAAGCAATGACGAATTTGGTCGCACCGGTGTAGGTGTACGCTCAGCAGCACTAAATACTGACGAATCAGGCAGTGCAGAAGAAACCAACGTGTCGGGTCGTTTAGGTATGCAATACGACCTAGGTGATGGCCAAATGGTTTACGGTACTTACTCGCAAGGCTATAAAGGCCCTGGTTTTAACGTGTACTACAACTTTAATCCAGATAACGATAGCCGCGAAATATCGCCAGAAGAGTCAGACGCGTACGAGTTAGGCTACAAATACGCAAGCCGCGACTTTGTATTTAACTTTGCCGTGTTTAGAACCGAAATTGAAGGCTTTCAAGCCAATAACTTTGACTGTTCAGACGGCACCTGTATTACCCGTTTAACCAATGCTGGTGATGTAAGTACACAAGGTGCTGAGGTTGACTTTATGTGGGCGGCTACCGACTCACTTACTTTAACCGGTGGTATTGCGTACATTCAGGCCGAAATTGACGAGTTTAATTGTCCGGCAGAAGTAGAAGCAGGCTCATGTACTGACCGCTCTGGCTTAGATGTCCCGTTTTCGCCAGATTTAAAATACTCACTAAGTGCTGATTACTTTATTGAAACCGAGCACGACTTTAATATTCATATAAACGGCTCTTACATTTACACCGACGAGCAATACTCAGACCTACCAAACAATGTAGGCGAGTTTAACCCAGCAGCGTTACTGCCAGATTACGGTATTTTAAACGCAAGTGTGGGTTTATCGTTTAAAGATGATGCATTTAGAGTATCGCTTATTGCTAAAAACTTAACCGATGAAAGCTACGTAACCACCTACAGTGGCGACAACTTCCGTTACCAAATTCCGCGTGATGCAGAGCGCTACTTTGGTGTATCGTTTAAGGCGCGTTTTTAATTATATAAATACATCCCTGTGAAAATTGTGCTAAGCGCAGCGTTTAACCGCTGCGCTTTTTTGTGTCTTAATTTTGTCATGGTTTAGTCATTGTTTTTTAATTAAAAGTACTCTTAGAGGTCACATCTTTTTTCTATAGTGCAGCGGTTACTTATTTGAGGTTTACGCTTCAAGCAAAAAATAACCACTACACAATGGGAATAATAAAGGATGAAAATTAAAAAAGTTGCTGCGGCAGTTGGCTTAACGTTTATGTTAAGTGCTGCAAGTCATGCCGATGTATTACCACAAAGCCAAACAGACAATGACTGGTATACAAATGCCCAAACCACACTCGCCACAAAAACTGCGCTTGCACAAAGCCAGCAAACAACAAAAGCTAAAAACGTTATTTTGTTTGTAGGCGACGGCATGGGTGTATCTACCCTTACCGCAGCACGTATCTTAAAAGGACAAAGAGCGGGCGATTTAGGTGAAGAAGGTTATTTAAGCTTTGAAGAGTTCCCGTACTCAGCACAAGTAAAAACATACAACGTAGATGCACAAACACCAGATTCTGCAGGCACAATGACTGCGATGATCTCAGGGGTTAAAACCGATGTAGGCGTTATTGGTGTAGACGAAGATATAGAGCGCGGTGTGTGTTCAACTGTATCGGGTAATGAGCTTTTAACAGCAACAGAACTTGCTGAAATTAAAGGCCTAGCAACCGGTGTTATTTCAACAGCGCGTATTACCCATGCAACGCCAGCGGCAACCTATGCAAAATCGGCAGACCGTAACTGGGAAGATATCTCAGACATGCCAGAAACCGAAACTGCATGTGAAGACATTGCCTCGCAATTAGTTAATTTTGAGAAAAACCTAGAAGCACGTTTTGTAGGTACCGACGTAGACGGCCTTGATTTTGTAATGGGTGGCGGACGTCGTCACTTTCTACCAAAAAATGAAGCAGCTAATTCAGCAGATGCACTTAGCGCTGTAGAGGGCGATCGTACTGATGAGCGTAACCTAGTTACTGAGTGGCAAACACAATACCCACAAGGTACTTATGTTATGGACCAAGCAGGCTTTGATGCCATTGCTGATGATGCCACTAAAGTGTTTGGCTTATTTAACGAATCGCACATGCAATACGAAGCAGACCGCGCAAACGATATTGCCGGCGAGCCATCGCTTAGCGAAATGACCAGCAAAGCAATTGATGTATTAGGTAAAAACGAAAACGGCTTTTTCTTAACTGTTGAGTCGGGCCGTATTGACCACGCACACCACGCGGGTAATGCCTACAACGCACTTAACGACACCATTGAATTTGCTAAAGCCGTGCAAGCTGCGGTAGATAATACCAACCCAGAAGAAACCCTTATTTTAGTAACCGCCGATCACAGCCACGTATTTACTATTGCTGGCTACCCTAAACGCGGTAACCCAATTTTAGGCCAAGTAGTTGCCGTAGGTGAAACCACACCAAGCCTTGCTGCCGACGATATGCCATACACCACAGTAGGCTATGCAAATGGTTTAGGGTTTAGAAACTTAGTTGATGAAACAGATGCCGATGCAGCATATACAACTGGCCCAGTTGCTGGACGTGTAGAGCTTAGTGGCGTTGATACTACCAATGTTGGCTTTCACCAAGAAACCACTGTCCCTCTTGGCTCAGAAACTCATGCCGGTGAAGATATTTCGCTGCATGCAAAAGGCCCAGGCGCACAGCTAGCTCAAGGCGTAATTGAGCAAAACGTAGTATTTCATTTAATTAATCAAGCTCTTGAACTAACTCAGCAATAATGGCGGCTAACATGAACAAATTAACAGTACTTTCTTTAGCAGTAATGGTCGCGCTAGCAGGTTGTAGTGACGACGACAAAGACGAAAATAATATTCTCGCGGTAGATAACACCATTGCAGTAGGCTCTGAGCAATGTGTTAATGGCGGCGTAGAAACCCAAACTGGGGTAGATACAAACGGCAACGGCGTGCTAGATAGCGACGAAGTTACCTCTTCAAACTTAGTGTGTAATGCACCTGCTACGTCACTTACCAGCGAGCAACTTGCCACCCTAACGACTAACGCATGGTATGGCGATGCACAAACAAAGCTTGCGGCAACACAGCAAGCTAATAGCGAAGTGGTTACTGAATCTGGCAAAGCGAAAAACGTTATATTATTTGTTGGCGACGGCATGGGTATTTCTACCGTAACAGCTGCACGTATTTTAGCAGGCCAGCTTGAAGGCGGTTTAGGTGAAGACTACCAGTTAAGCTTTGAAAAAATGCCGTACTCAGGTTTTGTTAAAACTTACAACGTAGATGCACAAACGCCGGATTCTGCAGGCACAATGACGGCAATGGTATCAGGTGTTAAAACCGATGTGGGCGTAATTGGTGTAGATGAAGACATTGAACGCGGCGACTGTGCCACGGTAACAGGCAACGAACTAGTTACCTCGTTAGAGCTTGCTGAAATAGCGGGTAAAGCAACCGGTCTTATTTCAACCGCACGTATTACCCATGCAACACCTGCAGCAACGTATGCTAAATCGGCTGACCGTAACTGGGAAGATAACTCAGATATGCCAGAGGGCACAGAAGCCTGTGAAGATATTGCATCGCAACTTGTTAACTTTGAAGCCAACTTAGAGTCGCGTTATGCGGGTATTGATGTAGATGGCATTGATGTTGTAATGGGCGGCGGACGTCGTCACTTTTTACCAAAAGATGAAGCAGCAAACTCAGCCGATGCAGTAAGCGCAGTAGAAGGCGACCGTACTGATGGCCGCAACCTAGTAACCGAGTGGCAAACAACTTACCCAAGCGGCACTTACGTTATGGACCAAACTGGTTTTGATGCAATTAGCGACGATGCCACTAAAGTATTTGGTTTATTTAACGAGTCTCACATGCAATACGAAGCCGACCGCGCAAATGATGTAGCGGGCGAGCCTTCGCTTAGCGAAATGACCGAAAAAGCAATCAACGTGCTAGATAACAACGACAATGGCTTTTTCTTATCGGTAGAAGCAGGTCGTATTGACCACGCGCACCATGCGGGTAATGCCTACAATGCCCTAAACGACACAGTAGAATTTGCAAAAGCTGTGCAAGTGGCAATGGAAAACACTAACCCAGAAGAAACGCTAATAGTAGTAACTGCCGATCACAGCCACGTATTTACTATTGCAGGCTACCCTAAACGTGGTAACCCAATATTAGGTAAAGTTGTTGCCGTAGGCGAAACCGAGCCAAGCCTAGCTGCCGACGATATGCCATATACCACAGTTGGCTACACCAACGGTGGCGGCTTTAGAGATTTAGGCGATGAAACCGATGCCGATGCAGGTTATGCATTTGCACCTGTTACAGGGCGTGTAGATTTAACCGATGTTGATACAACTGCAGCGGGCTTTCACCAAGAGGCACTTGTACCACTTGGCTCAGAAACTCACGCAGGTGAAGATGTTGGCGTATACGCAATGGGCCCAGGCGCTCACTTAGTTACAGGCACTAACGAGCAAAGCTTTTTATTCCATGTAATGGACTTTGCGGCAGACTTAGTAACTACCGCTGATGAAAAAGTAACACCATAAGTAATTTAATACGTACGCTCAGCACATAAAGTACGTATAAAAATGGGGTATTTAAAAACAACTCGTACGCTGTGCGAGTTGTTTTTTTATGTCATAAAAATGCCACTGTAAATGGGTATGGTAATGCCTATTACAGTGACGTTTAAATAAGAGATAATTTAATGAAACTAGCATTATTTTTAATGGCAACAGTTGCCAGTACCAGCACCCTAGCGCAGCAATGTAATATTGATAGCGCGCATTTAAAAGCCGACTATAAAATTACCAATACTCATAAAAACGAGCAAAGCACGCAGTCACTTACGCTTTGGCGAAACAACTCACAAGTTGCGCATCAGCGTGAGGTAATTACTGAGCTTTGGCAGCACTTAGCTAACAAACAAATTCGCCCAATTCGTTATTTTAATGCTCAGCAACGTGGTATTGAGTATCAGCCATCTGAGGTACGCGGTGTACAAAGTTGGAGCGCTAAAAATCAGTTGGTGGATACGCATTTAATCGAAAAAATGACCCTAGTTAACACCCAAGGCAACGGCTGCGATGAGGTAAAAAACTACACACTTTCTGAGGGCGACAATCAATTTAAACTCGCTTTATTTACCAAATCAAACTTGGTTAAAAGCTTTAGCGTAACCAATAAAAAAAGCGATACCCATACTTTACTAAGCCTTAACGAGGTAAACAGTAATAAAGCAGAAATAGCCGCACAGTTTGCCAAGTGGGATCGCTTTCAAACCACCGACTACGCCGACATAGGCGATAACGAAAACGACCCGTTTTTAGCAAAAATGATCAACCTAGGCTTTATAGAACACGGCGCAACGGGGTTTTATAACCAGCAAGGTAAAGCGATTCAAGGTGGGCACCATCACTAGATTTTAGCGTTTTTAAATGTAGTAGCTCATAGCTGGAAGGATGATAGTTATGAGCTACAAGTAGGCATTCAAAAGTAGATTAATTTAAGTCATTCCCGCCGAAGCAATACTGTAAACACTTTCCCATTTTTATAAAACACATACCATCAGCCGCATAATATTTATAGTTGGTAATAATTTATACAATTTGTTATTAATAGTAGTTCACACAATAGGGACGTTTTGTGAAGGTAGAAGTGCCCTCTCATAATGCTGTTACGAGCCCTCCATACATTTTGTTTAAACTAACATTTGAGAAAGATCATGAAACTTGAGAAATTAATAATTGAAAATTTCCGTGGTTATCAAGGAAGAGTAGAGATTACACTCAATGACCTAACAGCATTAATTGGTAAAAATGATGTTGGTAAGACAACAGTTTTGGATGCACTAGGTGTTTTCTTTGGTCATAGGCTTTGCAAATATGATCTTACTGACAAATGCGTTTATTCTAATGAAAATGATGATGTCAAAATTGGGTGTGTTTTTTCTGGAGCCCCAGAGAGATTAATCATAGATATTGCTTCTGAGACAACATTAAGCAGAGAATTTCTTTTGAATGAAGATGGTTTTTTAGAGCTATATAAAATTTTCAAAAAAGGTAAAGGAGCGGGTGCGATAAATGTTTATTGCAATCACCCCTCTGTAAGGGATGCTAAAGGCATTCTCTTGAAGAAAAATGATGAATTAAAAGCTATTGCTGAACGTCTATCTATAGTTGTTGAAGACAGAAGGTCAAACGTTGTTCTAAGACAGGCAATATACCGCGAGAAGGGTGATCTAAAACTTTCACCACAATATATTCCACTCACGAAAGAAGACGGAAAAACTATCTGGGAGCAAATTCAAGCATACCTTCCTCACTTCGCATTATTTAGAGCTGACCGCCCGAGTACGGATGAAGAATCTGAAGTTCAGGATCCTATGAAAGCCGCAGTCATTAATGCACTAAACGAAATAGGAAGTGACCTTGATGAGATCAAAAATAAAGTAAGAGTAAAAGCTCTTGCTGTTGCTACTAATACCATAAGTCATTTGAATGATATTGACCCTAATTTGGCTCAACAGCTACAACCTGAATTTAAAGCAGAACCAAAGTGGGATAGTATTTTTAAGCTCTCGCTAGTTGGTGACGATGGTATACACATAAATAAACGGGGAAGCGGAGTTCGTAGGCTTGTTCTTATTAGCTTCTTTAAAGCAGAAGCTGAACGGATAAAGAATGAAAATTCTGGTCGAGGTGTAATTTATGCAATTGAGGAACCTGAGACTTCGCAGCACCCTAATAATCAAAGATTGCTATTAGATGCATTTAATGAACTTTCAAGTATTGAAAATTGTCAGGTTGTTCTCACCACCCATGTTCCAGCACTAGCTGGCCAGCTAGCCTTAGAAAGCATTAGGCATATTTCGAGGAATGATAATGGCGAACTGGTTATTGCACAGCATTGCGACAGTGTATATGACGTTATTGCGAAGGATTTAGGGGTTTTACCCGATAGTAGAGCACAAGTTTTTTTATGTGTTGAAGGGCCTAACGATGTTAACTTCTTCAAAGGAATGTCCAGAATATTAATTCGAGATGGTTTAGATGTTCCTGACCTAGATAATGACCCCAGAGTTGTATTACTACCTCTAGGTGGTTCAACGTTGAAAGATTGGGTTAACTCTCATTATTTAAAAAATATCGGAAAACCAGAAGTTCACATATACGATCGCGATACAGATAACCCCCCAACATACCAGCAAGCTCATGATAGAGTTAATGATAGAAATGATGACTCGGTTGCGTTTTTAACAACTAAGCGTGAAGCAGAAAACTACCTTCATGTTGATGCAATTAAAGAAGCCTTTCAGATTAATGCGAAATTAGAGATTGACGATCAAACTGATATTCCCAATCTCCTTGTAAAGCATACACCTTATAAAGAAAGTAATATAAAGAAAAAACTCAACACTAGGGCTGTAGCTAATATGAGCTATAACTATCTTCAAGATGTTGATGAAAATGGTGAAGTTATTAAATGGTTCAATGCCATAAGCTCAAGAATTAATTAATATGATGGCTTCTAATTATGCTTTCAAAAACAGAATGTCGAATACTATTTAGTGAAAATATTCCTGACTATGGCTTTGACTATAAAGATGATGTTTATGAGTTTCTAGAAAATCATTATCTTAATAATATTGATCAACTGGATCTATGCATCAGAACAATCGAATCCAGTTATATTATGGGGTGCTTAGATGAACTTAAATCAGTTAGAGAAATGTTAGTTAATCTATCAGATTAGAGTACAAGTAAACTTATTATGCCTGATGACACTACTCCAAATGAGAATCATCAGGCTTTTTAGGTCTATCAGCTAGCTCTGTTAGGCCGTCTTCACAGTCGCCGCTGTCGCAGGTATTTAAATCACTTTGTGCCTGCTTGTCTTGTTGCAGTACTTGTTTTAAATCTTCCATGCGTTGGCGCACGGCTACACCGTAGCTGGCGTCGTCGCCCCACAGTTCGGCAAGTTGCAGTACGGCAGCGCGGTCGTGGTCTCTAAATAGTTTTCCGGCGCGCTGGGCATCTTCTTTATTGTTACCTAATAACTCTAATGCATCTACCGCTAGGTTAATGGCTGAGTCGACCGTTTCGCGGTTAAACGCATCTACTTTTAAATTAAGTAATTGATACGCGTGGCGGCGGTCGATAGCGCGGGCTACAATTTTCAGCTGCGGGTAGTTTTTATGTGCAAGCTTAATAATTTCGAGGGTTTTGTCTGCATCGTCTATTGCCACAATTAGCATTTGTGCGGTGTGCGCGCCTGCGGCTTCTAGCAGCTCTTGGCGGGCAGCATCACCATAAAATACGGTATTGCCAAAGCGGCGTAGGAGTTCTATTTGGCTTGGGCTGTGATCAAGTACAGTAATTTCGTAGCCTTGGGCGTGTAATAAGCGACCCATAATTTGCCCAAAGCGACCGTAGCCTGCAATTATAACGTGTTTAGCGCTGCTAATTTGCTCGGGCTTGTCAAACTCGGGCGCGCTGTTACTGGTGCGTTTTTGTAGCTGCTCGTAAGCCATTAATAACAGTGGCGCAACCAACATTGAAACAGCCACTACTAACGTCACGAGGCTTGTTTGCTCTGGCGTTAATATGCTTAATGTAGTGGTTACACTTAAAAGTACAAAGGCAAATTCGCCGCCTTGTGCCAGCGCTAATGCAAACAGTAAACGCTGCTTTTTACTAATATTAAAGGTGATGGCAAGGGCAAATAAAATGCAGGCTTTTACTACAATAAGCAGCGCAACGAGTGCAATAACGGTTGTAAACTCATCAGTCAATAATTCAAAGTTGATTGATGCGCCAACAGTAATAAAAAACAGCCCTAACAGTAGGCCTTTAAAGGGTTCTATATCGGCTTCTAGCTCGTGTCTAAACTCGCTTTCGGCAAGGACTACACCGGCTAAAAATGTACCGAGTGCCGGTGATAGGCCAATACTTTGCATTACAAGGGCAATAGCCACCACTAAAAATAGCGCAAAAATAGTAAATATTTCACGCATGTGGGTTTGCGCTATGTATCTAAATAACGGGGCCGACACATATTTACCACCGGCAATAATAGCGGCGATAACCGCTACCGATACGCCAACTTGCTGCCATACCGGCCAGCTTGCAATAATGGAGTCGCTAATGTCTTTTGAGCTACTTTGCGGCGCAAAAGCCAATAGTGGTAGGAGCGCTAAAATAGGAATAATGGCGATGTCTTGAAATAATAAAACCGAGAATGCGTTTTGCCCGGCTTCTTGCTTTAGCCAGCCTTTTTCTTCAAGGCTTTGCAGTACAATAGCGGTTGATGACAGCGCCAGCATTAAGCCAATAGCCAAAGCGGTTTGCCAATGCATGGTAAAAACCCAATAACAAAACGCAAAAATAGCCGCGGCGGTAAGTACGACCTGTAAGCCGCCAAGCCCTAATATTGAATGGCGAAGCTTCCATAAACGGGCTGGTTGTAGCTCAAGGCCAACCAAAAACAGCATCATCACTACGCCAAACTCGGCAAAGTGCATTACATCTGTTTGATCCCCCACAATACCCAGGGCGTAAGGGCCAATTAGTATGCCCGCAATTAAATAACCAAGTACCGAGCCAAGTCCCACTCGCTTGGCAATAGGTACAGCCACTATGGCCGCCGCTAAGTAAATTAAAGCTATTTCTAACACGCGTATATCCTAATAGTATCAAGGCTTTTAGCATGGCTTAGTGGCTTTAAAAATACAATGGGTCATGTGGCTGAAAATGGATCATTTAGTCATAATTAATCGGCTACTTTTACAGGGCCGTTAATGTTATCAATGCTTACATCGCCTGAGCCTGATTCGGTAATGGTAAGCCCCTTAGCGTGGTTTACACGAATATTGCCCGAGCCATCTTCAATGGTTACGCTTGCTTGGACGTGCTCAATGACTAAATCGCCAGAGTTATCGTCTACATCTACTGCGCCATTAATGTTATTAATAGCCATGCTGCCTGAGCCGTCTTCAACAGTTAAGGTGCCGCGCACATTACTAATACGCATATCACCCGAGCCATCATCAACTACGGCGTTGCCGCTAACATTATTAATATTTACACTACCAGAGCCATCGGTAAGCGCTAAGTTACCGGTGATGTTTTCAAGGGTTATATCGCCTGAGCCATCTTCAATAGTAAGGTTTTTAGCGCTATTGATAGATAAGCTACCTGAGCCGTCTTCTATATCTATATTATTTTGCATGGCGCTTATTGCAATGTCGCCAGAGCCATCATCAATATCGAGCATTAAATTACTTGGCACGGTAACCACTAAATCAATGTGTGGCGATTGGCCGCTGTAAAAACGCATACCGCTGGCAGTATTGTTGTTTGCAACTAAGGTAGCTTGTTTGCCATTTTGCTCAAGGGTGAGTGTGTATTCGTCTTCAATGTCGGCGGTAAAAATTGTGGCATCTACACTTATGCTGGTGGCATTGCGCGAGCCTTTAATTTCAAGAGAGCCTGCACCGCTTAATACGTTTAAGTATTCTAGATTACTGCTTGGCAGTGATAACTGCTGAGTTTGTTTTACTGAGGCAACGCTTGGCGATATATGAAACACACAGCCGCTTAATAATAAAATGCCGCCAATAAGTGAAAGTGGTTTTGTAATGTTAGATACAGTTGATGAGCTCATGTTTAGTCCTTTGTGTTTGTTATTTATGCATGTTTTGTATAAGCATAGTAGAGCAAAAACGAGACCAATTGTAAGCCTTTGATTTTATTGGGGTGGGGTGTGTTTATGAAAAGTGGATTTACTAATAAGTGGTTAAATACACTAAGAAGTAATTAAAAAAGGATGCACATGGCATCCTTTTTAAGTGTTTGCTTTTAGGTTATTTATTAAAAGCTGTAAGTAATATTACCGTATAGGAAACGCCCGTCTAATCCGTACGGTGCATATGGCGTGTACGGGAATATTTGGCCAAAGTCAGAGTAACCAATGTTATCTACCGTTGCTTGCGGGTACTGATCGAACAAGTTATTTGCACCTACTGCAAACTTCCAGTATTCGTCTGGGCGGTAGGCAACTTCTAGGTCGGTGATCCATTTAGGGTCTATGTACTCATCGCGATCGGCGGTAGTTGAAATATCAGCCACTTCACCGTAGCGCGTTGCACGAAGGGTGGTTTGCCATTCGTTAAAGTTCCACACTGCAGATAGGTTCCATTTGCTATCTGGTGTGCCTTCTTCAAAGCGGCCTACTTCGCGGCGTGCAAATACAACGTAGTCATCGCCGAGTGAATTTAGCTCGCTTGGGTTGTCGTCTACGTGCGTTACTTCGGTATCGTTAAAGTTAGCCGCTACGTTTAAGCGTAAGTCACCTAAATCGCTTAAATCTAAGTTGTAGGTAGCAACAATATCAACACCTTGCGTGCGCGAGTCGATAGCGTTAGTAAAGTAACGTACGCTTTCAGTGTTTAGCTCGCCGGCATTTTGCAGTATTTCTACTACAGCATCGCCCTCTAGGTTTTCAGACAATACAATACGGTCATCAATATCAATGCGGTAGGCATCTACAGTTAGGCTAAAGCTGCCTTGCGTGTACATAAATCCTGCTGTTACGTTTACAGACTCTTCGGCATCTAGTTGTTCAGCACCAAGTGCCTGCGCTGCCGCTGAATCGGTAGGGAATAAACCTACTTCAAACGGTTGGTTGTTCTCAAGTACGGTAGAGATTTGGCGGTACGAGCTTTGCGCAAGTGATGGTGCACGGAAACCTGTGCTAATTGCACCACGCAATGATAGGTTTTCGTTAATGCTGTAACGCGACGCAAGCTTTGATGTAAACGTATCGCCAAAGTCGGTGTAATCTTCGTAGCGACCCGCTAAAACAAGGTTCCAGTCTTCTGTTAGGTAAGTATCAAACTCAACAAATACGGCTACGTTATGGCGGCTTTCATCGGTTACGCTTTCTGGGCCAAAACCAGCTAATACTTGTGCGCCACCGGCAGCAATTGGATTGCCATCGCTATCTAAAGCGGTAATGTAAGAGGCTTCTTCGCCTTGCTCAATTTTGTAGCTTTCGTGGCGGTACTCTGCACCTACAGTAAAAAATACGTCATCTGGCAAGCCAAAATCTAGCACTGTATTTGCCGTAGCGTTTACTAAAAACTGATCGTAAACCAATGCACCGTTGTCAAATTCGGTTGGGCTGTCGGTACCTAGTGATGTATTTATACTATTTACAACGCCGAAACCAAAGTCGTTACGGCCGTAGTTGGTACTTACATCCCATGTCCATTCGCCAGTTTCGCCTTGCAGGCCTAGGGCAAATGAGTAATCTTGTACGTCGGTTTCAATTTGCGGTAAAAAGCCGTCTGGGTACACTTCTAACACGTTGCGGCTGTCTTTTGCACGGCGGTAAAAACCACCTGAGTTACCTTCGCGTTTTGAGTAGCTACCAAACGAGTACAGGTTATAGCCGTTATCAAAGTCGTAACCCATGTTGTAAAACAGTGCGTAGTCTTCAAGCTCTGCTTTACCAAAGCGGTGGTTGTAACGGTCGATAGTAAATTCGCGTGGGTCTAGGCTGCCATCTTCTAAGCGGTCGTATTGCTCGCGCGGGTCAAAGCCTGAGCGCTGCGTAGAGTCGTTATCACGATACTCAATTGATACGTTCACAAAGCCGTTATCTAAAAGCTCAAAACCAGAGTTTGCGCTGATTGTACGACTTGCGCCGTCGTTTACTTCGCGGTCGGCGCCGGTATTAAAGGCAAGGTTGCCATCGGCATCTGCGTAGGTGCTCTCTAGCTGAGGTACGCCAGCCATTTGGGTGTCGTACTCGCCGTAGGTTACGCTTACGCTGCCGCCTTCTGAGGCATCTTTAAGTACAATGTTAATTACACCGGCAATGGCGTCTGAGCCGTACTGCGCTGCTGCGCCATCACGTAGTACTTCTACGCGTTTAATGGCTGATGTTGGGATCATGTTTAAGTCAACAGCGGTAGAACCACGGCCAACAACACCCGCTAAGTTTAATAGCGCGCCAGCGTGGCGGCGTTTGCCATTAATAAGCACTAGGGTGTGATCGGGTGCTAAACCACGTAATACAGCAGGTTTAGCGTGGTCTGTACCATCACCCATGGTGGCGCTTGGGTAGTTAAAGCTAGGTACTTGGTTGGCCAGTATTTGGCTAATTTCTAGCTGACCCGTGCTTTGCATATCACCGCTGGTAATAATATCTACAGGTACGGTACTTTCGGCAATACTGCGCAGGCTTCTGCGGGTACCGGTAACCGAAATTACTTCAATACTTTCTTGTGCTTGAGTGTCTTGTTCTGCAGCAAATGCAGGAGAATAAGACGCGCCAAGCGCAGAGGTAACGGCCAGGCTAAGTGCTACTTTTTTGGCTGATAATTGCTTTAACATGATGTTGATTCCCTTAAGGGCTGCTGACTATTGATTTTTCAAAGGAGCGCATAATATAGAAGGCACTACCTGTGTGCAAAGATAAAAACTGTCTAAGTTATTCTAAGTTGTTAACAACTAAAATGACAGTTTACGCCCGCTATAGACGTTTAGATCGCTCGAGTTGCAATCTTGTGTCGAATGGCTGCAAATTCAAGGTAAGTTGTCGGTTTTTTTGAAAAAACAAAAAAGGCCAAGTTAGGGCGTGTTGCACTTTGCGGATTGAAATTTGTTCATTCTAGGGGCGATTAAATCGCGGCGCGAGGTTTGTAACCTAGTGGG
>CERR01126736.1_pt1 | contig 27513 bp, 25 predicted proteins | sample 530841 | NCBI WGS metagenome assembly CERR01 (sample SAMEA2621021, study PRJEB7988) | marine metagenome | biome: marine biome (ENVO:00000447); feature: surface water layer (ENVO:00002042); material: "saline water (ENVO:00002010), including plankton (ENVO:xxxxxxxx)" | depth 5 m | reverse complement strand
GTTTTTTCTATCAATACAGTTTCATGCATAAATTTCCCTTCACTCATCATAGGCCAATGGTTATGAACAAAACCAGCATCTAATCCAGCTACAAAAGCTCCATATATTATTTGAATGAGAAGTATTATCAATCCAATTCTTATGGTATTTCTAAATCCTCTATTTATGTTCTTTTTATCGGGAAAAATTAAATCTAATGCAACCCATAGGGTGTAAGCAAATGTTATAAATGCAGTAGTTAAATGAGCTGCTAGTCTGTAATGACTTACATCAGGCCTATCAACTAAGCCACTTTTAACCATATACCATCCTAGAAATCCTTGAAAGCCTCCTAATATTAATAATATTGAAGTTTTTTTTATTGTTGGCCAGGTTAATTGTTTTGTTATTATGAAGTACATAAAAGGAATAACAAAAACTAGACCTATCACTCTGCCAATAAATCGATGTAGCCATTCCCAAAAGAATATTCCTTTAAATTCATCTAAGTTTATGCTACTATTAAGTTTCTTATACTCAGGATATTGTTTATATAATTCAAAAGCTTCATTCCATTGTTGTTCATTTAACGGTGGAATTGTGCCTGAAATTAATTTGTAGTTTGGCATGGAAAGACCTGAATGAGTTAGTCTAGTGATTCCACCAATAATCACCATAATAAAAATTAATGCACAACCTGTAAATAACCAGTAGATTACCTTTTTATTATCTTTTTTCATTTGTACTTAGACCAAGTTTTTTTCCTTCTTTTAGCATAATATTATATGCGTCATCATAATTATTATTAATATCACCTTCTAAAATAGCTTCTTTAATGGCTTCTTTAATTTGTCCAATAGCTTTACAGGGTTTTAAATTAAATGCTTCCATTATTTCTTTTCCTGTAACTGGTGGTTGAAAATTTCTTATATTATCTCTTTCTTCAACTTCTATAATTTTGTTTCTTACAATTTTAAAGTTTCCTAAGTATTTCTTAAAACGTTCTTTATTTTTTGTAGTGATATCAGCTTCACAAAGTGTCATAAGATCATCAATATTATCCCCAGCATCAAATATTAATCTTCTTACTGCAGAATCAGTAACATTTTCTTGAGCTAATACAATTGGTCTTGAGCTTAACAAAACAATTTTTTGGACATACTTCATTTTATCATTTAATGGCATTTTTAATCGCTTAAATATTTTGTATACCATTTTACTTCCTTCAAATTCATGTCCATGAAAGGTCCATCCAATTTTACTGCTAAATTTTTTTGTAGGCATTTTCCCAATATCGTGTAAAAGAGCAGCCCATCGCAGCCATAAATTGCCTGTTTCCTTACTTATGTTATCTAATACCTCTAGTGTATGATAGAAATTATCTTTATGTGTTTGCCCTTCAACTTCATCTATTCCCTTTAGAGCAGTTATTTCAGGTAAAATAATATTTAGCAATCCTGTTTTTTCTAGCAGAAAGAATCCGTATGATGGCTTTTCACTTAATAAAATTTTATTTATTTCATCTACGACTCTCTCTTTAGTAATAATATTAATTCTTGAACTTAAATTTGTGATTACTTCCAATATATGTTTGTTTATATCGAACTTGAGATTAGATGCAAACCGTATTGCCCTTAACATTCTTAACGGATCATCATTAAAGGTTACATTTGGATCAAGAGGAGTTTTAATTATTTTTGATTCTATATCATCTAAGCCATTGTATTGATCTATTAGTGTTCCATAATCTTTTTTATTTAAACTAATAGCTAGACTGTTGATAGTAAAGTCTCTTCTTTTAATATCATCTTTCAGTGTTCCTTTAAAAATTTTAGGGTTTCTGCTTTTAGCACTATATGATTCTTTTCTTGCGCCAACAAATTCAATTTCAAAATTTGAATATTTGAGCATAGCGGTTCCATAGGTTTTAAAAATTTTGATTTCTGAAGTGATTTTAAGCGCTTTTGAAACTAATTTTGCCATTTCTATACCGCTTCCAACTACCACAATATCTACATCTTTAGATTCCCTTTTTAAGAAGTAGTCTCTAACAAAACCTCCAATAACATAACAATCTAAACCTAGTTGATCTGCACAATTAGAAATAGTTTTAAAAAGTTTATCATTAATAGCCTCTTCAAATTTCATTATAAAATATTTTATCTATCGAAGTTTTTTTATCTCTCCCTTATTATTAATTGTTACTATTGAAGAAGGGAGTTTGCTTACAGATTCATTTGGTAAATTTACGATATAGTCTACACCTTTTAAAATACGTTCATCTATTTCTTTAAAATTAATAGGATGTTTTTCATTATGAATATTCGCTGAGGTTGATACAATAGGTTTTTTAATTTTATCAATAAGCATATTGCAGAAATTATGATTTACAATTCTAAATGCAACTTTATTTTTATTTGAAATTAAAAGTTCAGATATATTTTTTGGATTATCATACACTACTGTAGTTGGATTTTTAAATTTTTGTAATAAATCGTCTATATTTTCAGGTTTTTCATGTAGAAACTTATTTAGCATATCAGAGCTATTAATCAAGCTTAGCATAGGAGTTGTGTTTTCTCTTCCTTTTAAGCCATTAATTTTATTAATCGCATTGTTATTTGTCGCGTCACAACCCAAGCCCCATATAGTATCAGTAGGGTATAGAATTACACCACCATTTATAAGGACTTTGTATGCTTTTTCAACTTCATTTATAATTTTTTCCATCTATTATAAATATATTTATATCAAATATAAAAAATAACCAGTTGAATAAGTCTATAGAGTTTAATTCTAAATATATAAACTTCAAAGAAGAAATTTTAAGTATAATTAAAAATTTCAGCACTTCTAATGGTCAGACTATTAAAGATCATAGAAATAATATTAAAAAATTTAGCTTAGAACAAATTCAAATAAATGTAAAATCTTTTGGTGTCCCAAATTTTTTTAATTCAATTGTTTACGCCTTTTTCAGATTATCTAAGGCGAATAGATCTTATAATTATGCAATGAAATTATTGAATTTAGGAATAAATACCCCAGTACCAATATGTTATTATGAAGTAAAAAAAAATGGGCTCTTAACTAGCAGTTTCTATGTTTCAGAACAACTGGATTTTGATTTTGCAATAAGTGAGGTAATTAACAATGTTAATTATCCAGATCGGATTAATATTTTAAATGATTTTGTAGGTTTTACTTTAAAGCTTCATGAAAATGGAATTAATTTTTTAGATCATTCCCCTGGAAATACTTTAGTTAAGCTTAATAATAGTAGGCCGATATTTTATTTAGTTGATTTGAATAGAATGAAATTTGAAGAAATGAGTTTCAAAATGAGAATAATGAATTTTAGACGACTTACTAATAATAAAGAAGTAATAAGGATTATTAGTAGGGAATATGCTATACTCTCCAATAGAAGTGAGGAGGAGGTTTTTAAATTAATGATGTATTATAGCAATCAATTTCTTAGCAGAAGGTCTATTAGAAAAAAAATAAAAAAATTCTTTAGTTAATAAGGATATTTATTTGCTACAAGTTATAGTGTTATATTTGTTTTATGTCAATAATTTTAGCCATTGATTACGGAGAAGTAAAATCTGGAATTGCAGTTAGTGATGATTCACAAGTTTTTGCATTTGGACTTACCACAATTAAAACAAACAGTGTAATGGATTACATTGACAAATACAATTCTAACAATAATATTTCTGAGTTTGTAATTGGTCAGCCAAAGAGAATGAATGATGAATTTTCTGATATTGAAGAACTAATAAAGAAGTTTATAAATAAATTAACACTAAAATTTCCTAATATTCCTATTAAGAGATTTGATGAACGCTTTACTTCAAAAATTGCTTTACAAACAATGATTGATGCTGGATTAAACAAAAAAAATAGAAGTGATAAATATATTATTGATAAGATAAGTGCAACAATAATTCTTCAAGGATATTTAAAATCTATAGAGAAGTAATTAATCAATAATTGATATATTGTGTATTAAATAATAATAAATGATTTTACCAATAATTGGATATGGGGATCCTGTTTTAAAAAGAAAAGCAAAAGAAATTTCAGCTTCTTATCCTAATTTAAAGGAATTAATAGGTAATATGTATGAGACTATGTATAATGCTAGTGGAGTTGGGTTGGCTGCTCCACAGGTAGGAGAATCAATTAGGTTGTTTATTATTGATACTTCCCCTTTTTTAGATATGGATGATGAAAAAATTCAGGATTTACAAGTAAGTAGGGTTAAAGAAGTTTTTATTAATCCAACCATTGTAGGTGAAACTGGTGAGAGCTGGCTATTTGAAGAAGGGTGCTTAAGTATTCCTAATATAAGAGAAAACATAAGAAGAAAGTCAGATATTTATATTGAATATTATGATGAGAACTTTATTTCTAAGAAAGTAAATTTTTCAGGAATTGTTGCTAGAGTAATACAACATGAATATGATCACATTCAAGGAATACTATTCACTGATAAGTTAACTAGTTTTAAAAAAAGACTATTGAAAAACAAGTTAAATAATATTGAGAAAGGAAAAATTGAGATTGACTATTTAATGAATTTCTATCAAAAATAAGCTAGAGGATTGAATCTATCCAATTACACTAAGGAGTTTTCGTATAATTTAAAATTGTCTATACCTGTTATATTAGGTTTAGTAGGTCATACTTTAGTTGGGATGATAGATAATATAATGGTAGGAAACTTAGATCCAATAAATTTAGCTGCTGTTTCTTTAGGAAACAGTTATGTTTTTATTGCAATGTCAATTGGTATTGGATTTTCAGCAGCAATTACTCCAATAGTTGCAGAAGCACACTCTGAAGGAAATCAGAATAAGCTTAAGAAGTCTTTTATTAATGGTTTTATTTTATGTCTAATATTAGGTACTGTATTATATGCCTTAGTATTAGTTTTAAAAAATACTTTAATTTATTTAGATCAACCTGTAGAGGTTGTTAAATTGGCTTTGCCATATATTGATATTGTAGCTATTTCACTTATTCCTTTATTATTATTTCAGGCCTTAAAACAATATACAGATGGTTTATCAAGAACAATTTATCCAATGTATGCAACAGTTGTGGCAAATATTATTAATGTTATCATAAACTATATTTTAATTTTTGGAATGTTGGGCTTTCCAAAGCTTGGTATTATTGGAGCAGCTATTGGCACATTGATATCAAGAATAATAATGTTTGTATTTCTTTTTTATATGCTAATGGATAAAAAGATTATTTATAATTATATGTCTGACTTAAAATCATTCATATATGATAAATTTATGATAGAGGAAATACTAAGTCTAGGATTTCCTACTTCATTACAAATGTTTTTTGAAGTAGGTTTATTTACATCTGCAATTTGGTTAAGTGGATTATTAGGAGAAATACCCCAATCTGCAAATCAAATAGTTTTAAATATTTCATCTATGACTTTTATGGTTGCTAGTGGCTTGAGTGTAAGTGCTGCTATTAGGGCTGGTAATCAAAAAGGATTAAAAAATTATCAAGAACTTAAAAGAATATCATTATCGATATTATTATTAGGAGTTTATTTTGCTTCATTTTTTGCCCTAGGAATATATATATTAAGAGATTATCTACCCTATATTTACATTGATATTAATAATCAGGAAAATTTAATTGAGAATATAGAGTTAGTTAAGATTGCATCAAAATTATTTATAATTGTTGCCATTTTTCAACTATTTGATAGTGCTCAAGTAATCATATTAGGAACTTTAAGGGGTATGCAGGACGTAAAAATACCTACAATCATAGTTTTTATAGCCTACTGGATTGTTGGGTTTCCAATAAGTTTTATTTTAGGAGATGAGTCATCAATGGCCGAGACAGGTATATGGATTGGATTACTTTGCGGTCTTTTATTTTCTTCTGTATTTTTGTATTGGAGATTTTTATATTTAACAAATAAAATGATTAATAAATAATGACTTTAGAGGAAATTGACATACAAATATTAGTTTACTTGAATTCATTAGGATCAGAATTTTGGGATCCTATATGGATTATTTTGACAAATAAGACAACTTATATACCTCTGTTTGCTTTTATCGTTTATTATATATACAAGAGGTTTGGATTAAAGCAAACGGCGTTTATTATTTTATTCATTTCTATATTAATCTTATTTACTGACCAATTTACTAATTTTATTAAAGATAGTTTTCAGAGGTTAAGGCCATGCAGAGAGGGGTATTTAGGATTACGAGAAATAGATATATATTGTGGCAAATATGGATTCTTTTCTGCTCATGCATCCAATTCAATAGCAGTTTCACTATTCGTTATTAGAATAATGAGGGAAAAATTTACTAGTATATTTTCAATTATTTTAATTATCTGGGTATTTATTTTTTCTTATAGTAGAATATATTTAGGATTACATTATCCAACAGATATTTTATGTGGTTTGATTTTTGGAGCTATTTCTTCAACTCTTTTTTATCATATTTATTTAGAGCAGTTGAGCTTTAAAGTGTAACTCTTATATTTTTGATAAAATATAAAGATTTGTTGCAAGTCTATCTCTATATCGATTACTGTCTTCTGTTGTTGGATTAAAATCCACTTTGATTTTTTTATCTATGATTAGTCTATTTTCTCTAAATTCATAATTTATAGAATCATAATTTTTATTAGAAATTAGCACAAAAATTGAATCATTTATTTTAGATAATTCAGTTTTGTTAACTTTTCTTTTTAGGTTCCATATTAGATCAGCAGTAATTTTATAATCTGAATATAATTTTAAGTTTTGTATTTCATATTCTAGACTATTTAGTGAAGTGTAATCATTATTAGTATTTGAATAAGTTTGTGGTAGAGCAAAATTAATTACTGTGAAAAATAAAATTATTTTTAAGTAAATGGCTTTATCAAAATTTCTTTTGTAAAAATTATAAATAAAAAGTAGTGTTATAAGCACTCCTATTATTGGTAAGGAGCTAATTCCATAATTTAATATATGAGTAATAGAGGTAATTAATCCAAAAATGGCTATTAGTAGAAAGTTTAAATATATGGGTAATAATAATGGACTTATCTTCTGTTTTGAGTATTTAATAATATAATTTATATAGAAGCCAGTATTCAGTGCTAATGGTATAAGTACAGGCATTAAATATCTAGTCTTTTTTTCTGGTATTAATGATAATAAAATAACTGAAAACAAAACCCAATAGCATGTTAGCAGGTGGTGTTTATTAACTGGAATTTTTCTGTTAATAAATGGGAGTATTATGCTAGTTATTGCTGGAATTGTCCAGATGCCACTATTAATAAAAAAATCCCAATAGTAATAGAATGGCTTAACATTATAATTTGACCAATTTTTAGTTTCTTGAGCACCTATATCTAATAGTGTATTATAGTCTTGAGTATAAACATATAGATACCACATTCCGCCAGAAACTATTGAAATAAATAAAATTATAATAAGATTATTAAGGCTAATTTTTTTATATACTAATAGATAAGATAAAAGAAAAGGAATTAGTAATGCGTAAATAGAAATTGGTCCTTTTGACATTATTGAAAGGCCAATTAATATTCCAATAAGTATGTTATGGTTTTTAGTAAAAGAATTTTTAAATGAATTAAAAAGATAGTAGATAGCTATAAACATAAAGCCATGCGCAAAAATATCCCATGGTGCTTCAAATATGATAGCTATTATATAAATAGAGCTTACAGTTATTAGTCCATTTATAATACTCTCGCTTTTATTAAAATTAATTCTAAGGCTAAAAAAATAGCTTGTAACACCTATAATAAATAGAAACAGTATTGCAGGAATCCTATAGAATATGACAGCTTTTGAATTGAAAAGTAAAACAGACAAAGCAGTTAGCCAAGTAGGTAGTGGTGGTTTCTGATATCTTGGCTCATCATTTAGTGTTGGAAGAAGCCAATTGTCATTTTCAATAATTTCATTTGCAGTTTGAAAATTTCTTGCTTCCATAATTCCAACTTCTATTAAATTGAATGTTGAAAATGAATATATTAACAGAAATAATACAATTACCAAGAAATAATATTTCTTCAAAAATTTCACTGTTTTTCTTTGTTAAGATAAATAAAATAAATATTTCTAGAGTACATAATAATTCCAGCAATATGGCTAAAGAATAATACAGGGTCTTTTCTAAAAATAGAATAGATAATTATTAAAATCGCACCTAAAATACTAATGGCCCAAAAACCCAAAGGTAGGTGAGATTTTTTTGTAATTTCAGAGGACAACCATTGATATACATATCTAAAAGTAAATGTAATTTGTGAAATTATTCCGAGATATAATAACCACTGAGGTATTTCAGGATTATAAAAAAGAGAGTCTAGGTTAAAGAAATTAGAATTCCATGCCCTATCAACACAAATTATAATTGGTAAAAATAATAATATTAGCCTAACAGTTAAATTAAAATTTGTCCATTTATTCTGTAACTGTAAATTTCGGATATAAATATAATAACCAATAAATTGCCCAAACATAATAGCAAAATCATCTCTGAAGTAACCATACATAAAGAAAAGTAGCGAAGCACTTAGGCTTAATATCCAATAAATTGTTGGTGTAATTACTCTTGCTTCACGTTCTGTGTAAAACCATTGGATAATTACTCTTGCACTAAAAAAAAATTGTGCGGTAAATCCTAATACAATGATCTCAATGGGGATATCAATCATTATTTTCTATTTGGTAATTAATATATTTTCTTTTCATCCAAATAAATGCGAAACAATCTGATAATGGCCCTAATATCCTATTAAATAGGCCAAACTTTGCCTTTCCGGCTATTCTTGGAAAATGCTGAATAGGAATTTCAATAATATTACCTTTTTGAAGAAGCACCATTGCAGGTAAAAATCTATGTAATCCTTTAAACATTGGAATTCTTTTGGCATAATCAGTTTTTATTACTTTTAACGGACATCCCGTATCATTGATCCCGTCATTAGTAAATAAATTTCTAATGCTGTTAGCTGCTAATGAGGATAATTTTTTAATTAATGAATCCTTTCTATTATCTCTATATCCTGTAACAAGATCATATTCTTCAATATATTTTAATAAATTATGAAAGTCACTTGGTGATGTTTGTAAATCGGAATCAATATAGCCTAGATATTCTGAATCACACAAATCAAATCCTGCCTTTAATGCACTGCTAAGCCCATGATTAGTTTTAAAAGACACAGATTCAAAGAAATTATTTTTTTTACATAGTCTTTTGATTATTTCTTTACTTCCATCGGTAGATCCGTCATCTACTATAAGAATTTTTGTTTTGTATTCAGTTGAATTAATAAATTTCATTAATTCAACTTCCAGTCTAGATAGATTCTCCTTCTCATTAAAAACAGGCACTATTATTGTAAATTCTACCATATTATATTTTTAATAAAACAGCAGCAGCAGCAAATGGCGTTGTTTTATTTTGATCTAACAAACTATATTGGTTTTCTAGCTCTTTTTTTATTTTATCATTACTAAAGAAATCAGATTGTAATTTATCATTTATGGTCTGTAACAACCAATATTTATTTTGACGTTTTCTATTCTCATAAAAAAACTTATTTTCTTTTGTATTAGAGATGTATTTCAACACTAATTTCCAAATAGGATCAATACCTGAATTATTAATTGAGCTACATGTTAGTGCTTTTGGAACCCACTTAGATTTCTTTATTGGATATAATTTTAATGCCATTGAAAATTCTGCCATGGCCTTATTAGATTTTTCAATATTATCTCCATCTGCTTTATTTATTATTATTGCATCTGCCATTTCAATTATACCTCTTTTTATGCCTTGTAATTCATCTCCAGCACCAGAAAGTTTTAATAATAGAAAGATGTCTACCATTTCAGATACACTAATTTCATTTTGACCAACACCAACGGTTTCAACTATAACTATATTATACCCTGCAGCTTCACATAGAATAATTGATTCTCTAGTTTTTTTTGCCACACCTCCATAATGACTTGATGCAGGGCTAGGTCTTATAAAAGCATTTTTATTATTAACTAGAGTATTCATTCTAGTTTTGTCGCCCATAATACTGCCACGGCTAACTGTGCTAGTTGGATCAATAGCTAAAACAGCAACTTTATGTCCTTGTTTTGTAAGTTGATTGCCAAAAGCCTCAATAAAAGTGCTTTTCCCCACCCCTGGAACACCGGTTATACCAATTCTTATTGAATTAGTTCTATTTTTAAGACATGAAGAAATTATTTTATTAGAATTAGATATATCTTTAGCATTATCACTTTCAACTATTGTAATAGCTTTACTTAATGAAACAATGTTACCATTTAACAATCCGCTAATAACCTTTTTAACATCAATTTGTTTTTTAGGTATTTGTTTCATGATAAAATAGATTAATTTTTTATGGAGTAGCAGTTTTTTCTGAAATCACCCATTCTCCTTTATTAATTAATGGTTCAGCGTGCTTAAATTTCATCTCTTTATTCTCACCAGTAGAAACATTCTTTATTGTTATTCTATCATTTCTTCCAATCTTTGGTTTATCTCTTACAATTGTCTCTATTTGTTGGGTTTGAGTATTTCCAGCTGCCTTGTTTCTTGAGCTTAACTCATCAATATTTGGAATCTCTTCCTTAGATGTATTAATCTTAGTGACTTTCCTTGGCCTAGCTTCTTGAATATTTTTTGCACTTTCATTTGAAATCTCAGCTTTAAATAAAAATGATAAAATATCTTTATTTACTTCATCGATTAAGTTTTTAAATAATTCAAAAGATTCAAATTTATATATTAATAAGGGGTCCTTTTGCTCATGAACTGCTAATTGAACAGATTGTTTTAGTTCATCCATTTTTCTTAAATGGTTTTTCCATGAATTATCTAAAATTGCTAATGATATGTTCTTTTCAAAATCTGTTACAAGCTGTTGTCCATCAGATGAATACGCTTTTTCTAAATCTGTAACTACCTGAAGAGTTTTAATTCCATCAGTAAAAGGAACAACAATTCGTTTAAACCTATCCTTTTGATTTTCATATACATGTTTTATTACAGGGAAGGCTAATTTAGCATTTGCTTCAATTTTATTTAAGTAGTGAGCAAGTGCTAGTTTATAAATTTTATTTATAATTTCATTATCATTTATTGATTCAAATTCTTCGGATGATAAATCTGTGCTTATAGAAAAGAATTTTATTAATTCAAATTCAAAATTTTTGTAATCATTAGTTTCTTTATTGTTTAATACAATACTTTCACATGTGTCATATATCATATTTGCAATATCTATCCTTAATCTGTCACCAAACAATGAGTTATGTCTCCTTTTGTAAATAACTTCCCTTTGAGCATTCATTACGTCATCATACTCTAGCAATCTTTTTCTTATCCCAAAATTATTTTCTTCTACTTTTTTTTGTGCTCTTTCAATTGATTTAGTTATCATAGAGTGTTGAATTACCTCTCCTTCTTCTAACCCCATTCTATCCATCATTTTTGCAATCTTTTCACTACCAAATAATCTCATTAAATTGTCTTCAAGAGAAACATAAAATTGTGAACTACCAGGGTCTCCTTGTCTTCCAGATCTACCTCTTAATTGTCTATCAACTCTTCTTGAATCATGTCTTTCTGTACCAACAATGGCTAATCCTCCTATATCAAGAACTTCTTTACTTAGTTTAATATCGGTTCCCCTTCCTGCCATGTTAGTGGCGATAGTGACTTGGCCTGATTTACCAGCTTCAGCAACAATATCAGATTCTTTTTTGTGAAGCTTTGCATTCAAAATATTGTGAGGTACTTTTCTTATACTAAGCATTTTTCCAAGTAGTTCACTAATTTCAACAGAAGTAGTACCAATTAATACAGGTCGACCTAACTGAGATAAATTAGTGACTTGTTCAATAACTGCATTATATTTTTCTCTTTTAGTTTTATACACTAAATCTTCTTTGTCATCTCTAATTACAGGCTTATTTGTTGGAATTTCAATTACATCTAGCTTATAGATATCCCAAAATTCTCCAGCTTCAGTTACTGCAGTACCTGTCATTCCTGAAAGTTTACCATACATCCTAAAATAATTTTGCAGAGTTATAGTGGCAAATGTTTGTGTAGCAGATTCAATTTTAACATTTTCTTTAGCTTCTATTGCTTGATGAAGACCATCACTATATCTTCTCCCATCCATTATCCTTCCAGTTTGTTCATCAACTATCAGTACTTTATTTTCCATTACTACGTACTGAATATCTTTTTCAAATAATGCATAAGCTTTAAGTAGTTGGTTTATTGAATGAATTCTTTCAGATTTAATATTAAAATCTCTATAAAGCTCTTCTTTTAAAGCTGCTTCTTTTTCAGGTTTATATTCCTTAGATTCTATTTTAGATATTTCCATTCCTATTTCTGGCATAATAAAAAAGTTTGGATCATCTTTTCCTGAAAGAAATTCAATTCCTTTGTCAGTAAGTTCTATCTGATTGTTTTTTTCATCAATAACATAATAAAGCGCCTCATCAATCTTTGGCATTTCCTTGTTATTGTCTTGCATGTAAAAATTCTCAGTTTTTTGCAATAACTGTTTTATACCTTCTTCACTCAAATATTTAATTAATGCTTTATTTTTTGGAATTCCTCTATATACTCTAAGTAAATTGAAAGCACCTTCATCTTTGTTATTATCAGAAATGTTATTTTTTGCCTCAGCCAATGTAGCAGTTAATAATTGTCTTTGTACAGATACTATCTTTTCAATTTTAGGTTTAAGCTCATTAAATTCATGTTTATCACCCTGAGGAACTGCACCAGATATTATTAAAGGAGTTCTTGCGTCATCTACCAAAACAGAATCAACCTCGTCAACAATAGCATAATTATGCTTCCTTTGAACAAGATCATCAGGAGAGTTAGCCATATTATCTCTTAGATAGTCAAACCCAAATTCATTATTTGTTCCATATGTAATATCAGCATTATAGGCGTTTTTTCTTTCGGTTGAGTTAGGCTTATAATAATTAATACAATCTACTTTCAACCCATGAAATTCGAAGATTGGAGCCATCCAAGCACTATCCCTTTTTGCTAAATAATCATTAACCGTTACAATATGAACTCCTCTTCCAGATAAAGCGTTTAAATATACTGGCAAGGTTGCCACTAGAGTTTTACCTTCTCCAGTTTGCATTTCAGCAATTTTGCCTTGGTGCATAGTAATACCACCAATCAATTGCACATCATAGTGAATCATATCCCAGGTTATTGGTTTGCCAGCTGCATCCCATGAGTTTTTCCAGACAGCATTGTCTTGATTTAGCTGTACATAATCCTTATTTGAAGAAATTTCTCTATCAAAAGCTGTTGCTTTAACGGTAATTTCTTTGTTATTAAAGAAGCGTTTTGCGGTCTCTTTAATGACTGCAAACGCTTTAGGCAAGATTTTATTTAGAGTATCTTCAGTGGTTTTGTAGCATTCTTCTTCAAGATTATCTATTTGGTTATATAGATCTTCTTTTTTGTCAAAGTCTTTAGTCTTATCTACATCATCTTTGAGCTGTTTTATCTGTTCTTTAATTTCATTAATAGATGAATTTATTTCAGATTTAAAATTTTGAGTCTGCTCTCTTAATTCATTGTCATTTAGTTTAGAAATCTCATCTTCAAATGATTTAATTTCTTCAACTATAGGTAGTATTAATTTTACATCCTTTTTGGCTTTGTCTCCTACAAATAATTTAAGAATTGAATTAAAAAAACTCATAAGTTTTATCAGATAGTGATTTTAATTTTCAAAGATACAATTTGTTTAATGAAAATGTTAAAAAAAGCCTCAGTTAAGAGACTTTTTGGAGTTTAATATTCATCTTCATTCCAAAGATAATCTTCATCAGTTGGATAATCATTCCATATTTCTTGAATGGATTCATAAAGATCCCCCTCATCTTCAATTGCCTGTAAGTTTTCAACAACTTCTAATGGTGCTCCAGTTCTAATAGAATAATCTATCAATTCATCTTTTGTAGCTGGCCATGGAGCATCACTTAAATAAGAGGCTAATTCTAAAGTCCAATACATGATAAAGTATTTTTTGCAAAAATATATTTTTAGACGAAAAAAGCAAGTGATTATGGATATTTTTTTAAATAACTATGATTCCCAAGGTATTTCTTCAACCTCTAGTTCATTAGAAAATTTTCTTGCTAGCATAAATATATAATCAGAAAGTCTATTTAGGTATACTAAAATTTCATCTTGAAAATCATAAACAGATTTTAGTTTTGAGGCATTTCTCTCAGCTCTTCTGCAAACGGACCTAGCTATATGACAATATGAAACATTTTCATGACCACCTGGGATAATAAATTTGTCAATTTTTGATAATTTTTCTGAAATAAAATCAATATCGTTTTCTATTGTAGTGATATCTTTATTTAAGATTTTTAGATTTTTAGTTTTCAAAATTTTATCTGCTGTTTCTTTGTCTTGAAATGCAAGTATTGCACCTATATTAAATAAATTCCTTTGTATTTCTATCAGTGATTTTTTTGTTTTAGAATCATTTGTAAAATCTCTTATTAAGCCTATATATGAATTTAGTTCGTCAATTGATCCATAAGCATCAACCTGAATATTATGTTTTTTGACATCTTTACCCCCAATTAATTTTGTAGATCCTTTATCTCCTGATTTTGTATAAATTTTCATAGAATTATTGTCTGATTGAATTTGTGAAGTATTTAATTAGGTAAAAATACCTAATTATTAATGCTAAAATTAATGAAATTAAACTAATGTTAAAGACTTGAACCCCAACAACCCAATGAAGGCACATAAGCAATAGCATAATAATAATTAATTTTAGGTATGATATAACCCATTTTTTTTGTTTTTTCTTAAGCAACTCAATAAATAGAATTAAATTAAAAGGGATTGCCCATAATAGATTATAATTCCATGCAGATGCCGTGTGATTACTAAAAAACCATAAGTAGATTAATAATAATCCAATTATCCCTGTAATTAGTAAAACAATGGAGTCTAATAGTACACTTCTTGTTCTTCTTAAGTAATCTATATAGGTAATAGAAATAATAATTAATGATAAGATTAGCAATAAATATATTGGTGAAATTAATGTTTCAGTATATTTTGAGTATTCGCCAAATAATACTGAGGTTGTTACTAAATTTCCATTTCTAATGTTTGAATTACCTAAATCATCAAAATATGATTTTAAATTATATGGAAGAAATAATTCATCTTGAGAGTTGATGTTTTTATCAATTATAGCTCCAAGACATATATCAATTCCTAATGCTCCCCAGGAATTAGGGTTAATATTTTCATAAACTAATTTTCTGTATGAATTTGGGCCTACATTGACTTTATGTAAACCCTCATTTTTAATATCTTCTTCAAGAATTTCATTAAATATATCAGCAATTTTTGTAGAGCAATTATTTTCAAAATAATTATACTCATAAAATTTATTTGCTTCTTTAGAATTTGTAATTAACCTGTTTACGAATACTCTTTTTTTGTATTCAGATAAATCTAATTTTTGTTCGATAATTTGTCTAGATTGATTTACATAGTTTTTATAAAAATTTTTATAATTATTTAAACCAAGACTATATATAGGTCTTCCTTTTACAAAATTTCCATAAAAATTAGGTGCATTAAAGTCATATACACCATAATTAAAAACTATATCATAATCATTTACTCTATCTATTACTCTAATTCCAGAGTGACCAAAAGCATCACTTAAAGAATTTCCAGGTCCAATGGTTAGTATGCTAACTTCATATTGAGGTGTTTCTTCTATATTTTCTTGCGCATCTATCTCTAGGATAAATACTGATAGTAAGATTAATAGAACTTTTTTTAGCATAGTATTATCTAAATAAATTAAGGTCAAATTTTAATGAAAATATATTAGAATATAAAGCAATGCTTTGATTTCCAATATCTGTAAATGCATAATCCATTTCAATACTTTTATATTTGAATCCAATTCCAAAATTTGGCTGAAAGCTAACTTCACTAGAATTATCAAATTGTAACTCATTTTGAAAATTACCCATACCAAGCCTTAGAAAAACGAGGTCAATATAACCAAGTTCTAATCCTATTGCAGGATTTATACTAGCAAAATTAGTGGAAATTATATCATTATTCTCTTCAAACTTTACTATTAGGTCTAATGCTGCTAATAAAGTATAATCATTTTTTATATCTATTTCTTTTGAAACACCTAACTGTAATTTTGGAATAGTTATTTCTGTACCAGTAGGTATTTCTTGATTTTGACCTTCAATTGCATTTTGAATATCATTTAATTTATCTCCGTTTATAGTCCAAGAATTATAGGTTGTTGTAATGTCTCTTGCCATTAAGCCAAAATTCCAATCATTATTAGTTTTAAACTGTATGCCAAAATCAAACCCAAAACCCCAAGAACTAGAAAAATCTCCTATAATTCTTCTGATAATTTTTAAATTAACCCCATAGTTTAAATTTTTAAACTTTAATCTTCTCGCATAGGAGAATAGAAATGCATAATCAGCAGTTGAGAATAAATTTATTCTATCAAAATTTATATTCCCTTGATCATCAATTAACTGTGTTGTATCTAGAATATCATCAACGCCAAACCTTACCATAGAGAATCCTAATGCTGAATCATCATCAATTGGTGTTGCATACGCAATAAAATTATATGTTGCTATATTGGCAAAATAGTTTGAATGCATTAGTGAAATTTGTTTGTCTTCTAGTTGTAATAAGCCAGCTGGATTCCAATAAGTTGAGTTAACATCTGATATGTTAGAAACTACAGCATTGCTCATTCCTATTGATTGAGCATCTACACCAATATTTAGGAACTCATTAGAATATTTTGAATTATCCTGTGCATTTATTCCTACAATGGAAAATAATAATAAGAAAACTAACCTCTTCATTATTGATAATATCAATAAAAACTTCTAATTGACTTTGTTATTGTGTTATATTATATAAACAACCCAAAATCAATAAGGTGTATAAAGATATTATTTAATAAGTTACTATATTAGTATTCAAATCTGAATTTTTAATTATTAGAATTATTCCTAACATATTAACTCTGTTGAATCTTTTTTTAGGATGCATTATTATATTGCTTTTGATAGAAGACAATTTGTCAATGCAATCTATTTCTTATCTTATTTTGATTGCATTATTTTTTGATTTCATGGATGGATTAATAGCTAGAAAATTTAATATGGAAAGTAAATTAGGTGCTCAGTTAGATTCATTGGCTGATCTAATTTCTTTTGGATTGGTCCCAGGGATTATAATGTATAAATTGTTTATGGAAGTTTCTCTTGATCCATTTTTACCCTTATTAGGGTTTTTAATAACATTAGCTTCTGCATATAGACTAGCTAACTTTAATTTATCTAATAAAAAATTAAAATACTTTACAGGGTTACCAACTCCAGCAAATACTATATTTATTTTATCCCTAATGTTAATTGTAGAATCATCAAACAACTTATCTATAAGGGAGGTAATTGTAAGTAATAATTTTTTGATTTTTATCACTATTTTAAGCTGTTATTTGCTAAACTCAAGATTTAAATTAATTAATCTAAAGTTTAAAGATTTTAATTTTAAAGGACTTAATAAATATAGAATCTTACTTGTTTTAGTTTCCTTAGCACTACTTGTTGCTATCAAGGAAGCTTCCATCCCAATTATTTTAGTAGTTTATTATATAGTATCTTATTTTGTCTTAAGAAAAGTAAAAGATGGATCTAATTAAGATTTTTTCCTTAGTTCGAAGTTTTGACCTAGATAGACCTTTCTAACAGTTTCATCATCAGCTAGTTCCTCAGGCTTACCGTCTTTAAGAATATTCCCTTCAAACATAAGGTATGTCCTGTCAGTTATTGCTAGGGTTTCACGAACATTATGATCTGTAATAAGTATACCAATATTTTTTTCAGTAAGCTTAGTAATTATCTTCTGAATATCTTCAACAGCTAGAGGGTCAACTCCTGCAAATGGTTCATCTAGAAGTATGAAGCTTGGATCAGTAGCAAGAGCTCTTGCTATTTCTGTTCTTCTTCTTTCACCACCTGAAAGTAAATCTCCCCTATTTTTTCTTATGTGAGTTAAGCCAAACTCATCCAATAAAGACTCCATTCTTTTATTTTGATCCTTTTTAGATAACTTGGTTAATTGTAGAACGCTTAAAATATTATTTTCAACGCTCATTTTTCTAAAGACAGAAGCTTCTTGAGCTAAATATCCAATTCCATACTGAGCTCTCTTATACATCGGGAATTTAGTAATTTCTTCTTGATCTAGATAAATTTTTCCTGAGTTGGGTTTTATTAATCCTACAATCATATAAAATGAAGTTGTTTTACCAGCACCATTTGGTCCGAGTAAGCCAACTATCTCACCTTGCTTTAGCTGTAGAGAAATATCTTTAACAACTTTCTTCCCAGAATAGGATTTCATTAAATTATCAGCCTTTAAAATCATCTATTTTGTTTTTTTAAAACTAACCTAGAAATAAATATACTTATTTGATATAAAATCATTACAGGAATCGCAACAATAATTTGACTAGCTACATCAGGAGGTGTAATAATTGCAGCAAAAGTTAAAACAATCAAAATCGCGTATTTTCTATATTTTATTAATGATTTGGGTGTAACTACTCCTATTCTAGTTAAGAAAAATATTATTATAGGCAACTCAAACATAATTCCACAAGCCAAACAAGAAGATCTAACTAATGCAATGTAAGAGCTAATGTCAATTTCATTTAAGACTTCATTTGAAACTTGATACCCTCCTAAAAAGTTAATTGAAAGTGGAGCTACAACATAATAGCCAAACAAAACTCCAAGAAAAAATAAAAAAGAGCAAATAAATATAAAACCTCTAGATTTGGTTTTTTCAGTTTCTAATAATCCGGGACTTATAAACTTCCACAATTCGTAAATAACATATGGAAAAGATAAGATAAACCCTCCAATTATAGATGTCCATATATGAGCAGAAAATTGTCCACCCATTGTTCTATTTTGAATAACAAATGGAAATTCGGTACCACAAAAGTTAGTTTCAACACCAATAATAGTTGCAGTTTCACACAAAAACCTATAAGTTGGAAAAGACATGTTTTTTGGTCCAAATATTATGGTGTCAAATATAAAATCCTTCATTATAAAGCAAGCAAATCCTGTTATTATAATTGCAAACATTGATCTAAGGATATGCCATCTTAATTCTTCAAGATGTTCCAAAAATGACATGTTATCAACTTGATTGTTGTTCACTATACTATACCTTCTTTAATTAGACTTTGGATATGCAAAACCCCAACATATTTATTTTTTTCAGCTACAATTAACTGGGATATTTTGTTTGTCTTCATAATAGATAAAGCTTCTGTTGCAAGCATATTTTTACTTATTATTTTAGGATTTTTACTCATTATTTCATGAGCTTTAATTTTAGATATATCTTGGCTTTTTAGCAATTGACGTCTTAGGTCACCATCAGTTATTACACCAATAATTTTATTTTCCTCTATTACAACTGCAATCCCCAACATTTTATTGGAGATTTCAATAATAACATCTTTCATTAAGTCTGAAGCATCTACTTTGGGAAGAGCTTTTGAGTTTATTACATCTTCAACCTTTAAGAATAACCTTTTTCCTAGACTTCCTCCAGGATGATATTTTGCAAAATCATTTGATGAAAACCCTCTTAATTTTACTAAACAAACAGCAATTGCATCACCTATAACAAGTTGAGCGGTAGTGCTTGTAGTAGGAGCTAGATTATTAGGACATGCTTCTGTATCTACATAGCTGTTAATTACAATATCTGATTTTTCAGACAAATAACTATTGGTTTCACCTGTTATAGCTATAAGTTTATTTGAGGTTTTTTTTATATAAGGAACTAATGCTTTTATCTCAGGAGTATTCCCGCTTTTAGAAATACAGATAATTATGTCATGTTCTTGAATTAGCCCTAAATCTCCATGAATTGCATCAGCAGCATGCATAAAAATTGAAGGGGTTCCAGTAGAATTAAATGTTGCTACAATTTTTTGAGCAATAATAGCACTTTTCCCTATACCACTGACAATTACTCTTCCTTTTGATTTACTAATTAAGTTTACTGCCTTTTCAAAATCTTTATTTAGCAGTTTAGATAGATTTTTAATACTACTTGCTTGAAGCTCAATAGTCTCTTTAGCAAAACTTAAAACAGAATTTATTTCTTTCAAAATTTATTATTTCTGCATCCAATAAATTGAGTTAAAATTTCAAATGCATTTTATTATACAAAAAAACAAAATTTTTACTAAAGAATTTCTTAAAATTATCATAATATCTTATCTTAATAGTAGTATAAAAAATGATATACTATAGTGATTAAATGAAAATCAACGATAACCTTATCTATGATTCATTAAAAAAATTTTTTGGTTTTGATGAATTTAAAGGACTCCAAAAGCAAGTAATAGCCAGTATATGTGAAAATAAGGACACTTTTGTTGTCATGCCAACAGGTGGTGGTAAATCTTTGTGTTATCAATTGCCAGCTCTTATAAAAGAAGGTACTGCAATTGTTGTTTCACCTCTTATTGCACTAATGAAAAATCAAGTGGATCATATTAGAGGGTTCTCTAATGTAGATGGAATAGCACACGTATTAAATTCTTCGTTAACAAAAGATCAGCAGGAAAATGTTAAGGCTGATGTAAAAAATGGAATTACTAAGCTCTTATATATGGCTCCAGAATCACTTTCAAAGGATTCTAACATAGATTTTCTTAAATCAATTAATATTTCTCTAATAGCTGTAGATGAGGCTCATTGTATAAGTGAATGGGGGCATGATTTTAGGCCAGAATATAGAAATCTTAGGTTAATAGCTGATAAAATTCAAAACAACATTCCTATTATTGCTCTTACTGCAACAGCAACACCTAAAGTTCAGTCAGATATATTAAAAAATTTAAATATTTCTGATGCGAAGATTTTTAAGGCATCATTTAATAGACCAAATCTATTTTATGAAGTGCGCTATAAGAATGACACGGTAAATTCAGATCTTATTAAATTTATTAAGAAAAACAATAATAAATCAGGAATTATATACTGTTTAAGCAGAAAAAAAGTTGAAGAAATAACTAATTTATTACAGCTTAATGATATAAAAGCGTTGCATTATCATGCAGGATTAGACTCCAAGACAAGATCTGATAATCAGGATTCTTTTTTAAAAGAAGATGTTGATGTTGTTGTTGCTACAATTGCCTTTGGAATGGGTATTGATAAACCTAATATAAGATTTGTGATTCATTATGATGTCCCAAAAAGTTTAGAAGGATATTATCAAGAAACCGGTAGAGCAGGAAGAGATGGAGGAGAGGGACATTGTTTAGCTTTTTATTCTTATAAGGATATTGAAAAACTCGAAAAATTTATTACATCAAAACCTAATTCTGAACAACAACTATCTTCATTATTACTTGAAGAAATGGTTTCTTATTGTGAAACATCTATTTCCAGAAGAAAGTATTTGCTTAATTATTTTGGTGAAGAATTTGATAATGAAAAAGGTGAAGGAGGAATGCTAGATGACAATATGGTTAATCCTAAGAAAAAAATAGATGTAAAAAATCAAATTATTTTATTGCTTAATCTTATTAATGAAACTAAACAGATTTATAAAGCCAAGGAATTAACAGATATTTTACTTGGCAATGAAACAGCTATAATTAAATCTCACAAGTTAAATGAAAAGGAATTTTTTGGCAATGGTAAAGATTTTAAAAAACCATTTTGGATAGGATTAATAAGGCAGCTAGTTGTATCAGGTTTATTAGAAAGAAATATAGAATCTTATGGTACTATTTTAATTAAGGATAAAGGAAATAAATTTTTATCTAACCCAGAAAAGTTTATGATCTCTAAGGATCATGAATATAAAAATGATGATAAAATTTTAAGTCAACCAAAATCAGATTTTACTGCTGATTTAGAATTAATGTCAATTCTAAAAAAATTAAGAAAGCAAATTGCAAATAAACTAAACCTTCCTCCTTATATAATATTTCAGGATCCATCCCTTGAGGATATGACATTGAAATATCCAATAACTATTGATGAAATGGCTAATATCCATGGAGTTGGTGAAGGAAAAGCGAATAAATATGGTAAAGAATTTATTGATTTAATATTAAAATATATAGAAGAAAACAATATTACTAGGGTTGATGATTTTATTGTAAAAAGTTCTGGATCAAATTCAGCACTTAAACTTTATATAATTCAAAGTGTAGACAGGAAAATGCCTTTTGATGACATTATTTCTGCAAAAGGGATTGAAATGGAGGATTTTGTTAAAGAAATGGAATCAATTGTTTATTCTGGTACTAAGCTAGATATATCTTATTGTATTGACGAAATTTTAGATGAGGATCAGCAAAGCGAACTATACGATTATTTTATAGAATCTGACAGTGATGATATTGAAAAAGCTATGGGTGAATTTGATGGAGATTATGAAGATATTGAGCTGAGAATCTATAGACTAAAATTTTTAAGTGAATTTGCAAATTAGATTTATTTATTCATTTTAACGATTAATTGTATATTCGCTCAAATTTTTTATTATGAAAGAAGGTATATATGCAACTTTTGAAACAACTAAAGGATTAATTGTTGCTTCATTAGAATATGAAAAAACTCCTGGAACAGTAGGGAATTTTATTTCTCTGGCTGAAGGGAAAATAAAAAATTCTCATAAAGAAATTGGAACTCCCTATTATGATGGAATAATTTTTCATAGGGTTATTAATGATTTTATGATTCAATGCGGTTGTCCTTTGGGAAATGGAACAGGAGATCCAGGATATAAATTTGATGATGAGTTTCATAACGACCTTAAACATAATAGTGAAGGAATTCTATCAATGGCTAATGCTGGCCCAGGAACTAATGGGAGTCAGTTTTTTATAACACACGTAGAAACACCTTGGTTAGATAATAAACATACTGTTTTTGGTAAAGTTATAGATGGGATGCCAGTAGTAAATTCTATTGAACAAGATGATGAAATCATAAAATTAACAATAAGTAGAGTAGGAGATAAAGCTGAAAGTTTCGACTCATTAGACTCCTTTAGTCAGTTTAATAATCTAAAAGATGAAAGAGAGAAGAAAATAAAATTAGATCTTGATAATAAAATTGCTGAAATTTCAAAAGGTTTTAAGATAACTGATTCAGGATTACGTTATAATATAATTTCAGAAAATAATGGAGCTAAACCAAAAGTTGGCGATACAGTTAAAGTCCATTATAAGGGACAATTACTTGATGGAACAGTTTTTGACTCTTCTTATAAAAGAAATGAACCAATTGAGTTTAAACTTGGCATAGGCCAGGTTATTAAAGGCTGGGATGAAGGTATAAGCTTGTTGAGTGTTGGAGAGAAGGCAACATTCTTAATTCCAGGTAATTTAGCTTATGGTGAAATGGGAGCTGGAGGTATAATTCCGCCTAATGCAACTTTAATTTTTGATGTGGAGTTGGTTGAAATTAACTAAGCTTCCACTTTATATTACATCCTATACTTGGTTTCTGCAGCTTATCGTTCACTTTATTTTGCATTAGGCAATCAATTGCATGATTTAAGTCATTACCATCACATGAAAGATTATTCCCAGGTCTTGAATCATCTAACTGGCCTCGATATACTAATTTCATATTACCATCATAAAGGTAGAAGTCAGGTGTGCATGCTGCATCATAATCTAATGCTGTTTGCTGAGATTCATCATATAGGTAGGGAAAGCAAAAATTATATTCAATTGCATTTTCTTTCATAAGTTCAGGACTATCTTCAGGATAATTTAAAACATCATTACTTGATATAGCTATAAATTTTATTCCTGATTGTTGATATTTTTTTGCTATTTCAACAATAGTTTTATTTACGTGCTTTACGTATGGGCAGTGATTACATATAAACATTATAACAGTTCCTTTATCGCCTTTTAATTCATCAAGTGTTTTAAATGAGTTAGATGTAACATCTAACAGATTAAAATTAGGAGCTTTAGTACCTAATGAAACCATATTTGAAGGGGTTCTTGCCATTTTACAAATTTAAGAAATTGTTGTAATTTTAAAAAAAAATATATTATGAAAGCACATAAAGCAAGTTTAACTAATTCTTTAGTATTAATTATTTTTGGATTATGGGGTTATTTGGATTCTGAAGGCGCTGCTATAACTGCATTAATCCCTGTAGTTTTAGGAGTTTTAATACTTTTGATGAATAAAGGATTAAAAAATGAAAATAAAACCATTTCTCATATTGTTGTTTTATTGACTGTTATAGTTCTTGGTGGGTTAGCTATGCCGCTGATGAGAAGATTGGGTGAAAATGATATCATGGGAATTACTAGAGTGGGTTTAATGATAGGTACATCAATTTTTGCTATATATACATTTGTAATGAGTTTTATTGCTAATAGATCTAAATAATAGTTCTGTTTTGAACAAAGTCACATTTGAAGATTTTTCGAAAATTGATATTAGGGTTGGAACTATTGTTTCTGCGGAGTCTTTTTCTAAAGCAATTAAACCAGCATATAAATTAAAAATTGATTTTGGAAAGCTAGGCATATTAAATTCTTCTGCTCAAATTACCCATAGATATTCATTTGAGGATTTAGTTGGTAAACAAATAATAGCAGTTGTAAATTTCCCTAAAAAACAAATTGCAAATTTTATGAGTGAATGTCTTGTCTTAGGCGCTGTAAATGAAAAAGATGTAATACTGATTTCTACTGAAGACACAGTTATGAATGGGCTAAGAATTCATTAAATTAGAATTGATCGCTAAAATAAATTGCATTAACTAATAATTTATTTGTACCGTACCAAAATGCTCTAAAGTTTGTGTTGTCTGTTATAGAAATAATTTTCCCTTTGTTTATTTTATTGATTTTTAAAGGAACAGTTAGTTTTAAGCTATTAAGATTTTCTTTAGACACATAACCACTTAATAGTGGTTTTTCAGAATATATTATAGGATTATTATAACTATCCTTCTCAGCTTCCATAAATATTGTGCTATTTCTAAAAAGTGAAATAGTATTATTTTTAAATCCAAAATTAATTGGATGTGTTCTATCAATACTAGCATTAAATATTGCACCTCCTATAGCTTGTGCACCAAAATAATCTCTTTTTTGTTCAAAATTTATATTTTCTGCTGTTCGATTAGCTTCTTTAAAATTATATTTTACAAGATCATTTTTTTCAATCCATTTTAAAGAATTCTTATAAGCTACAAGTGTGCCCCCGTCTTCTATCCATTTTTTAATTTTGGATGAGTTTTTAATATTTAATCCTTTGCTGTTAGGCATTATAATAGTAGTGTACTTATTAATATCTGCAGATGATAAATTTCTTACATCAAGTTTAGTTACATTAATATTATATCTGGTATCAAATAGATGCCATATTTCTCCCGCATCATATGCGTTAATTCCATCTCCAACTAATAAGGCTATTTTTTGCTTATTGATTCTCCTAAAGTTATTACTTCCTAAATCAATCCCTTCACTAATTCCAGTATCTACTCCGTGTATGGTTATAGAATTATCTTTAGCAATTTTATCAAGAAATTTATATGTATTATCAATTTCTTTGTTAAAAACAGGAATTAATATTGTTCCATAGTCAAATGTTTTTCCTTCTATTTTAAATCTTTTTAATGAAACTTTAGCAATCATATTATTATTTAAAATTTCATCTAACAACTTTGGAGTATAGTATTCATGCCACTCCATTAAATATGCATAGTTTGTCTTTTTTGTTACCCCTCCATTGTTTAGCGTAAGAATATTAGAATTTTTTGTTTTTTCTGCAATATTCATATCAATATTCATATCATAATCTAAATTAAAGGCTAGGGGAAACGTCCACGCAGATACATCATAAAACAAACTGTCTTTGAATTCAGTCCTAGACTCAAACATAGCATTAATTAGTTTTGATTTTTTCTGATTTTTAGGAATAACAAATGCGTAATCCTTTTTATAACTCACACCTTTATGTCTTATATCTTTTTTAATTCCATAAAAATCTATTTCATGTCTTTTTAATATTTCTGCTAAATGGATAGTTTTAGCTCTATCTTTACTATCACCAAAGATTATTCCTTTATTTTTAGATTTTAATGCTTCTTCTCTAGAATCTTTATAGAAGTCATATTGATACTCTAATAAACTTTCTCTCAGGTTTAACCCAGCTTTTAGGGTTGAAATAGCAGCAGTGAATTGATTTTTAATTGTAAAGGGGAAGGTTAGGATTCCATTTGCGCTTTCTTGAATATGTCCTCTTGAACTTGCTTGTTCAAATAATATTCCGACACCTCCATTAATATCTGGAAAAGTAGAGCCTTTGCCATAATAAAAATCATCAAAACTTTCTTCAGAATAATATAGAGACCCTATCTCATTAAATTCTTTTACATGAAAATCAGCAATTCTTTTAGTTAATTCTTGATTTAATGCTGGGGTTAAAGGATGAGTTCTTGAGGGAATTCCAGGTTGAAAGAAGAAAGTTGCATTTGTCCCCATTTCGTGATGATCCGTTAAGATGTTTGGAGCCCATTCATTATAACTTTTAATTCTTGCTCTTGACTCCGGAAGTTGAACAGGAAGCCAATCTCTGTTCATATCAAACCAATAATGATTTGTTCTACCACCAGGCCATACTTCATTATATTCTCTATCATTAGGATCTGGATTTAAATTCATATTTCTATTTGTGTTTGCCCAATATGCAAAACGTTGTAATCCGTCTGGATTAAAAGAAGGGTCTAATAATATTACAGTATTTTCTAATAAACTCTCTATAAAATCACTTTTAGAGGCAGCTAAATAGTATGCAAGCAATAAACTTGCATTAGATCCACTAGGTTCATTTCCGTGAATGGAGAATCCTTGATAAATTACTAAAGGTGAACTTGTCAAGTCTACTGTTTTATCCCCGTTTGTTATAGCTTTATGTTCTCTTTTTATTTTATCAATATTTTTATGATTGTTTTTAGAGGTTATTGTAAGTAAAACTAGCGGCCTATCTTCGAATGTATGTCCTCTATTTTCAATTGTTATCCTTTCAGATGATTTTGCAAGTTCTTGCATATATTGAATTAGCTTATCATGGGTAATATGCCATTCACCAACTTGATGCCCTATAACATTCTCAGGAGTTGGGATTGATTCATCAAAAAGATTATTTTGATTAGAAAAATAGTAATCTAAATCTAAGGATGAATTCTGTGCATTTAGATTCAAAAAAAAGCTAAATAAAAGCAATAATAGATACCTCATAAAAAAATATTTAGAGTAAATAACAGATAAAATAGGTTTAAG
>CERR01091317.1_pt1 | contig 27516 bp, 20 predicted proteins | sample 530841 | NCBI WGS metagenome assembly CERR01 (sample SAMEA2621021, study PRJEB7988) | marine metagenome | biome: marine biome (ENVO:00000447); feature: surface water layer (ENVO:00002042); material: "saline water (ENVO:00002010), including plankton (ENVO:xxxxxxxx)" | depth 5 m | reverse complement strand
ATGCAGCTATTCGCGGATGATTTTATTCCTGTTACACTAGCTGTATATAAACCGTACCCAATATTAGGCAGCTCGCCTGCAAAGGAAAATTACAATGACTGAACACGAATATCACCAATTAGCCGAAGCTCTTATGTTCACAATTGAAGAGCAAGTTGATGATTGCGAAGCAGATTTAGACTACGAATCGGCAGAGGGTATTTTAGAAATAATTTTCCCTGATAAAAGTAAAATTGTAATTAACAAACAAGCGCCTTTGCATCAAGTGTGGGTTGCGACTAAATTTAATGGTCACCATTTTGAAATGCGTGACGGCCAGTGGATTGATAACCGCTCGGGCGCAGAGTTTTGGGAGTTTATGAACCAAGCGTCTACTCGCCAAGCTGGCCAAGAAATTAAGTGGCAATCAAGCTTATGAGTTTAGAGTTTGCACAATACCCAGCACAAGGTGAGCACAAAGCCACTGTTATTTGGTTACATGGTTTAGGCGACTCTGGCGATGGCTTTGCTCCGGTTGCACCGCAACTTAACTTACCTAGTGAGCTTGGTATACGATTTATTTTTCCGCATGCGCCTATTCAGCCGGTCACCATAAATGGTGGCATGGAAATGCGCTCGTGGTACGACATTAAATCTATAGAATTAGATAAACGTGCCGATGAACAAGGCGTGAGAGATTCAGCCGAAAGAGTGCAAGCCCTGATCAATCAAGAAATTGAAAATGGTATACCTGCCAATAAAATTATTTTGGCGGGCTTTTCGCAAGGGGGCGTGGTGTCTTTACATTTAGCGCCGCGATTTGAGCACAAACTTGCAGGTGTTATGGCGCTGTCTACTTATATGTGCGTGCCTGAAAAGCTAGCGCAAGAAGCAAAGCATACTGATTTAAATGTATTTATGGCTCATGGTAGCCAAGATAATGTAGTGCCGCATAGCGCGGGTAGAAGTGCGTTTGAAGTATTAACAGCACATAACATGGATGTAAGCTGGCAAGAATACCCTATGGCTCATCAGGTTTGCGCAGAAGAACTGCAAGCTATTCGCCAATGGTTAATTGCCCGTTTAAGCTAATTTGGAGCCGCTGAGGTCAATATGAGTCAAAAAATAGTTATTAAAGCAAATGTAAAACGCGAACCACAAAATAGTGTACCTAATGTAAGCTACGAGTGGCATTGGCGTCGTATTGCGAGTGTTTCTATGTTGGTAGCAATGACCTCGGCAGCGGTTGTGTATGGCTTAACTAGCTCGGTAAATGCCGAGCAGGGCGAGCAACCTAATGAGCAATCGCCGTATTCACCTTTAAGTGACAGCACCGCAGATAATGTTGAGCCCTTGGTGAGTGTAAATGACGAGCAAGCGCGCCCAAATGAGCTTACAAATGTTATAGCAGATGTTGCGCCAGCGGTGCTTGAAGGTGAAAGCGTTAATAATACTTCGTTAGCGCAAAGCAATAATGAGCAAACGAATATAGAGCCTATTGCTAACGTTCAAAGCAATCAAGTTTCTGTTATTGAGCAATCAGATACCGAACTCGCTGAGCCTATCGCTAATCAGCCGCTTACTAGCACGCAGTTAAGCGCATCACCCAATGAACAGCTTCCAGATATTGAAAACGACGACGGCTCGCTAACTAGCAGTGAAGGTTTTTCATCTAATGCGCACATTGCCAGTGTTGCGTTAGGCGCACAAATTGATACAGGTAAAATTAGCCGTGCAGTGCTTACTCGCAAAGTAAGTAAGCGCGAGCCCACTAATGTATTTGCTGCAGATATCCGCTTAAATCAGTTTGAAGAGGCACTTTCGTTTTTTAGTGAGCTTAAAAACCTACAAGGCCAACAAGTAAAGCATGTATGGTCTTATGAGGGTGAAACCCTAGCTGAGATTTCGCTTAATGTTACCTCGCCGCGCTACAGAACGTACTCAACCAAAAATATTATGAATACACAAACAGGCCATTGGCGTGTAGATGTTGTTGATGAGCAAGGTAATTTAATTGCTCAAAAAGAATTTAGAATTTTAGCTAATTAAGCTTGGCTATTAGCTGTAACTATTTGGATACCCCTATGACAGAAAAAACAAAGTTAGTACGCATTGCAACCCGTAAAAGTGCTTTAGCGCTTTGGCAGGCTGAATTTGTAAAAGCACAGCTTGAGCATTTTCATGCTGATGTACGCGTAGAATTAGTCCCTATGTCTACTCAAGGGGATATTATTTTAGATACACCGCTTGCTAAAATTGGTGGTAAAGGCTTGTTTGTTAAAGAGCTTGAGCAAGCAATGTTAGATGGCCGCGCGGATATAGCAGTGCATTCAATGAAAGATGTACCCGTAGAATTTCCAGAAGGCTTAGCACTGCACACAATTTGTGAGCGTGAAGACCCGCGCGACGCGTTTGTATCAAATAACTTTGCCAATTTAAGCGAATTACCAAAAGGCGCTGTAGTAGGCACTTCTAGCCTTCGTCGTCAGTGCCAAATTAGAGCTTTGCGCCCTGATTTAGTCATTAAAGACTTACGTGGTAATGTTAATACCCGTTTAGCTAAGCTAGATGATGGCCAGTACGATGCGATTATTTTAGCCGCAGCCGGACTGCTACGTTTAAAAATGGACGAGCGTATTGCTGATTATATTGAGCCTGAGGTATCTCTACCTGCTAACGGACAAGGTGCTGTCGGCATTGAATGTCGTATTGACGATGAAGTAACAAAAGCCTTACTGGCCCCGCTTGAGCATACTCAAACACGTATTCGTGTAAATGCAGAGCGTGCTATGAATCGTCATTTAGAAGGTGGCTGCCAAGTACCAATTGGTGCCTACGCATTAGTTGATGGCGAGCAAGTGCATTTACGTGGCCTAGTGGGCGCAGTAGATGGTAGTGAAATTTTACATGACGAAGTAACCGGTCATATAAATGATGCAGAAGCTATCGGTGTGCAGCTAGCTAAAAAGTTATTAGCGCAAGGCGCCGACAAAATATTAGCAGAAGTATATAGAGACGCATAAATGACACATATCCTGATAACTCGGCCCGAAGGAAAAGGCGCAGCCCTTGCTCAGCAACTTGAGCAAGCGGGTTATCAGGCGTCATTATTTCCTGTTTTAAAAATATCCTACCTTACGCCTTCTACTACCGAGCTAAGCCCGCTAATTAATGCCGATAAAATTATTTTTATCTCTCAAGATGCCGTTACTGCCCTTGCGCAATTAAAGCCAACAATAAATACCAAAGCGCAATTTTACGCAGTAGGGCAGCAAACTGCAGATACTATTTATGCGTTATTTGGCGTGCGCGCAGCAGTGCCTAAACTGCATGATTCTGAAGGGTTATTGGCGCTAAACTCGTTAGCTGAGGTTGATGGTAGCAATATTGTATTAGTAAAAGGCCAAGCGGGGCGCCCTGATATTGCCAAAACCTTAAAGGCGCGTGGGGCATTTTTAAATAACTGTGTGGTATACAAGCGCGAGCCAATAAGCGCTGAAAAAACCAACTGGACAGACCACTGGCAAAGCCTGAAAGTACAAGGTATAGTCATAACCAGTAATGCAGCAGTTGATGCAATATTTAATAACCTGACTGAACAACAGTTACAGTGGTTACAACAGTGCCGATTTTATGTTGCTAGCGAGCGTATAGCCGCTTATTTACAACAGCAACAGGTAAGCTCGGCTAATATACACATTGCCGCAGGGGCAAGCGATACCGCTATGTTTTCCTGCATAAAACAGCAAGGTAGCAAGATGAGCGAACAGTCAAAGCCAGTAACGGCAGATAATAAAACCTCAGCAAAGCCAACAATGTCTTCAGATAAAAAAGCAGCTGAAAAAGCACCAAGTGTGACGAATAATAAGCAAAAAATAAGTAAAGTGGCAGTCCTTGCGCTGATCATCTCGCTTACTGTAGCGTGCGGTGTGGGGTATGAGTTTTACCAAAAACTCAATGCAGGTAAAGCCCAAAATGTAGCTGTTAATGAACTAAAAGAAGAAAACGCGTTATTGTCACAAGAGTTACAGGCGCTCAAGTCTGCGCAATCTAATCTTCAGCAAGCATTGTTCAATAGTGAGCAAAAAGTGGCAGCTGCGCTTAATGAAAGTGCAGAGAGTAACCAGCAACAATTAAAAGCAGCATTGCAACAAGCTCAGCAGCAAGGCGCTTTACTAAACCCGCAAGAAGTAACCAGCTTACAACGTATGGCTGAGTTTAAACTGTGGGCTGAAAAAGATTACCAAGGTGCCAGCGCTGTACTTAAACGCTTAGATGCCTTATTGAGTGAACACCCAGGTACTGTTGCAGTTCGCCAAGCAATAACACAAGACATTCAAACACTAGATAGCTTAAAACCTATCCCAACAGAAGCCATTTACTTAAAGCTTAATAGCGTGTTATCAAACATAGATAACCTTGCATTTAATGCCGTTAACATACCGCAAGAAGCAACAGAAATTGAAAAAAATGCCTTGAGTGAAGATGTAAGCGATTGGCAGCAAAACCTAAGTAATAGCTGGAATAAGCTAGTGGATAGCTTTATTACTATTCGTCAGCACGAAGGGGTTGCTATAGAGCCACTGCTAACCGATCAGGAGCGCCACTTAATTAATCAACGTATTAAATTAAATGTGACGCAAGCTCAAGATGCATTAATGAGCAAACAAGCGAGCATTTATTTTAGTGCCATAAGTGAGGCAAAGCGTCTTGTTAATGAGTACTTTAAACAAGATGACGAGGCGACAAAAGTGGTTATAAATGCACTAACTAGCCTAGAAAAAGAGCCATTAAACTTTAACCCTGAAGTAAACCTACAAAGTACACAGCAGGTTAAGGAGTGGGCGCAATGATAGGGCTTATAGTATTAATTGTTGCGATTGTTTTAGTTTTAGCGATTACGCCATTTGTACTGGATGAAAAAGGCTATGTGCTGATCTCGTTTAACAACACCACGATTGAAGGCACGATTGTATCGTTTTGTATTATGGCGGTAATTAGTGCAACAATTTTGTTTTTAACTTACAAATTAGTGCGCTATTTATTGTCGATTTATCATAACACTAAACATGGATTTTTTGCGCGTAGCGAAGAGCGAAAGCAAGCAGCTATAGAGCAAGCCTTATGGAGTGCGATAAACGATGATTACGAGCTTGTAGAGCAAACGTTATCAGGTAATAGTGTACCCAGTAAGTTTGAAGATATACGCTTAGCGCTATTAGCAAAAGCAGCGCTTGCTAATAACCAAACCGACAAAGCACTAGAGCGTTTATTTGAAATTAGCCCAGAGCAGCAACTTAACGTTGCTAAACTTTGGATAGCCAGTGGCGATAGCAGCGCAATAGAATCGCAAATGCGTGCTAACAGCGATTCAAAAAAAGCGACAGCACTTGAGCTTAAGCTATACGCCGAAATACTTGTACAGCAACAGCACTTTAGTGCACTTGAAGACTTTTTACCGCGTTTACTTCGTAAAAAAGTCCTCAACGATGCGCAGTGGACACAGCTGTTTAATGCCTATTTTAATGCACAAGCTAGCGATAAAATCACTGAAAAATATAAACAACTTCCTAAAAAGCTACAAGCTCATGCTAATACAGCTTACTTAATGCAAATGGCTAAAGTGGGTCAGTTAAGTGCGATTGAAAGTGACTTAATTAAAATGGTGAAGCACGACGAGCAACATGCTCAGCTGGCTAATATATTAAGTAACGCCACCTCGGCAGAGGCTGTAAAGCTTCAAAGTAGTATTCAAGAGCGCCTGAAAAAAGATGATGCAAACAACGCATTATTACTCTCGCTTGCGTGTTTAGCTAATGCTCAAGGCGATTATGAGTTAGCCGCAAAGGTTTTTGATAAAGCCTTGAATATCGAAAACAAAAAGCAATTTGCTCAGCAAGCAGCGCTTAGCTATAAAAATACCGCACAAGCCGATAAAGCACTCGTTTTGTATCAATAAAGGCTACACTTATACTTTTGCAGCTTTGATATTCGGGAGCATTGGGTTGAAACACTTTTTCATTGTCACTGTAAGTTTAGCGTGCGCTTACTTTTTTACCGGATATTTTAGTAATTTACTATTAGCGATAGATGGCTACGCAGTGGCTGTGTGGCCGCCTTCGGGAATTGCGCTTGCTGGCTTTTTAATTTGGGGCAGAAAGAGCTTACTAGGTATTGTTTTAGGGGCTTTTTTTACTAACCTCATTCATTTAGAAAGTGCCTCAGCGATATTTCAGTTAAGTGTATTTATGCATGCTGCGGCTGTTACCTTTGCTGCTACTTTACAAGCATGGGTAGGTAGCCAATTGGTCACTAAAGTGATTAAAGCACCACTCGACTTATCTTCTTTAAAGCACTGTATTCAAAGCCTCGTTGTTGCCGGCCCATTGTGCTGTGTTATAGCTGCAGGTGTAGGCACCAGCTTATTAATTTTTAATGGCGTTATTGTGTCTCAAGCCGGTTGGGATACGTTTATAGCGTGGTGGATAGGCGATAGTATTGGAGTGCTTGTTTTTACTCCGCTTATGCTAGCGGCATTTAACTATTCACAGGTAAATTATCGCCTACAAGTTATACTGCCCTCACTGTTAATTTATATGGTTATAAGTATTAGCTTTTATGGCGCGGCCAGTGTAAAAAAAGAAAAAAACATTCAAAAAGAAGAGCTGAAAATATTAGCCACTCAAGATGCTATCAACAATAAAATTAACGAAATAACAGCACACCTCGCCTTACTGGCGACCTTTTTTTCTAGTAGTGACGATGTGAGCTTTACTGAATTTAAGCAGTTTACTTCTAAGCAGCTTAGTTACAGCGAAGAAATTTTAGCATTTGAGTGGGTGCCCTACTTACCAAGTGAAAACCTAGCTCAGTATATAGAGGCTAATAACAACACAGAGCTGGCTAAATATAGCTTAAAAGAAAGAGCAAAAGATGGCAGTTGGCAGGCCGCACCCCCACGAGATTTTTACTACCCCGTACAATACGCACATCCTTTGTCGGGAAATGAAGACGTAATTGGCTTTGATCTTGCCTCAAATGAGGTAAGGCGATCTGCATTAATAAAAGCAAAAGTGTTAAATGAGTTGGTGATCAGTGAGCCAATAAATTTAGTACAAAACGAAGCTGAGCGCGGCGTGTTGTTTTTTCATCCGGTGTTTGGCAACAATATTACCGAAGACGATTTTAAAGGTTTTGTGGTAGCCGTTGTTAGTTTAGAAAGACTATCAAACGCGGTGTTATTTGATCAAAACAACGGCGTTGCAGTGAGCTTTACAGACACCACAACAGAGAATAATGCACAGCCTATTTTTATTGCCGATCATCAACAACTATTGCCGTTAAAAGACTATAAGTTATTGGTAGGTAAGCGGGTGTGGCAGGTGGAGCTGCATCAGCCACTGCAACGAGAGTCATGGTTAGTTTACTGGCTTGCGCAAATAGCCGGCATGTTATTTGTTTGGCTGCTTATTACCTTTTTAATATCGGTAACGGGTACCAATATTCGTATACGTGAGCAGGTAGCAAAACAAACAAAAATTTTACGCTTAGAAAAGCAAAAGGCCGATGAAGCCAATGAAATAAAAAGCCAGTTTTTAGCAAATATGAGCCACGAAGTTCGCACGCCTATTAATGGTATTAAAGGGCTGCATTATTTAGCCCTACAGCAAAACGATTGGCAGCAAGCTCGCAGTTATATTGAACAAGCGGATGGGGCACTGGGCGTATTGCTAAGAGTATTAAATGATGTGCTCGATTTTTCTAAAATGGAAGCAGGCAAACTTGATTTAATTCAAGAGCCAATTGATGTAGGCACACTCAGTGAAGAAGTGGCCAATTTACTGCAGTTTGATATAGAAGCAAAGTCGCTAGAATTTATGCTTGATTACGATAAATCAAGTAACTTGGTTATCAACACCGACCCAATACGCTTAAAACAAGTTTTGCTAAACCTAATCAATAATGCCATTAAGTTTACAGCCAAAGGCAGCATCACGCTTAAAGTGTGGCAATCTAAAAAAATGACTTACTTTAGCGTTAACGATACCGGTATTGGTATTAGTAAAGAGGCACAAAAACAGCTCTTTAAACCGTTTGCACAAGCAGATAGCTCTACCTCGCGTCAATATGGCGGCACGGGCTTAGGTTTAAGTATATGCAAAAAGCTTGTAGAGTTGATGGGCGGAGAAATTGATTTAATAAGCCACGAAGGGCACGGTTCTACGTTTACTTTTAGCCTGCCAATTTATTCGCCGCTACCAAAGGCTGAGCAAATAAAGCAACAATATGATGAGATAGATGTTAGTACGCTTTCTTTTGCAGATTATAAATTATTGCTTGTTGAAGATAACCCATTAAATCAGCACGTCGCGAGCGCTATTTTAAAAACCAAAGGGTGCGTTGCTGATATTGCTAATGATGGTTTTGAAGCGATTGAAAAGCTGACAGAGCATACCTACGACATTGTGCTTATGGATATACAAATGCCAAAAATGGATGGCCTTGAAGCCACGCGAGTTATTCGAAATGAACTTGGTTTGTTTGACCTACCTATTATTGGCTTATCTGCTAATGCCCACGATGACGATGTTAAAAAAGCAGTTGCCAGCGGTATGGATAATTATATTACTAAACCCATTGAAGCAAATACCTTATTCAAAACACTCTGGCATCACTTAGCTCATCAAAATAAGTGAACAAAAACCTAATTTTGTTCACTTTTTGAGTAAAAAGCAGACATATGACCGCTAATATTTACTTTAACTGCTCTACACTTGAAAAATAACTGTACCTGCGTATCATGCGCGCAATTTTAACCTAACCGAGTCGCTATTATGATAAATAAAAAATTACCTCTGCTAGATATTCATCGTCATTTAGATGGCAATGTACGTGCGCAAACCATACTAGAGCTTGGTCGACAGTTTAATATTACGCTACCTGCTGATAACGTAGAGGCGCTTATCCCTCATGTGCAAGTTATTGATCCTGAGCCTGATTTAATGGCTTTTTTACAAAAGCTCGACTGGGGGGTAACGGTACTGGGCGACTACGACGCCTGTAGACGCATTGCAGTTGAAAACATAGAAGATGCTCAAGCGCAGGGACTTGATTATGTAGAGCTTCGCTTTAGTCCGTATTATATGGCACAAAGCCAAGGCTTACACCCGCAAGGGGTGGTTGAGGCCGTGGTCGATGGTATTAAATCGGCTACTCAAGGCGCAAATATTAAAGCAAACTTAATTGGTATTATGTCGCGTACTTACGGTGTTAAAACTTGTCAGCAGGAGCTTGACGCATTACTTGCCTTTAAAAATGATTTAGTGGCGATTGATTTAGCCGGAGATGAAATTGGTTTTCCGGGAGAGCTTTTTGTCGAACAATTTAAGCAAGTAAGAGACGCTTACCTGGCCGCTACCATTCATGCCGGTGAAGCGCTGGGCGCAGCGAGTATTTGGCAAGCCATTAATGAATTAGGTGCAAGCCGTATAGGCCATGGGGTAAAAGCAATTGAAGACCCTAAACTAATGGACTACCTGCGCGATAACCGCATTGGTATTGAGTCGTGCTTAACCAGTAATATTCAAACCAGTACCGTAAACGATTTAGCTAAACACCCCCTTAAGCAGTTTTTAGATCACGGTATTTTAGCGTGTATAAATACCGACGATCCGGCTGTAGAGGGCATTGAAATTGAGCATGAATACCTAGTGGCTGCGCCAAAGGCGGGTTTAACACAAGCCGATATGCATAAGGCACAAGCTAATGCCTTAGAGATTGCATTTTTAAGCGACAGCGATAAAAACGCATTAACTGCGCTTGCTGCGGCACGTTAAATACGCTTAATACAAAAAATGCCGCTTATTAGCGGCATTTTTTATGTTAGCTTACTTTTGTTTGGCAGCTCACGTAATTATCAAACAGTGCTTTTAATACATCGCTTCGACCAATCAGCCCTATCACGGTATCACCCTCAACAACGGGGTAGTTTTTTGGCTTTCCTGTTTTCATTTGCTCTGCAAGCTCGATAATGTTGGTATCGGCATTAACGGTTACAACCTCGGTTTGCATAAGCTGCGAAACTTTTACAACGCCATCGCAAAAATAGCTGCTTCGCATTAATGGTTTTAACAGCTCTTGCTCAGATATAAAACCAACCAGCGATTTATTGTCATCAAATACTGGTGCACCTAATAAGTTAAACTTTTGCAGCTCACTAATGGCGGTGGTCATTTCGGTATTTGGGGTAATGTGTGGCAACTTACGTTGCATAAAATCTTTTACTTTTGTATTTAACATTTGGGTCTCTCCCGCTGATGTTCTATACAAAGTATGGTTTATAGATAGGAATTTAGGAAATTGTTTATACTGATTAAAGCAATAGGTTATACCAATTAATAGCTTTAATTTGATAGAAATAACAAAGGCGCCGTGGGGCGCCTTTGTATTATAAATAAAAATTTATTTTATAAACGCAAATGCATCGGCGTACATGTTTTCGCGAACAGCGCCGTGAGCAATAAAGTCATCACGGACAATGCCTATCATGTCAAAGCGACCAGCCATATAAATGTCGTAAGGTTCTAACGACACAATATCTTGCATGACTGCTTTGTGTACAAACCCAGTGTGGCCTTGCCAATTAGCAGATGGGTTTTCTACAACAGGAATAAATTTAAAGTGCTCGTTACTCTCTGCCCATGCTTGCATTTCGCTGTGAGCATACAATGCAGACTCTTCTTTAACACCCCAGTAAAATAGTACCGGGCGGTCGCAGTTAATTTCAGCTAAGTGATCAGCCATTGATTTTGCATAAGAAAAACCAGTGCCGCCAGCCAATAAAATAATAGGGCGCTCGCATTGTAGACGTAGTTGCGATACACCAAGGCCAGCTTCTATATCTACCGGTGTATTATTTTGATGCGCATTACGCAAATGCTCAAGCGATTGCATTGCGTATGAATCGGCTTTAGATGCGCCAATATGAAGCTCTATTTCATCACATTGCGATGGACGACTTGCAATCGAAAATGCGCGCTTGTCTTTTTCGCCAAGTACAAGTTGCATGTATTGGCCAGCTTCAAACGTAACAGGTTGTTGAGGCTTTAAAATTACTTTATGAACAAATTCTGTAAGTGGGCTGATGGCAACAACTTCAGCTTTTAATGTTTGCATTTTTTACCTTTTAGCAGCGTTTACGCAGATATGCAGTTAAGTGGAGCAATATTAACATATCTGCGGGGTTATTTTATAGCCTGTTTATATTCACTAAGCGTGCTTAAAGTATATCGAGGCTTTGCCAAATTTCGTCAACACGATCTTTTGTCGCTTTATCCATGACAATTGGCTCGCCCCATTCGCGGTCGGTTTCACCTGGCCACTTATTTGTTGCATCCATGCCCATTTTTGAGCCAAGCCCAGATACCGGCGATGCAAAATCGAGGTAATCTATTGGCGTGTTTTCAATTAATGTAGTGTCGCGCGCAGGGTCCATACGGGTAGTGATGGCCCAAATAACATCGTTCCAGTCACGGGCATTTACATCATCATCGCAAACAATAACAAACTTAGTGTACATAAACTGACGTAAAAACGACCATACGCCCATCATTACGCGCTTAGCATGGCCTGGGTATTGTTTTTTCATGGTTACCACGGCCATACGGTAAGAGCAGCCTTCGGGTGGCAAATAAAAGTCGACGATTTCTGGAAACTGCTTTTGCAATATAGGCACAAACACTTCGTTTAATGCCACACCTAAAATAGCTGGCTCATCAGGTGGACGGCCGGTAAATGTACTGTGGTAAATTGGGTTTTTACGGTGTGTTAAATGGGTCACTGTCATCACAGGAAAATCATCAACTTCATTGTAATAACCAGTGTGATCGCCATATGGCCCCTCGGGAGCCATTTCGCCAGGCATAATGTAGCCTTCAAGTACTATTTCGGCACTGGCAGGGACCTGTAAGTCATTTGAAATAGACTTAACCACTTCGGTTTTACTACCGCGCAGTAAGCCAGCAAAGGCATATTCGCTTAACGTGTCTGGCACAGGTGTCACCGCACCTAAAATAGTGGCAGGATCTGCTCCTAATGCAACCGAAACCGGGTACGGTTCGCCAGGGTTTTCTTTACACCATTCTTGAAAATCGAGTGCGCCACCGCGATGCGATAACCAACGCATAATTATTTTATTTTTACCTAATAGCTGCTGGCGGTAAATACCCAAATTTTGGCGCTTTTTATAAGGCCCTTTGGTAACAGTTAAACCCCAAGTAATCAGGGGGGCGGCATCTCCAGGCCAGCAGTGCTGTATTGGTAACTTAGCTAAATCTACCTCGTCACCTTCTAGAACAACCTGTTGGCACGGTGCTTTTTTAACTTCTTTAGCCGGCATATTGAGTACTTGTTTAAATACCGGAATTTGCCCTAGTGCTTCTTTAATCCCTTTTGGTGGCTCGGGCTCTTTTAAAAAAGCGAGTAGCTTGCCAACTTCACGCAGCTCGCTTACATCTTCTTGGCCCATGCCCATAGCAACGCGCTTAGGAGTACCAAATAAGTTTGCAAGCACAGGCATACTGTGACCTTTTGGGTTTTCGAACAATAATGCGGGGCCTTTAGCACGTAATGTACGGTCGGCTATTTCGGTCATTTCAAGATACGGGTCGATTTCTTGAGTAATACGTTTAAGTTCGCCTTTTTTTTCAAGCAAATCGATAAAATCACGTAAATCTTTATATTTCATGGTAGGCCGCTACTAAGCAAAAAGTGAAAGTATTATACCCAACTAAACAACAAATGCATGTGCAGTTGTTTAGCGTAAAAACAGGCTATTTATTACGATGAGAAAAAAGAAAAAGTTTAAATCTCGAACGGCAAAATTATAAGGCGTCGGCTTGTTGAAGTTGGCAGTGGTATTTATTACCTGAAACAATCAGCATGGCTTCATCGGCTTTAGACCAAAATAGCACTCGCTCATTAATATACTTTACCCCTGATGCGCTCGGCTCTTTATTAAGTGTATATGTTTGCTCATTTAAAGTAAGTGTTGCCCCCGCTCCTTGGTGGGCTAATTCTACTACGCGCTCGTTGCATAAGTAGTGGGTACTTTTAGACTCATTACTACAGGCTGATAAAACCAGCATGCTTGTAAAAATAACCACCAATGCTTTCATTTATATCCCCTAAGTAAGTTTGCCATTGATAAAAATCAGTGCGTTTAATCAGCATAACAAAGCAAAATTAACCGTTGGTGAAAATTACGGATTACGCTATGTTGATAGCATTATTTTTTAGCTAGGAAGCAACATGGCAGGCATTAACCTTTTAACATTACTTGATGATATAACCACCTTACTTGATGACATTGCCACAATGAGTAAAGTCGCTACTAAAAAAACAGCCGGTGTACTTGGTGACGACTTAGCTCTTAATGCTCAGCAAGTTACAGGGGTTACAGCCGACCGCGAATTACCCGTAGTTTGGGCTGTGGCAAAGGGCTCATTTTTAAATAAAGCCATTTTGGTGCCTGGTGCATTGCTCATAAGTGTATGGCTGCCTTGGTTAATAACCCCGCTGCTAATAATCGGTGGCTTATTTTTATGTTTTGAAGGCGCTGAGAAAGTATTTGCTGGGTTTTTACCTCACCCCGAAAAAGAGGCTGATGAGTCGCAACAATTAGACCCAGCTGAGTATGAAAAGCAAAAAGTAAAAGGAGCCATACGCACCGACTTTATTCTCTCAGCCGAAATTATAGTGATCACCTTAGGAACGGTTGCAGGTGCCACACTTGTAAATCAGGCGCTTGTACTGTGTGTTATAGCCGTATTAATGACCATAGGTGTATACGGCCTTGTAGCCGGTATTGTAAAGCTTGATGACGCGGGTTTGTATTTGCTTAATCAATCAAAGGTGTCGGCTAATAAATTTAAAGAGATGCTTGGTAAGGGGTTATTAGCTGCAGCACCAAGGCTTATGCAATTTTTAGCCTTTGCCGGCACAGTAGCCATGTTTTTAGTCGGTGGCGGCATTTTATCCCACGGTATTGAGCTACTACATCATTGGCAATTAGAAGTAATAGCCATAGGCAAGTCGTTATTAAATGGCACCGGCGAAACATTAGCCCCCCTTATATTTGACGGATTACTAGGAGTAGTAGCAGGGCTATGCATTGTTATTCTGCATTTAGTTTGGAGTAAGCTTACTAACCCTAAGCATTAGATTTATAACCCTATTAATTTACGCCTGTTTACATAAAGGGAAGAAGTATGGTGTATATTTTTGTTAAAAGTATGTAACATAAAAGCTCAATCAAAAATAAATAAAAGGAACTTTAATGAATAAGTTTTTGGCTTGTCTGTCTTTATTGCTGGCTAGTATTTTTAGCTCTCATACTACAGCAAGTAACGACTTGGTACCGATAGAAAGCTTTAGTAAAGATATAGAGTTTGCAGGTGTGAAAATTTCACCTGATGGAAAATACTTAGCTGTAATTACTCGCCCTGAAGGAAAAAATGTATTAATGGTGCTAAGCACTGATACATTTAAAGTAAGTCATGCAATTAGGTTTCCTAATGATGCCCAGGTTGGTAATTATTATTGGGTTAACAATGAAAGAATTGTACTGGCTAAAGAGTACATTAAAGGCTGGAAAGATCATCCCGAATTTCATGGTGAGCTTTTTGGTGTAAATGCTGATGGTAGCCGAGGCAAATATTTAGTGGGTTACCAAGGTGAAATGCAAACAGGAACCCGTATAAAAAAAGCGACACCCATACTTGGTACTTCTTATGTACTAGACCCGCTTATTCATGATAGGCGTAAAATGCTGATCCTAACCTACCCATGGAGCGCTTCAAATGAGCCGCATACAATAGTTTATGAAGTTGATATTTACAGCGGAAAGCGAAAAAGAGTCGCTCGCTCACCATCAAAAATGGCAGGCTTTTTAACAGATCATGATGGTAATGTGCGTGTTGCTGTTTCAAACGATGATTATATTAATCAAAAAATTTATACCCGTGAGAAGTCAGGTGGTGAATGGCAACAGCTTGATTTAGGAGAGTTAAAATACACTGATATTAGCCTCCATGCGTTTGATAGTACCGGTGCTTCTGTTTATGTTACAGCGTCAGAAAATGGCGAAGCAAAGGGGCTTTATAAACTAAATTTAGAGAGTAAAAAGTTTGAGCTTTTGCATAAAGAACCACAGGTCTCTCCAAAAAAAGTGTGGGTAGATGAAGTTTCTAAAGAATTATTCGCAATTGAAAATGAGCTTGGCTATCCTGCCTATTCCTTTATAAATAATTCACATAAAAGTGAGCGCTTAAAGGCATTAATACAATCCCTTCAAGGGCAGCAAGTTCAGCTTGTTAGTAGTACTGAAGATGGTGAGAAGAGTATTATCTTTGCGTCAAGCGATACTAACCCTGGCAGCTACTACTTGTTCGATGCCAAAAAGAATAGCTTACGCTTTTTGTTTGCGACTAAAAGCTGGATCAAGCCAAGTGAAATGGCTATAACCAAACCTGTAAATTATAAAGCGCGTGATGGCTTAACAATATACGGATATTTAACCATCCCTAATAATACTGATGAGAAAAACTTACCTTTAGTTGTTATGCCTCACGGTGGGCCTCATGGACCAAGAGATTGGTGGGGCTATGAGAGCGAAGCTCAGCTATTAGCCAGTAGAGGCATTGCAGTACTAAAAGTTAACTTTAGAGGCTCTGGTGGCTTTGGTCGCAACTTTGAACATGCCGGACATAAAAAATGGGGTGCTGAAATACAATACGACATTATTGACGGTGTAAAATACTTAATAGAGCAAGGTACTGTAAATAAAGATAATATTTGTATAATGGGCGCTAGTTTTGGCGGCTATTCGGCACTACAAAGTGCAATTTTAGAACCTGATATGTTTCAGTGTGCTATTGGTGTAGTTGGGGTGTACGATTTACCGCTAATGTTTGAAGAAGGCGATATCTCTGAACGTGACCGTGGACAGCGCTATCTTAAAAGCGCGCTTGGTACTGATGAGGCACTGTTAAAGCGTTTTTCACCTAGCTACAACATAGACAAGCTTAAAGCGCCAGTTTTAATTGTACATGGTGGGCAGGATGAAAGAGCACCAATTGAGCAAGCTGAGTCTTTAGTTGCAGCGCTAAAAAAAGAAAACCATCCTTACATATACGAGTTACTTGAAGATGAAGGGCATGGCTTTTATAAAGCAGAGCACAGAACGCGCTACTACAAGCAAGTACTTAACTTTTTAGATGAGCATATGACTTTCTAATTATAAGTATGAATGAAGATTGAAAATGGCCAGTTAAACTGGCCATTTTTTATTTGCAGTTTGCTTTATTGCACATTTCCTCTAATTCTATTTTCGCTTTGCTATTACCTTGCGCTATTGCCTGCTCATACCAATGTTTTGCTGTTTGTACATTTTGAGTTACGCCTTGTCCATCTCGGTACATTTGCGCAAGATTGAGCTGCCCCCATTGCGAGCCGGCATTTGCGGCTAGAGTAAAACTCTCAAGCGCATCGCTATACTGTCCGTTTTTAAAATACGTAATGCCCTGTTGGTTATTTTTGTCGAGCTTTAAGCCTTTATATAGCGGTTTTGGTTTTGGCGGAAACATTACAAAACCACCATATAAACTGTTTGCCGAAGGGCGCAGTACGTCGTAAATCACCCCGTCGTTGTATAGTCTTTTTACTTCGCTACGAGGCAAAGTAATTTTGTCATCTGAGAAGTAACCTGTTTGTACCAATAAGCTGGTACGCATTGCAGTAGTAATGCCTTTGTTGCGCTTATAGCTGTAGTTACTTACTTGAAACGTAATAAACTGCTCGTCAAAACTTAAAACTTGCGCAACTTTTAAGTTGGTGAGTGTCCAGGGCTCATGAGTAAATTTATCAGCGTGTACTAAATACGTATCGTAGGCTTTAGGGTTAGTTAAGTAGCTTTGCTTTTGCGCTTGCGCTACAGCGTGTTGTTGGTAAAAAAATAGCCCCACCCATAACGCTAAAAATACCCCTATAAAGTATTTAGGTAGAGTGAAAATTTCAAACATCGGTAACTGCTTTAATTTTACAGGCGCATTATGGCCGCATTGATAGCATTCGTATTTATAGTTTAGCGCTAGAGGTAGAACAGGAATAACCGTAAAGCGTAAAAAACGACTTTGGTTTATTAGATGATAGGCGTGGCTATGGCAGTTAGGGCAGCACTGTGTTTGTGCAAAATGAGGAAACGACTGACTCGTATTGAAAAGCAACATGCCCGCACACTCCTTGTTTTATTTAATTTATATAAAGGTAAAACAAGGAGTGCGTTTATCAAAGCGACAAACTGTAAGTAAGTATGTCAGTTATTAGTTAGTCAGCGCTTTCGGTTGAATTGTTGTTTTGGCATCTGCTGCCATTAACGCAAATACAGCATACGCAGCGGTATTTTGGCGCAGTTTAGCAGGCGTTACTTTATCGAGTGTGTCATCAGCTGTGTGATGGTAATCAAAGTAATCAGTGCCATCTTGGGCCAACTCAAATATAGGTGCCGACACCGCTTTTTTTAATGGGATTAAATCAGGCCCGCCGTTAGCCTGGTTTTTACCAATGTACTCAATGTTTAACGCAGCCAACTCTTTTGCTATGGCACGCACTACTGGCAGAGAAGCCGCATTAACATTTGACTCAAAACCATATACTACATCGGCGCCAAAGTCCGACTCAGCAGCTGCAACTATATTGTGTAAGTCACTTTTGTGTTGTGCAAAGTAAGCTTTTGCACCCCAAAGTCCAAGCTCTTCTGCTGCAAACAGTACAACACGAATACTGCGCTTAGGGCGTTTAACATCGCTAATGTGTTTAGCCGCAGCCATTGTTAGCGCAACACCTGCACCATCATCTAATGCGCCAGTGCCTAAATCCCACGAGTCTAGGTGGCCACCAATTAACACATATTGTTCTGGGTTTTCGGTGCCATTAAATTGGCCTATAACGTTATAGCTTGTGCCTTCTCCTAGGCTTTGTGTTTGTACATTTATATTAACCGTTACCTTTTTGTTTAAGGCCACTAAGCGCGCTATTTGATCCGCATCAGGGTTGGCAATAGTTACGTTAGGTATTTTTTTAACCCCTTCTTTATAGTAACTACCACCAGTGTGAGCAAAGCGATGGTGAGCTGTGCTCACTGAGCGCATCATGTAAGCAACCGCGCCTTTTTTTGCAGCTTCAATTGCGCCTGTGGCACGTGCTTTTACTGCGGGGCCGTAACCGTTGCCGTCTATGTCGCGGTTCATGCGGTAATTAATATAGGCAATTTTACCTTCTAAGCTATTTGCTGGTGCTGCAATTAGCTCATCCAATGTTTCAAACAACACAACCGGTGCACTAATGCCATCATCGGGTGTGCTTACACTATTACCCAGCGCAGTTAAATGCAGAGGTTGCTCACTTGGGGTGAGTATTTTTCCGCTTTCGCTATAACGGCGCCATTTTGGAAATGTTGCTTCTTCAAGCCATACTTTATCAAAACCAAGTTCGTTAAATTTTGCTTTAGCCCATGCTACTGCTTTTTTATCGTTTTCAGTGCCGGGTAAGCGAGGGCCAACTTCTGTTGTGAGTGACTCGAGTAGCTCGTAGCTTAAATGGCTTTTAAGTGCAGCGGTGCGCACCTCATCAACCTGTTGTAATTGCGTTGTGGTGAATTCTGCATTGTTTGCGCTAACGCTGAGGCTGCTAGTCATTAGTAGCGCTGTAATAATTTTTTTCATATAGAGTAAGCCTTTTTATAATTAAGTGTATTAGAGCACTTTTTAAAGGCTTTAAAAAATAGATGAGATGAATGCAGTGGTGTTTTTAATAGGCAGTAAAAAGCCCGCACAATTATTATTGTGCGGGCTTTATAAGTATAAGTTTTATAACTTAAAAGCTAAATTGAGCTGCTAGGCGTACATTTGTGCCTTCACCCACGGTAACGTTGTTTAAGCCACCGCCGCCTAAGTAGTTTTCGTCTAATAGGTTTTCAATGTTTAAACGAAGGTTTACATCGGTTTTGCTTACTTTAAGTTTGTAAGTTGCACCTACATCTACTCGTGTGTAAGCATCTTTTACTACTGTGTTTGCACTATCGGCAAAGCGCTCACCTTCATAAAATGCACCGGCATTAAATGCAATGGTGTCGTTTAACTCATAGCGTGTCCAAAGTGATGCAGACCATTTAGGAGCATCAGTAGGGCGTTTACCTTGTAGGTCTTCGTCACGCTCAAAATTTGCATCTAAGTACATAGTTGATGCCATAACAAATAAGCGATCGGTAGCTGCACCTTGCGCGCTTAGCTCAAGCCCTTTATGGCGTTGCTCGCCTACTTGGTTTGTTTCAGAGGTAAATTCGCCGACTGGCACTTCAAGTGCTTCGGTTACTAAGGTGCCTTTTTTGCTAATATCAAATACAGCACCGCTTAACATTAGGCGGTCATCAAATAGTTGCCATTTAACACCAATCTCTTTTTGCTCAGAGGTAACAGCATCAAGCTTCATACCGTTGTTGATGTCAGTTTCGCTTACTAATGTATCGCTACCTTGTGGCTCAAAACCTTCTGAGTAGCTAGCATAAATAGTCGCAGAAGGGTTAGGGTGATAAAGCACACCTACTTTTGGTACGAACGACTCGTTATCTGCGCCTTCTCTATTTTGCTCATCGTAACGGCCACCTAATGATACTTGCCACTGTGGCGAGAAAGTAATTAAGTCTTGAACGTAAATACCGTAGTAGTCGTATTCAGTTTCGCTAATAGTATCATCTGATTTATAGCTTACTGTTGGGCGGCTTGGCTCGTTTTGGCCAGCGGCAAAATCAAAATACTCTGCTGATGTACGGCGTTGTCCGTAATAGTAATCTAGCGAGTTTGCACCAATTAAAAACTGATGTTGTAAACTACCGGTTTTAAATTCGCCAACAAAATCAATAAATGCGGTTTTAAACTGCCAATCGTCAAAACGGTCGTAAGGGCGTGACTCATAGCTATCGCCTTCTACGAATGTGCTTGGCTTACGAGGTGCAGACTCAAAACGCTGGCGCTCAAATGTTTGCTCGTTGTAACCAAGCTTAACTTGCCAGTGATCGTTTAAGTACACTTCAAAATCTACGCCTAAGTTTTCTACTGTTATGTCGGTAAATGCCCAAGACATATCGCGAATGGTTTTGTCATCGCCAATCACATTGGCGTTGTCATCTATCCATGCACCTGTATCAAGGCCTGCTTCGTCGTCTGTGCGGTCGTAATGTACACGTACTAATGCGTTGTCGCTTAAATCGTAATCAACAATTACAGCACCTAAAAAACGGTCGCGTTCACGGTTTTCGCCGTTTTGGTATTCGCGCCAGTAATCAACATCTTGTTTTACTAAAATACCGCGTGCACGTAAATCTTCAGCGTCGGTAAGTGCACCAGCTGCGTCTAGCATAAAGCGGGTAGAGCCGTGTTGGTCTACATCTGCGCTGGCGTTAAATAATGTAGTTGCCGTAGGCTTTTTTGTCACCATGTTTATCAAGCCACCTGGGCCTGATTGTCCGTATAAAATACTTGATGGACCTTTAATAACTTCTACTTGTTGTAGAATTTCAATCGGTTGCTGGTAGTGAGACCAATGTTGGTGTCCGTCGCGTAAGTAGCCTGTCGATGAGCTAAGTTCAAAGCCGCGTAAGTTAAATACTTCACGGTTACGTTGTTGAGAGCCGGCAGTTAAACTTGCATCGTTAGTAAGTACTTCGCCAAGGGTCGTTGCTAATTGCTCGCTAATGATTGTATCGCTAATAACAGTGACTGATTGCGCTGTTTCTAACAATGACGCTGATGTTCTCATTGCTCCGTTGGCGTTGTCGACTTTGTAGTCGTTAAAATAACTACCTTTAACTTCAATTCGCTCTAAGTCAGTAGGGGCGGCAAAGGCGCTTGTGCTAATGGCACCAACAAGTGCTACGTACAGTGAGTTTAGTTTCATCAATTACATCCAGTGTTAGGGTGTTAAAATTTTTCGAGGATCTTAATGAAAACTAGTATCATTTGCAACTTTTTTATTAACAAGGATTAACGCATCGTAAAATAATGCACATCGGGTATTAATGGTTGCCTAACCTGAATTCTGCTATTATAGAGCCATATTTTGGGGCTAAGCCCTGTGTTGTTTTTATTATTTTGGAATTTATTGTGACTTCTACTGCATTTTCATCTTTGGCTTTACCTGCTGGTTTAGTTGATAATTTATCAACACTTGGCTACTCGCAAATGACGCCTGTACAAGCGCAAAGCCTGCCACCTGTACTTGAAGGTAAAGACATTATTGCACAGGCAAAAACCGGTTCAGGTAAAACTGCTGCTTTTAGTTTAGGTGTGTTAGCTAAATTAAATGTAAAACGTTTTCGTATTCAATCGCTTGTACTTTGTCCAACGCGCGAGCTGGCTGAGCAAGTGGCGGTAGAAATGCGCAAACTTGCCCGCGGTATTCACAATATTAAAATATTAACGCTATGTGGTGGTGTATCAATTGGCCCACAAATAGGCTCGCTTGAACATGGCGCGCACATTATTGTGGGTACACCTGGGCGAGTGGACGATCATATTCGTAAAGGCACACTGCGTTTAGACGATGTTGAAACGCTGGTACTTGATGAGGCAGATCAAATGCTTGATATGGGCTTTCAAGATACCCTTGATGCAATTATTGAGTGTATACCGCAAAATCGTCAAACGTTGTTATTTAGTGCAACCTTTCCGCGTGCAATTGAAGCTATTGCAAAGCGCGTATTAAAAAATCCAGAGATGATAAAAGTAGAAGAAGAGCAAGAAAAAAGCACTATAAAACAATACTTTTACAAAATGGATAACAACAAACAACGCTACTCAACGCTTAAGTTATTGCTACTTAAATTTACACCACAAAGCTGTGTTGTTTTTTGTAATACCAAGGTAGAAACACAACAAGTTTGTGATGATTTAGCAAGTGAAGGCTTTAGCGCAGTGGCGTTGCACGGTGATTTAGAGCAGCGTGATCGCGAACGTACGTTAATTCATTTTGCTAATAAAAGTGCCTCAATATTAGTTGCTACCGATGTTGCCGCGCGTGGCTTAGATATTGACGACATGGACATGGTAATAAATTACCATTTAGCACACGACCCACAAACCCATGTGCACCGTGTAGGGCGTACAGGCCGAGCGGGTAAAAAAGGCATTGCATGCTCTATTTACGGTGAGGCTGAGCAGTTTAAAGTGGCGCAAATAGGCGACCATTACGAACGAGACTTTTTGCCAGAGCCAATGCCTGCTTTTAGTTTATTAGAAAAGCCGCCTTACAAGCCTGAAATGGTTACCCTAATGATCGACTCGGGCAAAAAGCAAAAAGTGCGCGCTGGTGATATTTTAGGTGCACTTACTGGCAAAGATGGTGTTGCAGGACGCCAAGTAGGTAAAATAAATGTACTCGATAACGTTGCCTTTGTAGCCGTTGAGCGCAATGCATCAAAACCTGCGCTACGTAAATTAACCGAGGGCAATATTAAAGGGCGTAAAATTCGTGCCCGTCGCCTTACCCGTTAATTACCTGTTTTGAGCAGCTAGCTTTAGCTGCTCATACTCGGCTCTTATTTGTCTAAATTTACATGCACTCCCAGTTTGCTTATCGGGATGATGTTTTAATGCCAATTGCCGCCAGCGCTTTTGTAGCATAGCCAGGCTAAAGTTTGGCGGTAGTTGCCAAGCCTTAAGTAATGGCTCAATTTGCCCAACTGGTTGCTTTATTAGTGGGTTAAATTGCTGCCAAAAACTATCTAATAATGCCTCTATGTCTTTGGCACTGGTGTCGTAGTTTTCCCAGTTTAAATAGTAACTTTTTAAATGGGACTGCGTTGCTACATTGCTACTTGGCTCTGTAAGTTCAATATGTAATGACGATATAATTAAGTGCTTGGGTAATAGCTGTGTTTGTAGCTCAAATAAAGCATTCATAATTAAAAAATTCTTTTTAAATAAATTTTGCTCAGGGTTTGCATCTAAAGGTGGTAACACCCCTTGTTGAGCGAGCGTTGCAGCTAAGGTATGAACTTTCCAAACACGCTGAGTTAAAAGTAGCTCAAAAATCTCATCAATCAGGGGGTTAAGCATTGTTTGCACTCGTTTTGTTGTGTATCTTCAATAAAGATTACACTGACTAAAGCTAAAGTTTGAAGGAATAATATTATGCAAGGCAAATTGAAGTGCCTTTTATTTGTTTTATGTTGTGTGTTCATACTGCCAAGCTTTGCTCAAAATAGTGTATCTTTATTTGATGAATTTAAAAAAGAGCAGCAGTGGGACGTAAAACTCACGCTCGGTAATGCGCTGCTTGAAGCAAAAAATATCACAGAATCCCAAAAGGTCAGTGTGTATTCTGAACTTGCCGATTTAGCCTTCTCCTCAGATGATTTTGAAAATGCCCTGTTGTATTTTAAAAAATTAGAACAGCACACCTCCTTAAACTACCTACCAGATATGCACTTTAGAGCCATTAAAATGCAAGGCGTTGTGTTTTATTTTCAGGGGTATTTTCAGCAAGCTATTGTTGAATATAGCCGCGCCATGGTGATTGTTGAAAAAAACAATAAGCAAGTAGAGCTTGCAAACCTGCTAAGTAATATTGGTTTAGCGTACTTCGAAATGAATAATATGGAGCTAACGCTCGAATATTATTTAAAAGCAAAAGAGATTTATGAGAAAAAGGGCAGTGCTCAAGACCAAGCTGATATTTTGCTAAATATAGCAGGGGTGTACATTAGGTTATCGCGTTACGAAAGCGCCATTTTATTTTATAAAGAAGTACTTAAAGTTTATCAAAAATTAGCTGATACCAGCGGTATAGCGCAAGTTAACAATAATTTAGGGGTTGCTTACTACGAAAGTTCGCAATTTGATTTAGCGCTGCATTATTACCAAATGGCACTGCGCTATTATATTTCTACCAATGATTATAATAAGTTATCTACCCAATATACTAATTTAGCAAACATCAATTTAATTCTTAATAACGTGGATGTTGCCTACGAGCAAGCTAAATTGGGGGTACAAAATGCCCTTAAAATTGCTAATCACAGTTTAGAGCTCAACGCCTTACATGCACTGGCTAAAATACAATTTGTGAGAGGTGAGCTTGCTGATTCGCAAAAAAGCTTAGATAAAGCAACCGATTTGGCCACACAATATAATAGTGTGCGTATAAAGCGCGATGCTTTTGGTACACGCTCGCTCCTAGAGGCAAGCAAAGGCAACTACGCTGAGGCATTAACTCTGCACGAAAAGTTTGTAGCAGAGCAGCGCGGTATAAATAGCGAAACAATTACCAGCGCCTTAGCTGTATTACAAAATCAATTTAAAGCTACTCAGTTAAATCAAGAAATTCAAAAGCTGAAGCAAGAACGAAAAGTACAAAAGTTAAAAATGAGCCAACGTTCGCAGCTTACGGTTTTTATTTTTGTTTTATTATTTTTAGTAATTGTAACGGGCACCGCACTTTATCGTCGAGGCGCCGAAAAGCGTGCCAAGCAGTTATTAAAAGAACAAGTCGCGCAGCGTACAGCAGAGCTACAAGCTATTGCCCAAGAGCTACGAGAAGCAAATGATGTTAAAAGCCAGTTTTTGGCAAATATTAGCCATGAAATTAGAACCCCGCTCACCGCTATTTTAGGCCAAACAGATGATTTAATTAATGGTTTGTACGAGCCTGAAAACCTACAAGACGAATTAAAAATAATTCAACGACATAGCGATCACTTAAAAAGTTTAATTAATGACGTACTCGATTTAAGTAAAATAGAAGCAAACAGATTAGAGCTTAATATTTCGTGCTTTGACATAGTGCAGCTAGTTAGCGATGTACATGCCATGTTTATTACGCAGGCTAAGGCAAAGCATTTACAAATCCGTTTTGATAATCATGTAGGCAATGCGTTTTATACCAAGCTTGATTTAATGCGGGTGAAACAAATACTCATTAATTTATGTGCTAATGCCGTTAAGTTTACGCAGGCGGGGCAGGTAGTTGTGTCTTTAAACAAAACCGAGCAAGGGCTTGTTTTTATAGTTAAAGACACCGGTATTGGCATGAATTCATCACAGCTAAAACAAATATTTGAATGCTTTAGCCAAGCCGATAACAGTATTAGTCGCCGCTTTGGTGGCACCGGGTTAGGGCTTAGTTTGTCTCAACAGTTAGCCTCTATGATGGGCGGCTACATTAGCGTACAAAGTGAGTTTAAACGCGGAAGTCAGTTTTCGCTGTTTTTACCCTGTGTAGAGGTCGAAAAAGAGTTAGATGAGTACGAACATGTAAGCGCCGCTGAACAGGTTAAGCAGTTAACCGGGCGCGTAGTTTTGGCTGAGGATCATCCCGACAATCGCAGACTCATAAGTCGTTATTTACGTTCAATGGGGCTTGAAGTTATTGCGGTAGAAAATGGTGAGCAAGCGGTTGAGAAGTGCCTACAAATATACCCTGACCTCGTGCTGCTTGATATACAAATGCCTGTTATGGACGGGCGTGCTGCGTTTTCGTTGTTGCAACAGTGCGGCTTTCAAGCGCCTATTTTTGCTTTAACGGCCAATGCAATGAGCCATGAAGTTGATGATTATCTTGCCCTAGGGTTTACAGGGTATTTAGGTAAGCCATTAGATAAAAACGCGTTTTATAACACCCTTGCCCAGCATTTAGGTGAAGCAAAACAAGAGGCAGCCTATACAGCTAAGATAGACATGAGCGACTTAGTAACAAGTTTTAAGCAAAGCTTCACGTTTGAAAGCGAAACCATAAGTCAGCACCATAATAGTAATGACCTAGAGGCACTACAAAAAGACAGCCATCGTATTTTAGGTGCTGCGCAAATGTTTGCGTTAGACGATATTGCCAAGGCCGCTAAAAATCTCGATATGGCTTTACTCAATAAACAAAGCCAAAGTAAAGAGCACATTCAAAAGCTTGTAGATGAATTACAGCGGGTACTTAAAAAATATAACGAGAGTTAATTATACCAATCGTGTTAGGTTATTAGACATTTATAGCGACAGATAAATAGAGTGGTAAGAAGGCATGAATTTTGACACGAAGTTGCTCTACATAAGAAATTTATAACGCCATTGACGCTTTATTTCGCATGCTAGAAAGGCTAAATATCTAAGCCGATTGGTATTAGTCGTTTACACATAAAAAAAGCGCCCTAGGCGCTTTTTTTATGTAACGAAAACGCGCTTATTGGCGTTTCATTGAATCGAAGAATTCATCGTTCGTTTTGCTCATAGAAAGCTTATCAATTAAGAATTCCATTGCATCAATCTCTGACATTTCATGAACAATCTTACGTAAAATCCACAGCTTTTGTAGCTCATCTGGCTTAGTAAGTAGTTCTTCACGACGCGTACCAGAGCGGTTAAAGTCGATGGCAGGGAATACACGCTTTTCAGCAATCTTACGATTTAAGTGTAGTTCCATGTTACCGGTACCTTTAAACTCTTCGTAGATAACTTCATCCATTTTAGAGCCCGTGTCGATAAGAGCTGTAGCTATAATCGTTAAGCTACCGCCTTCTTCAACATTACGTGCAGCACCAAAGAAGCGCTTAGGCTTGTGCAATGCGTTAGCATCAACACCACCGGTAAGTACTTTACCTGATGAAGGAATCACGGTGTTGTAAGCACGTGCTAAACGGGTGATTGAATCAAGCAAGATAACCACATCTTTTTTGTGCTCAACTAAACGTTTTGCTTTTTCAATAACCATTTCTGCAACTTGTACGTGGCGAGAAGCTGGCTCATCAAACGTTGATGCAATAACTTCACCTTTAACGAGGCGTTGCATCTCGGTTACTTCCTCCGGACGCTCATCAATAAGTAAAACCATTAATGTAACATCTGGGTGATTGTGAGTAATTGATTGTGCAATGTTTTGCAGTAGCATTGTTTTACCCGCTTTAGGCGGTGCTACTAACAAACCACGTTGGCCACGGCCAATTGGAGATGCTAAATCAAGTACACGAGCGGTAATGTCTTCTTTACTGCCGTTACCGCGTTCCATACGAAAACGTTCGTTTGCATGTAGTGGGGTAAGGTTTTCAAAAAGAATTTTAGTGCGAGAGTTTTCAGGTTTATCGAAGTTAACTTCATTTACTTTTAATAAAGCAAAGTAGCGTTCGCCATCTTTAGGTGGACGAATAAGCCCTGAAATAGAATCGCCAGTACGCATGCTGAAACGGCGAATTTGGCTTGGAGATACATAAATATCATCTGGGCCAGCTAAGTAAGATGCTTCTGATGATCTTAAAAAACCAAAGCCATCTTGTAAAATCTCTAGTACACCGCCACCGAAGATGTTCTCTCCGCCTTTGGCGTGTGCTTTAAGAATGGCAAAAATGATATCTTGCTTTCTTAAGCGGGCTACGTTTTCGAGCCCCATGGACTCAGCTAAGTTTACAAGTTCTTTTATAGACTTGTCTTTTAATTCGCGTAAATG
>CERR01060931.1_pt1 | contig 27714 bp, 20 predicted proteins | sample 530841 | NCBI WGS metagenome assembly CERR01 (sample SAMEA2621021, study PRJEB7988) | marine metagenome | biome: marine biome (ENVO:00000447); feature: surface water layer (ENVO:00002042); material: "saline water (ENVO:00002010), including plankton (ENVO:xxxxxxxx)" | depth 5 m | reverse complement strand
TTGGTAATCACACATGATGAAGAATAAAGTTCAATTGATCACATACGCTGATCGAATCACAGGGCAAGATATAAACGCACTTACTACGCTTTTAAATGGCCAACTTAAGGGCGTTTTTGGTGGTGTACACCTTTTGCCGTTTTATAATCCGATTGATGGCAGCGATGCAGGCTTTGACCCGATTGACCACAGCGAAGTAGATTCTCGCATTGGTACATGGGCTGATATTCAAGCACTGGGTGAAAACCATGATCTAATGGCTGATTTAATCGTTAACCATGTATCGGCGCAGTCTTATCAGTTTCAAGATGTGCTAGCTAAAGGTAAGCAATCAGAATTTTGGGATTTGTTTTTAACAAAAGAAGACGTTTTTCCAAATGGTATGAGCGAAGCTGAGCAACAAGCAATATATCGCCCGCGCCCCGGTAGCTGTTTTACACCAATGCAGTGTGGCGATGGTCAAACGTATGACTTTTGGACCACGTTTACCGATAACCAAATTGATATAAACGTAAAAGTTGAAGCGGGTATTGCGTATTTAAATAACGTATTAACTAAGTTTTCTGAAAATAACGTAAATATTATTCGTTTAGATGCAGCGGGTTACGCAATTAAACAAGCCGGTACAAACTGTTTTATGCTAGACGAAACCTTTGGCTACCTAGATAACTTGTCAAAGCAAGCAAACGAGCTTGGCATGGAAACCATTGCTGAAATTCATAGCCACTACCAAACACAAGTAGAAGTAGCAAAGCGTGTAAACATGGTTTACGACTTTGCATTACCGCCGCTTATTTTACATAGCTTATTTAATAACGATGTAGATGCACTGCTTAAATGGTTACAAATTTCACCACGCAACTGTTTAACGGTACTTGATACACACGACGGCATAGGCATTATTGATGCTGGCCCAATGGGCGACAAGCCAGGGCTATTAAATGCACAGCAAATAGATACCCTTGTAGAAACCATGCATGCCAACAGTAACAACCAAAGCCGCCAAGCTACGGGTGCTGCTGCCAGTAATGTTGATTTATACCAAGTAAATTGCACGTATTACAATGCATTAGGCGCTAACGATTTAGATTATTTGATTTCGCGTGCCATACAGTTTTTTGCCCCCGGTGTGCCGCAAGTGTACTACGGTGGTTTATTTGCCTGCGAAAACGATATGGATTTACTTGCGCGTACCAATGTGGGCCGTGATATTAACCGTCCGTATTTAAATAGTGAAACAATCGAGCACGCACTCAATAAACCTGTAGTAAAAGGTTTAATAGAGCTCATTAAATTACGTAATGAACACCCCGCTTTTGCAGGAGAGTTTAGTGCTCACGGTACACAGGGAATATGTTGTTTAACGTGGCAACTTGAAGATAAGTCTATTGCATTAAGTGTTAATTTTAAAACGCGAGATGCACTTATTACCCAAGTAAATGGTGATGAAGAAACAACGATAAGTTTAAACGCATTGTTAGCCTAACAGGCTATTAAAACATAAAAGCCAAGCTCTTGAGCTTGGCTTTTGTTTACCCAGTCCTTTTTAACATAACCTATTAACCACTTGCGCCAATATCTAGCTCGTAACTTACATCACATATTTTTTCTTCTTTAGATATAAATAGTTCGGCGGCCATTACGCCTTTTTCTTGGCTGTTTTGATGAATAGTGGTTAGGCGCGGCACAAAACGAGCGGCTTCGTCTATTCCATCAAAGCCGACAATACGCAGTTCTTCACCTATTTTTATGCCTTGTTTTATCGCTTCTCGCATGGTGGCAAGGGCAATTAAATCACTCATACAAATTATAACGTTAGGGCGAGGGGAGGCACTCAACACCTCTTTAGCGGCAATGTTAGCAAAACGCTCGCTGCTCTCAGGTATATTCCAAATGCGGTCATCAGCTACGGTTATATTTGCCTCACTTAAAGCACGTTGATAACCCCGTAAACGTTGGTGCGAAATAGATTGCCCTGTTTCAAATTCGTGATGCTCATATACGCGGCACAATACGTTTTCATCAAGTAATCTTAAGCCTAAAATAGCGACTTTGTCGCTTTGATTTTTTAAAACATGCTTGGCTATTTCGTAACTTGCTTGCTCGTTATTAATATTTACTGAGGCATTGCGGGCTATATCAAAATCAATAGTTACCACATGTTTAGAGACCGTTTTTAACTGCTCTACTAATGCGTGATTTCGAGGGCGGCCATAACAAATAAAGCCATCAACAAAGTCGACCACGCTGTTAAGGTTATCGCTATTTCCTGAAAACAATAAAACATTAATGCCGTTTTTTTCAAGCACCGAGGTTACACCCCGCATAAAGCTACTGGCCACAGGGTCCGACACCATATATTCCACACTATCGGGCAGCACTAACGCCACAATATTAAACGTACCACTGCGAAGCGATTGCGCGGCTTTATTGGGCCCGTAATAGCCCAATGTTTTACACGCTGCAAGAATATCGTCTCGGCGTTTAGCCGATAGCTGATCAGGGCGATTAAACGCATTAGAGACTGTTGCGTTAGATACACCTAACTCTTTAGCAATACTTTTTAGGGTCCAGCGGGTTTGCTTACTCATACCAATTCTTTACTCAATACTCATGTTAATAAACTAACATATTCAGGGCGTTAGCAAAGTAAAAAATAAGGTTTTACCCTTAATGCCGGCACTCTTTAGGCGCAATACCAAAGGTTTGTTTAAATACACGACTAAAGTGGCTCGCGCTATTAAACCCAACATCAAAGCAGACTTGGCTAATTGCATGGCCTTGCAGTAATTGATTGCGCGCTTTTTTAAGTCTTAATTGTTGCTGCCAAAGGGCTGGGGTAGTGCCAAATGCCAGTTTAAACTGCTGATAAAACTTACTGCGGCTCATGCAGGCTATTTTGCACAAGGTATTTATGTCGAGCGTTTCGTTTAAGTGCTCTTCAATATAAAGCAGTGCATCGCTTATTTTTGTTTTAAGGCGTGGTTTATCGCTATTAGCGAGTAATAAGTCGCGGCTTTGTTGTTGTAACAACCGGGTGATCAATTCGTTTAACGACAAGTCAATTAAGTAATGTCGCTGTGCGCCTGGTTCGCTAAATAAATGTACCATGCGCTCTAATAATTGCTGTATTTGGCTATTATGTTGGCTGTGTACCAATTGTGGAACATACTCGAATAAGTCGCCATCGTGTGCAAAGCTTTGCTGCATGTTAAGCGCATTTGCCACAGCGTTTATTTTATCTTTGCTTATTTCAATTGCTAAACAAGTGGTTGGGGCGTGCATTGATGCCTGTGGAAAATCAATTAATACACCTTGCTCTGGCGCTAATACAAACGACTCGTGGGGTAAAAATGCTTTATGGTATTGGCTACTTTCTACGTGCATTACTTTTTTACCGCTGAGCATGGCACAAAACAGTAACTCCTTTGAATGCAGTGCCACCTTTTGTGCGCGTTGGTACGTGTCGTAAATGCTCAACTCGCTGTTATCTGCTGCAAATGTCACTTTATTTTCTATTAAAACATCAAGTTGTTGGCGTTTTTTGTTTAACTGAGATGTGTGCATATCAATCCTTTTGGCTTTTATTAGTGTGGACTCACAGACAACTTTTGTGGACAGCTAATCAAGTTTTTAGGGGCTTGTTAGGCTAATGTCAAACAACACTGATTAAATATAAAGCATTTTGTTTTATATAAATGTTCGACCTTTAGCTAACAACAATAAAGAGAGCACACACATGATATATGCAAATCCAGGCAGCGATGGCGCACTCGTAAACTTTAAAAAACAATACGGTAATTACATTGGCGGGGAGTGGGTAAAGCCTGTAAACGGCCAATACTTTGATAATATAAGCCCAGTAAATGGTAAGGTATTTTGCCAAATACCTCGCTCCGACAAAGATGATATAAACCTAGCACTCGACAAAGCGCATGCAGTGCGAGAGCAGTGGGGTACAACCTCGGTGACCGAGCGCAGTAATATACTGTTAAAAATAGCCGACCGAATTGAGCAAAACCTAGAGCTACTAGCTGTTGCCGAAACATGGGATAACGGTAAAGCCATTCGCGAAACACTCGCGGCTGATATTCCGCTCGCGGCCGATCACTTTCGCTACTTTGCAGGGTGCCTGCGCTCGCAAGATGGCAGTATTGGCGAAATTGACGAAACCACGGTGGCGTATCATTTTCACGAACCGTTAGGTGTGGTTGGGCAAATTATCCCGTGGAACTTCCCTATTTTAATGGCCGCATGGAAACTTGCACCCGCACTTGCTGCAGGTAACTGTGTGGTACTAAAACCAGCTGAGCAAACACCAGCATCTATTTTAGTTTTAATGGACATTATTGGTGAGTTACTGCCTGCAGGCGTGCTCAATATTGTAAATGGGTTTGGTAAAGAAGCAGGCGAAGCACTGGCCACAAGTAAGCGCATTGCTAAAATTGCATTTACAGGCTCTACACCTGTCGGCTCTCATATTTTAAAATGTGCTGCTGAAAACATTATTCCCTCAACGGTAGAACTTGGCGGTAAATCGCCCAATATATTTTTTAATGATGTAATGGAAAAAGACGACGCGTTTTTATCAAAAGCCATAGAAGGCGCCGTACTTGCTTACTTTAACCAAGGTGAAGTATGTACCTGTCCATCAAGATTGTTTATTCAAGAAGATATATACGAGCAGTTTATTGAGCGCATACTCGAACGTACCCAACAAATTAAACGCGGTAACCCACTCGACAGCGAAACCATGGTGGGCGCTCAAGCTTCAAAAGCACAGTTTGATAAAATACTTAGTTACATAGACATAGGTAAAAAAGAAGGCGCTGAAGTACTCACCGGCGGAAACGTAGAGCAGCTAAATGACGATTTAAATGGTGGTTATTACATACAACCTACACTGCTTAAAGGTACCAACGACATGCGTGTGTTCCAAGAAGAAATTTTTGGCCCTGTTATTTCTATGTCGACCTTTAAAGATGAAGCCGAAGCACTCGAACTTGCCAACAGCTCAGAATTTGGCTTAGGCGCAGGGGTGTGGAGCCGAAACATGAACCGTGCTTATACCATGGGGCGTAAAATTGAAGCTGGCCGGGTGTGGACCAACTGTTACCACATGTACCCAGCACATGCTGCATTTGGTGGGTATAAAAAATCAGGAATAGGGCGCGAAACGCACAAACTCGCACTCGATCACTACCAACAAACTAAAAATTTATTAGTGAGTTATAGCGAAGATCCGCTCGGCTTTTTTTAATAAAGCAGCTCAAACTTAAACACAACAACCATTAAGTAATGAGGGCGCTGCATATTTGCAGCGCTTTTTTATTCACAGTGCTCACAAGGCTACTTTAAGCGTGTTGTAATATATAAGTACAATACCAGCGGTATTCAAACCGTTAAAACCTAAGCGTTTTAATAACTCATTACCTGCGTCAAAAAACGATTTTACGATATTAACTTTTTATAAAAGTTGCTCTAAAAATGAGCAGTGATTTATGCATTGTCGGATATTACTGATCTCCCCCATTTAGGTGCATTACAGCATTAATGGAAATTCCTTTATAGTTAACTAATTGTTTACAGGTGGTTATTTGCTGGCTAAGATAAAAGCATCGTAATATAGGGACATTTGTCGGTTTATAAAACGACAAATGTCGTAGACAAAGTTGTTATGCGTTCGGCAGATCTTACAGTAAGGATGTAACTTGAAAATTAGACACTTAGAAGAATTTGATCATAAAGATCTTCATAATATTTATAGCTTTACGGAAGTAATGGCAAATACATCACAACTTCCTTTTTTGAGCTCTTCGCAAGTTTCAAATCTCTTTTCAGCATCAAATCAATACACGTTAGTTGCAGAAGTTAATGGTAAAGTGGTTGGACACGTGACGCTATTCCTAACGGATAAAGTTCGGGATAAGCATACTGCTTCTATTGCCATCGCTGTTCATCCTGAAAGTCACGGACAAGGTGTCGGAAAAGCCTTGATGCATGAAGCAATCAATCAAGCTGATAATTGGCTTAATTTAATTCGTGTTGAATTAGAGGTTCATGCTGATAATCTTTCAGCCAAAGCTCTGTATGAAAAGGTAGGCTTTGAAACTGAGGGCATTAAGCGTTTGAGTACATTCAAAAGTGGACGGTATATAGATATGGTTATCATGTCCAGAATCAGCCCTGCACATGGAATGAACGCATAACAAAGCGTTTAAGGCAGATTCGCAACGCATGGCATTCTTGGTTCAAATTGAGTTTTGTGTTTACGGTGTAATGGTTTAGGTTAGTCGTAGGCGTCGCTCACTACTTAACGCGGCGTTCTACTCTTCAATTAGGCGAGCACTGATGAAATTAGAGAGCATATCAAATAGTCAGATTCGATCTTCCCTTAAGGCTTGTGCTGCGTTAGACATTGAGCTTTGTGATGATGAGTATCTTCGCTGCTTCACATTTAGTCCAGATTGGTGTGAGGGGATTCAGGTCGCTACTTATGACAATGGCGGTGGCGACGATTTAGTTATCGTATTTTCAGATGAGTCCATTTTAATAAAAGGTTTCGACCATGAGTCAGAAGTAAGCCCACATGCTCAGGATGAGTATGGCGTATGGCCGGGAATGTACGATGGGGCACCAGAAAAACTATTGTCCATTTTGGATGATGAGGCCTTTGAAAAAGAGGATGTTACTTTTTGTTATTGGAGAGAAGGCGAAACTGGCAAGTGGATGCAAGGCCCAGTTAAATTCAATGATGAAGAAGATGATGGCTCAAGTTGGCTTCTACCTTCTATAAAAATCACCCCATTAGAATATATAAAATGGGGCAAAGAGTATTACGAAGAGGACTTTAATAGAGTTTCAGTTCAACGAATCCATGACGTATTTAAAGAGTATGAGTAGAACAAGGCGCAGCAAGCCGACCTCCGGAAACTGTCACCTTTTGTGCGAAGCGTTAGGTGCTTCTGAGAAATCAATGGCCAAATCAGAGATAAGACAGTTCTTAAAAGAGATCCGCACTAAATTTCCTGACGTTGTGCCTCTCATGGAAAAACATGAAAAATGGGCACTCACATTCCTAATGGAAGAGTTCGCAAATTTGACAACCATTTTGTTTAACCAAGGTAATTTAGAAGAAGCATTAGAACAGTTGCAGTACATGAGCGAAAAACTAGATACTGCAACCAAAGCAGAATTCGAATACATAGATGTATATTATACAGAGCACTTATTCTGGAAAGGTACAAAAGAAGGTATTGAGCGTGGCTGGCCTCTCGTGCCAGGTAATCTCAAAAAACTATACTTGGGCTTTCATGGTAAAGCCCCTAGGGTAGTGGTTTAAATATGCACGCACCTAACAACCTAATCAACACACTCACTTCGTTCGCTGGGATGCATACACATGGGCAGCGTCGCTTCGATCCAAATTATAGCCCATGTGTTTGCGCCCCTAAGCAGGGTGCTATGAGGTGCTCTAGATAGTATGCAGAATATAAATCCATGGCTTTGGTCAGCTTTTGTTTTGTCTCTTTCAGGAATCTTTTTTAGATGGGTGTTTGGTAATACGTTTGTGGGCTTTTTTCTTGCCGTATTGCTAGCTTTAGCGATAGTGCCTTTAGTTAAAAAAATTCAGAGAAAGAATTAACAAAACACCCATTTTAAACTTTACATCTTTCGAAGCCTAGATTCTAATTGGCTAAATAAAGTACGTGTCATTATAACTTGCTTTTTGGGTACAAATTGATTGCCTTAAAGTATAAAGCTATATAACTTATTAAAGTGAATACATTTTATTGACGTAAATTAATTAGCAGGAAAGCCAAATGAACAATAAAATACTCAAATCATCTACAGCTACGTATCAAGGTGGTGTTGCAAAAGCCGATGGTAAATTTTATGTAACGCAAGGTGAGGTACGTTTTGAGCCATACAATGAAAGTGCTGGTTTAGGGCCTTATACTTTTACACGAAGCGCAATCGTAAAAATTGAAAAGTCAGCAGGGAGAGGTGCAGGCATTTTACCACTAACAAGCGATGGAATAACAATCACTTTAGATAATGAAGATACTTATGACTTTATTTTAGCAAACCCCGATGAATGGATTCGTCTACTCAAGCATTAAACAATCTCTAGAGCTGGCATTTAGGCATAATTATTTTAAGTGTGTGCTAAGTTAAACGGCATCAATAGTTTCCAGTTTTAACTATTAAAAAACTACAACAAAAGGATTTGAATGATGGTTAAAATATCTATGCTCACTATTTCTACTAGCAGCTTTATTGTATCTTTTATGGGTTTTGCTAACACCGCTGTGTCACCGCAAACGGATGAGCAATGGCGCAGTGTTACTGAGCGTGATATTGAAGCTGCTTACAGCATATCGGCAAAAAATCACCCAGGTATGTTTGATGTTAATAATCCAACGTTCCCTGACTTATTAAAAAAAGCAAAAGCAGAAGCACTTACATTGTCGGCTCAAGCGAGTGGGCCGCAGGTTCATGCAGCGGCAATTTCTCGTTTTAGCACTATTTTACAAGATGGCCACGCCGGTGCGTTTTCAAGCGTAGATAGACCCGCGCGCCGCTGGCCGGGCTTTAGAACTGTGTGGCGAGGTGATGCGCTAAAAGTGTATTACAGTGAAAACAAAAATATTAGCAAAGGCGACGTTGTAAGCCAATGTGATGGACAAAGTACCGAGACCTTAATACGTGAGAGAGTGTTTAAGTTTCATGGTGAAGTTGCACAGCCTGGCCATTGGTGGCAGCAAGGTTGGCGGTTACTCATTGACGAGGGCAATCCATTTTTAACTCCTTTAAAAGAATGCGAATTTGTTAAAGCCAATGGCGATACCTATACACACGTATTAAATTGGTCTGTAAGGCCTAAGTCAGCCAGCAAGCATTTAGAAAATGCCTACAACGGTGATGAACTCCCCATTGATTTAACCTGGCCTGAAAAAAACATTGCGTGGATTGCTATGCCTAGTTTTTCATCAACCGAAAAGCAAACTGCTGCCTACAATAAAGTGTTTGAAAAAATACAACAGCAGCGTAGTAAGTTACTTACTGCAAAAGCCGTGGTGTTAGATTTGCGCCATAACCAAGGTGGCTCATCTTATTGGAGCTCACAAATAGCCAAAGAACTATGGGGCAAAAAAATAGTAGAACAAAAAGTAGATAATACTTCTCAAAACACGCAAGTGTGGTGGAGAGCATCAAAGGATAATACCGACCATGTAGTGTCTTTATTAGAGGTTGTAAAAAATCAGCCTGAATTATTGAAAATATTTAAAATCACAGCTGCGGGTATGGCTTTATCACTTAAAAGTGGTGATCCATTTTATGTAGAGCAAGAAACCAATACGCTAAATAACATGCCACAAAAGCCTTTAACTAGTGACTTTAAAACCAAGGTGTTTGTTATTGTTCCGCCGCAGTGCGCCAGTGCTTGTTTAGATGCGCTTGATAAGTTTAAGCTTTTTGAAAATACAACGTTATTCGGTGCGCCAAGTAGTGCTGATTCTATGTATATGGAAGTACGCTTAGCTGATTTACCTTCAGGGTTGGGGAAAGTGATAGTACCTAACAAAGTATACGTAAACAGAGCGCGAGGGGCAGGGGATTTTTATAAGCCCGATGTGGCATATAACGCCATTGATTGGACAACCAATGTATTGCTTGAGCAAATAAAAACGTTATAAAAAAGCCGCTTGTTAAAACAAGCGGCTTAACTATTCTAACTAGGGAATAGTTTAAAACGTGTAACGGGCACCAATTGAGTAGCGTGGGCCGTACTGATTAGCAAATAAAAACTGCTCTTCGTAACGGCCGTAGCCTTCTTCGGTGGCATTATTTAAGTTTATGCCATCAAAAAATACCGTTACGTTTTCGTTTACATCGTAGTTAACGCTCATATCCCATTGGCCGTAGGCTTTAGCATATTGCGGTGGCGCATCGGCTGAGCCTTGTGCTTGGCCTACACCAATTAAGTACGAGTCGCGCCATGCGTAAGTAATTTTGATTGATAGGCCGTCTTTTTCGTAAAAGCCTTGAAAGTTTGCAGAGTCACTTAAACCTGTAAGCGGAGCTTGTTGGTCTAGGCTTTCGCTATCAAATTCTACATCGCCATCTACAAACGTGGCGTTAACACCTACACCAAAACCAGTTTCGCCAATTAAGTGCTGAACAGCCACTTCAAAACCATCTACCGATTTGCTGTCGGTGTTTTGTGGTTGGCTTATGTTCCATACCATAAGTGGGTCATCGCTATTTGGCTCAATGACGCCATTCGCATTGCCATAACCATTGCTAATCATTTGCGCAAAAATAGCATCGGTGGTTGCTTGCTCGCCGCGCGATTCAATATCGCTAACTGCTTGTAAGTAACGCGGGCCGTTTAAAATGTCGTATAGACCTTCAATCGTGGTTTGCGTAATGGTGGTTTGAATAAAGTTATCTACGTCTTTTTTAAAGTAACCAACAGAGGCGTAGCTGCCTTCTGCGTAGTAATACTCTAATGATAAGTCGAGATTGGTTGATTCAAACGGCAATAAATTTGTATTACCTTGGCTACCCGTGCGCGAGCCAGGTTTTGGGCTGCCTGTTAAGCTACGGCCACCGGCTAAATCACCCAGTGGTGCACGCGACATAGTTTTACCCCATGAAACACGGGCTACAACGTCTTCGGTTAAATCAACACTTACATCGATTGACGGTAATAATATGTCGTAATCGCCTTGCTGCTCTAAGAAGTTATCATCGCCGCCGGCTGCATATTGCATTATCCATTCTGAGGCGCTGATCCAGTTTACTTGTTCTTCAACACGTTGGCGTACTGTGCTTGTTACATCTGTTTGCTCGTAGCGCAGGCCTGCATTTACTTTTACGTAGTAATCGCTTACATCAAACTCCCAGCTTGATTGAATATAAAAGCTGTTTGTAATTTCTTCTACGTAGCTTTCGCTATCAATACCATCCATGTAAGCATTGGCTGCGTATGCATCGCCACCGGTTACATCAGAGGTTAAGTATGCCATTTGGCGAGCCACTGCTTCATCAAAATCGTAGGTGTAGTAGTAACCTGGTTGTAAGTTGCTGCCGCCACCATCAAATTGATCTAAAAGGCCCGACGTATCGTGGCGAGTAAACATGCTATCTGGGAATATTTCTGTGTACGATGGGTTAAAACCAGGGCCACCCACTAAGCCACTCCATGCAGTGTAACCACCTGTGTTTTGCTCAGTGCGCGATGCACCAAATTTTACTTTAACTAGGCCAATATCAAAGTTTTCATTGTACCAAGTGGTATGTAATTGTAATTGCTCAATGTTTGATTCACCCGGCGAGTGCGTAAATTGGCTAAAGTTAGAGTCAATTTCGCCTGGCGTTAATTCGCTTGTGCCGTTTAACCAGTTCACCTGTGCACTTGGGATTTCGCCTGTGCGGTAATCGTAAATTTTATTTGCTAGCTGATCAGAGCCTAAAATCACTTGGCCAGTACTGCCTAGCCCGTCATCGGCGCCGTTATCGGTTTCATTTTTAGAGTCATGGTAATCAAGTTCAACGTGCCACGTGTCGTTAATTTCCCACTCTAGGTTTAAACCAATAGAGCGTGCTTTTACTTCTGTGGTGCCTTTGTTGGCTGTAAACGAGGCATCGTTACCGCTAATATCGGCATAAACAGCGGTGCCGTTTTCATCAAGCTCGTAGCCATTAATATTGCTACCAAAGTCGTTCCAAATACCCCAACCAATACTTTCAGAGCCCGTAACCGCTTTACTTGCTGTGTAATCAAGTGTGGCTACAAAGCCATCAACTGGTTCAAATTGAAAAGTAACTTGGCCGTTAGTACGTTCACGCTCTACATCTTCAATAGAGTAGTTCATGTCTTTAGGGAAGTAGTAGTTACCTGATGGGTCAGTACGGTTATCAACAACGTTACTGCTATCTAATTCAGGTAAATCAACATTGGCTTGCCAACCTTGAATATTGGCGCGTTGTTTTTGAAAGTCGCGTTCTTGGTGCGAAAACGAAAAACCAAAACCAAATCTGTCATCTGCAAATGTGTTGCTATAAACAGCCGAAAGCTCAGGGGTTACATCATCACCGGCTTCGTTTGATGAGTCGTGATTTGCTTTAACCGTGGCTGAAAAATTTTGACCTGGCTTTTGAAAAGGGCGCGCAGTAGAAATATTAACTGTTGCACCTAAACCACCGCTTGGTACATCGGCGCGCGCTGTTTTAAATACTTCTAGCGCACTTACGCCCTCTGAGGCAATGTTTTCAAGGTTGTACGAACGCGTATAACCTGTGCCTGGCATTTGGCGGCCGTTTAACGTAATTAAGTTAAACTCTGGGCCAAAACCACGTACGGTAATTTGGCTACCTTCACCGTTTGCTCGGCTCACCGATACACCGGTAATGCGTTGTAATGATTCTGCTAAATTGGTATCTGGAAATTTCCCCATTTCTTCTGCTGAAATGGCATCTACTACGCCCGATGAATCACGTTTCATATCCATAGAACGAATAAGTGAACCACGAATACCTTTTACTTCAATAACTTCTACATCAGGAGATGCTGCAGTGTCTGCCTCGGCAGCAATGGCCGTATTTAACGTGCTTGCAGCAATGATAAGAGACACAGAAGCCGCGAGTTGGCTCTTTTTAAAATTGAATGTGTTCATAATAGCTCTGCTTTATAAAATGTTGTTGTGTAGCAATAGGCGCCATGCGCCTATTGTAGTGTGTTTTTATGGATTCGCGATAATCACGTTATCTATGCGGTATAATGCGCCGTTGCCCATATCCCACGTAGGAAATACCATGAGCACGTTTATAGCGCTAATATCTAAGCCTGCATCAAATAGTTCCTGAATAGGGAAGGTGTATGTTTGCCATTCGCCTGTAACAGGTGTTTGCCCTTCATTGCTTTGCGTTAATGCCAGCTCTACTGCGCTTGAAGCGCCAATTGATTCAATTTTAAATAACCATTGTGCATCCACGTTTGAAGGTGCTGTTATTACTTTTAAATCAAACTGTACAACGCCATTTTCTAACAGGGCTGATGCATCAAACGATACGTCTTCATCGGCTAAAAAGCCCATTACAGTAGGTGTTGCACCAATGCTAAACTGAGCCACTGCGCCGTGCTGATCATCGTCGGTTTCTGTAGTAGGTGTTGAACCACCACAGCAATCCCATATGCTCCACTGATCGGCGACTGTATCTGTAAATACGTTTAGCTCACCAGAGGCAACGGGCGCTGCATTAGGGTTGTAAATTTTAACATTATCTACACGGTAAACCGCGCCTTCACCTGCGCCCCATGCCGGAAAAATCATAAGTACATCAATTGCACTTACATCAAGGCCTGCACCTGCGAGATCTGATAACTTAAATGTATAAGTTTGCCACTCGCCAGTTACTGGCGCTACACCTTCAACACTTTGCGTTAGTTCAAGTTCTGCAAATGAAGTTGCACCATTTGCCTCTACTTTAAATAACCACGCAGTTGACGGGTCGCTAGGAGTAGACGTTACTTTTAAGTCAAACTGTATAACGCCTTCATCTAAAATGCTGCTTGCATCAAATGACTCACCTGCACCACCTACTTCAGTACGGCTGTTAAAACCCATTACTGTAGGCTCTGCACCAATACTAAATTCAGCGGTTACACCGTGCGCTTCATCATCTACCACTTCGATAGGCGTTGAGCCACCACAACAATCCCACATTGGCCATGCTAGGTTTTGCTCATCTTCAAAAATAGTCAGCTCTGGTGATCCGCCTAGGTTGTCTTGTGTAATTTCAACGTCGTCAATTAAAAAGGTTGCGCCTTCGCCCGTGCCCCACTCAGGAAATACCATAAGTACGTCAATTGCGCTGATATCTAAATCTAAGTCAGCAAGGTCAGAAAGTAAAAATGTATAGGTTTGCCACTGACCTACTACAGGTGCTTGGCCTTCAACGCTACTTGTAAGCGGCATATCAGCATCGGTTGAGGCTTCTGTGCTTTCAAGTTTTACAAACCAAGGTGTGTCTGGCACGCTTGGTGCGCTGGTTACTTTCATTTTAAAGCGTACGTAGCCTTCTTCTAGCATAGGTGATGCATCAAAAGGTGTTGCAGCGCCGTTTTCGTCAGTAATAAACGCATCGCGGCTAATAAAACCAACCACTGTAGGCTCGCTGCCTATTGTAAATTCAACAGCGTCGCCTTGCTCTTCATCACTTACGATTGCAGGTGTTGAGCCACCACAACAATCCCATGCTGGCCAGTTAGGGTTAAAGCTGTCGCCAAAAATAGTTAACGGTGTAGCAATACCTGTAGATGGCGGGCTAGGAATAGGCGCTTCGCCCTCTAGCAGGGCATCGTCTAGGTTATCGTAACCTGGGCGAATAGTTTCACACCCTTTGCCGGTATCTGGGTTTGATGCACATTGATAAACACGTACGTAGTCAATTGCAAATGTTTGGCCGTTTTCAAATGCGCTGGCATCTACGCCTAACTCATTTACGTTTTCAGGCCAGTCGCCGCCTACTGCTAAATTTAACAGTAAGTGAAAGTCTTTATCGTAAGGAGCGCTATCCCAATGAGTTTCTAGCTCGCCAGAACCTTGTTCAAAATACTCTGCAAACCAACCGCGATGTTTCAAACCTGCGGCTTCGCCTTTGGAATTATATAATACTTCTGATTGGCGCTGTGTGGCATATAGGTAGCCATCAACGTACCAGCGTATTTCACCTTCTTGCCATTCTACTGCGTAAGTATGAAAGTCATCTGCTGGGTTGCTATCTTCAGGAAATTTGTACTCTTGGCCTGTGTAGCTGTTATCTGGCCAAGCGCGGCCGTAATGCAATGTGCCATGAATGCTTGATTCAACACCGCCATCTTCGTCAGCGGTTTTTAGGTTTACTGATTCTAAAACATCAATTTCGCCTGAGCGTGGCCATGTACCGTATTCTTCATCGGTTGGTAGCATCCAAAACGCAGGCCAGCTGCCTTGCCCCGAAGGCAGCTTTGCACGTACTTCAAAGCGGCCATAAGTAAAGTCAGCATTGTAACGGGTATTTAAACGCGCAGAAGTGTAGGGCTTTTCAGCGCCTTCTGTCGCGGGTAGGGCAACAATGTTTAACACACCGTCTTGTATAAAGGCGTTTTCTTCGTTATCGGTGTAACATTGTTTTTCGTTGTTACCACCGCCATCGCAGTTTAATTCAAAGTTCCACTTATTAGTATCAATGGCTGAGTCTTCAAACTCGTCGCTCCATACTAGTTGCCAATCTGAAACTGGCTCAGAAGCGTCGATATTTTCAAAATTAGATGTTGTGGCTGAGTCGCCACCACAGCCAGCTAAAGACGCTAACGAAATAGCAGCCAGTAAGCGAGCAATGTGTGTTTTTTCAATGTTCATAGCTGAACCCCGGTTTCACAGATTGTTGTCAGAATGTGTGTTTAAACTTATTAAAAAGAACCATATTTATTTTTGTAAGCGCTTACATTTATCATGTGTTTTTGTAAGCGCTTACAAATAATATTGCGCACTACGTAAATGGTCAACATATTTGTGTGTTTTATTTACATTTAGTTTACGGTAAGACCAGTTTACCAATTGGAGTTATTAACTAAATCGCTAATAAATTTAACAGCTTACATTATTTGAAATGTTGCATTTTTAATACATCTTTTAATATTTTACTTAAGCGGTAAATATTAAAGTGACCTGCAGCAATTACATTTAGCGCTAATTGCGATGATTTACCCGTATTAGGCTAACTATATGGCGTGTAATTTTGCTTTTTTACAAAAAACGAAAGTTAAAAAAAGTGAAAGTGGTATAGCATTCAATAGGTTAGTAAACCCTTTAAAGCGATTAGCTTGTAAAGGTTAAATTAAAGGGAATAAGGCTTTGGCGGGGTTTAATAAGGTAAATGTGTAAATTTAATACGCATTTACCCCTTAATTTATTGTTTATTTAAATAGTATTGTAGCCACTTGAAACGGCAGCTTATTTACGTTTAAACGGCATAATTAGCAAACCCCACAGCGAGGCGTTTTGCTGCGGGTTAGGGTATTCTTTTAAGCCTATATCTATGTCGTTATCGGCTTTTTGCGCTTCATTTTTGTAACTACCAAACAGTTTATCCCACCAAATAACGCTGAATCCATAGTTTGAATTGGTTTCGCTCACGCGTTGGCTATGATGAATACGGTGTAGTATTTGGGTCATTAATATGAGCCGAAGTGGTTTTTCTATGGCATTGGGTAAACGTATATTGGCGTGGTTAAACAGCGCTAATCCATTAAGTGCTATTTCAAATATTAATACTGCAATAGCAGGTACTCCTAAAGCGGTAACGGCAATCAATTTTATAAGTATGCTGAGCACAATTTCGATAGGGTGAAAACGCAAACCTGTGCTGGTATCTACATGGGCATCGGCGTGGTGAACACGGTGCAAACGCCACAAAATAGGCACTTGATGAAAAAGCCGGTGCTGCCAATAAATAACTATATCAAGCAGTAATATGCTTAAAATAATAGCAACACTACTTGGTGTGGCTATTTGATTAAATAAACCGATACCGTGCTCTTGGTTATAAAGCGCTACGGCAGTTAAGCCTATTGGCACACTTAAGCGAGCAATTAATGATGAAGCAAACACCAGTCCAAAATTGGCCAACCACCGGGTGGTACTTTTTATCGGCGATTTACGGGCAGGCATACGCGATTCTAGTAGCATCATAATAACCAAAATGCTAAAAAAGAACCCTAATCGCCACCAAATTTCATTACTCATTGGCTTGTTTAACCTCATCAGCTTCTTGGAGTTTAAGCGTGTTATACCCACCATGTATACGTGTAAAGATAGTAATAGCGCATGCAGTGGCAAAAATACTCGCCATTAGGGCAAAGTGCTGCGGCCAAATACAAAAAGCAATAAACAGCGCGATGGTTTCTGTGCCTTCGGTTAAACCATTTAAATAGTAAAAGCTTTTGTATTTAAACTGGGGTTTTTCGAGCTTAAATTTTTCGGCGGCTATGGCAAAGGCTAAAAAGCTTGAGCCAGTGCCTATAAAGGTGGCCAGTAATATGCTACCTGCAATGGCGTTTTGCTCGGGGTTTGCCAAAATAAAGCCAAGCGGAATTGCCGCATAAAATAAAAAGTCGAGGGTAATATCTAAAAAGCCGCCAGCACTTGAACTTAAATTTGCATGGCGTGCCAATGCGCCATCTAGCCCATCTAAAATACGATTTAAAGCAATAGCCGTTAACGCTGCGTACCACATTTCATACGCAATTAATGGCACAGCTAATAGGCCTATTAAAAAGCCTACCACAGTAAGTTGGTCGGGCGTTATGCCGCGTTTGTGCATTAACGCTACAACGGGAGTTAACAGTGGCTTTATTACTGGGGTGATGTATTTGTCTAACATGCTTGGTGCCTTGTGCTTTTTGAGCTTTTACTTGGCTAAATTTAAGGTGATCAGTTTGCCGTTTGCGGCCTCTGCATCGCTATGATCGTGAGTTACCATAATAGCGGGCAATTTATGCTCGCGTATTTGGCTAAATACTAGCTCGCGCGTATCTACTCTTAATTGGGTGTCGAGCTTGCTAAAGGGCTCATCAAGCAAAATAGCTTTTGGCTCGCTCAATAGCATACGCAATAAAGCAACACGGGCTTGTTGCCCACCTGAAAGGTTGTCGGGGTGGCGATTAGCCATGCCTTTTAATCCAACTTGTTCAAGGGCGTGCTCTATTTTTTCAAGGCGCTGTTTTTTATTGCCTTTAGGCATAGCAAAGGCAATGTTACCGCTTACCGATAAATGCGAAAATAATAACGCATCTTGATAAAGCACGCCTATGTGGCGTAAATGTGCGGGCAAGTTATTAATATTTTCGCCGTTAAGCCACACTTCACCGTTTGCGCTAAAACCACTGGGTAATGTGCCGGTAAGCCAATTTAGTAAACTTGATTTACCACTGCCTGATGGCCCCATAACAGTGAGAATTTCGCCGCCTTTTACCTGCTCGTTTAAGCTAAGTAATTGCTGGTTTTGACGATAAAGCTCACAATTTTTAATCTCTAAAGATGACTGCATTAAAAACCTTTTAATTTATGGGTTAGCGATGGGCGCTTTTAAAAAAGTACTTAGGTAACACCCACGCCAGTATAAAGCCAATGAGTGGCAATGCCATTTGCATAATGGCATACACCGCACTGGTGCGCCTACTTGCGCCATTAGCAAGGGTAACCGCTTCGGTTGTTATGGTTGATATGCGCCCGCCACCGGCTAAAAGCGTGGGGAGGTATTGGCCAAAGCTAATGGCTAAACCAAGTGCCGCCGCAATTAAAATAGGAGCAAACAACTGGGGTAGTTTTACTTGTAAAAACACTTTGCAGGGCGTTGCGCCAAGGCTTGCTGCTACATGAGCAAAGCGAGGGTCTAAGCGCCTGTAACTGCTCGCAAGCGATAAAAACACATACGGTAGTACAAACAATAAATGGGTAAATACCACATTAAAAAACGCGGCCTGGTTATTTACTAGTTGTTGCAGCCACACTAGGCCAAATAAAAACGCAATACTTGGTACAAGCAGCGGTAAATAAATAATTAAGCTGGTAAAGCGCGACATGGGTTTGGCACTTAATTGCTCTGACTCTAAGCACAAAAGGGTAATAATAATGGCAAATAACGTTGTTACTAACCCTATCGCAAGGGTATTAAAAAGCGGGCTTTGCATTTGCATTAGCGCACTTTTAAAGTGAAGTAGCGTGAGCTGCTCGGGCAGTGCCGCCGGAAAACGCCAAAATCCGGCAACCGACCACATAATTAAGCCAGTTAACGAAAGCAAAATAAAGCCAATTACAAATACCGTTAATACGGTTGTTATTTTTTGCCAATAAACGCCGCCATATTCTCGCTCGCCATTGGTGAGTAAATCACTAAATAATGCTTTTATCGCTTTTTCGCCGCCAAGCCAAAGAGCTAGTAAACCACCAGTAAGGACAAGCTGTAATAGTGCCCCTGCAGAGGCTTTAATACGCAGGTTTAAATCTACATCGTTAAACCAGTGCATGATAGCTACAGCCAATGTGGGAGGTGTATTTGGCCCAAGAATAAGTGGCATTTCTACACTTGCACTGGCATAAGCCAATACGGCTAAAATGGGTAGGCGCAGCAATGGGTAAAGGCTTGGTAATACTACTTTAAAAAAAGCAGTCATAGGGCAGTAGCCTAAATTAAGCGCTACTTTATGTTGTTGACGCAGTTTTTTGCCAAGCTCAGGTTGGGCAAGCACACCTAGCGCCATTAACAGTAAAAAAGGCAACTCTTTAAGCGTTAAGCCTAAAATTATACTAATTCCAAACGCGTCATGCGGAAACATGCCGTTAGGCGCAAGTTCCCACCCACTAAACCAAGGCGATACTAAGCGCGAGATCATTCCCGAAGGCGCAATTAAAAAACCAACCGCTATAGCCGCTGCCGCGTGAGGAATTACCAGTATCGGGCTCAATAAACGCTGAATATGGTTAAGCCACGGGCTATTAAAAAATGCCGCTAAAATCATTAATGTAATGGTAAAGGCTAGTAAGGTACTTATTAATCCGCTGCCAACACTTAGCATAACCATGTGTGTTAGGCCGGGTGTTTGCATGAGCATAGTAAAGCCATGTAGGCCAAGTGTTGTATGCTCAAGTACCGGCGCATAACCAAAAGCGGGCAATAGCACGCTAATTAAGCCGCCTATTACCGGCAAAATTAATAATGCCAGTAAAAATCGTGGGCTTAATGTCACTAATTTACTAAACATATCGGCGCTTTTAAGTGGTTTAAGCGTTGGGCTTGCTGCTAACTTATTTGAAACAACACTCATTGGCTTACTCCAAAACGTGTTTGCCACCCTTGCACAATAGCGTTTACCCAGCTTGGGTGTGGCTCACTTAGCGTGCGTTTAATACTATTTAAAGGCAGGGCACTTGGATGCGGTTGCGTTGTTTTAAATAAAGCTTGTTGCTGTGGAGCTAGCGTTGATTGAATAAGTACGCTTTTATCGCCCCATATAGGCGCTTTTTGTTTTTGAGCTTGCGCCTCTGGACTTAATAAAAAATTAGCCACTAACTGCGCACTTTGTGCATGGCTTGCATTATAAGGTATGGCTACAAAGTGGGTGTTACTTAAACTGCCATCTTGCATTGCATAACTGCGAATACTTTTAGGTAAATCATAGCGTTTAACGGCTGCGGGCACTTCGGGTGCTGAAAACGTAAACGCTATGCTTAGCTCGGTGTCGCCTACTAAACGGCGCATTTGTGCACCACTTTGCATAAAGTGTTTCCCGCCGCGCCAAAGTGTTGGGTGCAGCTTATTTAAAAAGTCCCATAATGGGTTTAATACTTGGGCTGTGTTTTGTGCAGTAGCTGGCTGATTTAACTGTGCTTTAAGTGTTTCATCACTTTGTTGATGTAGCATAACAAGCGCGTATTTTAAAAAGCTCATGCCTAAAAAATCAGGTGGCTTTGGGTAGCTAAAGCGCCCTGGATTTTGTGCGCTCCAGCTAAGTAATTGGTTTAGGGTTGTTGGTAGTGTGTTATTTGCAGTGCCGTCGATTGCTAAGCTGTCGTAGTAAAAGGTGAGCGATGCTTGGCCCCAAGGTGCTTCCATCCCGTTGGTGGGTATACCAAAATCAAAATTAACAGCGGGGTTATTGCTAGGGTCGGTGTAGCTAAAATTAGGCAGCTTATTAGCCCATTGTTTAAGTAATAATGAGTGCTCGCTCATGGTGGCAAAGTTAGCACCGTTTATCCAAATTAAATCTACGCTGCCTTTATCGTTATTGTTTGCTGATTTTTCGGCAAGTACCCGGCTAACGGCTTCGCTGGTATCACTGAGTTTTACATGTACTAAGTTAATGTTGTATTTGGCTTTTACTTGCTGCGCAGCCCATTGAATATATGCATTTATTTGCGCATCGCCGCCCCACGCATAAAAATATACGCTTTGGTTTTTACCTAAGCTTTCTATTTGTTGCCAACGGCTTTGTAGTTGTGTACTTGCTAGGCTTTTAAAGCTAATAACAAGGCAAATGCAAAACGCGATGCAGCACACGCTGTATCGCGATAATATTTGCCAACATTTATTGGCGAGCATTTAAATCCCAGTTGTAGTCTAAAAACTTAACTTTCATGTTGTTATTTTTAAGCGCTTTTTGCTGAGCGGGTATCAGTTTTAGTGCTTTAGGGTATTGCAAAAAAAACTGCTGCAATGTGTTTGCGCCTTTAAAGCCTTGTTCAAAATCCTCGCCATACCATTTAAATATTGAAGACACATTTAGCGTGTTACCTTGCGCTATATTGCGGGTTGTATCTGATAAAAAACGCACCGTTTGCGCTTGCAATTGGCTTTCTAAATCAGTGGCTGTGTAGGCTTCTTCACGTAGGGCTGGGCAGCCAATACTTGCGCAATTTACAGCAAAGTGAATACGTGGGTCGTTGTATTTACCACTGCCACGTATTAAACCATGTTCTATATCATCAAGGCTGCGCGTTTTACCAAGTAATGGCACAAACTCTTTGCTCCATGGTGAGCTAAAAAAGCTGCCTAAATCTTTAATTGATTTAAGGTTTGGGTATTTTGTTAATATAAGCTCAACAGTAAAGGCGTTATATGCGTTGATTAAAAACGCCAGCTGCTTTGGTTTTTCCCATGTATCAAACTCATTTTGCGTAACAGCCGATAGCGATTCTAAATAGGTTTTAAGCTCGCTGTGCTTAGCTTTAATTGCTGCGTAATCAACCTCTGTGCTGTGGCCATGATTAATAGCTACAACATGGTTGTTTAATAATGTATTCCAGCTGTCGTGCATATTTTGAGCTTGGGCCGAAAATGACGTTGCAAACGATGTTGCAAGTAAAGCAGACCCTAACAATAGCGCTTTTAAAGGTGTTTTAAACATATTAGCCTCTGCGCCATGTGTGGTATTTTTCAAGCATGTTAAGTACTTTTTCAGGTGCGTGAGCGCGTTTCCACTCGCCTGCTGCGTACTTGTTACCTTCAGCCCAAGTAGGGTAGCTGTGAATAGTGCCTAATATTTTGTTAAGGCCTAACCCGTGTTTCATTGCCAGTACAAACTCAGCAATTAAATCGCCAGCGTGCTCAGATACCACAGTAACACCGAGTATTTTGTCTTTGCCTTTTGGTGTAATTACTTTAATAAAGCCTTTGGTGGCGCTGTCGGTAATTGCGCGGTCTAGCTCTTCAAATTCAAAGCGAGTGATTTCATAGTCTATGCCTTTATCAATAGCGTCTTGCTCGTTTAAACCAACACGTGCTACTTCAGGGTCAATAAATGTGGTCCACGGGATCACACGGTAATCTACTTTAAACTTTTTAAGGTTACCAAATAAGCCATTTACTGCTGCGTACCAACCCTGATGAGCGGCTACGTGCGTAAACTGATACGGGCCAACAATATCGCCTGCTGCAAAAATATTAGGGTAAAGCGTTTCTAGGTATTCGTTAGTAACTACAGTACGGTTAGTTTCTATGCCAAGTTCTTCAAGGCCGTAACCCTTAAGGCGAGCGCTTCGGCCAACAGCACATAGTAGCTCATCGTATTCAATATCGATTTCGGTATCATTATGCTTTACCACAATGAACTTTTTACCGTCGCGCGCTTCACAGCGCAGTGCCTGATGCGAGGTTAAAATGTTTACGCCGCTCTCAGTAAGCGCTTCGTGAGCAAAGGTAGACACCTCTAAGTCTTCTTTGATCATAATACGCTCAGCCATTTCAATTTGCGTAACATTTGAGCCTAAGCGTGCAAAGCTTTGTGCAAGTTCACTACCAATTGGACCACCGCCAAGTACAACAAGCTTTTTCGGGGCTTCTTCAAGCTCAGCAAATTTAGTCCATAATGTATCGCTTGTTACATAGCCTGTTTCTTCAATACCAGGAAGTGGCGGTACAAATGGGCGTGCACCAGTGGCAATAACAATAGTACGGGCGGTTAATGTTTGCGTGCCACCGTCGTTAAGCTTAATTTCTACAGTCCACGGGTCTAATAATTTACCGTAGCCTTTAACTACATCTACCCCAAGGTTAGTGTAACGCTCAACACTATCGTGCGGGGCGATGTCGGCAATTACTTTATGTACACGTGCCATTACTTTTTTAAACGAAAACTGCGGTGTCGCGTTTTCTAAGCCATAGTGTTCACCGTGGCGAATTTGCTCGGCAATTTTAGCGCTTTTAATAACGGCTTTACTTGGCACACACCCGTAGTTTAAACAGTCGCCACCCATTTCGCCGGCTTCAATTAGCGTTACTTTGGCTTTAACCGCTGCTGCAATGTAGCTTGTTACTAAGCCGCCAGCACCTGCGCCAATAACAATCATGTTACGGTCAAACTTTTTAGGTTTAGTATAGTTTTTGTATACGCGACGTTTTTTAAACACGTTTAAGATTCCTTTAGCAATAAAAGGGAACACACCTAATAAAGCGAACGATAAAATAAGATCGAGCGATAAAATGCCTGATAAGCTTTCAATTTGCGCAAGTTGCGTACCCGCGTTTACAAATACAAATGTACCCGCCAGCATGCCTATTTGGCTTACCCAGTAAAAGGTCCATGCTTTAATGGCGGTAACACCCATCAATAAGTTAATTAAAAAGAACGGAAATACAGGCACTAATCTAAGCGTAAATAAGTAAAAGCCACCTTCTTTTTCAACGCCTGCGTCAATAGCGTCTAAGCGCTCAGGAAAACGTTGTTTAATTGTATCGCGCAATAAGTAACGCGATACTAAAAAGGCAAGCGTAGCACCTACCGTAGAGGCAAACGAGGCTACTAGTAAGCCTTCAACTAAGCCAAATAATGCACCTGCGGCTAGTGTTAATATAGCCGCCCCCGGTAATGAGAGAGCCGTTACCACTACGTATAATAAAAAGAAGCCACCAAAAACCAACAATGGTGATTGCTCTTTATATTGGCTAAATTGATCCATCGAGCCTTTTAAGCCTTCAAGCGTAAGTAACTGGTGTAAATTAAAGTGAAAGAACAAGCCTATAGCCGCTGCTGCAATCAATACCAAAAATAGTTTTTTAATCATGTTCTCTCAACCGCTCTTAAAAATTATGGGTTAGTGTTAATTTTGCGTTTATTGGCAGTTCTGGAAATGCCAATGTTGCGCCAAAGTAACCCCCTTCAAATACTGGGCGCCAGTTTTTTTGATTAGTGACATTGTTTACATCTAATCGCAACTTAGTGCTAGGCGTAAATGCGTAGCTAGTATTAACGTTTAGCGTGTATTGATCACGAATTTTAACTGTTGCTAAAAAGTCTAATGGGTAACTCTTTGTATATAGACCTGAAAAACCCATTTGCCATTTCGAATTAATTGAATAATTTCCGTTAAAACTGAACGATTGCTCAGGAATGCCCTGAACTTGGCGGTTTGAAGGTGCAAACGCGGTAAAACTTGGTGCGCCAACGCCGGTACCTGCAATAATATCTGGGCGTGAATTGTCAAATGCATCGATTACTTGAGCAGAATCTTGACTGCTTGCAGAATTGTCGTAACGAGCATCAATATAGCTGTAACCCGCACTTAGCCAATAAGGGTAGGCATCGTAAAATACTTGGCTTTCAAAACCTGTAGTACGAATACCTGTATTGCTGCCGTCGCGATTACGTAAACTACGGCGCTGGCTAAATACCGCGCCATCAGCGTACCAGTCGCTGTCGGTTGGGGCGTACTTTAAGCCAAACTCAACTAAGGTGTTTTCGGTTGCAAAATTTTGTGCGCTAATTGTGTTATCGCTGCCAAGCGATGTACCGCCAGCCATACTGTTTGATGTGGCTTCGTTATAACTTGCTGCACCATAGGTGGTGTAATCACTATTTAATTTGTAATTAAAGCTAACTTGGCCAGAATGCAGGGTTTCGTTAATGCTGTCGCTTGCAGCAACTTGGCCTTGTGGTGCAATAGGATCGTTTGCTTCTACATCGTAAAAGTCAACGCGGTAACCCACACTTGTATGAAGTTTATCGCCCCAATCTGAGTCTTGCTGAATAGCAATCCCGGTTTGCCATGAACGTGAGTCGGTGGTGTCTGATAGGTTAAAGTCGCCGCTGCCATCGTTATCTAAGTCGTATTGACCACCAGGCGATACAAATACACCTGGGCTTAGCTCTACTAAACGTGCTTTTTGTGCATCGGTTAAGGGAATGCGACGGTTTGAAAGTGGGCCAGTTAAATCAATAGGTAAATCGGCCTCGGTAGTAAATTGGCTGTAGCCAAGTACTTTGTTATAGCGTACGTCAAAAGCAAAAATTGTTTGCTGGTCGCTATTCCAACGGTAAGTAAGCTCAGTACGGTTTTGCGCTGTATCAGCGCCGTCTATAATTTCTACAAAGCTGTTTTGGGCTATTTCTTCACGCTGTAAATGCTGAAAATACGTAATGTTTTTAAGTGAGGCATTAGCACTTAGCTCGCGCTTATAAATGCTGTGAATTAAATAAGTTGTAGCTTCGTTTTGGTTATCAGGGTCGGTAAGTACGGTGCTGCGATCTATTTTTACTTGCCCAGTAGGCGAAACAATTGAACCCGCTGCAGGCACGGTACTGCCATTGGCTTGCACGCCTTGGCCGGTAATATAAAGGCCATCATCAATTAAGGCTTGGGTAGGGCGGTTAATACCTGCGTTGTCGGTAAATTCAACTTGGTATAGCTCAAAGTTAATATCCCAACTGCTTTTATCATCGGGCAATATGCGTAGTGCTGCAAATAAACTGTCGCTTTTAGTGCCTGAGTAATCGTAGTAACTGCCTTCATCAAGGTGCTCGTAACTTACTCTAAGGCCCACTTTATCTTTTATAATGGGGGCAGTGTAATCTACTTGCGCACTGTATTGATCCCATCGCCCCGCTGAGAGCTTAACTTTACCTTTACTTTCATCTGTAGAGGCAGTCTTTGAGTGTAAATTTACAAAACCACCGTTACGTTGGCTTGAGCCAAATAAAACCGGCGGTGCACCCTTTACTACATCTATTTGTTCTACAGAATTGAACGATAACGGCACACCAAAGCCATTATTACCAGCTTGGCGACGTGTACCATCTTGAAAAAGCTCACCCAGTTGGCCACGAATAGTAGGTAAGCTTGGCGCACCAAAGCCACTTGCAGAGTAAGTGTTTGGGCTTACGGCTAGTACGTCTTGTAGGGTAGTAATATTTAGTTGCTCTATTAACTCGCTTGAAATAGGCGTGACTGAGCGTGCTATATCTTGCAGTGCAAGGTTGTCGCCGAAGGGACCGTTAATAGTGGCACCTTTTACAGAAAGCCCTTGAGATTTAATCGTTTGGCCTGCTACTTCAATACGTTCAATTGAGTCGGTATTAGCTGCAGATTGTGCCGCATGAGCATAAAAATTAGGTGTGAGTGAAGCGGCTATAAAAAGTGCCAAATATGAATGTTTCAAAAGGGTTCTCATTTTGGTTAGTGTGAATGTGGCAATAAAGACCTGCAGCATTGTGAATAACTTTCAGTAAATATTAATTCTTTTTGTTTTTTAGAATGAAACGTTAAAAGCTTAGCACATTGCTCAAAAGCGTTATTCAGTTTTAGGCACTATGTTTTTGTTTTACAAATACTGTAGTTAGTTATTGCCATAATAGGTCGTAATTTATAAATAGCGGTTTTATACGCAAACAAACCAAAAGCAGGGCACCGAATTTATTAAAAAATTATACATTAAGATGAAATAAAATATGTGTTGAGCGGTCTTGCTAGTTTCAACATTAAATTATTTAGTTTTAAGGAAATTTTATGACTGGTACAACAGGTACTGACTTTCAAAATCGTTTGCAGTGGTCGCTTTTTTCGCTACGCCTAGGCGTATTTATTGTAATGATTATGTGGACGTTTGATAAGTTTGTTAACCCTGGGCATAGCGCTCGAATTTTTGAGCATTTTTATGGTATTAGCGGCTCTACAGATGTGGTTGCTTATGTACTGGGGGCGTTACAGCTTATTTTAGTGTTGGCTTTTTTAGTGGGTATTAAAAAGCGCCTTACTTATGGCGTTATATTTGTAATGCACGGCCTTTCTACGCTTTCATCTTATAATCAGTATATTGATGGCTTTAATAACTTATTGTTTTTTACAGCGTGGCCAATGTGGGCAGCGTGTTTTGCACTGTATGTGTTACGCGAGCAAGACGTTAAATTTACCATTAAGTAGCGCTGCAAAAAAAAGGTTATAAGCCATACGGCTTATAACCAATAAGTACACAAGGGAGTGTATGGAAGTCGGTTTAATTAATAACTAATGCATGGCATCGTTATACTGTTTAGCTAGGCTTTCTTTTTGTGCTTCGGTTAGGGCTTTACCCGCTAATTGAAATACTTCATGTTCTTCTTCACTTAAATGATGATGCACTAAATGGTGCAATTTTTTAGCTGCAACTAACCAAGCAGATGAGCTCATTTCTGTGTCTTCAAGTTGTTCAATTAATTCGTCAATTTCATGGTGTTCAGCAACGCTGTGGCGTGCTTTTTCGTGCGTTAGATCGTCAAACATAAGTGGGTTATAAAAATAACGCTCTTCAAATTTTGCGTGATCTTCTAATTCAGTTTTTAGCTCGTCCATTAGCTTGTGGCGCTGTTGCGTATCGCCGTGCGTTTGAATAAGGGCATCTACTAACTCGCGT
>CERR01061319.1_pt1 | contig 28015 bp, 23 predicted proteins | sample 530841 | NCBI WGS metagenome assembly CERR01 (sample SAMEA2621021, study PRJEB7988) | marine metagenome | biome: marine biome (ENVO:00000447); feature: surface water layer (ENVO:00002042); material: "saline water (ENVO:00002010), including plankton (ENVO:xxxxxxxx)" | depth 5 m | reverse complement strand
AAATGCAAAATTGTAATTTTTTTTATTTTATAAAGTAATCATGTCTAAACAACAGAGGCTTTCCCGAGGTTTGCAGCAAAGAATTTTGCATCCTGATCTAGAAAGCAAAATTTTATCGTATAAAAACGTTTACCTTGCACATAACAGGAAGATTGATAAACGTGGCAAAATAATTAAAATTGCCAAAGAATCAGAACTACTATTTAGGTTTATGACTAACCATTATAATATATTTATTTGGCCGAACAGCAAAACTATAAAGCACACTTTAAAAGCTGTAGCAAATTCAATATATTCCCGCCGTGACGCGACCCCTATTCAAGCTGCTATAAAGTGGCTATATTGGCTGGGAGAAGGTCGTTCTGTTCATTTACGTGGTCTCATGCGACACGCACAAAGGATTGTTTTTTACAAAAGACTACAGGTGAAAAGCGTACTCGATCGGCAAGACGGCCGGGCCCCCAAGAGCGCGCGACTGCCAATAACTTTGGATTTTCAGATTGACGCAGTTCCCATAAAAAATACATCTGGAAATTATATTCAAAATGTAACATCAAAGTTAGGCACTGATTGGGGTCACCCCCACCATGGGAGAGATCTTTTTCGTCATCTAATTGATGATCCTGATAAGAGATATGACCTAATAAAAAAATATCTTCCGCCTAAATATTTTAAGTGCAGGATCCGATGGATACCAAGGTTCGCAACAGAAAGCTCTGGTTTTGCGACAATTATATTTGATCCATTACTTATGCAATATTTCTTTGATAAACAAAATCTTCATGATTTCTCACAAAGATTGAATGGCTGGTTTAGCTATTTTATTTATTTAGGCATCGCAAACTACCCAACACGCGGTGAAAGATATTATATATTAACTATTGACGCGGTCCTACAAGCCACAAAAGGATATAAACCTTCTTATTTTGACAGTGGCGACTTCCTGTATCAGAAAATTAAATTAACGGGCCAGGAAAAGCTACAAACTTATCTAAATCAAATTATATTATTGCAGCTAAGTCGCATGCTGCACGAAATCTTGCATTTAGACCATTCAAACAGTCCATATCATACTATTCACAAATGCAACGATGACTTCCTAGAAGACGACTACATTGGTTGGCGTTTCATTGATTTAGATGAGTTGGATGGTGAAAAATATATGTTATTTAGCAATATTAGACCATCTAAAGAAGTCCTTGCTTCAAAATTTGAAGCGTTTAGCGTCGCGAGTAAAAGCATTGCGGTGAATATTCTTGATGCTACGCCAACATCTCTCTCACATATTGACAACTCTGTTTATAGATTCGAAAAGACATATCATACTATTAGAGACTTGGGCACCATTCCAGGCTTGGTTCATGAAATCGTTAACAAATGCGAAGAGCATAGTCTAGAAGACCTTAGTTTTGATCGCCTTAATTTTAATAAATTTTATCGAGCCGACGGTTTGGAGCAAGACGAATTAAACAAACGAGCAAAGTTGATTATAGACTGTATCCAGAAAAGCATCGAAGAAAAACCAATTGTTGCCTCAAATCTTATATCATTGTCGTCGATTGAAGCTAGATACGAAAAATTGAAAAAAGCGCTTAGGTCCGCCAAAAAAATAAACTTGATTTCAGATAGCATCTAATTTACGTCACATTAATATCCCCCTTCATACCGCTATGGGCACTGCACTGATATACAAACGTTCCTGCTTCATTTGGTGTCCACGACACTGTTGCATTTCCCGTAGAATTTTGTCCTGATGCTGATGGCGTACTTACATCTGCGCCACCAGAATTTGTTCTGATACGGAATGGATGAGAGCCTGGAATACTTGATAAATTAAAATTGAGTGTATCTCCTACGTGTATTGTGACTGGGGGTTGTGTCCCAGATACAGACCCGACTCTGTCCGTCCCATTTAACACATATGAGAAACCAGAAGTTGTGACCGTTATATTATATGTTTGTGGCGGGTCGGGAGGGGTGGGTGGTGTTGGTGGTGTTTGGCTCGTGTCGTTAATAGTGACGCTCACGCTCGTTGTTTCATCATTCAAGGACAGAGTAAATGTTTCGGTGTTCTCGGTTTGTGCATCGGCGTTGACAGTAAATTCTTTTTGAGCCTCATTTATGGCAACCGTGAAATTTCCTGACAAGGAGACGTCGACGCCGGCCACGTTTATGTCAGTTGGTTGTATTCCTGTAATAGTGTAAGGTACAACTTGCCCATCTATAAATTCACTTATATTATCATATAATGAGGTCAGAGTTATTGTGAACGCTTCGCCTTCATTCGCGGAAGTTTTGCTACTTGTCAGTGAAAACATCCGACTAGCCGCCGGCGTATCACCATCGGTAGACTGGGGGTTCGCTTGGAATAATTGATGTGGGACAGTCATAAGCGCCCCTGGTAAGCCATTAGCGGACCATAATTCAATTAAATCGCCAGGTATCACCTCGCCTCTCACTCCTAATTCTGTATTTTGTCCACGTATTTTAAATCCAGAAGGAGAACCATCATTTCCATCCCCTGGATTACAATTTAGATACAATTTATTATCTTCTATTTCAAAATTGATGGACAATTTCAGACCCGAAGGATATGCCTCTAGGAACTTGTTGTTCGACCACAAGGAATATTTTACCTGATAATCTGTTATGACGCCATCTTTTTTATAACTCACAAGAGCAGGCCAATGCAGGCATTGTCCGCCACCAGTGCACCCGTTGTTACACCCTAGACCATCATTGCTTCCCCCCATACAAGTTTGACTAGTCATTTCAATGTATGTGGGGGGGCTCATAAATTGAAGCACGCTGGGCAACACGCTGTTACTTGTTCCTTCGTCGGTGCTCTCTTTTTTGCTAGTGTTTAACATAAAAAGAATTACCCCAACAATTATTCCAAATACAATAAAAACTGAGAGACTCAACACAACAATGTATTTAATTTGCATCAGATTTTGTAAAAGGAAATTATTTTTTTAAAAAAAATGTATAGCAATACAAAGATACAAGGTTATATGGACAAGAGCGCGCCTATCATAAAATCAGTAAATGGAAGCTTAATAGTGCTATGTTTGATTATTGTAGTCGTTTTCACTATTAGAAGTCGCCGCAAATTTGATCGAATCGGTTTAAAAACGGATATAAAAGTAATTGACACACAAATTCTTCAAAATTCTATAAACGATAGTTTAGATTATGTCACCAATGACGGCTCATGTAATAACAATTGCGTTACTTCTTATAATTTAGTTGTTAAAACCTTTTCTCATCTAATTACGGACTATAAGAACGAAGACAACGGCGTGTTAGATTATTCCAACTGGAAGGATTCGGTGAAAAGTTCTCGCCTTCACGTAGAAAATTCTGAGGATTATGCTTTTGCGTATGAGAAAAGTGCCGGTAACTCGTTCACTAATTTATTTCACTACGACACAAATTTTCAAGGAAATACTACGAGTAATATACAAACTATGTTACAAACCTACTGTGGCGTTGATGACGATATGATTCCTTTGTGCAACATTGATTCTCTCATTCAAAGAATCTTTTCAGCCACTACCATCCCCGAGAGTGGATTGAATTGGATAGTCATTGAATATCCGTGGTTTAATCAGGTGACTAGAGAAAAAATAAAAAAGAGATCGTTTGTCCTTCGCTTGAGCGAAGATGTAATCGTCGGCGCTGGCTACAGTGTAAAAACAACGATATTCGAACCAAGGGAGAGTTTATCGTTTGGAATTTTAGGAGGATTTGGATTAATTGCGGGTCTTTTGTTTGTGCTACCGGGACCATACGTTGATAGAAGTATATACAGCATGAATAAATTGTTGCCAGAAAAATCTTACAACGTCGTATTATTCCAAACCGTCGTAGCAAGTTGTTTGCCGCTTATTATACTCGCATTTGTCCAAGGATTGAGATGTCTACAAATCCATAAAAATGATTCGACGAGAGAAGAACTCAAACAACAAGATGCGACTACACGAGAAACCTCCGTTGGTATGGCTCTCCTAGCGTTGTCAATTACTCTCATGAGCGGCCTCGTCCCGGAAGAACGCATGAACATCGTGTTTTCGACGGTATTAGCATTCGTCTTTTCTGTAATATCCGTCATGCACCTCTGGCGCATGAATACAAACGACGAGATGTATCAGAGCAAGCAAGTAAGAGAATTTTGCTTGAACATGGCCATCATGAATTTGTTGTATGCCTTCGTTCTCATAATTACCAAATATTGGGACAAATATGAAGCAAAACCGCTTTTGGGCAAAGACGAACCAATAAATAATATCACAAAATTTAGTGCCTAACGCGTTAGCCTTTTTTTTTTGAAGTATTGATCGATCAATGTCTGTTTTTTACCGTCTTTGTAGTTGGGCGATTGAAATAACAGGGGCTCCTCTGAATTTGGTTGTTCTTTCTTACCTTGTTGCTGAGTTGCCGCGCTGAACTTATCGTGTAATTTACGCCCCAACTTTTTCATGACACTTGAAATATGCCTAATTTTTGCGCGTGAAATTTGAAATTTTTTAGCTGTTGCGTTTATTAAAAAAAAAAAAATTTACAACCATAAAACAAACATGGCTCTTCGAGATGCCTTGGTTGCGCGCAACAGAGCTGTGATTGTGGAAAACATAGCAGTATTTCGGACGATTATTGAGAGATCTTCAAATATAGACAACCCAAGCAATATTATAGACCAATTAGACGACTGTCTGCAGAAAATTTCTTTGGCGCAGGACAAAATCAATACGTTGGAAAGAATGATGCCATTGCAGCGGTCCCCAGGTGATGAACAGGAACAAGAAGAGCAAGAGTCTCCGCCTACAAAATCCAAAAAAAAGTAATTTAAACGTCTATTTTTCCCAGACCTCATTAAAGCAGGTGTTCCCACATCCCGTTTTTTTACGAAAAACTTGTTTAAGGTTCATTTTTTTAAACACTTCGTCGTAAGGCTTTTCCTCTCCGTCGTCTCTTTCTACCTGCACTTGTGTAATATGGTCAAAGAGGTGTGGATTCTTTTTGTATTCACTGGTCAAGCAGCCTTCGCAATCAACAATTAATGTGTCAAAGTTTTTGCCCGGGACGGGCGATGTTACATCATCATTTTTTTCTAATGTCCGATTTAAAATAGTCGTCTTCATGTTGCACGCAGTAACATTTTCACCAAGATACTGCACAATATTTTTTCTTGCCCCCTTTGTCGTGCCGGGTTCAATGGCCACGTGACAGGCTGGGTTTTCAAGCTTTTCCTGCACCACAGCCGTTACTGATCCCAAGCCGGCGCCAAATTCAAGAACACATGCATCTGGTCTAGTAAAATTTTGCGCCATCCATCGCTCTCCGTATTCCGAGCTTTTCCATATTGTGCAAGCAGGTTGCTCGTAGTGGTTTTCTTTTAATGGGATTTCAAATTTAAAATTTGAACTATCGTGTATAATGTCTCGCGAATTAGCTCGCGAATTAGAATTACCCATCTTTCTATAAGTCAATAAAATTTTGATCCTAAAACACGAGGAAAACGTGTTGCTATTAATTCTATATCCTTTACATATTTTTTTCCATTCTTTTTTGTTTTACTTTTATAAGAAAATATAAATGTTTCTATTTACAACGTATGTCAACGACGAATATACCGCCAAAAAAATGCAGCAATCTTCAAAAAGATTAGGTAAAAAAATTAAAATTGATATTGAAATGAAGTGGCAATGGGTAAAAAAAGGGAAAAAATGGCAAATTGCTTGTGATTTTTACCAGTTTGATTAAACTGGCCGTAGCCTCAGGCTTAACACGTATCCCTTTGAAGCATTGCAACCCTCGCCACTGTTGCAATCGCTTGCTCGTATCTTATTGAATAAATCACAAGCATCGTGGTATGAAAATGAAAGTTTATGTTTGCATATCATCAGTGTCACAGATTCGTGCAAACAGTATACAAATTTGAAAAATTGATTTCTATTTGTAAGCCATTCGCGGGAATTACCATCGAATTGATGACGAACAACGCTGCGTACATTTTTTGGAAAATTCTTCCTGCAGTTTCCACACGGCAGACTGCTTCCAAAATATGTTACAAAGCCGATGGCATTTAATTTATCACTCTTTGATGGATGCTTACCGCCCGACTCGGGGGCATAATTAGCTGCTACTGAATACAAACAATGCCAAAACGCCGGACCCCACGCCTTTGACTGTAATCCATTTTTTGAATTACTTATTGGCATGGCATATTTATAGACTGTAATATTTTTTTGGCTTTGTGGTAAAATCTAAATCAATTTCGTAATAATTCCATATTTTAAGGCTTTTTTGGCCGGAATATTTATCTCTTTTTTAATAATTTTATTTATCTTGGAGCCTAATTTTGTATTTTGTTTGTATAGATCTTTTATTTGCTGCATGAGATTATGGGAATTTTTCATTTCATCGACCAGGTCGCAGTACTTTCCCCAGAAACCTGTTGACAGTTGATGAATCAAAATTGATCCGTTTTCGTTTGAATATCTCTTTTTCCCACCCAGCAATAAAAACGTAGCAGCCGACGCGACAAAAGTGTCGACTATTGTCACCACAGGAATTTTATTTTTTTTGATGTGATTCATTCCAGATAATCCCGCGTATGCGTCGCCCCCGTCGCTATGAATATATAAGTAAATCTTTTTCTTTCGATTTAAAAGGGCATAGTTATTAGCTTGCTTCAAAACTTTTAACAAATATAAAATACTTTTTTTGGACACATCCGCGTAAAAGTATATCTTATTTTCTTGGAATTTTACCAATTCTTTGTAATCTTCTTCTTCTTCTTCTTCTTCGTCTCCCAATAACTTTATATTCTTCTTAATCATTCGGAACATACCTTTTTTGTGTCAAAACATTAAAAATATTTGCATATGAACATATGTGAATACGTAGATCCAAAAAATATTTAACATAAGAAATGAGCATAGAGTATTTGAACGAAAAGTCTAATGTAGATGATGTGGACATCGTAGACGACGATGTAAACGACGTGGTCAATTATACGCCTTTCGCACAAGATCCAAGTACAAGAAGTAAAAACTTTATCAAAGAATACAGCTCTATGATTCACCTGTTCAATCACGAACCTTCCGAAGAAAGAATCAAAAAAACGCAAGAGATTTGGAAAGAATACGACGTGATTCCTAATTTGTTTCCAGGTCTCAATGCTGGCGATATAAGGGACATGGATTTTCTTAAAACGTTACCCCTCAGTAAAAAATCAATTGTACGTTTTGATGGCTCGGGCCGGCTTGGCGCGTACGGTCTAGCTGGAAGCTGGTATCAATGTCTTGTTGATGCGTACAATAGAAAGCTGCCCTTTTTACTGTTCATGGAAGACGACGCTGTCCCTCTACGTCAGCTTTCACCAGAGGATTTTCATGCTACCTTTATGAAACTTGTAGATAATCTTCCAAACCCGAAAGGAATCTATCAATTCACCTCTACTATTTATTGTAAAAGAAGGGAGATCAACAAGAAAAAAAAATTAGAAACTGTCAAGTGGAAAAAAATGGACGTGCAAAAAAATAGAATAAGCGGGTGCACTGCCATGTTATATCCCCGAGCATCAATAAAAAAATTTCTTGATCATATTCGTAAAAAAAAAATTACAAAGCCGATTGATCATTTGGGGTATATATTTCGACATTCATGCTATAAATTAGACGGGCTATCTTCCGAAAACGGAATGTTTAAAGGAATTTTTGAGCAGATAAACTGTGATTGCGGCGACAGAACTAATATTATGAAGACGATCAAATCTAATTCCAAAAAACATACTGTTCTTAACGTCATAACAGCACTAACGATACCGTGGCTGACAATATTAAATGCACATAAAAAACCTCGATTATTGTTACCATTTGTGGTGCCAAGTGATTTTGACGTAACCCAAGCTGGTAATGCAATTGAAGGCGTGCTTTATATTAATCTTGCCCACAGAGAAGATCGAAGATTGCACATAGAAAAAGAGCTCAAAAATTTGGAGACAATTTGCAAAACAACGGAAAGAATAGATGCAGTAAAACATAAAATTGGAGCAAAGGGCTGTGCCAAATCTCATATCAAAGCATTAAATAGAGCAAAAACACAAGGATGGAAAAACGTGTTAATAGTTGAAGACGATGTAATATTTCGTAAAGATGCTGCTTTGTCGATCGCTTACGCGATGCATTCGCATGATTTTGACGTCCTGCTTGTTGCGGGTAATATTTATTCAGCGTCAAAACTAGATATCGACGGCTTATCAAAAGCTGTCAAAGTTCAAACAACAGCTTGTTATTTAGTAAAAGCCGACTATTACGATAAGTTGATTGCTTCTTACACTAAATCATCCAAAAATTTGACACACAAGACAAAAGCTCCACAATGGGCAATCGATAAACATTGGTTTAAACTGCAAAAAAGACATAATTGGTTAGTTTTCAACCCCACTCTCGCCTATCAAAGGCCAGATTATAGTGATATTGAACATAAACGAGTTGACTACGGGGTTTAATAATTATGTGCAACTAATCATGTGCTTCAGCTATTACATTTTTTTTATGTTCTTGTGGCGGTTTTAATATTTCAGAATTACAACACTATGATAATATTGTTTATTGCGCTTTCTCTCGTAATTTTGTTGATATGTGTTTTTGTAATCACTGCATTTACATCCACAAAAAAAGAAACACAAGATGACAGTCTAGGCATTGAAATCCAGTCCTTAGTAAAAAAACAGACTGGTGAATTACAAAATATTAAGCAATTATTCACGGCCAAAAGATTTGACTTACCCATGAAGTACATTTATGCAAATTTTAGAGAAAGAAATATTAACTCTGATTTTGGATTGAGACTATACAAAGAACACTTAAGAGTGTGGAACGGATTTAAAGAACGGAATCAACCAGAAAAGAATACTTTTGAAAAGTTTAAAACCACATTTGATACAATTTTAGATTCTGTTAAGAGCGATGGTTTTGATGGAAACAAATCAAAAATTGTCATTGATTCTAATAATAGTTTGTTAAACGGGGCACACCGAACTGTTTCATGTGCATTATACAATAAGGAAGCAAAGTTTCGTATTGGTACTTCGAGAGATGGACAAGTAAATTGTGACTATAAAATGTTTCAAAAAAAGAAATTGGATTCAAAATTTTTAGATGCCGCTGCATTGCAATTATGTAGAATGAACAAAAATTCGTTTGTTGTTTGTTTATTCCCAGCCGCCAAAGGTAAAGATGCTGCTGTCGAAAAAATTCTGACAGAATATGGTGAAATAGCATATAAAAAATATGTTTATCTGAATTCAACGGGTGCTCATAATCTAATGCGTCAGGCATATTTTGATATACTGGATCTCAAAAAATGGATCTCAGCAAAGGTTAGACGGTGTTTTACAAACGATGATTTATTAAGGGTTTATTTAGTTCAAATTGATAATCAAGAGTTAGCAAACGAATGCAAAAGGCAAATTAGAGATATTTACAAATTAGGACAAGCTCTAAAGCGAAAAAATTCGGTTCATATAAACGATACACACGAAGAAGCACTTATATTAGCTAGAGCTTTGTTTAACGATAATAGCATCCACTTTATGAATAATTCTAGACGAGCTTCGAGAGATTACACAAAATTTAGAAAACAAATAAATTACTTCAAAAAATGGATTTCTAAGAAACAGTTAGACATTGAGGATTATTGCATTTCTTCCAGTTCTGTTTTATCGGCATATGGTTTACGACAGGGAAACGACTTGGATTATCTTCATAATAGCGAAGAAATAACTGGCCATAAAATGATTCAGAGTCATAATAATTACGGGAAGTCAATATATCACACACATATACATGATATCATTTACAATCCGGAGAACCATTTTTATTTCAGCAATATCAAATTTGCATCGTTGGATGTTGTCAAAAAACTAAAACAAAAAAGAATGGAGAAAAAGGATGTAAACGATGTTTTACTAATAGATAAACTTTATGGTTCTACTGAGAAAACATTGTATAGTAATTTTATATTATATAGAGTTTGTCACATGATAACACAAAATATGTTAAATACCGATAAAGAATGTGATAAAATTTATTATGTAAAAGGATATAGAGCAAGCGATGAAGATTATGAAAAATCAATACGTATCTTAAATGAACGTAAGTTAGATTATATAGAGGAATGTAAATTGAATTCCTATAATGATTTGTTACAAAAACAAAAGTATCATGCACCAACATTTTTATACCATTCACATTTAAATCCAAATAAGATTATAAAAGATAAGAATTATATAGGATTGATAGAATATGACATAGATTTAGCATTGGATGATAACGAATCCTTACATTATAATGATATAACTATTGATAATTATAATTTCAATTTGTATAACGAAATAACTAGAATTATTAATTTCAATAAAGATGATTTCATATTGTTTTTGTCAGTTAAACATAAGTTAGCCTCATTAAGTAAACAAGATGATATAAGAATAAATAATATTCATTGGTTAGATTATTTTATAACTGACTATAATAGAAGATTTAAAACAACACATTCAAAAAAATCAATCTTAAAAAAGTTTGGGAGGCAAATGATTGGGACACAACAAAGTTTTTTATGTAGTAAATCAATCTTCTTAAAAATATCAAAGTATGTATATGAATTCATAAATGATAATATTCATAGCCGATATGAACCACGGCCAAGTGCCATAATCGAAAGATATATATCTATGTTTCTATTACTCGAAGATTGTAATAAATTTTACATTCCATTGAAACATAATGCAGTAGGATATAAATCAAAATATAAGTATGGTACATGAATTGCTTCAAACTTATTGAATTCAGAATATCGCAGTAATTTGTTCAATTAAGTTAATAGATATGTTTTTTAACTTTTCTTTTGTATAACCCTTTGCTGTATTATTATCTGGTCTATCATGATAGCGATCTGAACCATCAACATGTTTAATATATATTGTATCTTTTCCAATTTTTTTGTATAAAAATAATCCCATCAAGCAAAAATTGAAATCATGTACTACATCTTCAATAAACCCAACTCTCTTTGCAATTAATTTATCAATTAAATAATTGGTCCAAAATGATTTTCTACTAATATATGGATGATTAGTAAAACCATTAGTACTTGTCAAATCATACTCTTCGATGTATTTAGTTTTCTTGTCCCAAGCTCCCTCATGATCTCTTTGAGAAAATCTAATATAATTTATATTTAAATTTCTGTTTAATAAATCAATAATATCACCAACGTTCACTTTTTGTAAAAATAACCAATCGTGTTCTAATAGTAAAAAGAACTTCGTTTTACATTTTAATATCAAATCAAGCATATTGCAACCAACCGTATTAAAACTATAATCAATATCATTAAAATTAAATGTTCTTTTCCCAAAATACCATTCAATGTTAAATATTCTTTTTAAGTTGTTAAATTTTTCTACAACTTTTTTTTTATCATTTTTGTTTAAATTTTTAGAATCGTGACAAATTAATATAGGTATATCTTTACCAAAATATGCCTTAACACTTAAAAGTACTGCATTTAAGCAATCTAATTGTTTATTAGTTTTATGAGTAGTAACTAAAATGGTGATATCCTGCTCCGCGCCGCTCGCACTCGTACCAGTGCCTAGTCGTTTCGCTACTTGGTCCCACATGTGGCTATTAATTTTTTGACGAACTACTTCGAACAAGTTATACTTTTCAAGTATTAAATTTCTTGCCTTTTTCATGGCAGCAACATGTTTATCTGTAATTGGTTTTTTAAGTATTTCGCGCACATCATCCATAACATTTTCTTTTTCTATATCGATAACATACAAACTATCTTCTGGAAAATATTCTAATATATTAGGGCAGCCGCAATAAATGGGCATTGTAAAACATAGAAGCGCTTCAGTAATCTTTTCACTGAAGTAGTTTTTTGTTTTTGAATTTTCAATGCATATAGAATATTTGTAATCGAGAAGACCCTTTTTTTTCTTAGTTAGTTGCCCAAAATATCTATTTTTAAGGCTATTCTTCTTCCATCCCTTTCCAAATATGTCAACGAGTTTAGTTTTATCAACCTCTTTGGTAAAAGCTACTCGTCTTTTGTAAATTCCTCGGGGTGGTCTGGAAATTTTAGAAGAAACAATCATGGAACACAATTTATTTCTTGACTTGTATTCTAGATTTTTGGCTTGGTCGAACGACAAACACCCTTGGCCTTGTGTAAATACTACCGCGTGAATGGTATCTTCATAAAATGATTTATATTTTCCAAAAGGCTCTCTCGGTAAAATTATGAATTTTTTCTCATATTCTTTTTTACTTAAACCATCCATGCCAATAATGTAATCAGCTTCATCCACATTTGCGGTGGATCTTATATTCTTCCAATGCCCGTTACTTGATGGCGTTGATTTGTCACATTGCGACTTGTATTTTTTAGGATGTAAATTACATCCTTTCCATGCACAGTCAAAAAACACTGATACACTGTTGGTAATGTTTTTTTGGAAAATCTTATCACACTGTATTTTTTTGACCAATGAATAGTCGCGCTGTTCAAAGAAATTAATCAATTCGGGATCATTATAATTATCTTCTATTGTTATTACGTCTATATTATACTTTGAAAAATCCAAAGTACTTAATATATCTAATTCGCTTCCTTCCGTGTCAATAGATAGAAAATCAACATTTCTAATATTATGCTTATCCAATATATTATTTAATTTTACTGTTTGTACATCTACAATTTTAAAACCTTTGTTTTCTTCGTTTTTAATCTCTTTAGAAATTCTTTTCTGGTGCTTTGGATCATACTTATTTACTAGACCCGATAATCCTAGTCCATATCCAGAAATGTCCATAAATTGTGTTTTTTCTTCCACGTTGGATAATACTACATTTTCACATATACAACTCCTATTTTCTTTTAATTTTTCGAATGCAGAGGTTCGAGCTTCTATTGCTAGGCCGGTCCATTTCAGAGTTTCCTCAAAAAACTTGCAATTACTGAATCTAATACCATCATCGGCACCTATTTCTAAGAAAACCCCGGGAGTTTTTTTATCTTTAAAAAACCGTTTGTAAACAAACTCGTCCTGTCCGTGCTGGCTATAAAACTTTTTTGGAACTAGACTTATTTTGTGAATTTGTTTTGGTCGTCGAAAATAAACAAGCAATACTGCCATAATACTAATGATTATGAGAAAACATACAATGTTAACATACAACATGTCACACTTATAACATGAAATATTTTTAAGACTATAAAAATCTTATCACTTGAATAATGAACCAGCGCGATCTTCAAAATCGAAAAACACTCTGGGATTCAACGATGGGAGTAGCAGCTACACTCGTTCTCTGGCCGCTCATCGTATCCGTGCCGCTCATGCTGCAACATACGTACGCGAATATTTTTAAATCAGGCTGGTATGCCTATCAGCAAAAACCTAAACCTCTCGGATTGTGCCTAGGACTCTTAGCCGTAGCGGTTGGGCAGACGTTTGTATTGTGCTACCAGTACGTCAGGTGGACGAAATCAAAGTATGCGGGCAAATTGGTGCCCGTGCAGCCGAACGAATATCGCCTTTATGATTACGCGGAAGCAGCCCAAGAGCACCTCTCTCAGCCAGAGGGATTTGCTGTCATCGGCTGCTATCTTACATGTACGTGGATGCTGCATCTCATGCCGTCGTCATACTACAGTTTTGAAGGCGGGGTAGCGTGGTCAAAAGTCGCCGCATGCTTGCTAATTCAGGATTTCTTACAATATGTCATGCACCGCGCCGAGCACAAAGTTTCAAAGTCGCTATACCGGGCCTCGCACGAGCCGCATCACAAGTTTACGAATCCTAGGTTATTCGACGCATTCAACGGGTCGTTGACAGACACCTTATTAATGATTGTCTTACCTCTGTTCGCGACTAAATCAATCGTGCACTGCAACGTGTGGACGTACATGGCTTTCGGCACGCTGTATGCCAACTGGCTGTGTCTAATCCATTCCGAAACCCACCATCCCTGGGACTGTGTTTTTCAAGCGTGCGGTCTTGGAACTGCGGCGGATCATCACGTGCACCACAAGCTTTTCAGCTACAACTACGGGCATTTATTTTCATACTGGGACCGTTTGTGCGGCACGTACCGGCACCCACAAAACGTGCGACAGTTTCGCAAAAATCACAAAGACCCAACGCAGTGGAAGCCGCACAAATAACATACGTCAGGTATCTGGCCAGGTAGCTGGGCGGCCTAGCTCTAAGCAAAAGGAAAAATGTCTGCCGGGTAACTCAGTACGAATTCCCTTTCCGTGCGGAAAATACGGAATAAATAATGTTGGCGGGGGCGGGTACTGTTGGTTTACAAACAAAAAAAAATATTTTCGTTTAATAAATAAATAATGAACGCTCAAGAATTATTTAACACCTGGTGGAAAATCACTTTACTAATTTTGGGATTGCTCCTAATTGTCGTATTACCCGGCTTTGCCTTTCCGACATGGTACGGAATTGGTCAAGATGATGAATACATCTTTAGCGGCGAGCCACCCGCTGCTTTAAACATACGGGCAAGCGCAAGTTGGGCAGCGGTGAACAATTATCCTGATGGAGATTGGGGAACTCAAAATTATAAACTTAAACTTGAGAAAATGGACGAAAACGGAAATGACATGGTTAATACATGTAGCTGGTATACCGGCAGCGCCGGCGGCGCCGGCGGAAACTCGAATACTATATCATGTGTTAGGGATGGCCACGGGTTAAGTGTAGGCGATATAGTTGTGGTTAGTTTTGTATCAACCGCGGGCGCCGGGGCTTCTAGCTATCAAGATACTGAATCTCAAAATGGCAGTTACAAAGTAACAGGTGTTCCTACATCAAACACATTTCAAATTGTACTTACCATATCGGTATCAAAAGCGGATAACACCACAAATTCGGGGTCATCGAGTTTTATTTACTGGTATAAATCCAGTTGTAATGGCGACCAACATGATCAAAAAGCCCCGTCGCAATGCAAGACTGGTACACGCAATAACCCACTACCATTAGGCTTCGACCCAAACGCTGTTTCTACATCGGCGTTAGCCACCGCAAATTGGAACAGCTACAAGGGCCCGCAGCCTATTGTATATAGACTTATGGGCAATTGGAGTCAAACAAGCCGTTTTTCCACTCATAATAAAAAAGTTTACTTTAAGATTGTTGGGAAAGATCTAGTATTTGATGTACAACACAATAATTACGCCCCTTACGAGAACGAGGACCTTCCTACGGGTTTTTCTATCAATTATAATATTGAGAATACATCATTAACTACCCAGTTGATGGAAACGGGAGTAGGTAAAATATATTCGAATGCCATCGTTAAACCCGACGATAAACTCTATTTAAGATTTATACGAACTACTGCTGATAGTACCTCGTCCGGCTCCATCACGAATTTATCACTTGGATACATTACAGTTCCGGCAGAATTTAAACCTGTTAAAAAATAAGTGCTCAAGTGTGGACATGTTTTTTTTTTAACATCGTCGGTCCCCCCGATTAAGACAGACGTGATGCTAACTAGTAGTTATTACGGGTGGGGGCTAGTCATCTCAACTCATCGCCAAATCACCAGACCAAAAAGAGTCGACCCGGTCATTCCGAATCGATGGACAGATGCAGTGCGACGATTTTTTCATAGTCTTTATATTCACGATCAAGTTCTTCCATGAACATTTCCAGAACCTCCTTCCTGACCTTTTTTTTTAATTTCTGAATCATTTCTGGATTTGGGGCGAATGGGGACATTCCAACCATCATAACAAAATTTATATTGTATAACTGGCTCCATATCAAGGAGTAGGCACTATAGTGTGTACCGGTCTCCATACTTTCAAGGTCGTCCCAGTTCTCGTAATCATAGCACCCAATAAGTTCATTCAGCATGGTTTTAGTCTTGTCCTCAATCCTGTTGTCAAACAGAATATCGTCCAATCCCATTATGTTTTCCTGTTGTGTGCTTCTGTGTTTGTGATGTGTTGGTGCTCTAAACTATCAAACCCGAACAAATATGATCACAAGAAGCGATCTATGGGGGTCGTGGGAGGAAGCTCAGTTATATTTGTCTCCAGGTTTTTATAATCAAGACCAAATGAATGATGACCTCGCGCCAGGCCCTCCTAATTTTTCAATTGTGGGTCGTTTCTGAATTTGAAGACGCAAAACGTAATTTAACGCGGACTTTTGGAACAAGACACCAAAAATACGCGTTTTGCGAATACAACGAGTATAGTTGTTGTCCTCGAAACCTTTTTGGAAAAGTTACGTGCAATTGCAAAACCAACAAGTTCAAACAAGAAATCATTTATTTAGATTTGCTATATTTTTACTGCAACAAACTTCAAGTAGCGTTGCGCGGCCCCCCGTTGAAATACAAAATCTTAAATGACATATGCGAAGACCAGGTTGTGTAAATTGCCGGCTTTCGTGCAGCTTGAAATAACTAGCTATTTAGATTCCGCGACGATCTTAATCGTAAAAAAAAGAAAGATATTATCACCAAATTTTATCTTTCATTGCATTTGCATGATGCAGTTCAATTACGTCGTGAATCAGTTAAATTATTACCGTCGCGAATATAACAATTTGTGCACATTTACGCGATTTGCTTTGCACAAAAACAGACAAAAGAGGAATTTAGTAGTCTAGAGCATAATGTTTTTTTTATTTTTTATAATAATAATATGTCCGAATTCAACAAATCTGGAAACTACACAAATGGCTTCTATATTACTTTGCCAGAAGCTAAAGATCGTCAGGCACAGTTTTCAAACCAAATGGAAAAACAACCAAATTTGATAATAAAACCCTGGTTTGTGGATAAAAAGAAGGAAAGATATACAACAGACAGTCACGTAGCATGTCTAAAAGAAGCTATTAAATTAGGATTGTCACGAGTCATTGTTTTTGAAGACGATGCCATTTTGCCGGAAGAAAATATACATAAAACTATTGAAGCCGTGGACGCCGAGCTAGAGGGGAAGTGGCAAGTTCTCATATCGGGACATAAGACAAAAAATATGAGATCTGGGGATGTTACGAAAATAAGTAGCTTAGTTGTCAAGGACGGGGATCGCAGAGCGGAGGGCACTTTGTTTAGGGTTCATCGTTCGGTAGCTGGGTGCCACGCCTACACCGTCAACGGCGTCGAAGCCATGTCCGAATTAATTAGGATTCAAAGCGTCTCGGAATATACTGGAAGCGGTCGCATTGACGTGCACGATGGTTGGTTCAAGGGCACGAATCCTAACAAAAACACGGGTCGCCATTGCATTGAGGGAAGTTATTTAAGGGAACAAGATTTGTGGTTTATTACTGATTTGGCGTATGTCACAGAACAGCATATAGACGGATATTCTTATAGGATGAAAGATACAAAACACGCGAGGTGGGACGACGAGAACTCGCAGTCGTGGGTCAAGCGATTGAACAGGAATATGCTTTCCCCTCCTAAAAATGTTTTAGTTTTGTCTTATCCGGGTCTCGCTGGGGACGAGGTCAGAAAAATGTGCGCAAACATATTGACCGAGACTTCCGTCAAGGGGCACGTCACTTTAAAAGTTATTCAGAAATCACAAGACGTTGTCAACGTGCTGCGCGACTGGGTTAAGACATCTAAATCGATTATACCCGGTAAGAAACACGTCGTCTTCGCCGTAACTGGAAAACCCGAATTGTCGCACGAAGACGCTCGTACAATCAAAAAATGGAGTACTCAAATAAATAAAATAACGAAAGAAAAATACAAGTACGATGCTGAATACGAACGCGCAAACAACGATAGGAATCGCGGAAAGGGAATGAAAGTTGATTTTTCTGAATGGCGGGATTTCATGTTTACAGTTTTCCACGTTGAAGATTTTATGAAAGATGCAAAGCGCGCGTCTCAGTTTCTTAGCATGCGTCTTGGAATGGATGCTAATAAGCTAATTCAAGTAGGCCAGAACGTTGCACCTATATCGCGAGCTAGTCTGCAAAAAAAAATTGATGAAGTCGATCTATCAGAGTCAGACTACGAGTCTGACGACGACACTTTGTCCGAAACTGCAAATTTTAAATTTAAGGACCCCCTCGAAAAAGCTAGGTATATTTAATTATTTAAGAACTAATGTTGTTTGTTTTTTGGTGGCGCGCGCTTGCTGCTTGCCCTTATGTTTTCGCTTGGGTTTGGCTTTGCCGCCCAAGAGAGTTTGTTGATGTGAGTTTGTCTTTTTTGGACCGCAGACCAACACTTGTGTTTGCACCGGCGGAGAAGGCTTGTCGGTCTTCTTTACAAGAACATACTCCATAATTGATCTGTTTCCTTGAAGTTTTCGCATACAATCGTTAAATTCGAAGTCCAAATTAACCATGCAATCAGTCATCCGACAAATTGCATCTCTTAATTTTTCAAAATAGTAAATTTTGTCAAGCGGCGGACCGTGATTTAGTTGCCAAGTCGGATCTTCGCCGCGAAAAACTAATTTTTCATGTCCATTCTTGACGACAACGAAATTCACTCGGTCGCCCGGAAGCGGTATGTCGCAAGTCATGTCACCTTCTAACACTCTTTTTTCTATTTTTTTGGCGAGGACGGAATGAATCTGCGGCGACTTATAGCCCTTGCCGCTCAACTGCTTTGATATGATGAATTGTGACTGCGGTACCGTATTCAGGTCAAGATTTTTTAAATTTAGCGCAAGAGTATTTTTCACTTGCTGTATGATTTCTTGCTTGTTGATTCCTTGAGACAGAGCCATGGGTGGATGAAGTATTGGCAAAATGACTTTTGATATTTGACCGTAAACGTCTCGAAGCCAGGCCGAATTATCTCGGCGCTGACTTTCGACGCCCTTGGCGCCTCGCTTTGGTTTAGAGCCGGGTTCCCATTCAACGTAAATATATCTTTTTTTAGCAATTTGCAAAAATGGCCACATGATCTTTTCGAATTCAAGTTCTATCGGGTTTTTGAATTTTTTTGTGACGTATTGGGCCATTTCTTCACCCAACGCAAGTCCCATATTCAAACCGTCCAACGTCGACGGAAGCCTGGGATTTACGTAGCAAGAATCTGTATCGCCATATACAATAATTGGCTCTGGCATGTTGTGTTCTTTAGAATATTCCTTCACATAATGCGACGTCTCTTCAATAAGTTTTCGGCCTCGCAACGTCACCGTCTGCGCAATCCAAAAATTAGCAAGGTAACCGCGGTAGCAATTGCATGGCTTGTTGAACATTGTGCAACAATCTGGGTACATCGTGCAATCGGGGTCTCGCGTGCCTGTCACGCCGCAGAAACCGTAAATAGAATTGCAGCTGACCTTGTACGCTAACTGCAACTGATTGTAAATCATTTTCTCAAAAGGCGTTTCTGCGGCTTTCATCAATTTTTTTGTAGCTTTTCTCGCGCCAAGCAAGTCATCCAATAAACTAGGAAGAACGCCTTTTCTAACTTTTTCGTCAACAAATGACACGGAAACGGTTTTCATCGACTTTTCGCCGTATTCCATCACTTCGTGTTGGTATTTCCATCTATTTTCTAATCCATCTTCATCAAAATCTTGCAACGAGGCACATATCATAGGTTTATCTTTGTTCCATTCGCACGTAGAAAAGCAGAGATTATACGCTTGCATGATGGATGGATATAAGCTTGCAAAATCTAATCCCAAAATCGGTTGGTCGTGGAATCCAAGCGACGGCTCTAACACAGTCGCGCCCTGATATCCTTCGGGCGGTATCGGAAGAGCATCTTTGTTTATGAAATAGCCCATTTTTGTAGCTTTTTGACAAATAATATTGTACGATTTCCTCTGTTCTCCAGTTAAAATGTACTGTTGTAAATTTGTCACTGTCACAGAACTCAAACCGTACAATGCGTGAATCATCTTGACTTTTGAGACTAAATCCAAAGTCAAAACGCAATCTATCATGCAGTATTTAGCAACGTCTTCCAGCTTTTGACTCGCACTCTCGATAGTTTCGTTGCCCTTAAGACCCGTCTTTTTTCTCTGTACTTGGAACAGTCGAAACATTTCCCGCGGTGGCATGTCTAATTTTTGACGCCCGCCCAAAAAATGATCAGATAAAGCATTAAGGCTGTACGACGACATCGTAAATGCTTTTCTAAAATATATAATTGTATCGTGCACAACTGTTCCAAATGGATTGACTTCGCCGATTTTATATTTTCCCAATTGATTGTTTTCTATTTCGCGCTCTTTGAATTTACAGCAGCGATCGTCAAACAAAGACAAACCGTGCAACAATTTTTTTGATAAATAATTCCGATCAGCGCGGTGGTACAGAAAGGGAATATCAAAACCAAGACCGTTATGGGCAATCAAATGCATTACTTGATTTTCTTTCAACAACTCTAAAAAACGCAAAATCATCCTTCTTTCCGAATTGTCAAAACATTCCATTTCTACCCTTTCTTGCTTTGGGTGATTGTTTTCGCCCGCTGTTGTTTCGATATAAAAATACTCCTTTGTCGGTTCGCAAGGATCTTGTCTCGACAACATGAAAAGTTTCCGTGGTGTAATCCCATTTACATCTTGTATAACCAACCCTATTTGCTCGATGTAATCGTGTTCTTTTTTGGGATCCGGAAAGCCGTAGTCGTCTGCGTTACATTCCAAGTCAAAGACGCAAACCTTAATGTTTGCTGGCGTCGGCTGCGGGTTTGTGTAGCTCAAATCTTTGCACGCGACGTTAAATTCCCCATGGTTCAGTTGGCTTGGGTCCAAGTTTGAAATAGTTACGTACGCCGATGGCTTCAGGTCCAATTTTGTATAAAATTGCTGCTCTGGTTTGATTTCGTCTAGAATACAAACTTGTAAATGCGGCTCGTCTTCTCGTATTTTGCTTTTAATCTTTCGAGCTAGCGATTTACACGTAGACCGATCGCAGCTCGACACCTCCAAGCATGGAATTTTTTCTGGCGTATATCCGCACAACGGCCAAAGCAATTTCACAAGTATTTCCGACTCGTCTTCTGCGTCAAGGTATTGGTCAACAGAATTGACACACCTCTTCCAAGCTTGGGAGGATTCGCACAATGATCCATTTTTTGGAACCACATAGACTGAATACTTGAAGTCTTTCACGGTTATTTTAATTGCAACGCCTTCTTGCGTTGCGCCGCTCAAGCGCACGTCCCCATCGTTGTCGTATCTAAAATCTATTAGTTGAAATGTTAACGACATTTGAAATTTAAAATACTTTGTTGTTATTAGTTTTTGGAGGAATTTAATTTAAATTTTTTTACGCGGATCGTCGCGATTCATTTTTTGCGTTCGTACATGATGCAATCCGGGAATTCTGTCTGCGGCTTTCTGTAAAATTTGTTCTTCCGTAACAACGTCAGGAATTGAGTATAATTTCTCGCTACAGTCGTAAACGTAAAATTGGTTCTTTCAGACTTTCTAAAATAAATTGTCGTCTCGTTTCGTAATTTATCAAAAAAACGTCTCCGGTTATCATAGACAATATTGCCATGTTCGTCCAAAGTCGATAAATTTAATGGACGAATGTATACGTCGCCACATGGCGAAAACTTGCAATGGTCTAGATCGCAACCAGTATACTCTTCGTAGCTATAACACGGGGCTACCGCAACAACTCTGCATGCGTTTTTTTCGCGACCCACTTTTGCCGCGGCGCTCTCATCGTAAAAGTCGAGCGAATACGTATCAAAGAGACTTTCCGTGTAATCTGTACAGTGCGGCGGCGCGGGGGTGTCCAGAAAAGTCTCTTGCACTGCCCAGAACGCGTCTAAATCAGCGCACGACATTTTCAAATTTAAGCCAAACGATTATTCATGTAGAAGAAGAGGTGGGAGTGTTGATTGACAATTTTCTCCATATTATTTCATGGGGTAAAACACTGACACGTGTAAAAATGGCTAGCCAATGCTCACGAGCGGCGCCGCCGCTTGATTTGTCAGAAACCCACGCATTCGACGAGTCGCGCCCAAGGCTTACGTGCAAGAAAGGCGTCTATAAGTATTACTACGGCGGGACCTACTTATATGGACCTCCGATTAAAAAAATTTTAAACTTGGCGCTTCAAAAATACAATAGAGTCAACGACGTTTTGGCTTCTACTGCAGACCAAGGCCACCGGTATCGCTTATTTGTAAACAGAACTAGAAATAGATTAGATGCCATTCGAGAAATTATTACCATGCAAAAAAAAAAATTTACACAAAGTAAATTTGAGTTTGAGCCGTTTGCAAATGCCGTGCCATGTGTCTTGCACATGGATCATCTGAAGTCTGCTTGGGCCGTCGACATATTTGTTCTAATTTTTTTTGGAGTCTTGAAAAATGATCGTTTTAACGGTCATCCTCGTTTGAAATTAAAATTGAAGTTTTTGCATGTCGCTGCCCCGCCAGCACATAATGATGCTCTCGCCGAAACTACAAGCAAACTTGCAAACGCCATAATAGGGTAAAGTTCTAGCCGCGATACCTAAGAAGAGGTTTTTCAGTAGTCTTGATTGCCTTGAATTCACCCGGAATAATAATTCGGCCACAAACGGAGTAGTTGTCCCGATACAAGCGGATTGAGTCACCTTCGTGAACGATTCCGGATGTAAGTGCGCCTGATGGCGTTTCCGAAGCATTATTTTCATCATTGCGGTCAAACTTGTTAGGTTCTCGCTCTACTGGCAAGGAACTCAATATTCCTTCCCCCGGCACTGCCAGACCGAATTTGTTCGCGAACGTTGGTTGATACTCTGCTTTTCCCAAATCAAGTACCGTATCTTTTCCAACAATCTTAAAGTGAATTCTCATAAATTCATAGGAATAGGGGAATGAACCGGTACTACCTCCCAAGTCGTCTATATTTCCTCCCCTAGTACCCCATTTCCCATTGCGCTGATACGTAGCAAAAGGTGTTGTTGCATTAGTTAGCTTTTTATGTCTGCAACCCGACGGCCGGGAACCGCTAGTGTTTGCACAAGTCATTTGATCCGAGTCTACTTTATACCAATAACACCAAAATGAATCATCCTCAGCCCCCGCATTCGGCGCTAGAACGGGGTAATTAACTTCAATTGTGAATTCGGCTTGGGTACCAACTGGATGCAGTGATAATACTGTGTAAAGGCCGTCCCTGTTGTCAGTTGGGTGTCCCTCTGTGGCAACTGACGACGACTGTGGCCCATGAGTCTCGTGATCCTTCCCTGCGTTACCGCTTATAAAACTTATATTTACAATATCGCCAACTTTTAAGCTGCCGTCCTTGCAGTGTCGGCTAGTCTGTAGTTCGTCTGGACTATCATATTCATTGAAATCTCGTTTATCATAAGTTCTTATTCTTAAGTTCTTGCCAATGCTACCAGTTTCAGATCTGTAAGTAGCGGGGTGACACATATCTCGCCAAACACCGTCGGTGATTGTTTTCTCATATTTTATGAATTTGAAAAGATCTCCAATTTTCCCCCAATCTGGAGTGCCTCCGGAGGCAGCACTTCCGACAGCCATAATTGGAATCGCAGCGGGCGGGACGCTCTGAAACGTGTATTCATCTTCCTCACCGCCAATCGTGTACCAGGTCGGAAAGGCAAATCCTGGCAATATGACGACTAGGAGCACAGCAAATATCAGTAAAGTCATTTTCCACCAGGTGTTGAAATAATTGTTCATCTTGTTTATTATAGCAAATTATTTTTTTATTTTAGCCAGTGGTCAAATGTGGACAGAAGGACGCTACGATATGTTTTACATCGTCTGGGAGTTGGCGAAAAAAAAGCAGAGCTTGCAGCTCTTTCCCGGCGTCGCCGTCTAAAATGACACAGTCTGTGCCCCGGGATAGCGCGACGTTGATTACGTTCCTTTTTTTTTTGAATTGCCTAAAGAAGAGGTCGTCGTCCCACATATCGTCAAAAATTCTCCAATATTTGAATTCGGCGCCTTTGAATGAATGAATCGTTCCAAAGACATATTTTGGAACAGATCCAAATGAATTCATTTTTTCTTCGAGAAGAGCTAGTCGTGTGCAAATAGTTGATTTGTTGGAATATGCTCCAAATATCTTTTCGAGTTGTTTTGGGTATGGTATTTGAGGAGAATACTGTTTTTCGCGCTCGTAATCCTCGATTTTTTTTATGAAGCCGTCCCTCTTATTTTCATAATTGTGAATCTTGAATGGTTCCTTAAAGTTGAACGCAAGTTTGAATATATTTTCGTTCGTAAAAAATAAATACGGTATGTCAATAAAGAGGGGATTCGTGTTTGAAGTTGTAATTTTAAGTCTTTTGTGAACGTTGCCCTGATACGTGCCGCTGCCCATAAACTTTAAAACGTGCGATAAGTTCTGCGGTACCCTGAAAGATTTAGTTAATTGGTAGCATGCGATGGCGGTTTTTTGGACATGCTTGAAAATATTGTAGCTCGCGTCAGAATAGATAGTCTGTCCGTAATCGCCAAGCCACAAGACTAATTTGTGTGGCGAAATATGTTTCAGGATTATGCTTGCAAATAATTTTTCTAGGTCTTGTCCCTCGTCGATGACGACAACGTTGGCGTCCGTGAGTTCTTGTATTTTTTGCTTGCTTTCTGGAGAAAGACTGTCATAACCAAAATGCTCGAACCGAGCCCCACTGGCTAGGCGACCCAAGGTGTTTGATTCGTGCACGATCCGTCTAATCACGGGCCAAGTCAAATATTCTCGTTGGGCTTTTATGTTACCATTTTTTATGGCGTGGTACAATTCGATTTGATTCTTGTAAATGTAAGGCGCGGTAAGGTCAAAGCGTTGCTGAACCCACGAATCAAATTTTTTGGAATTGGATGTCTCAAACTCGCTTAAACATATCTGCGGGTTGCGCGGAGTTATCAAATCAATTAACATGCATGCGTAATTGATAGAATCCAACGTCGAGCAAGTGATATTTTTATATTCGGCGTAGTTTTTCTTGGAATCGGCGACCAAACTGTTGTTCAGAGTTAGATACAGAATTTTGTTGGTTTCGAGAGCAGAGGACAGGCGTTTGACGACCGTTGATTTTCCAGATCCGGGCGGGCCTTGCAAAACTATGTTTCCATTTTTGTGGACGTTATCCAACGCGCAATTGACAAAATTATTTCTAGTTTTATGGTCGAGCTCTAACAAATTCATCGTAAATTTCAAATAACAGTTGAAATTATGATTGTAGAAACGTCGCCAATTGAAAATTTTAATAAATATCAAACCTCTTGTAATTTTTTGAGGAGATGCATCGAAGCGTCGCAAAATCCGGACCGCAAGTGCTCGTGCGAAGGCTGGCCGATAGCCCCGGAAGAAACTTCAAATAGTTTATGGATTCGGGAATTGGAAGACTCGATTCTGATGGCAAATTTTAAAAGACACAACTTAGCAAATCCTAGCGCGTGCAGGAACGATCAAGATTATATCATTCACGTGGCTGAAATCGGCGAAACCATCGCCATGAACTATCACTCGACAGAGGCACCGGGCTTCTTTCCACTCTTAAAAGACGCCGAGTATGCCGGGTTAAAAAATGTCACGTCGTCGGACGACGAAGAAAGCGAGGACGACGACGAAGACGACGCCGACGCGCTGATCAGATGTTCTAAATGCAACGCGAAAGCGAGGTGGAAGCTGAAACAAACTAGAAGTGCCGACGAGCCGATGACGCAGTTTTGCGAATGTACAAAATGCGGACATAAATGGAAACAGTAACCTTTTAACAATCACTCAAAAAAAAAGAATTGCGTTTAATGTTTCTGCTTTTACTTGCCACCCGCAACAACGCCGAGCATTTCAGTGCCAGAAACTTTATTTGCAATCAGACTAACTAAAATGATGAAGAACGTCAGCGCAACCAGCAAGTAAATTAAAAATTGTGTCAGGGTCAGTGCTTTGAGCGCATCGTGTGCTTTTTCGTCACTCGTGCCACCGCCAGTCTGTTTTGCCGTCTGAAGCTCAAGGTATCGCACATGCTCATTGTTACTTGCAAGTCGCAGCCCCTTGCTCATTCTTTTGCCCAGCCAATGCAGCAAGTCTTTGGAGGCAGGAGACGAAACCTCAAATGCATCCTGGCTCTTATTTTTCTTAGCATCAAGACCCGTATCCTCGGTGTAATAAGGATTCGCGATGGTAGATATCATCACAAAAAACCAATTGAATGCGCCAACTAATAGAATGATTAAAAGGAAAATTCCGAGAAACCCTCTAAATGAGACTGTAGTATTTTGGATGTCGGACCAAGCCATGTATGTTTTACTTTCATGAAATATTTTTTATCTCCTACTGGAGATGTTTTCTATTTCAAGTTTCTCCATCAATTTATACTACAGTTCAAAACGATGGCAGCCGCGGCAAACGTCAAAGACACTAGCAGCCCGGGCCTCAACGTTTTGGCCGACGAGACTATAAAAAATATGCAGTCCACGCATTGGACGCCTGGTCCCGCCGGGTATTCGCACGGCAGAACTCGTCACCACGGTATTTATCAAATTCCCAAGCTGAGCACCAACGTCTTTTATTGTGGTAACTTGTGCGGTCGAAGATTTACGCACGCGCCCGCAGCCGTGATTCACACTAGAAAATGTCAGCATAAAGACGTAGTCAAAGACGCGAGAACAATAATTGCAGTTATGCAAACGCTGAATCAAACCCAAAAACAAAAAGTCTCCAATAATACTTTTTTTTCTCCCGCGACGACAAATGCGTCGACGCCCGAAAAAAAAGCCCCCCTAGCGCCAATCACGAATAAGTAGATACGTTGGCACAATTATTAATTTTTTTCATTTATACAACAAAATGAATTGGAAATGGTGTCTAAGCATATTGGGTTCCAGCGTGTACAAGTCCTTCGTATTTGTCATGAAACTGCTAAATAGATATAGAATTATTTATGACAAAGCGACGGGTGAGCCATACCTAGAACGATTTTACATTTTCTTGCGAGATCGAGATAAATCGCCGTTTCCGTTTAATATTTTTCTGCATCGATTTATACGATCGGACACGGACGAATTGCACGACCACCCCTGGGCTTTTCGGACGTTAATCCTATCGGGTGGCTACTGGGAACACACGGAAGAGGGAACATATTGGCGCGGCGCAGGGTCGTATCGCTACGCCAGCGCTGACACGTTTCATAGAGTAGAACTAGACGAGTCGAACCCTCGCTGTTGGACTCTCTTCGTACCGTCGAAGGCGTACAAGGATTGGGGATTTAAAACAGCCAAGGGCTGGGTGCACCACGAAGAATATTTTAATTCCATGCTAAGTAAATATTGGGCCGAAAATTCGGAATGGTCTTAATCGTTTCGCGGAAAAAACTCAAACAGAGTTGGTTGTTTTTTTTTATTTTCTTTCTTTACTTCTGAATCATCTGAATCATCTGAGTCATTTGATAAATTTTCAATAAAATTATCAGTTGAGCAATTTTTGGAATTTTCGGAATATGCGGCGTAAGTAATTTTCATATCAAACTCTTTACACTCTTTACCACAATTCGAGCGCAACTCGCCAACCCGTTGGTGAATTAAGGCTATGGTGGCATTGCTGTTCCTCAATGCAACTTCTTTTTTTAAACTAATTCTAAAGCTAGCATCGCCTTGGTTTTTTATTTTTGGAACAATCTTGCCAAGAAGAAATGACAACAATAAAGCACTGTCAGTGTTACGGCGAGGTATATCTATTTCTTCATCATCAAATGCAATATATCCATATCTTATTTTCCATTCATATGTCTCCATATCGCAAAAAATTTTAATAAATTGAAGAATCCAGTTTTTCGCGTCATCATCAAGATGATCTATATCTTGATATGTTACGCGTGTCGGTGGACCTAAGGGTGGTTCAATTGGTTTAGTTTTTTTGGCTTGTTTTTTGTTCCATTCAATGAGGTCATCATTATAACGAGCTTCCCTTTGCCTTTTACGGATTTCTGCTTGAGCTTTCTTATGCGCTGCTTCCCTTTCTGCTTGAG
>CERR01101683.1_pt1 | contig 28830 bp, 22 predicted proteins | sample 530841 | NCBI WGS metagenome assembly CERR01 (sample SAMEA2621021, study PRJEB7988) | marine metagenome | biome: marine biome (ENVO:00000447); feature: surface water layer (ENVO:00002042); material: "saline water (ENVO:00002010), including plankton (ENVO:xxxxxxxx)" | depth 5 m | reverse complement strand
GTTAATGCCACGGTGTGGCCTTATAGCCATCATGTTTATTACCTCGCAGAGCAAACTTATACAGTAAATAATAAAAGCCTTACAGTACCTGCATTAATGCGTAAACGCTTAAATGGTGCCAGCATGAAGGCCGAAACCATAATGGAGGGCGTTGAAAACATGCGCTTTGTATTTGGTTTAGATACAGACAGTGATAGCCGTGTTGATTCGTACCGAAGCATTGAGGACATGCAGCACTCTGACTGGGAAAACCGCAAAAGCATTCTAACAGTGCAGGTTTTTTTATTAGTTAGAGCATTGCAACCAGATCCGGGCCTTAAAATAAAAAATCAAACATATATTTTAGGTGAAGATGAAGACTCCCGAGAGCTCACTTTTACCGATACTTACAGAAGAACAGTATTCACCACCACTATTCGTTTAAATAACGTGGGAGCAAATTTATGGCGTATCTAAGTAAACACGCAAGCAAACAACAAGGTGTTGTGCTTATTACAGCCCTTATTATGGTCATTGCTGTAACGGGAATTGCCGTTACATTAATGAGCAGCAGTAGTGTAGATATAAAAATTACCAATGCAGCTCAAGAGCGAGAAGTCGCTGAAAATGAGCTTATTGGAGAAGTACAGCGAATGATTTCTGATGAGGCAAGCAAAGGTGCTGCTAATCAGTTTTTTTTAACGCCAGATGAAGTATCAACACATGCAGGCGCAGATGATGAAGGGATGGTAATAGCCACGCACGACGATATGCAAAGCAAAATGATAAACCTAAATCAGGGGGCGCTTGATTTAGAGTGCCCACGCCGATTTAATTTTACTGCCGGTATATCGTGTAACATGCTGCAAATTTCTACCACTATTCAATATGGCTCTAAAGCAAAGCACGAACTTACAATTGTAACAGGTGTAGCTCAAGAAATGGCCAGTATAAGTAAGGGGATTTAAAATGAAATTTAATCTTAATAAGCCATTGGTCTCTTTACTTGGTTTAGCACTGAGCGCCTCAGCATTGGCTGAAGACATAGAGCTTTATGTAAACCACGATGTAGATGTGGAAGAAAAGCCAAGGGTTTTACTTATATTTGATACCTCAGGCAGTATGGCGTTTTCATCTAACACAGGTCTTAGTTGTGGTTTCAATGAAAGTAGTAACCTGTATATTCCTTGCCCAGATAGCCGTCTTGCTGCTGCAAAGACTGCAATGAAAAAAGTAGTGAATGACAATGAAGGGATCGATTTCGGCTTAATGCGTTTTGTAGGAACAGCTGGTGGCTATGTGGTTGAAGGCATAGGAAGCCCGCACTCGGATATTACTTCATCAATCGACAGGCTTCCTGCTAATGGGGGTACGCCATTAGCCGAGACTCTGTGGGAAGCATATCTGTATATTACAGGTGGCGGTTTAGAGTATGCGGAGCCAATAGATCAATCAGATAGAGACACCTCAATCGAAAACGAAGTATTAACTGGAAGAGAGCGTGTTCGTAAATGTAATAGATGGAGATGTTGGAACGAGTGGGAAAATACATATAGTTATAACTATATTTCTCCTTTCGCTGACTCAAATGCAGAGGCAAAACGTTGTGATAATTCAGTAAATATAATTTACATGACGGATGGAGACCCTTCACCCCGATATGTATATGATCGTTGGGGAAGACGTTACATTAACGAAAATAGCGATAATGGCAGTGATGCTTCAATAAGCGCAATACACAATAATTATTTTGGGCAACCTTTGGTCGAGGGGGACTACGTTTATAATAATTATTTGCATCAATTAGCTAAAATAATTCATGGCACCAGTAATACGACAGTTGATTTGTATCCATCAACACCTGATATTCATGAAACAGGCCGCATATACACCATAGGTTTTGGGTCAGGCATGAGTGACGAAGGGCAAGAGTTGTTGCGGCAAACAGCTTTATTAGGTGGCGGTGAAAACTTACCAGCGAGTACACCCGATGAGCTTTCTAACTCGCTAAATAGCGCTATTTCTCGCATTCGTGAAGTTAACGATAGTTTTTCTTCGCCTTCAGTTGCGAGTAACAACGTAGACCAAACACGTAGCCGTGATGCTATTTACTTTGCCATGTTTTACCCAGAAACAAACACTCGATGGGGTGGGAATTTAAAAAAATTAAAAGTATCAGGCAGTGAAATAGTTGACTCTGAAGATAATACAGCGCTTGATTCTGATGGCTTAATAGACACAGATGCTAAAACGTTTTGGCTGCCAGATGGCCAGTCTGCCGATGGTAACTTAGTTGCACAAGGGGGCGTAAACTATCATTTAGCTACACTTACGGGGACTCCAGCTGAAGAAAGACGCAACCTCTATACAGATAAGCAAGGCGATATAGTTGAGTTTACTACTAATATTGTAAGCGATATTTTAGATTTAGTCACCAATAACCCGATTAGCCTAGCTAGTTCAGATATAAAATGGGCAATGGGGATAGATGTTGACGATGAAGACAACGATGGCTCAAACACCGATCAACGCAGCGATATTTTTGGCGACCCTTTACATTCTAAGCCAGTGGCAATCGACTATGGCAATGACGACATACGCATATTGATTGGTACTAATGCCGGCTTTTTACATATGTTTAAAGACGATGATACCAATAACCAAGTGACCGAAAGCTGGGCGTTCATTCCCTCTGATCTTTACGATATTATTCAGCCTTTACGCAATGAAGACACCGGTAAACTCTACGGGATGGACGGCCCAATCAGTGTTTACTTTAGTGATAAAAGCTTAAATGACGAAGGCATTAACGATGGTATTGTTGATGCAAGCGATGGTGACGACGTGTGGGCATTTGCAGGTATGCGCCGTGGTGGAAAAAACTATTACGCCTTTGATATAACTAACCCCGATCAGCCTAAAAAACTATGGGATAACCCTATAGAAGGCGGTACTGGCGATTTTAAAGAGCTAGCTCAAACGTGGTCAAAACCCCAAATAGCGTACATAAAAGCATTTGGTGATAAGCCATTACTCGTCTTTGGAGCAGGGTACGATACAAATAAAGATGCCGTGGTAAGAAGTGAAGACTCGGTTGGTCGCGGTATTTATATAGTAGAAGCTGAAACAGGTAAAAAAGTGTGGGCTTTAACGCCAAACGAAAATGGATTTAAAGGCAAGCACTCGATTGCAGCAAATGTTTCTACGCTTGATTCAGATTACGATGGTTACATTGACAGAATTTATGCTGCCGATACCGGGGGCGATATTTGGCGTATAGACATGCCAGGCACAAGCACCAGTAATTTTACGCACTTTAAACTTGCAGAGCTTGGTAGCAGTTTAGCAAGCCAAGACCGTCGCTTTTTTTACCAGCCGTTGGTGGCACGTACACTTTATAGCAAAGTAAGTGAAACAACGATTAATGGTGAAACAGTGATTACACGTTTAGATACGCCGTATGACGCTATTGTAATAGGCAGCGGAAATCGCTCAAAACCAACAGGTACAAATGAAGACGATCAGCTGTTTATGATAAGAGATGAAAATACAGTAACTCAGTCATTCACTAGCGCCCCTACAGCGATTAAACCAGCAGATTTAATGCTAATGAACAGCGATCCGTTTGGTAATGCACTTGATGATGTAGATGAGTTTGTTGATTTAGAAGTCGATTTAGCTAAATTTAAAGGCTGGCGCTATGAGTTAGGCACCGGCGAAAAATCTTTAGCAGCAGCCACAGTGGTGGGCGGTGTCGCTTACTATACAAGTTTTACTCCATCATCAGAAACCTCTACAGAGAACCAATGTTCGTTAAGTGGCGGTGGCGGCTCGTTGTATGCGTTCCATTTACATTATGGCACCAAGGTATATGACGACTTAAAGTTTACCACTAGCTATGATGTACCTGATACACCACAATTGTACTTTGGTGAAGGCCCCTCTTGTGCCGATGGAAATGGCGACGGCTTTTGTGATGATAACCCAACCATTGAAGTGACCGAAGAAAGCCAGTTTTACCTAATTGGGCCGGGAATAAAAGGCGAAGATGCACAAAACCCAATGAAGCCAGTAGAAATAATGGGCCCAGGCTTAACGGTTGTAGATGGTAGCGTACAATTAGTGAATGACGATGATAGTGTAGGGTTTGGCTTTAAAACCCAACAAACCTATATTTATAAACGTGAAGAAAATGATGAAATTGATGATTAAGGAATATTAATGAATAAACAAGCACGCGGATTCACGTTGATAGAGTTAATGATAGCCGTAGCTATTGTAGGTATTTTAGCCTCAATAGCACTGCCTAATTATACTGAGTATGTTAAACGCTCTTCTCGGGCCGAGGCCGCAGCTGCGCTTTTAGACGCTGCAAACAAACAAGAGCAGTACTTCGTAGATAATCGTGAGTACACAGAGACATTCTCAGACTTAGGTATACAAGAGACCACAGAAAACGGCTATTTTGAGCTGTCGATTGATGTGGATGATGACGATAATACGTTTACAATTACTGCAAAACCTATTGCGGGTGCTGTAAAAGGCGACGGTGACTGCACGCAAATTACAATTACTGACACAGGCTATAAAGGCGCAAAAGGCAGTAAAGGTAATTCAGATGTTGAGTATTGCTGGGGACGTTAACTTAATCGGGTTAACTAGTCGCTCTGACATTTGTCGGTTGATTTAATTCGTATACGGCCTGTTTGACTGACAGATAAAGCCAGCCCCTCAAGGTTGGCTTTATCTTTATTTGGGCAATATATAAATGTTCCATTTTGAAAACCATTTAAAGAGCCATCGGGCCGAAAGGTAATTGCACTTCGGGGGTATTGCATAGAATCTGCATCATGGATTTTTTCAAATGTGCTTATTAATAAGTCGTCGGTGTCTAATGACGTAGACTTGTCGTTATCAATAAACAGCGACATTTGCCCATCCCACTCATCTTTAGTGCATTGATTATCTTTTAAAGCACACAAAGTAACATAAGTGCCATTTTCAATGGCGTAAAGGCGGCCATAATTAATGTTTCTGTGCAGCAAACTAACATGATTGTCGGCTCGGTTTTTCGCTAAAAAGTCAGGAAAAACCGATAGAGAAATTTGGCTAACAATGCTCACAATAGCAATAGATGCCATTAATTCTAAAAGCGTATAGCCAGCCTGAGTTTGGGTAGATAACCTCATCCCTGAAGCCCTGAGTCAAAAAATGTATTAGCTCAGTGTAGTAAATGATAAAAATATGACAACTTAAATTGTATGTTTTTTAACCACACTTAAGTGCGCTGTCACCGGCATAAAAAGCAGTACCTGATAGCAATAAAGTAAGCGCTTTATTATTTTCAGTGCCACCATTGGGGCAAAAAATAAAGTCACCTGGGTTTGTGGTAATTCGTCCACTAGTATTAAAACGCAAGCGACGCTCATTTCCTGTAAAGGTTAACTTGTCGTTATCTGATATTTCTTCCATGACTCTAAGCAGTGTATCGGAAGCGCCATTATAGTGCCCATCGTTATCTACATCGATAAATACAACAATAATTTTATTCTCGTCCCACTTTTTGTTGCAGTTGAAAGTGTCTTTGCTGTTTTTAATTTTACCTTGGCCAGTAGGGCACACAACAACAATTTCATCTGTGCTGGCGGCTTGTGAGCGAGCAAAGCTAATATTACGCTTTAGTTCAAGCAAGAAATTCTCAGCGCGGTTTTCCTCAAGCATATCGCTACTGTCCCAAAGAGCTATAGAGGCGATAATACCGACTATGGCTACTGCCACCATGAGCTCTAATAAAGTTAAACCAGTTTGGAATTTTTTCATATTATTTATACCTACTACATTTGTTATTATAGCTAGTTGAGAATGATTTATAATTCAGACTTATAAATAATTATACCACGCTTGGTTGTTTTATCATCGAATTCAATTGCTTTGTTTGCTATGAACTCGATGATTGTCTAAAATCGAGGCAACTAAAGCTTTAATAAGTAGTGAGCATGAAAAAAATAGAAGCAATCATCAAACCGTTTAAGTTAGACGACGTACGCGAAGCCTTATCAGATGTAGGTATTACGGGTATGACTGTAAGTGAAGTAAAAGGTTTTGGTCGTCAAAAAGGTCACACAGAACTTTACCGTGGCGCTGAGTACATGGTGGATTTTTTACCTAAGGTAAAACTTGATATTGTGCTAACCGATGAAGATGTTGAACGCGCTATAGAAGTAATAGTAAAAACAGCGCAAACAGGCAAAATTGGTGATGGTAAAATATTTGTCACAGATGTTGAGCGTGTAGTACGTATACGCACCGCAGAAGAAGACGAAGAAGCGATTTAATTATAGTATAAGCGCATTAATAAAAAGGCTGCAAATAATGTTATTTGCAGCCTTTTTTTGTAAATACTATTTAATACCAATCAGCAATAATAATTAAGTGTTTTAAGAGGCTAAGCCCCACGCTAAGTGCGTTAAAAACGCTTGTTAAGCACACCTAAATAGCAATTTTTTACTTACTAAACGATGTTTTTACCCCAAAGCAAATTACTTAATTAAATGAATTAGTATCAATAATATTACTGTTTTTCAGCATGTTCTTCACGAGCTTCTTCAATTTCTTCAGCGATTTCTTGCGCTTTTTGCTTTGTTTTTTCGGTTAATTCACCGGCTGCTTCTTTGCTTTTTATCCATGCGTCAACGGCAATCTCTTTGCCATCGTCGTACATGTCTAAGCCCATTGCTTTACTTTGTTCAAGCAGCTCATTTAATGACTCATCATTTTTAAGCTCTGTGGCTTTATCTTTTACATCGTTCCATGTATCACCAAGCTGCTCTTGCATTTGCGCGCTTTTATCTTTTGCATCTTCTTGTACTTCCTGAGCATCTTCACAGCCCGTTAGTGTAATTAAAGTGCCTAATAAAGCTAAACCTGCTAATTTGTTCATGTGCTATCTCTCCTTAGAGACAAATAATTAATTCCACTTAATAATAGAACAGCGAAGATGAACACACCTGTAACAACACGCTTAAATTTCAAATTAATGAATGAACACGATTGGCCGCTGCTGCATGAACTAGATCAAGACCCCGCGGTAATGAAATACATAAACCGAGGAACGCCTTCGACACTGAAACAAATTAAAGAAATAGGGATTCCCAGAATGCTTGCCTATAAAAATGCAAACAAAGGCTGGGGGCTGTGGAAAATCACCCTTAAAAAAGAGGACTCTTTTATAGGGTGGGTGCTTGTTAGGCCTATGCACTTTTTTACTCAAACTCCCGATTTTACAAATATTGAAATAGGGTGGCGCTTTAAGCAATCTAGTTGGGGACAGGGTTATGCAACGGAAGCGGCTAGTGCATTATGTAACGCCTTAAAAATGCAGCCAGAGATAAAAACACTATCAGCAATGGCACTGGCCGATAATAAAGCTTCAATTAGCGTCATGCAAAAGCTGGGATTTACCTGGGTTAAAAACTATATACACACTGATGAGCAAGGCGATTTGGATGCCGTTTTATACGCAAAGGCGTTATAGCATACAAAAAATTACTTGTATAAACATTGACCTAACATTCTATGGTATGCATAAATGAGCCAAGCGATATTCAAATAATAAAGTAAGGATGTTTTATGGGGTTATTCTTTCGACCAAGCCGGCTCATTGTTAAGAGTGTGTTGATTGCACACTTTTGTATATTTAGCGTGCAGGCGGAGCAAGTTACTAAAAGCGCTGTCGCAATGCCTGACTCGTTTAGTGCAGATACAGCACAAGCTATTTTAGAACAAGGTGGAAATGCTGTTGATGCGGCTATTGCTGCGCAATTTGTATTAGCGGTAACGCTTCCCGAAGCCGGAAATATTGGCGGGGGAGGCTTTATGCTTATACAAAAAGAGGGAAAAGGCGACTTTATAGACTATCGCGAAACGGCTCCCCAAGCAGCGCACAGAGATATGTATTTAGATGCCAAGGGCGATGTAATTAAAAACAAGTCAATTTATGGTATTCATGCAAGTGGTGTACCAGGGAGCGTAGCCGGTATGTGGCTGGCGCATCAAAAACACGGCACCTTAAAATGGCAAACATTAGTACAGCCAGCGGTTACCCTAGCAGAGCAAGGCTTTAAAGTGCCGCCCAAATTGGCTCAGGGGGTCGCACAATACATTGCTCATTTAGACAAACAAAATATAAATGTAAATTTTAAACACTATTTTGCAGATATAAAAGCAAATCAGATTTTTAAACAGCCCGAGCTAGCCGCTACTTTAAAGCGCATAAGAGATAACGGTCAAGACGGGTTTTATAAAGGCGAAACAGCCCGCATTATTGCCAACTTTATGCACCAGCACGGCGGCATTATTAACCAAACTGATTTGGCTAATTACACGGCTGTGTCGCGCACGCCGATTAAAGCTAACTGGAACGGTTATGAAGTATTAACCTCTCCACCACCAAGCTCTGGCGGAATAGCTATTTTGCAGTGGCTAAAAATGTTTGAGCTTAAAAAAAGCGAAATGGGGCTGGTACATAACTCTACTCAATATGTACATTTACTTGCTGAAATAGGTAAACGTGTGTTTGCCGATAGAGCAGAGTACTTGGGCGATCCGGACTTTTTTGATGTACCAGTGACTGAGCTTACTCATATTGATTACCTAAAAGCGCGCAGTAAAGATATTTCTTTAACAGCTATTTCAACCACCGAAAACATAAAACCAGGCCTCAAAGAAAGTGAACAAACCACGCATTTTTCTATTATTGATAAAATGGGTAATGCAGTGGCCAATACCACAACGATTAATTTAAGCTTTGGTAGTGGCGTTGTGGTTGAAGGTGCAGGCTTTATATTAAATGACGAAATGGACGACTTTAGCGCTAAACCTGGGGTAATGAACGCCTTTGGTGCGCTCGGCGGTAAAGCCAATGAAATTCAGCCTCAAAAGCGTATGCTTAGCTCAATGTCGCCAACCATACTGCTCAAAAACAACAGCGTTAAAATGGTCACAGGCTCGCCTGGGGGCACAACAATTATTAGCTCGGTGTATCAATCTATTTTAAATGCGGTTGAATTTAACATGGGCGCCAACGATATTGTTAATAGCACGCGGTTTCATCATCAGTTATGGCCTAAAAACGTGATCAGAATACACGCAGGGCTCAGTGAAAACACACAAGCTGAACTTATAAAAATGGGCTACACACTGGATGAGCGCCGTTTTGGCGATTTGCAGGTTATTGTAAATAAAGACGGTGAGTTACAAGCAGCTTCTCAGGCTACAGGCCGTGGTGAGTCTCGGGTATTTTAACATTTTTAACTAACCCCTTTTTAAGCTAAAGGGGTTAGGTTTGTTATTAACCAATAGCGGGTACTAATCCCAACATTTGCATAAATTGGGCGACAATAATTACAACGCCGCACAGCCCTGCCACCGCTAATCCCATATTACCACTTCGCACTTGATATCCCGTTTGAGGGCCCGATTTACGCTGCCTATACACCATAGAAACCGGTAAAAATATTGCTAATACCACAAGGGCGATGGCTGCATAGCCTAGCGCCATTATAAATCCCTGAGGGTAAAATAACGCAAACCCTAAAGGGGGAATAAAAGTAATTAGTGCGGTTTTTATTCTTTCTGACTTGGTGTCGCCTTTATTAAATGCATCAGCAAAAAAATCAAATAACCCTAAGCTAACACCTAAAAAAGAGGTGGCCAATGCTAAGTCGGCAAACAGCGTAACAGCGCTTGTTACCTGCGGATTATGCGCAATACTTGCCACACTCTCTACAAAGCCTGTTAAGCCATTACTATTGAGTAAATCACTTTGCTGCATAATCCCTTGGCTAAGCAGTTGCCAAAAAATATAAATCACTAAAGGTAAAGCAGCCCCTGCAATCATTACCTTACGCAATACTTTTGTTTCTAGCCCCACATACTTAACAATTGACGGAATAGAGCCATGAAAACCAAATGAGGTAAAAATAACGGGTAAGGCAGATAAAATCAGCCCTTGCTCAACGGGCATTTCAAGTAAGTGCTTACCTTGTACATAGGGTGTAAGCATATAAAACAAGCTGCCTAGTACTAAAATTTTAATCGTAAATAACACGCGGTTAAGTTTATCTACTTTACTGGTGCCTAAAGTAACCACGCTACCTATTACAATGGCTAAAACAATAGAGGCAATTTGGGGCGCTATGTTTATGCTCAAATCACTACTAATACGCGACTGCAACTGCGCGCCACCCCCGGCTATATAGGCTGCGCACAGGGCGTAAAACAAAAATATCATCGAAAAGTTAGCAACGTACTGGCCGCGTTTTCCTAACCAGCGCTTTGCTAAGGTGTTTAACGTTGCATCTCTAGGGGCGTATTGGTGGAGCTCTAGCATTAATAAAGCGGTGTAGGTCATCAGTAACCAGCTGGCTATTATCAGTGCAAGCGCGGTATTAAATCCAAGCCCTGCAGAGGCTATTGGCAATGCCAGCATACCTGCGCCTATGGTGGTGCCTGCAACAATTAACATGCTGCCTATTGTTTTATTTTTAAGCACTTAACTATCCTAAAATGTGTGAGAGGCACTCAAGATATAACTAGTTACTTAAAACATAAATAGTTTTGTAATAAATGCCGGTAAATAATAATGTAACTATGAATTTACAGCTGTATTTAGGCGTTTATATATGTACTGCGTATTACTTTCGCGCGTATAATTTACTTTAATAGGGTTTCTACCTCCTCAGTGCAAAGGAATGGCGTGTGCCAGTTAAATTATCTTATTTACTACTTGTCATTATTTGGTGTACTACGCCTTTAGGTATTGTATGGAGCAGTGAAACTGTAGCACCAACGCTCGCCGTTTTAATGCGCATGATTATAGGCTTATTTGTTGCTGGGTTAATTGTTGCTATAGCCAATATTCGTGTACCTTGGAGCAAAAACGCGTGTACGTTATATGCATACTCCAGTTTGGGTATTTTTGGCGGTATGTCATTAAGTTACATGGCTGCTACCACAGTACCTTCAGGTATTATTTCATTAGTGTTTGGCCTTGCGCCTATTCTCTCTGGTTTTTTAGCACAAAGGTTACTTAATGAGCCTAAATTTAGCCCTATTAAATTAATAGCGCTGAGCTGTGCATTAATAGGCCTTTATTTTGTAAGTTATAACCAGCTACAAACCTCACAAACTCAGGGCATAGGGCTGATGTATGTGTTATTGGCCGTTACTTTATTTAGTCTCAGTGGGGTGATGATCAAACGTGTAAAAATTGCTATTCACCCGATGGCAACCACTTTTGGAGCGCTGGTTTTTGTTACTCCTTTATTTGGGCTGCTGTGGTGGCTGGTAGATGGGCAAATAAGTATGGATTATTGGAGTGCTCGCTCGTTATGGAGTATTGCGTATTTAGGTATTTTTGGCTCGATTGTAGGGGCTTTAGTGTATTTTCATGTATTACAAAAGTTAAACGCCAGTACTGTAGCATTAAGTAGTTTAATTACACCTAGTTTTGCATTAGCGCTAGGCGCATTACTTAATAACGAGCCTTTAAGTCAGGAGCTTATTATAGGAGCCATAATTATATTTTTGAGCCTAACGTTTTTTCAGTTTGGCGATAAGCTCATAAAGCGGCGCAGCGGTAGTTAGCAGTTTAGGGCGGTTACATTTTTGCTATTTGAATAATTAAACGACGGTTTTTATTTCGCCCTAAAATATTTTCGTTAGTATCAACAAAACGTTTTTCACCTAGGCCTGTGGTTTGTACTTTGCCCTCATCAACCCCTAAGCTGACCATATAATCTTTTATAGCTTTAGCACGCTTACGCGATAAATCTAAGTTATTCCAACGGCCACCGTAGCTATCGGTATACGAATCAATACTTATAGACTCAATACTGGTATCATTTTTTAAATACTCAGCAATTTTATCTAAGCGCTTTTGCGACTCTTTAGTGAGCTTACTGCTATTTGATTGGTAGTTCATTACAGTAAATGAAATATCTTCAAAGCTGTATGGTAAAAGTTCATCGCGGCACTGTAAAAACGCCCAATAGGCTTGTTTAAAATTAACGCTTGAAATACCAACGGCAATTTTGTCGGCACTATTTTGCCAGTCCTGGTAGTAAAAGGTAGGATGAAACCCTTTTTCAAGTTCAGTTAGCATTTCCCATGCGGTTTTATTACCAAGCTCACCATCAAACTTTTTAAGTAACTTCATCGTGGTTATATCACGCGCGGGCAGGCCTGAACGCCATGCTGGTGGCACCGCCTTTAAACCGGCTATATCGTAATTGTCGGGGCGCACAACCATATCTAGATTAAAAGTTAGGTTTTTGTTTTTACTGGCCGATGCCTTAAATATGGCCTCACCGTAGTAGGGCACTTCGTGGTTTAATTGACACTGTAAGCGCGTTGTTTTTATAACTTCCCAATTGGAGTTATCTTGATTTGCGCTGTATTGGCGCATAGCCGCTTGCGATGAATAACTCATCAAGGCGGTGCCAAGGCTTACGCTAATAAAAAACAACTTACACTTCATAAAACGCTCCGGTTAATCTACTAAGCCAATATTTTGGCGTACGGCTAAAGTAGGGCTCTGTACCAACTTAATTAAAAACATAATCTTCGTATCGTATTAAATAGCCCGCTCACTGCGTTAAACTTACTGATGTAAAACAAAGCTATAAATAATTTTCGCCTTGTTATTGCGCTATTTTCTAGGCGCCATACTAGTATCCGTAATTTAATGCGATGGGAATTAATAACAGCCAATACAATTAGCAGTTATTTAAAAGCAAATAGCATGCCTACAATATATTAATTAAATAATTTATAAAGCCCTAGCCGAGTAGCCCCCAATTTTGACATAATAGTGAGCTTATCCTCATAAACCAAGAAGACTATGGCAAATACTGAGCAAACACTTTTCGCACAACGCTTTCGCGGCTTTTTTCCTGTTGTTATTGACGTAGAAACCGCCGGCTTTAATAAAGAAACCGACGCCTTACTTGAAATTGCCGTATCAATTTTAAAAATGGATGACGAAGGGTTACTCAGCATAGATCATACCGTTCATTTTCATGTAGAGCCTTTTGAAGGCGCTAATATTGAACAAGCCGCAATTGAATTTAACGGCATAGACCCGTTTAGCCCGTTGCGCGGCGCTGTACCAGAAGACGAAGCAATTAAAGAAATTTGTAAAGCAGTACGTAAAGCGCAAAAAGCTGCTGGGTGTCAACGCTCAGTTGTAGTGGCACACAATGCCGCCTTTGATCATGGCTTTTTAAACGCAGCCATTGAGCGTAACAATATTAAGCGTACGCCATTTCATCCATTTGTGAGTTTCGACACAACCTCGCTTGCAGGGTTAGCGTTAGGCCAAACGGTACTGGCTAAAGCATGTAGAGCCGCGGGGATTGAGTTTGATAACAGCCAAGCACACTCGGCACTTTACGATACAGAACGCACAGCAGAACTATATTGTTTAATAGTAAATCGTTGGCAAGAACTAGGGGGCTGGCCGTTAGCGCCACTACCTGAAAGTGACGCCCAAGAAACTGAAAACACCGAAGAGGATACTAAAACGACTGAGTGATTTTTCCCTCAGAAAGCTTTACTAAGTGGGGTGGGTAAATACGCGAAAACTGTTTTGTGTCTTTTGCTATTTTAAGCTCCACACCTGGGTGCATTATTTCGTTAATTTTAAGTCGGCTAGTTGCCAATAGCTGAGAAATTTTTTGCTTCACCAATCTTTTTTGACGTTGTACGTGCATAGCGCGAGTTTTTATATGCTGCTCATTAGCGGCAATTTTATCTAGTAGCTGTTGGCGTTGAGCAGCAACTGGAATTTTTATCGCTTTTTCTTTAGCTTGTTTAAGTGCAGATGTTTTACTTGCTAACACTTTTTCAAAATCAATTATTTGAGACTGCTTTGAGCGCAGTTCATGCCAGTTTTGAGCTAAAAACACACGGGTCTTAGTCCCTGCCGGCGCACCTAGCTCACCTGTTTCTATACGCATAGCATCAAGAATATTGCCCCCAATTATTTTGCCGCGAGGGTTACCTGCTTTACCAACACGTATTAAGCGCCTTGCACTTAAATTACAATGTAATGCTTGGCGTTCTATAAATAAATCTTGCGCACTTTTAATATTACAGTACTGGGCATAGCCAATAGAAATAGTACGCTGGGCAGAAATTTCGCACGTAAATGCTTCTTCATTTTCACGCTTACGGCCAATAGCGCCGAGCATAATAGTTACCGCGCTTTGGCTTTCAATCGTGCCTGATTCTACAAACCCTAATACAGTAATATCGCCATTGGCTTTAACCCGCATACCGTCTTTTACATCACCAGATATAATTACACTGCCATCAAAATCAACGTGGCCTGTACTTACATCTACGTTATGAAAACACAAAACATCGTCAACCCGCATGCCTCTAGGTAAGGCCACAGGCACACCTTTACAATCGGCAATGAGCATGTTTGGGTTATTAGGATCTATTTTTGTGCCTTCAAAGGGCTGTAATTGATGTTCTTTACCAGGTGTTGCCTTGATCATATCGCCAAAAACCGTATAGCCATCTTCACCTGGAGTAGCTGCTACTCGCTGCATTAAAGGGGTGCCGGGCTTTACCGTAATAATCGCGCCAAGGTCTTTCATATCGACCTTGCCACCTTCTTTTGCTTGGGGGCTAAGTACGCGGTCTTGCGCAGTAGAGCAAAGGCGAACAAACCTCGCATCACTGCCTTCTTTAGGGTTTCGGCCATGAGCCACAATAGCGCTGTATGATGTACCTGCAGGGTGAGAAAACTGCTGACCTAAAAACGTATCAAGTGCACGAGGACTAATGCCCTTTTTTACACCGGCTTTAACTAAAGCTGCTTGAGCTGCCTCCATAGAGAGTAATGCGCCGCCTTTGGCCGTGGTAAGCGTTGCCTCTGCAACCATGTTTTTTTCATCAACGTTAATAACAATGCTCGCGTCCGTGGCTTTGGCAATTACTAATGATTCTTGCTGATAATTTTTACTCGGTGAAAATAACTTACCAATATTGCCAGAGAGTACTTCAAACTCGCAATAATCCGACTGTTCAAGCAGCTCAATAAGTTGAGCACTCGTTACCGGAAATCCATTATCAATAGGGTGTGCAGATAACGCCAGCTCACCCGTTTGTTCATTAAATAAAAAAACCGACATTTATAAATTCCCTACGTAATATGCCTGTTATTATGATTATTACTTTTACTACTAAAGCCTTATAGCTAGTGTAAAATTTAACTCCTTATTTGAGCACAACTTGACCGACATGTTAAGTAAATGTTCAGTATTTGTTTGCTTTTTTACAAACTTGTGCTTGTTTACTGTTCAGTTGATTCAGTTAGCTAAAATAAAAGTGTCACACCCCTTGAGTATCAGTCGTTTACTCAGTTATACTGCCCTCACTGAAAGAAATTCATATTTCAGGGGCTGATTAGGATTCGACGGAATTCAAGAAGCCTGAGGTGCATGTCGAGGTGCGGTTTGCCTCGTAAAAAGCCGCAATTTAAAGTAATCGCAAACGACGATAACTACTCTCTAGCAGCTTAGGCTGGCTAGCGCTCCTTCCATGTATTCTTGTGGACTGGATTTTGGAGTGTCACCCTAACACCTGATCGCGACGGAAACCCTGGCCGGGGTTGAAGCGTTAAAACTAAGCGGCCTCGCCTTTATCTACCGTGTTTGTCCGGGATTTAAAGGTTAATTAAATGACAATACTAAACATGTAGTACCGACGGTCGAGGCTTTTCGGACGGGGGTTCAAATCCCCCCAGCTCCACCAATACAGGTATTTAAGTTCGTTACTTAAAAACCATAAAAAAACCGCCAATTTGAGCAATCAGATTGGCGGTTTTTTTATGGATAAAATTTAATTAAAGCAATTGATTTGTTTCGCATTCTCAGGAGCTAGTAGTACGATATTGGATGATGGTCTAAATTAAACTGCTATGGGTAGTTAAATTATTAAATAGTAACCAACAATATCTATATCAAATAGTCGGTATTGGCAGGTTAATTACTCGTTTAATTTTAAAAAAGTGCATTATTCAATATAAATCGTGCCAATCATCTCAAAGCCTTTTTGCCTTAACAGCTAAATTTATATAATATAATTTGTTAAATAACGGATTAGCTGAGTCTTACAAAAAATGGAATTATATGTCACTCCCTAACAGACCAAAATCCTTCCATAATTTAGACATAAAGATCAAGCACGTATTTTAAGTAAAAGCATTCAATTGCGATTACCGCTTCAAAGGTTAAATCCACTTACTTTTAGGATGAAATGTATGGCGTTAACATATGCTGTGATTAACAAAAATGATAAACGACATAATAGCGACCCTATAGATGACGATGTAGCTATAGATGAAATTGACTTTTATATTGCTGAATACACCAAAAGGGTGACTAATTTCGAAGCTAAAAAAAAGATTAATGAAAGGTTTACGTTTGTATCGCTTGTAATTGTCTTGCTATCAGCTGGTTTAATCTACTCACCATTCTTATTTGGTGTTGATGTTTTAGAGTATGGCTACTTAAGGTTGATTGTCAGTTTGTTTCTCAGTATTGCAGGTATGATTTTATTTGTTAGCTACTTGGTTAATAGACTTAAAGGCTATACCAGAGCATGGAGCAGGAACCGCTTAATGAAAGAGCAGCTTGAAATTTTAGCACGAGAATATCGTTTAAGTATTCGAGGAAAAAAACTCCCCACAGATCGAGAATATATAAACATTGAGCAAGAAAATATCTTATCTAAGTTATTCGAACTTGAATCAAAAAATAGAATCGAAACTCACGTAGATATAGTTGGTGATTACATCGCAGCACATGAAGGTGTTTTCGGTTGGGTTAAGGGATTAAGGAAATAACAAAAATGACAACAAAATATATATTAGATTTGAGCAAAGAAGAGTACCTCGATAACTTTGTCGTACTAGATGAAAAGATCAATGATAAAGAGTTTTGGCAATATGAAGCACGTGATAAATTAGTTGAGAAGCTGAATATTTTTTTAGATGATGCTAAAAAATATAAAGAGGCTAGAAATGAAAATAAATCTAAAACTTGGCTATCACATAATGCAATATTGGTAACAGGTCAGCGCGGAACGGGTAAAACAGTATTTCTTCGAAACTGTGAAGCGATGTGGGATGTGCATTGTAAAAAAGCGCTAAAGAGTCAGTCAGAAATTTATTTTCTTGAATCAATTGATCCAACAATGCTCATTGAGCAAGATAATTTTGCTAACGTTATTATTGCTCAGATATATAGTGAAGTAGAGGCAAAGCTTAACTCTGGAAATAATTGTAATGTAAACGAAGGCTTGAAAAGTGACTTTTATAAAAAATTAAAAAAACTAGCTGATGCTCTAGGGAAGAAGGAAGAGTTTGAAGGTTGTAGTGGTATTGATAAAGTTTTGCAGTATAAATCAGGCATTAATGTCGAAAGGTATTTTCACGACTTTGTTGAAAGCGCAATTCAAATTTTAGGTACTCAAGCACTTGCGTTACCTATTGATGATGTGGATATGGCTTTAGATAGAGCCTACGAAGTTGTAGATGAAGTACGCAGGTTGTTAGGTTGCCCTTATATTATACCTATCGTGAGTGGTGATTTTAGCCTGTACGAACAAATGGTACATGTTCATTTTGATGAAAAAGCATATAGAGAGAAAACTAAAAACAAAGAGCTAATAGCTAAAGGAAAAAACTTTTCAAATAATTTAACGGATGCATATTTAACAAAAGTGTTCCCTAATCAGATGCGGCTAAGCTTATTACCGATAGACTATATTTCGCCATCGCTATTTATTAAAACTGCTTCAGGAAAGGGGGATTATCCATACCGAGAATATGTTGAAGCACTCCAGTCACAATTTTATCCACTTTGTTCAAATGAAAATATTTTAAAAAATTGGCCTAAACCCGATTCTGCAAGAGAGCTTGTTCAATTTACTCGAACTGTGCTACCGCATGAGCTAGAGCTCGCTCAGGAAAATGCAGATCTCAGTTATAAGCTTTGGAAGGGCTTTATTAACTGGGCTGAGCACAAACAAAATGGCCAAGCCTATGCAAATGTGGAGTCTTACTTGACGGTTAAAAATCGAAATATCGAGGATATATTTAATATTTCGGATTTATTTTGCTTTAGCCCTAAAGCACAAATAAAAAGCACACACTTAAATTGGGCAGATAAGCCTTTTTTAAAATCACAGCTTTATTCTTTGGGTATTGAAGATAAAACCAAGTTAATCGAGTTGAAGGAACGAAGGTTTAAAACAACTCAACCATGGAAGAAAACGCAAGATAACAATACATGGTTTTTAGATAATATATCCTTAATTGAATTTGGTTTTAATGATGAAGATAGGACTTTATCTAGTTTGCCTCCTTTAGAGTTTTTTCACTTAGAAAGTATGGTTACATTAGGTGAGGCTAAAGAGGCAAGTAAATCGAATGACCTCAATCCTTCTGAGTTTATAATTAAAGAGAAAGCCAAAGAAATTAGCTCTAAAGAATCAGCCAACAAAGATGATGAGAGCACAGTTAAATACAACTTGAATAGATTATTACTGGATGTTTACACGTATGGAGATCTCTATTCAACAATGGGTAATAGTAATAAATATGTGTTTATAAGTAGGGCATTTGAACTCATTTTGTACTCTTTCCTTTTGGGGAAGAATGAAACTCCTACCAACAGCCTTGATAACATACTTAGCCGAAGGCCTTTTTACAGTATATTTAACATCGCGCCCACTAAAACAATAATCAGTGGTGAGGATGAGGATATAGATAACATAACAACACCAACAGTGGCTGATAATATCAGCAATATAGAAGTACTTGAAAAGCTAATAATACAGTGGCGAGAAACACATAGCGCGTTTTTTGAAACTATGCCTAGCGAAAAGTTACTCCCGATTTTTTCTTTTATGTTCAATAAAATATTCACTGCATTTCACTCATTTAAATTCGAAAATTATATCGGTTCAAATACCGCAGATGGTGAATATTTAACGGATCATATTAGGCGCTTTGAATTGATGACTTTGAATTCTGCTTACACCGCTATGATAAAAGGGGAGTCGATAGAAGCAAATGTTGGTGTAACAAAGAATCATGAAACAATTAGAAGCAAAAAGTTATTTAAGAGTAGTGATAGAACGCTTAATAGGAACATGGCACGTTTTAATAGTCAATTCAAAGAACCAGAGAGTATTGAGCAGCAATTTATTAGGGCTTTAGAGTCGCATCCACTTTTTGAGATAATCAAATCAGAAAGTGATGGAGATATTGTCATTGAGAAGAGAATTAAATTGGGGAAAATTCCAAAGGATAAAAACTTAAGCGTTGATGGCAAATCATCTTCTTTGTATAAAAACCAAAGTAAGTTCAACGATGTTAAACGTTTGAAATATAGATTGCCAAAACGCTTGATTCAAAAGGCTAAAGATTATCTGGAAAAGAATTCTGAATATTACGATACAGTCAAGGCGACAAAGAAAGAATTAGTCTCTGCGATAGAGAACGACTTAATTGCATATGATTATTTTGAAAGCGATTTCAATGATAAATCGATTAATTTTGATGACTTAAATATCATTTCAGGGAACAAGGCACATAACTTTATAAAAGTACTTTACGATATTAACAAAAATGGTAAATCTTGATGCTTCTGACCAATGACTTATTACTTGCTGATGTCGTTTTTCTTTCATCGGATAAAGCCATTAAAAAGCTGAGCAAAGATGATGTGTTGAGCAAAGATTTTTTAAAGCGTTTAGCTAGTTACATACAAGATTACCAGCCTTATTTACATCGAAATTTACGTGATGAGGATGTAATTAGCCAACTACATGCCTATGAATATGATAAGCCGGATATAACTGTTAATGGCGTACTTTCTCGCTTAGCCCATACTTTTTTAGAGTGGCAAGGAAGCCACTTTGAAGTTAAACAGAGCAAATTAGAGCAGTGGCTAGAGCTTTTATCGCTTATAGATGGTACTTGGATTATTGCTCAAGCATATAAGGATATTGCTAGGGAGTATGATTTTAGCGCCAGTGACATTATAAATGCTGTTATAACAGAGCAATGCCCTCATGCACTAGCAAGGGATAAAGCAGGTAAGTTATTTGCAGATAACCATGTTCATTTAGGCGGCCATGGGCATACAGGGCCTTCAATACTAAGTTTTGCGCTCTATGGTGAAACTCTATCAGAGAGGGGCTGGCCTAAGCGTCCAGAATATACTCTATTTGAAAGTGGCCAATATAAAAAAGAAAATTTACCGATTTGGAGCTTTCAACTTGCGGATAAGCTGGTGGAGCACGCGTTTACTCAACCTGAAAAAACAACTAGAGTCGATTTGGACAATCCAAAATTTGAACAAGATGATTGCTTGGCGTTGTATTATTTAAGTACACAGTTGGCTACGACTCTTGCTCAAAAAGCATTTTTACAAGCACACTGTAAACCTGTTCGTTCGGATGTACGCTGGTTATTATTTTGCATTGGAGTGGTAAGCACTGAACTTAAAGACCCAACTATAGCGGCGCAATTTATTCGAGTATCAAATATACTGCGTAATTATATGATTGTATGGGGTACAGGCCTAAGCCAGTTTGTCGAATCATTTGGTTTTAGTGCTCGTAAAAAAAGATATCTTCCTTATCAAAATAACAGCAGGTTAGATGGTTTAGTTGCAGATATTGATAACCGAACACTGCGTGAATTTAGAGTATCCCCAAATGTTGTTGTTAATGATAAAGGTAAAATAGGGGCTAAAGGTCTACAACAAGGTTTAGAAGCCGCTTTAAAACATTCACTTGCCGAAAATATCCATTTTATTATCCATTTTTCTCGAAGTTTGAAAGGTGATTTAGTAAAGAAAGAGGATAAGTACCAAGCCAATATTCGCAATGTCCTTAAAAAACAAGTGACTGCATTGCAGAGATTTAAAGGCTTGGTTACTTTTTCTGATATGGAAATTAAAGCATTTGATCTTAACTTATCAGTTAAACAAAATATTGACTTGCGCAAGGCTATTCGTGGCTATGACTTAGCAGGGAACGAAAATGAGTTACCAATAGAAGTGTTTGCCCCTGCGCTTCGTGTACTTAGAAGCGCAAAACATCCTACCACCAGCATATTCAGCAAACGTTTCACACGACCGTTTTTAACCGTGCATTCAGGTGAAGATTATAGTCATTTACTTTCAGGTTTAAGGGCGATAGATGAAGCTGTGTATTTCTGTGATTTTAAAAGCGGTGATAGGTTAGGGCATGCGTTAGCACTTGGGGTTATGCCGCGAGTTTGGGCTCAAAGACAACAAACAGCGTATGTAAGTTTAGGTGACCACATTGATAATTTAGTATGGTGTTATCAAAAGGCACTCGAAGTGATTCAAATTGCCCCGCGTTTTACAGGGGTACTTCAGCTGATCCAAGAAAAAATTAACTTTTGGTCTATGCAACTATATGTTGATGAGCAACGGAACTCTGAGAATCAACGGTATACTGTAAGAGATATGCATGAAGCTTGGAAGTTGCGACGTAACTGTCCAGAAACATTAAATTTAGAAACTTGTGAGCAAACATTACCTAAAGTTGATCATTTGAACCCTTTATACCGTGACTGGATAATTGATTTTGATAAACAGGTTGGTGGCTCAATTACAAGCAAGGCATTTAAACTATGGCAAAAGTATGTTTTAGGTCATATCAGAGATGACGCATACTTTGCTGCACGCAAAAAGCCCGTCATTATCCATTGTCAGCCTAAACAGGGGGAAAATCCATTCTATGTTAAGGGACGCATGCAATTTGATTCAGTCTCCGCTGCGGAACTTGATCTTTATGAAGCTATTCAAGACTTACAAATGGAGAAATATGCAGGTAAAGGCATTATCATTGAAGCCTGCCCAACCTCTAATATTTATATTGGTCGATTTGAACACTATTACGAACATCCTATTTTTAGATGGGACCCACCTGAACAGGATTGGCTTAAGCAGAGTGAAAAGTATAACCGCTTTGGCTTGAGAAAAGGGTCAATTACAGTATGTATCAATACGGATGATGCTGCGCTAATGCCAACCACAATACAAAATGAGCACCGAGTACTGCAAAAAGCGGCTGTTGAGCATTTTAACGTTGGCGTTAATAAAGCGGAAGATTGGATAGAGCGAGTCCGTAGGAAAGGTGTAGAGATTTTTAAGGCTAATCACTTAGATTGGGTGAACAAGTAATTATTTATTAAAGGGACTTTGATGGATCAGTTTTATGTTTTTGCTAATCAATATTACATAGAGTTTTACAGCTTGAAGGGGCGTGTGAAGCGAGTTTTACCAGTAGCTCTGCTTATTTCAATGCATGCGGCAGTAGGGATCTACTTATCTTATTATTTTAGTAACGGCTTTACGACCTCTGATGAGTTCAAGTCGTTTAGTGGCCAATCCTTTTCCGCAGTTTACATAATCATTTTTGTTATTTTTATATTTTGGTTTGCCATAAAAATAAAGTCGGCGGTAGTTAAAGATTTTAGTGAAAAATATGGTCATCAAGGTAGTAAAAATTTAAATCAACTAAAAATAATCTGGCTTGAAAAGTATTTTCCTGTCGATAGGAAAGACTACATTAAATATGTTGATGATGTGAAACCTTACTTAAACAGAATATCAGGACATCATTGGCTTTGGACTTATAGAACATTCGACTTCTTTCAAATGATTTATAATGAAACGGCAAAACCTCGTATTTTGGCGCTTACACTCGCACTATGCTCTTTATGTACTATATTGTCGCTTCACCCCAGTGCCTCAGCAAATTTCTTTGAATTAGTATACGACATCGCTCATTATGGCTGGGTGAAAGTCGCTTTTATGTTGTTAATAGCAGCTATGTTTTTTGCTGAGATATGGATTGCGATAAGGTTAGTAACTGAAGTGTTGATTTTTATACTTCTGAGGTCACGATACATAGCAAACAAATACAATGAAAAAGAAAGCTACTTTGCTATTTATCTTATTGATGATTTAGTGAGATATCATAAGTTACCAGTCAGGAAGTTTATTTATCTACAAAGTTAAGGTTAGTAAAGAATTTTGTACTATTAAAATTACATATCATACTTATTTTCAGTACCAAGAATGGTATCTTTGGTGTGGGTGTTTGCTTTTAAATTCCATTAAAAACAGTGGGTTATTTATTCCGTTAAGACTCCCCCAGCTCCACCAATATAGGTATTTAAGTTCGTTACTTAAAAACCATAAAAAACCGCCAATTTGAGCAATCAGATTGGCGGTTTTTTTATGGTTTTAATTTATTCTATGCTTGTAGCGGCTAGCTTCATTTTTATCGACCTTACTTTCATTTTAATACTAATAATAATAAGCGTTAAAAACGACATTAAGCTAATTAGTAGAGTTAAATCTAATATCGGTGACTTGGCGAGATGTGTGTTTGTAGGCGTGACGGGCAAAGCGTCAGGCTTATTTTGTTGTTGCCTAATGTAGCTTTGGCTTATCCAATCAACGGCGTTGATCCATTGAATTTTATCAGGGTTATCATTACCAAGCTTGCTCATTACATGGGCGTCGTTATTGAGCGATTTAGCAAGGTTAATTAATTGCTCCCAAAATACATGTTCAGTGCCTAGCGCATCTATTTCTTGTAGGTGCTGCTTTAACCTTTCTGCGCCCATGCTGTTTATATTTGGTTGCTTTAGAATTTTTGCGTAACTGTTTATATGCGTTGAAAAACGAGCAAAATAGCTATCAATTTTTTGCTGCGCCCCTTGGTTAAGCTCATCTGTGTTGTGGGTGTTAGGCAAGGTGACTTCTGGGTGCTTTTTTTGATTTGCTAAGTACTGCTTATAATGAACGTAATTTAATGTTGTTGAGGGCGAAGCTGATGAGCTGTCTATCATACTCATTTTAAGTGTGTTAAAGCTTATTACTGCTGAGCAAATAAGGCAGATGAATAATAAGCTATAACAAAAAAATAATGCGCTTTGCAGTGCTAATTTGGGCAAGGCGGTTGGGCTATTTACGCCGGACTTTTTAATGCTGGTTATTGTATTAGCTATTTTTTTTACTGCTGGCTCATTGCGAGCAACAACCAGTTTAGTACCCGCGGCACTTTGGGGTGCCCTTACACTTGCGTGCGGTTCTACTTTGGTGATTAAACCAAAGCTTTTTAGTTTAGATTCTGTTTTAACTGCATCAATACTCGATAGGTCTTTGACGAGTGCGTAGGCTCGGCCATCAAATAATTTTACAGCGACATTATGAGGGATTTTTAAAAACTGACAGAGTTGCTCTTGTACGGTACTAATGTCAGCATTTTGGTGTAACTGACCATTAAAAATAATTTTAAATGAGGCGCTCACGCTATGTCCTTATTCGTGCAACTTCCATTGAGGAATTTTTATTATTGTTTTAACACGCTGTTAATTTACCAGATAAAATAAGGGGTTTCTAGTATTTAACCTTATTAAACTAGTAAAAAAGCCTGAACGAAATTTGCTCTGTTGAGTTTTTAACGCATTGTTTTGCGGTGATTTTAGTGGAAGTGCTTGTTTTTCATGTTGTTTTATTAGGAACGCGGTGTGTAGGCTTTTATAAAGCGATTTAAACGTGTTGTTTACATTTAATAAATATAGTGAAGCAAGAGAGGGCGCGTGCGATTTAGCATTTAAATACGTTGCCCTTTGCAAGGGGGTTTACAAAGGGCAACCAGAGTGTTTATTTTACAGCTGCTTTAATGGGCGTTTCGCCGTCAAATAGTTCAAAAACGCGGTTACCGTTAAATGCGTTAGTAGCAATATGTAATAGGGCATTGGCAACGTTTTCGCGGCTAATTTTAGCTTTAGAACGATCGTTTGGACGCTCGGTGGTTACTTTCATTGAGGCGCTTTCATCGGTCAGCCCACCTGGGCGCACTATGGTGTAGTTTAAGCCACTGTTGATAAGGTGCTCATCGGCCATATGTTTGGCAACTAAGTAAGGTTTTAAGTCGCTTTCAATTGAGTCTGGATCGTCAGCGCCAATAGAGCTAATCATAATAAAATGCTTTACGCCATGCTCTTTAGCATACGTTGCTGCTTTGGTGGCTGCCCATAAATCAATTAGCACGGTTTTATCTGTGCCTGTACTTCCGCCAGAGCCAGCAGCAAAAATAACTTGATCGCAATCTTTTAACGCACCAGAAAAATCTCCTTCGAGATCTTGCTCAACAATAGTTAAAAATGGACTATCTAAATCATCTAACTTACTTTTGTCACGCACTAATGCAGATACATTTTGTTCATTGTTTAAAAGCAACTTGGTTGCCATTTTACCAATTTGTCCGCTAGCGCCAATAATTAGGGTCTTACTCATAATTAATTCCTTCTCAATTTAGTGTAAAGGTATTTAGTACAAATAGACCTTGGGGTAGGCATTCGTTTTTAAAGGGTAAAATGCTGTTTTTCTCAACAAAGTGGTTATTTAAAAGTAAATAAAAATTGAGTCTGAACTGAGCATGAAAATTAGCCGCTTTTTACTGTGTTTATTCAATCATTATGCTCACTTCGGTAACATAATTATGATGGTATAAACTGATGCGAACAGCATGGTTTTGGTAGTTATAGTAAAGGGTGCGGTAGTTATTATCGCCTTTGCTGTTAATGGGAACACCAAGGGCCTGCTGATAAAATTTAGAAATAGCATCAATAGAAGCAGCTAAATACCCTGTTCTAACCAGCGGGTATTCGCCAGTTACATCCATGGTGGTGATGAATTCTTCAGGTAAGGGGATGGCGGTTACGTCTTGGCTAAATGTGTTAAACGATATAGCGGCGAGTAATGTTACAGCACAGGTTAAAGCTTTCATTGTTATCCTTTTATTGATACCCATCCGCATTCATACATATGGTGCGCATTGGTTATATAATACCAGTGCGCAATAATACTTAATCATTTTGCGGTGCTAACCGTGTCGCTACCTGTTTTAAAAAATTCTTATTTAGAACAACTAAATAGCGAACTTTTTTCTTAGCCATCAACAGGTTTTTCCAGCCTCAAAATTGATCACTTAATTAAGCGGATTGGTATAAATTCCTTTTATGGTTATTATTTTACGCAAAAAATGAATGATGTCATTTAAATTTTATTTCGTATTAAATCACGTACTATAAAACGCGCAGGGTGAATGGCCTGGCTTACACGCTCGCTGAGTGGGCGTGGTTCATTATTTAACGTGCTAATAAAGTGCTCGCTTAATAACGGTGCGCTGCATAATGCGCGCGCTCCAAATCCGGTAAAAATATGTAAGCCTTGTTGTGGCTTGCATAGAGGTGAGTATTGATAGCGTTTACCTAGGCGTAAATTAGCAAAGGCGGTGCTGTAATCGCTTTGCTCACACCATTGTCCTGCCATTGGCAAGTGATCTATAAATGTGCAGCGCACAGCTGCTTTAGCGCAGGTGATGTCACCTAATGTGGTGGCAAAGTCGCTTTGATGGTAAAAGCTAAGTAGTTGCTCATGGTTTAGCTGGTTGTCTTTGTCTGTAACGGCGCGACTTTTTGTGTTTTTTTCAAATGTAGCGCCCATACAGTGTTTACCTAAATAGGCGGGGGTAAAATAACCTTTATGGCACAACACGGTTTTAAGCTGCTTAGATTGTTCACTCGCTTGAATATGCGATACTTGACCACGTACCCCTACAATAGGTAATGCGTTTGTTTGTTCAAACGCATCGCTATGCTCACCTGCACATATTATTACATCACTAAAAGGGCCATATTGGGTATGCTTGTGGGTTAAATACCAGCCTGCATCGGTTTTAGTAAGCTGCTGTATATGGCAATTAAAATAGCTATTAATAGGGTTAAGGCTATTGGCCGCTTTTAGCATTGCCTCAACTAGCTGGGGTGGGTTTACCCAACCGCCTTGCTCAAAATAAACGCCGGGGTAGCCGGTTTTTACGCCCGCCAGTTTATCTCCTTGCTCTACAGTTACATTGCGCATTAAGGCTTGAGGCCATAACTGTTTTTGTTCTAAGTTTTGATGTTTATCGGCAAGAGGCTTTTTTACCGCATGTTGCAGTACACCGCACCAGCTATAATCAAAATTAAAGCCATTTTTTAGTAGTTGTTGGTAACTGCGTTTAGCGTATAAAAAACTGTGCGCAAATAATTCACTATGAGGTGAGTTTTTAGCTTGCAGATGGGGGTAAACCGCGCCTTGTATGTTATGTGAAGCGCCCATAGCTGGTTTTTCATCTTGGCAAAATAGGCTACTTTTAATGCCACGCTTAGCCAAACTGTGCAAAATACAGCTACTCGCAATCCCTCCGCCAATTACAGCAACATGCTCTAGCTTGGCAGGGGGTTGATCAAAGTACGGGGGTGATGACTGTGCACTATTAGCGTGTGCTAATTGGCCTATCAGCATTTCGCGTTTACGGCCAAAGCCTTTCGCTTTTTGCATGCTAAAGCCTGCAGCTATTAAGCCTCGGCGTACAAAGCCTGCAGCGGTAAATGTGGCAAGTGTTGCATGCTTGCGCGATATATCAACCATGGCATTAAACACACTTTGTTGCCACATGTCAGGGTTTTTACTCGGTGCAAAGCCATCTAAAAACCACGCATCAACCACCCCTGATTGCGGGTAGCTCATTGCATTTATTGAATCAAGCACGTCGCCAAAATACAAATCAAGAATAACTTGGCCGTTATTAAATTCTATGCGATGACAGCCGCCTAAATTTATAGGGTAGTGTGTTATTAATTCGTCACTAAGCTTGTTTAATGTTGGCCACGCTTGCAGTGCTTTTTTTAGATCATCAGCATTAAGCGGGTATTTTTCAAACGAAATAAAATGCAATCGCTTAACCCGTTTGTCTACTTGATTTTGAACTTGTTGATTGGCAAGGTGGTCATTAAAGTGTTGCCATGCATTTAAAAAGTTTAAACCAGTACCAAAACCGGTTTCGGCAATAACAAAATGCGTTTGGTCATGATTTTGTAACCGCGCCTGTATATTGTTTTGTTGATAAAACACGTAATGCGATTCAGCAAGGCCGTCGTCATTAGAAAAATAAACATCGTCAAAGTTATCGGCTACCGGTGTGCCTACTTCATTAAAGTGTATTTGGGCGTTTTTTATCATGACTTATTAAATTTTTAGACAGTATTTTTTAATTATTTTACGGGTTTTCTTTGAAATAGTCTGGCGTTATTTATAAGCTATTAAATTCAGAGTACAGGTGTACGCTAGAAAGCTGACCACTTAACACCTAAAAACAGCGTAAAATACACAGTAATTTAGTATCAAGCTAAGGGAATTACCCATGAGAAGAGCCGTAATTACGGGTATCGGTGTTGTATCAAGCATCGGTAATAACAAACAAGAAGTATTAGAGTCACTAAAAGCGGGCAAAAGCGGTATTGCTTTTAACCAAGAATTTGCCGATTACAACTTACGTAGTAATGTATCGGGCAAAATTGATATTGATGTTAAAGAACACGTAGACCGTAAAGCAATGCGCTTTATGGGTGATGCTGCTGCTTACTCTTATATTTCTATGAAGCAAGCAATTGAAGATGCTGGCTTATCTGATGAGCAAGTATCTAATGAGCGCACGGGTTTATTAGTTGGCTCTGGTGGTGGCTCTTCAAAGTGGCAAGTAGAAGCGGCCGATATTTTGCGCGAAAAAGGCGTAAAGCGTGTAGGTCCTTATATGGTTCCGCGTACGATGGCAAGCACGACATCGGCTTGTTTAGCAACGCCATTTAAAATTAAAGGCGTTAACTAT